>JACKQG010002781.1_pt1 | contig 22250 bp, 25 predicted proteins | sample 8237621 | NCBI WGS metagenome assembly JACKQG01 (sample SAMN15677084, study PRJNA649215) | marine metagenome | biome: marine; feature: Black Sea; material: saline water; isolation source: suspended particulate matter (SPM) from the Black Sea western gyre | collected 2013-06-09/2013-06-10 | depth... | reverse complement strand
ACTGTACGGCCCGTGGTGTTCTCGGAGGGGCGGAAGCTGATCTATAGGAACCCACGATGAGGGGCCGCTCGTCGAGGGACCGGGAATCGGAAATGTCGCCGGGCAATCATACTACAGTGACCTGTAAGTCGGATGAATCTCCGTTGGACGCCGGGTGTTCCCTTTTAGGGGAGTGGATGACGGCCACGGCCGCGCGTACTCTCTCCGCAATCTCCTTGGCCGATCTCTTTGCATGCGTATCAGGAACCGATCAATTCACGACGTTCAGTAGGGGTTTCCCCTCGTAGAACAGGCCGAGGTTCTCCGCGACCTTCTCCAAGCACCTCCTCGGAGACTCCGGCGACATGGCGCTGCTGTGAGGAGTTAGGATCACATTCCTGAGACCCAGCAGCGGACAGTCCCAGATATCAGGCTCGTTCTCGAAAACATCCACGGCAGCGCCCCGGAGATGGCCGCTCTTCAGGGCCTCCGCAAGGGCCCCGTAGTCCACGACCTCCCCCCGGGCCGTGTTGACGAGGACCGCCCCCGCCTTCATCCTGGCGATCTCCTCCGCCCCGATCATCCCCCGAGTCTCATCGGTCAACGAGACGTTGATGCTGAGGACATCGGAAGATGCGAGAACCTCGTCGAGAGATGAATACTCTAGACCCAGCTCCCGTTCAACCTCCTCGGGGAGCCTGCTCCGTTTGTAGTATAGTATCCGGGTCCCGAAGCCCTTCGCCAGCCGGGCGACCTCCTGGCCTATGCTGCCACACCCGACGATGCCCAGAGTGAGAACGCCGAACTCGAGGGGGAGCTCGGGGGGCGACATCATCTGCTGCTGCACCCAGTTACCCTTGATGAGCTCCGTGTGGGCATACTCTATCGACTTGAGCAGATACAGGGCAACCGTGATGGTGTACTCCGCGATGGGCTTCGCCAGAGTCCCGGCGGCGTTGGCCACGGGGACGCCTCTCTCCCTCGCCGCCACGAGGTCGACGTCATCGAAACCGATAGTGTAACACTGTATGAGCTTCAGGTTCTCCGCGGCCTCGATGATCCTCCGGGTCACGGGACGGACGTGAACCAGGTCGGTGAGGATAATAGCGGCGTCCCTCACCAGCTCAATGACCTCTTCCTCGGACGCGTCCCTCCCCGCTCGGACGAGATCGAATCTATCGGGATCGAGAAACCCTCCAGTGACCTGCTCGAAGACATCGTCCTCGAGGGAGCACACGTCCACCATCTTTATTCTATCCAAATCAAATCCTCAACCTAGTGTTAGATCGTTCGCTGCGACCGTGACGAGCCCCACTTCATCTTCTCTCAGAGGTTCAAACATCAGAAACGACGCATGAACCCTGAACCTGCTCCCACTGAACAATATTTAATGTTTACAGTATGAAAGATTTCCGAGACACTCGCGACCAAGAAACAAACTAGGTTGTTTTTGGGGTCGGGGCGTTTTCCCATTGTACTCCTTGCTTATTGTCTCGGCTCCCGTTGTTCGCGTACGTGCAACACTTTTGTATCACTTTACAGTTATCCAAAACTCTTATGCTAGTTGCTTCCATTATGAATGGAGCAGGGGGCCGTCTCTTCCGATATCATTGACAAGTGCGTAGATTTCTTCCGCTCCATTTTTAATCAATCCAAAGTACACTGCACGTGCCATTTATCGACAAGCGCGCGTATCAACTGTGCGCGCAAGTGAGAATTGAAAATGTGATCTCGGAATTTATTGCTCGCGGCAATTATTCGTCATGTTTAGAACATTAATGGTTAAATTTAGGACAAAGATGTCAAAAAAACTTATATGTCCATTGTATAATGGTACGGAGGGTAATTGAGTTTCGAAATTAGACCCCCAAGAGGAATCCGAATGCCTAGAATTACCAATATTAAAAAAGTTTTGATAATAGGAAGCGGGGCAATAAAAATCGGTGAAGCAGGAGAATTTGATTATTCTGGTGCTCAGGCTATTAAAGCAGTTAAAGAGGAAGATATCGAAGTTGTCCTCGTAAACCCCAACGTCGCCACCATTCAGACCGATAAAAAATTCGTAGGAGAGAAAGCCTACTTCATCCCACTCACACCAGATCATATTGAGAAAGTAATTGAAAAGGAGAAACCTGATGGCATCCTCCTCGGCTTCGGTGGACAAACCGCACTCAATTGTGGAACAGAGCTAGCTAAAAGTGGAGTATTGGAGAATCATAACGTAAAGGTTCTCGGCACCAGCGTCGAAGCCATCGAGAGGGCCGACAACAGAGATCTCTTCAGGACGACTATGATAAACGCAGGTATACCCATCCCAAAGAGTAGGAAAGCAGAATCAGTTGTAGAGGCTCTAGATGCCGCAGATGAGATTGGGTACCCAGTAATGATGAGAGTGGCATACACTCTAGGGGGTCAGGGAACGGGAGTAGCTTACAGTTCTGAGGATATTAAACGGATGACGCCTATTGGCCTGGCTCATAGCTTAATCGGTCAGATACTCATTGAGCAATATGTTGGGAAATGGAAGGAGATAGAGTACGAAGTTCTCAGAGACCACGATGATAACTTTATGATCGCTTGTAGTATGGAAAACTTTGACCCCATGGGGATTCATACAGGCGATAGCATTGTCATTGCACCAAGTGTCACCGTTAGCGATGAACTATACCTGAGACTCAGGGAGAATAGTTTCAATGTTCTCAGAGCCCTTGATTTAGTGGGAGAGTGCAACATCCAGTACGCAGTTCATCCGGTGACGGAGGAGTTCTATGTCATCGAGGTAAACTCCCGTCTATCCAGAAGCAGTGCTCTTGCCTCCAAAGCTACGGGATATCCAATTGCTTACGCAACCACCAAGATTGCTTTGGGATATGATCTTGATGAGATCAAGAACCCCGATTCAGGGGAGTCAATAGGTGACAAGGAGCCGACTATAGATTACATTGTCGTTAAGATGCCCCGATGGGATTTCCAGAAGTTCAAAAAAGTAAATCGTAAACTGGGCACACAAATGAAGTCGGTAGGTGAGGTCATGGCTATCGGTAAGACCTTCGAGGAAGCCATCCAGAAAGCCGTAAGGATGTTGGATCAGGGCCGCGAACTCACAGATGGGAAACTTGACCTGACTTTAGATGAAATCAAGGAGGACATCGAGGCGCCCACAGATCAGAGGCTCTTTTATATTATTGAAGCTCTTCGACAAGGAGTCTCTGTTGACGAAGTTCATCAACTTTCAGGTATAACAGAGGTGTTTATTGAGTCTCTCAAGAGGATCGTTGAATTCGAGAACGAGTGTATGTCCGAGCCCCTTAATCCTGCGATGATTGAGCAGGCTAAGAAGTTAGGGTTTAGTGACCAGATGATCGCAAGCTACTCAGGGAAGAGCTGGAGGGAGGTAAGAGAGACTCGAATAGCCGAGGGAATTATCCCCAAGGTTAACCATATCAAGACGGCAAAACTGTGGTCAAGTAAAGCCAACTACCTGTACTTATCCTACAATAGTCGGAAAGACGATTTCGTGCCAAAAGATAGGGAATCTGTGTTGGTTCTTGGCTCAGGATGTTATCGTATTGGCTCTAGCGTAGAGTTCGACTGGTGCTGTGTTAACATGGCCTGGAGCCTAAAGGAAAAGGGAATACAAGAAGTCATCATGCTAAATTGTAATCCCGAAACCGTAAGCACCGACTTCGATGTCATGGACAAACTCTATTTCGAGGAACTAACTCTCGAACGAGTCCTGGATATCGTTGACTCGGAGAATCCCATAGGCGTAGTAGTCAGCGTTGGTGGCCAAACCCCAAACCGGTTAGCAATGAAACTAGCATCTGAGGGCATCAAGTTGCTGGGTTCAAGCGCAGAGATTATTGATATCGTTGAAGATCGAGCCAAATTTAGTAAAACCCTTGACGAGCTAAGGATTTTACAGCCTGAATGGAGTGAGTTCGAATCCCTTGAGAGTGCATCCTTCTTTGCGAGGGACATTGGCTATCCAGTTTTAATTAGACCCAGCTATGTGCTTTCAGGCTCAGCAATGAGTGTGGCATATACTGAAGAACAGCTCATTGACTACATCCAGTATGCTGCAGAGGTATCAAACGAGTCCCCCGTCACTATCTCCAAGTTCATCATTGGAGCTAAAGAGATCGAGGTTGATGGCGTCTGTGATGGAGAGAATGTGTTTCTCGGACCTGTTATCGAGCACATTGAGAACGCTGGTGTACACAGTGGCGACGCAACTATGGTTATACCAACCCTCAATGTTAGTGAGTCGCTGAAGAAAAAGGTCAAAGAAACCTCTAGGAAGATCGCACAGTCACTGGCTATCAAAGGGCCTTTCAACATCCAGTATCTAGCAAAGGATGGCGAACTCTACGTTATCGAGTGTAATCTCAGAGCCAGTCGAACCATGCCTTTCGTCTCTAAGATCACAGGCGTAAACTTCATGGAACTCTCAGCACTTGCTTCTCTCGGAAAAACAATCAGACCCGGTGAAGCCGTTTCCAATCAATTCGGCGTGAAGTCCCCCGTGTTTAGCTTCATGCGGTTAGAGAAAGCCGAGGCATTAACAGGTGTGGAGATGGTTTCTACGGGGGAGGTTGCCTGTTTCGGGGAGAACTTCCGGGAAGCTTTTCTGAACTCTCTTATTGCCAGCGGAGTTAAACTCCCGAATACTGGGGACTCAATACTGGTCACCGTGGGAAGTGGTAAAGAGATAGCGATTGAGATTGCTCGTAAGGCTCATGCTAAGGGATTCAAGATACTAGCAACAAAACATACAGCCATTGCTTTAAAGAACAGGGGAGTTCCATGCCAGAAGGTCTACAAGGTCAGTGAAGGAAGAGAACCTAATATTCTAAACCTACTCGAAGAAAAGAAAATACAGTTCGTCATCAACACACCCAACCCAGCAACAACCAATCCTCAAATCATCAGTGACGGCTACAGGATAAGAAGAAAAACAGTAGAATTCGGCATACCACTGATTACAAACCTAGAACTAGCTAGTATGCTCATCGACATGATCTAATCTTTTACACATTTACGCGTGCCATCAAGCAAGATTAGATGGATATATGCAGACCTCCGCACGTGCACGCAAAAAATACGGATAAACCCAGTGTTTTATCTCCCCGGGTTAGCGCGCGATATACATACATAAAACCACGTTTCCCAACACCGGATAACCCGAAAAAACGTTCCAAATACCGAAAGCAAACCGAAAAACACCCGGAAACCACCAACCCCAACCACCCGAGCAAAACAGTAGCCATTCAGTAGCAGAACAGTAGCAAAACAACACCAAAAACACCCAAAAACCCCGCCAAACAACAAAACAACCCCAAACAACAAACCAGAAAAACGGGGGGGTCAAACAACCGCCCCCCCCACACCAGCCCCCGGAACACACCCTCCAACAAGTTTTTAAGACCCAACCCCTCCAGCATCACGACAACGATGAAAGCCAGCAACTTCCGCGTCAAGAAGAACATGTCATACGCCCGCCGCGAGTACATGGGCGGCATCCCCGGCAGCAAGATCGTCAAATTCACCATGGGCAACCCCAACAGGGAATTCACCTACACCGTCGAACTCCGCACCCTCAAGGCAGGCCAGATACGCCACAACGCCCTCGAATCCGCCCGCATCGCAGCCAACAGGACTCTCGAGCCCCTGGGCAGAGAGAACTTTTTCCTCAAGATAGTGCCATTCCCCCACCAGGTCCTCAGGGAGCACAAGCGCCTCAACGTCGCCCAGGCAGACCGATTCCAAGAAGGCATGAAAAAGGCCTACGGTAAAGCCGTCAGCACCGCAGCCCGCCTCAAGATAAACAAGCTCATCCTCGTCGCGAGGGTGGACCAGGAGAACATCGAGAGCGCCAAAACAGCCCTCAAACGGGCCAAGGACAAATTCCCCGTCCCCTGCAGAATCGCCGTCATAAAGAACAACTAGGATTCTGGGCACAGAGCCCAACCCGACCCCTCGGATCCCACTGATAAGAATAAAAACAGGTAACCACCCAGCCCTCACAGTGACCCCCATGCACGACCTCGACCAAGAACGAGTGGCCCGGGAGATCAAGGAACGAAACGCCACAAGGGTCCTCCTCCAGCTCCCCGACGGCCTACGCCCCACCGCATTCACCCTAGCCCAACGCCTCACCGAGCAAACCGGCGCAGAGATCATCATCAGCGGCGACTCCTGCTACGGAGCATGCGACCTCGCCCTCACCCAGGCCCAGACCATCGACGCCGACCTCATAGTCCACTACGGCCACAGCCCCATGATCGAATCCGAGACTCCCGTCCTCTACGTCGAGGCCGCCTACGACTTCGACGCCCCCGCCCTCACAGAGAAAGCCCTCCCCCTCATCAGGGACTGGGACGGAGTCGGCCTCACCACCACCATCCAGCACATCCACCGCCTCCAAGAGGTCGCCGACACCCTCCAAGCCCACGGACTCCGCACAGCCATCGGAACCGGCGCCACCACTCACCCCGGCCAGATCCTGGGCTGCGACTACACCGCCGCCCGAGCCATCGCCGAGGACGTCGAGGGATACCTCCACATCGGCGCCGGCCGATTCCACCCCCTCGGCCTCGCAGCCACCACAGGGAAACCCATCGCCACCGCCAACCCCTACACCATGGAGGCCAAACTACTCCCAGAGAAAGAGGTGATCCGCCTCGCCATGAAACGCATGGCCGCCATCAACGCCGCCAAGAACGCCCAGACATGGGGCATCCTCGTCAGCACCAAGCCCGGCCAACGCCACATCCCTCAGGCCCGACGCCTACAGAGACTCCTCACAGAACACGGCAGACACGCCACCATCATCCTCCTCGACGAGATCACCCCCCACACCCTCGCCAACTTCACCGAGCCCCAGGCCTACGTCGACACCGCCTGCCCCCGCATCGCCCTCGACAACCCACCCGACCCCACCCGGCCCACCCTCACCCCCAACGAGACCCTCATCACCCTCAACCAGAAAACATGGGAAACCACCTGGGCTCAAGGCTACCTAGAAACAGACTAAAAAAAGAGAAGGGGCAAAAGCCCCTGACAATCACTTAGCCTTAGGTACCGTGTGAGTGAACTTACCGTCCCTGTAAAAGGCGTTAAATGTCTTACCGCAAGCCTCGCACTTGTGCTGCTTCCCGTCGAAGACCCCGAATTTGAACTCTTTGCCAGTCGGACTAGCAGATCCACCGCAAACTGGGCATTTCATATTACTTACCCGATACAAAATTCTCAGGAGTTTATTTAAATTTTTCACTTTTGGATAAAAATGGTCCGGAGAAAAAATAAACGGTCTGCAGTGAAAATACACGTAATCAATGAAAAAATCGTATTTCCATTACGAAGTACTCCCCACACTCCGCTAAAAAAGGGAGGGCTTTCCTCTGCGATCTCGATAAAAACTCTCTTTAAACGATTTATCATGATCAGGTGAGAATGTCCGGTGCGGCTGAGACGATCACAGGGTTTATAAAAAAGAGGCGTGATTACAGCCCCTGAACCCTAAAGGATTAACTAGCTCAACAATCCGATAAAGGGTTTGAGACAAATCATATTCCAACACATAAATTAGGGGAGTCCAAAGAAAATGGCGAAAAAGATGGAAGACAAAGACGTATTCCCCGGCGAGAAACTCGCGGTGATCGAGGTCCTCCAGAACGGACCGGGCGCCTACCAGGAAGACGGCGACGTGAGATCCGCAGAGCTCGGGACAGCCCAATACGACCTCAAGGACAGGCGCGTAAAAGTGGTCAAGAAGACCAGGGACCTCGTCCTCCCCCTGGAGGGGCTCGACGTCATGGCGGAGGTCGGCTCCGTGATGAGGAGGGACGCCAGGGTGGACATATTCAGGATCGACGGAAAGACCGTGACTAAGTCGTGGACGGGGGAGGTCCACATCAACAGCGTCGAGAGAGAGTTCTCCAGGGACATGGCGATGGCGATGAAGAACAGCGACATCATCAAAGCGAAGATCATCAACACCAAGAACAGGATGATCCAGCTCTCCGTCAGGGGCCCCGAGTACGGCGTGGTCTACGGCTACTGCACCAGATGCGGGACCCTCCTGGAGCTCCAGCAGGGACGCCTCAACTGCTCCAAATGCGACAGGGGCGAGAGAAGAAAGACCGCCTCCACCTACGGGAAGGAGGAGCTCGCGTGAAGCTCCGCAAAGTCAGGGAAGAGGACAAGCAGCTCGAGATGGAGGTCGGTGGCGAGGGGCACACCCTCCTCAACCTGCTCCAGAGCTCCCTCCTCAAGAACAGCAACGTCAAGATGGCGGGATACTCCAAGCCCCATCCACTCATGGACAGATCCGTCTTCTACGTCACCCTCAGGAGGGGGACGGACTTCGACAAAGCCCTCATCAAGGCCGCGAACGACGCCAAGAAAGAGCTCGCAGACTTTTTAGGGAAATTCGAGGCAGAGATCGCCAAGAACAACTAGGACCCCCGAGACGCCCCAAAGGGCGGGTGCACCATGAGCGTGACCAGACTCCGGGAGATCAAGAGAGAGATAAGAGTCCTCGGACTCGCCTCGTGGAGCAACCCCGACACGGGCACCCATGAAACCGTCGGCGTGATATTCAGGGGGAAGCACTGGCTCGACGGAGTCCTCAAAACCAGCTCCGGAGGCCCATCAATAACCGCGGAAGTGGCCGAGACGATCAGACGCTCCAACCATCACCCCCAGATCAGGGTCATCCTCCTCCACCGAGAGCCTCTCAACGACGGCGCAGAGATCGACCCCCACAGATTATCCCGAGAGACCGGGAAACCCGTCATAGCCCTGGGATTCCAGGACCCCCCACAAAATAACCAGAGGCTAACCTCACCTATCACAGTCGGCATAGACGAGAAAACAGCGAAAAGAATCCTGAAAATCACATCAAGAACAGGATCATACCCTGAGGCGCTCCGAGTCGCGGAGCTATTAGCAGAGTCATTCAACCCGAATTAACGAACATAAGCTTTAAAAACAACTCTTCAGGGTAAAGGTTGGCGGCGGGAAGGTATTCTCAGTGAAATTCTGCTCCAAGTGCGGAACGGTGCTAAAGCTAGACGCCAAGAAGAAGCTGTACGTCTGCCAAAAGTGCGGGACCAAGGAGCAGATGGAGGGCGAGATAGTCATCCCCAGGAACAACAAGGGGCAGGACAAGATCATCGTAATCGGGAAGAAGGAGAGGAATCTGAGCACCCTCCCCCAGACCAAGGTCAAATGCCCGAAATGCGACAACGCCATCGCCTACTGGTGGATGGTCCAGACCCGGGGCATCGACGAGAGCGCAACCCAGTTCTTCCGCTGCACCAAATGCGGACACACCTGGCGAGACTACACCTGAAGGGGACACCTTTTTAGATATCTCCGTGTTTAGGTACAGTCGTAACCACAGTCAAAACTGAGGGGTTCCTATGTTTGAAGTAGAACTATCGCGAATCGACACCTTCCGAAACCTAGTGAAGGCATTATCGGTCATCGTCGACGAGGGCACGTTCAACATAGACGAGGCCCAGATGAAGCTGCTGGCCATGGACCCGAGCCACGTCGCCATGGTGGACTTTGAGCTCCCCAGCGAGTTCTTCGACAAGTACACCTGCGAGGGGGAGAACAGGCTCACCCTGAACATCGGGGAGTTCCTCAAATTCATCGACAGAGTGGAAAAGGACGAGAACGTCAAGATAAAGCTCGACGAGGAGAACGCCAGACTCACCATCCACTGCAAGAGGGGTGGCCACACCAGAAGGTTCGCGATGCCCGTCCTGGAACCCCTCGACGACGAGGTGCCCCAACCCAAGATATTCTTCAAGGCCTCCTCCCGGATCCTAACCCAGAGCCTCCGGAGGGCCATCAGGGACTCAACCTTGGTGAGCGAGCACGTCAAGGTGGAGGCAGCGGGCGACGTCTTCAAGGTGAGCGCCACGGGGGACATGGGTAGCGCCCAGAGCGAGTGGGAGAAGGCCTCCGACGAGCTCCTGGAGCTCAAGGTGGAGGAGGACGCGAGCGCCACGTTCACCCTGAGCTACCTCCAGGACATCGTCAACGCCGTCGCGGCCTCGAGCGAGGTCGCCACCCTGGAGCTCTCCACGGACATGCCCATCAAGATGGACTTCGAACTCCCTCAGGGCCGTCTGGTATACTATCTGGCACCCTGCATCGGCGTCTGATTAACCTCAGGCCCTCCAGTATTCCCGGGGTCCTCTGTTCATCATCGACTGCCAAGAGGAACCCCTATTTGCCTCAATCCTCAGATTTTATACGTTCAAAAATGGAGCCCCTGCGCGTGGAAATATCCGTCGAGGCCCCCATAGACCTAGTCTGGCGGGCTTGGACCGAGACGAAGAGGATCACAGAGTGGTTCGCACCTGCGGCCAACATCGTCCCCGTGGAGGGAGGGGCCTTCGAGCTCTTCTTCGACCCCGCTGACCACACCCACATGTCCACGATCGGATGCGTCATCACCGCCATCAAGCCAAGGAAGAGACTAGCGTTCACCTGGAAGGGGCCCGACCAGTTTGCTCAACTGGTGAACGAGCCTGTGCCCGCAACCTCTGTTGAGGTGACTTTCAAAAAGGAAAAGGGTAGCACCCGCGTTCAGATTGAGCACAGGGGCTGGGGGGACGACGACAACTGGAATGAAGCTTGGAAATGGCATTTTAAAGTATGGGAGGAGGTTCTCCAGAGCCTAGCATCGGGATTGGAGTCCGGGAAAGGTCTCCTCTGCTGCCCCCCATGAGGGCTAGAGCCCACAATCTCGTCCAGCATTTACCGAGAAAAAGGATAATACCGCCCGTGATTCCTTAGGTTTGGAAGTGGCCCCAAAGTGATCTCCGAGAGGGAGGCCGCCAAATACCCCTTCCTCAACGATGCCGTTACGCTCGTTGAGACTCTAGGTCTGACCTTGGAGGATCTCATGGATCCGGGGCACACCAAAGTGCTGGACAGGGCCGAGAGGCGAGTCGCCCAGGCCATAATTAACGGTGAGGCCACATCCGAGCTGGGGGACACCATCACGGAGCTACTATCCTTCCCTGTGGGAAACATGTTCATCACCGCCATGGGAGAGCAGTTCCTCTTCAGGCGATACGCCCTCTCGGAGGCGGTGAGGGCCCAGGGTCTCCTGAAAGACGAGACAGAGGAGCGCTTGGCCAAGATCGCGAGGCTCGAGTTCGGGTGGACCCTCAGGCTCGTGGACGAGAGCCTCGACGGGCGTCTGTACAGGTTCGAGTTGCTCTTCAAAGACTACCTGAGGAATGCTGCGGGTTTCAGGGAGCCCGAGTGGAAGATCGTGAACCGGTTGATGCGGGAGGGCTACGTCCTCCTCACGAGGAGGGAGGCCAGCAGGCTCCTACAGGAAGAGATCCAGAGGCGAATCGCGGATCTGGTCTCAAGGCGCCGCCAGATATCCCTCCCCGGGCCCCTCGGGGCGAAAGTGGAGAGCCTCAAGAAATTTTTCGATGAGAACAGGTCGAGGCTGACCGGGGAGGACCTTCCCTCGGAACTCATGACTGAAGCGTTTCCCCCCTGCATTCGGCACGCGTTCGAGGGGCTCATGGCGGGGAAGAGGCTCAGCCACATGGAGCGGTTCGGCCTCACATCCTTCCTGATCAATGTGGGGATGGACATTGATGAGATCGTGAATCTCTTCGTGTCGGTCACAGACTTCGACGAGCAGTTCACCCGATACCAGATCGAACACATCGCCGGGCTCAGGGGGAGCCGAACCAAGTATACGCCGCCCACATGCTCCACATTCAAGACCCACAGCGTATGCTACAACCCCGAGAGGCTTTGCCAGCACATCAAACACCCTTTGAGCTACTACAGGATCAAAGTGAGGGACATCCAGAGAGAGCAGGGGCCGGAAAGCGGGGATGAAGCCCCGAATACACAGGCAGCGAAATAATTGGTGTGCCGGGGGAGGAAGAGATGGACGACGAGGAGCGGCGGGAGAAGGCTTTACGGCTGATCAAATCTGGGCTCCACTTCTGCAACAGGTACAACAACCTCGTGAAGTACAACCCGGAGTTCTGTGGAAACTGCGAGCACAACGGCTTCAGAACTAAGGATGCCCCCGCCCTGATGTAAAGTGATTTTTAAGGGTTCGAAAAGCCTATTCAGTGAGAACCCGATGGCGGAGCAGGACTGGGGAAGCGAGCAGTACGTCCTAGAGCATTTCGGTGGATTCTACTCCACCGGCGCCCAGCACGTGGAGGCCCCCACTGAGATCAAGCAGCGGGAGTTCGGGTTCCTCTCTTTCGGGGGGAGGACCATGTTCCGCCACATCGGGTTCGAGGACACCGAGGAGCTCAGGAGGTATCTGAGGAACTACTCCCCCGCCCACTCATACTTCTCGGCGGCCTACTACCAGGAGCCCAGGGCTCCGATGGCGGAAAAGGGCTGGATTGGGGCGGACCTCGTCTTCGACATAGACGCCGACCACTTCGACCTTCCCTGCCAAAAGACCCATGACAGGTGGACCTGTAAGACCTGCGGGGAGGCGGGGAAGGGGCATCCCCCGGAGAGGTGCCCGGGATGTGGCAAAGCAACCTTCGCCGAAGAGAACTGGCTCTGCGAGAGCTGCCTCGACGCGGCGAAGTACGAGGCTCAGAAGCTCCTCGACATGTTGATCCAGGATTTCGGTTTCCAACCCTCTGAGCTCTCGGTGAACTTTTCGGGGAACAGGGGGTACCACGTCCACGTGAGGAGTCCGCTGGCGAAGGACCTGGACCAGTTGGCCAGGCGGGAGGTGGTGGACTACATCCTGGGGATAGGGATCGAGGCGGAGTATCAGGGCCTCACGTCGAGGCAGGTGGGAGGAGGATCTATGCTGGGGCGCGGGGGATGGAGGGGGAGAACGATAAGGGCCCTCTACGACTTCGTAGGAAAGTCGACGCCCGAGGAGATCAAGGCGCTGAAACTCGGTAGAAACACAACCCGAGATCTGATCGAGGAGAAAGATGAGATCCTCTCATCTTTGATGAATCAGCACCCCAGCCGCATCGTGAGATACATCGACAAGAAGTCGATGGAGAAACTGCTCGATGCCGCAGTGGATGAGCAGGCTTCTGCGATCGACACCGTGGTGACCACCGATCTCAGGAGGCTGATACGGCTCCCTAACACTCTCCACGGCAAGACGGGGTGGCTCACCCAGAACGTCCCCATCGAGGACCTCCCGGATTATGATCCCCTCACCATGGCCGTCGCCTTCAACGAGGGGACTGAGAAGGTCTATATCAAGCGGGCCCCTGAGATTAACCTTCAAGGAGAGGTCTACGGACCATTCGAGGAGGAGACCCGGGAGCTCCCCTTAGCGGTCGCGATGTTCCTCCTGTGCAGAAAGTCGGCGAGGGTTGTGAGATGACGAACAGATACTCGAGGCTCCTGGATGCCTGGCGGAGGGAGAAGCAATCGGGGGACCTCCAGGCTCTCCCGGATAATTTCTTCGGAGAGATGACTGAGTACCTCGCAGAGATCAGGGGGGAGAACCGGATGCTCGATAAGACCTCCCTGAAGGGGCGCATCACGGAGAAGGAGCAGGTGAACGCGGAGAGGCTGCTTAAGGAGCTCTCCAGCGCTAGGCTCAGGAAGATCGTGGAGGCGGAGCTGGACAGGGTCGCGATCGCCGGATCTTCGCTGACCCAGGTGGAGAGGAGTTTCCTCAGCGACCTCCGGAGCCTGCTGATGAGCCACGAGGGGAGATTGAAAGATATATTAATGGGGCGCGTGCCTCAGGTAGACGCAAAGCCCCCGCAAAAAGCGGGTCTCAAGGTGGTGCGGTTCCTCCAGGCGGTCCCCGCGATCATGGGGATCGACATGAAGACCTACGGCCCCTTCAAGCCCGAGGACGTGGTGTCTCTCCCGGTGGAGAACGCTGAAAACCTAATAAGGCGGGGCATCGCAAAAGAGGTGGAGATTTCAGAATGAAGATTCCCCAATCCATGCGGACCTTCTGTCCGAGGTGCAAGACCCACACTGATCACGCCGTCTCCCTCTACAAGGCGGGGAAGAGGAGGGGCGCTAAGAAGGGGGAGAGGCATCAGGCGGAGCGGAAGAAGGGCTACGGCGGCCAAAAGTTCCCCCTCCAGCATAATCAGGCGAAGGTCTCCAAGAAGCAGTCACTGATGCTCAAGTGCGGGGAGTGCGACTACACCCTCCAGAGGAAGGGCATCAGGCTCAAGAAGGCGGAGGTCGTCTGATGTCGATGGAGTGGGAGGAGCTCATACCCCGGCCGTCCTCGAGATTCCTAAGGGTGCGCTGCAGGACCTGCGAGAGCGAGCAGATAGTCTTCAGCCACACGACTCACATCATCAACTGTAGGACCTGTGGGGAGACTCTGGCTGAGCCGACTGGTGGGAAGGCCAAGATCAACGGCCCAGTCATTGCCGTGTTGGGGTGAGCAGGTTGAGTATGGGGAAGGCCGAGTGGCCCGAGGTAGGGGACCTCGTCGTCGTCACCGTCACGAGTGTCGTGGGTCACGGGGCCTATGTCTCCCTCGACGAGCACAATGAGAAGGAGGCGCTCCTCCATATCTCGGAGATATCATCCCGTTGGGTCAGGAACATCCGGGACCACGTCAGGGAGCGGCAGAAGATGGTCCTCCAGGTTCAGCGGGTCGACCCCTCCAAGGGTCAGATAGACCTCTCTCTCAGGCGGGTCACCCAGGACGATAAGAGGAAGAAGCTCGAAGAGTGGAAGAAGCACCGCAAGGCCGAGACCCTCATCACGGCGGCGGCGGCCAAGCTCAAGGTCGACGTGAAGGATTTCTACGCCAAGACGGGGACCAAGATAGTCGAGCACTACGGCAGCCTCTACGATGGCTTCGAGGCCGCGGCCAAGAGTGGGGCAGAAGCCCTCCACGAGGCCGGGGTCACCAAGAAGGACTCGAAGGTTCTCGCCGCGATCGCCGTGGACAAGATCGTGGTCAAAGGCGTGACCATCCAGGGGGAGATGGTGATCACCTCCATGGCCCCGAGGGGCATCGAGGATATCAAGGAGACCCTCAACGAGACGAGGAAGATCGCCGCGGAGCATGATGCGGAGGCTAACCTCTACAGCATGGGGTCGCCGAAATACCGGATCGAGGTCACCGCCGAGGACTATAGGAAGGCAGAGAATGCCCTCGACAAGATGGTCCAGTTCGCGACCGAGGCCTGGGAGAACCACGACGGCAACTTCTCCTTCACCAGAAGCTAGGAGGCTCCATGATGGTCTGGCTCCTGAGGCACTGCAAGAAATGTGACAGATACACCCTCAAAACGGACGCCTGCCCCAAGTGCGGAGGCCCCGTCAAAATCCCTCATCCCGCCAAGTTCTCATTGGACGACAAATACCGGAAATATCGGCTCAAAATGCGCCGAATGGCGCGCGACGAGGAAGAGAAAACGATTTCCGCATGATCTGGTGGGCTCCTCGGGTCAGGGGACAATATTAAAAACCCGCCGTCCCCCATGAGTTTGTAGGCGAGATGCATGGTCAGGAGCTACATCAAGATTTATGGTCCACCTATCCTCGAAGCGATCAAGGCGCTGGAGGCGGTGGCAGTTGACATGTCGAAGGCCATCAGCCTGAAGTTCAGCCACAAGTGTCTGCCTTATCCCTCGCAGAGCAACACTCGAGACTGGAATGCATATTTGAAGAACATGGAGAGGACGTACGTCGACTGCTACGAACCCGTGAGGCTCATCAGTAAAGCCCATCAGCAACTGGGAGAGTACGACTTCTTCTACGAGTGGGATAAGGAGCCCAACATGGAACAGGTCGAGAATCTTTTGGGGAAGATCGATGAGGCCCTAGATGGCTTGGGCTGCTATTACACAATAAATACGAAGTAAATCAGTAAATCTCAACTTTCACTTTCTTAGTACGTATGCTCAGAATAGCTTCTAGTTAAAGAGGGGCCCACAAGCGCAGTTAAGGCTCTTCCCCTTTCAAGGATTCGGCGAGGGCCCTGCGCTCCTTTATCTCGTCGTAGGCGATGAAGGCGGGCATAATGACCCAGAGGAGTATCATGACCCAGAAGAGTATGGAGTCCCAGTTCATTCGGACTCTCCCCCCTCCGTTTTACCCCAGAACTTGAAGCGACTCTTTTTGGCCTTCGGCTTTGCTGAATCGCTCAAATCGACTTGGGCCTCCCCCGTCACCATTTTCCTGTAGTTTATGCCAGGTATGTAAAGCAGTTTCTCGGGGATCAAACCCCGTGGCCTGAAGATGATGACAGCGATTAGGAGCACACCTAAGAGAATGTTCTCGACATAGGCGATAGGGAAGAAGAGGTACTGCTCTAGGGACCACTTGGAGATGAGGATGATCCTCCTCAGAGCGATGATGAGTGCACAGCCTAGGAAGGTTCCAGCGTTGTTCCCAGGCCCGCCGAGAATTAACATGAGCCAGGGCCAGTAGGTCCAATCGGCCCTCATAAAAAGGTTATCGACAACGTATGAAGCGTAGAAGGCCCACATGACCCCCGTTAAGGCGGTGATCCCCGAAGCAAACATCAATATATTCCTCCGGATACCCACGACGTTCTTCCCGACGCTTTCAACTGTACCGTCGTTTTCCCTTATTGCCCTCATCAAGCGGCCATAAGGCGAGTTTAGCATCGTCCTGAATATGAAAAAGGAGATGATGCCAATTAACAGGGTAACCACGGCCAGTACGATCCCTCGGTTCCCCAGATACCATGCGAAAACGTTTGGGACGAACACACCGAGGGTGCCACCGGTAATTGCCGGTATGTTTCTGCCGAAGATCTGGGACGCGTCCGCCATAGTGATCAGTGTGATCATCAGATAGGTGGACCGTAACCTGATGGCCGGCAATGCGATTATGTATCCAATCACAGATCCCAAGACCAACGCTAACGCCAGTGAGAAGAGTAAAAGTGAAATGCCGAGCAATGTCTGCGTCTCAAGGAACGGGTTCGTCATCACCGCAACATTGTGTGGGTTGTTGTATACCCAGTCGTAATCTGATGAATAGGGCTTCAATTGTACCCCCGCTGCTTTTACGACCATAAATGTGACCCGGGTCGTGATTGCGCTGACGGTGAATCCTCCTGCGATGACCTGAACCGCACATCCCATGTTCGGGACTCCAGCGTTTCCATACTGGAAGTTCAATGCCATCGCAACTATGACGAAGGCGCCGAAATACATGGCGATATCAATGATCAGTTGAGATAAGCCCGAGGTCTGGCTCACCGTTAAACCAATGAGATCTATCAATTCATCATTCCTCCTTTTTCCCCAGCATCGCTAATGCCCGATCCCCGATCGGGCTGGCTTTAACGCGCTCATATACTCCAGTCAGACCTCTTGGCTCAAAGAGAAGCACCGCGACCAGGATGACCATCGGTACTATAGGTCTCCATCTTCCCACCCAGGGGCCTAATTGTTTTTGTAACCAAGCCGTTAAAACAATCTCCGAGAACCCGACGCCAAATCCCCCGATAATGGCGCCGTAGATGTTGTCGAATCCCCCCAGAAGGCTCCCCGCCATGATGCTGGTCATGATCATCGCCCCTGAGTTCGGATATGATTGGAACCAAAGGGGATACATAGCTCCTGCCAAGCAGGCAAGGCCTCCTGTTAGGAACCAAGATAATTTTTGAATCATATCGATATTAATCCCCAGCACAGAAGCAAGTTCAGGGTCCTCGGCGGTTGCCCTCATAGCGATGCCGGTTTTTGTGCGGGTCAACAAAATGTGGAGTAAAATTACTACCACGAAGCATATGAGGAAAGACATGGGAAATATACCGGGATACGTACCAATCATGAAATCGAATTCTTTCAACATGAAACCCATGCCATATGTGCCGAATACCCCCCGTGCCCAGAAGACATAGATGCTGAGCATAGCGGTGAGTAATATCTGGATTGCTAGGGTCGAAATGGTGAGGACAACAGCCCCTCCTCCCAACTGTGTTATGACACGGATCACTGTTACGTACAGAATTAAACTAACAATTCCCCCAATTACGAAAGATAATGGAAACCCAATATAGGGTGAAAATCCATAGATCTTTGAAAGGGTCCAGACCACATAAATGCCTACTCCCGCATAAGTTCCGTGGGCGAAATTTGGGATTTTTGCTGTCAAGTACGTCAGCGTAAAACCAATACTAAGTATCGTGATCATGCTAGAGTAGGTGATTGCGTTCACCCATAAAGGGGGAAATAATGCCATTTTGAGTCTATAAGGGGATAACCCTACTGAATTAATAGTTTTTCGCCATTAATGGTTTTTCGCGTGTTTTTTATTGGATGTATTTACTAAATGACGAAATTAGAGGTTATTTAAAAAAATCTTATAGCTCTTCCTGTAAATCTTAAATAGTAATAAATAGAGAGTGGATACACTAAAAAAAGGTGAATACAATGAGCGGTAATTCAAACAATATGCTTGTTATCTTACTGGTAGTTGGTCTAGTGGTCGGTGCTGGCGCGGGATACTTCCTAGCCCCTGCAAAGGAGGTAGAAGTACCCGGGGAAACAATAACTGAATACATCACAGTAGCACCCCTTGACGGGGAGACTATACAAATAGGAAACATCTACTCGGACAATGCCAACTTGGAAACAATGGAGCCCCTGATTCAGGACATCATGACACCAAGGATCAATGATTACCTGAGCATGCTTGGCTACGACGTTGATATAGAGTTCCTCAACGACAACGCCTTGGAGACACCAGCGATACACCTAGAGAAAGTTCAGGGATTCCACGCCATCGGTGTGGACCTTGTCATCGGAGGTCGTTGGTCCTCTCAGGCTATGTCGGCGCTATCATACGTGAATGAGAATGACATGCTGCTATTCAGCCCGTCTTCAACAGCACCAACCCTGGCGATCCCCGACGACAACGTCTACAGGATGTGCCCAACCGACGTCGTGCAGTCTGACGCTATCGCAGAGATGCTCTATGCTTGGGGCATCGAAGCTGTAGCAGTCATTCAAAGAGTTGACCCTTGGGCCGATGGAATCTACAACCTGCTTGTCGGAGAGCTCGACGATAGAGGAATGGTAACCGAGCCAGGCTGGAGGGTCGCCTACAACCCCGAGTCGAAGGAGTTCGCCTCTGACTTGCAGACACTTGAGGGCATCGCCGATGAAATGGTTGCTGAGTATGGTGCTGATGCTTCCGCTATCTTGGTGATTGGTTTCTCCGAGGTAGCAATAATGCTCACTCAGGTAGAAGCATACGACACGATCTACAACCAGGTTCGATGGTTCGGAACAGATGGAACAGCCATCACACAGCGTATAAGAGACGACTCGCCCACGCAGGCAGCCCACCTACAAGTACCCAGTACATTGGCAGCTCCAGGCATCTCTCCGAAATTCAGAGAGTTGAACGCTACATACTTCCCACTCGTGGGCCAAGTCCTAGGCTACTATTCAGCGTGCACATACGACATCGCATGGGTCCTACTCCAAGGTGTCCTTGAGACCCAGGGAGTAGTTGCGGCGGATATCATACCCTATATCGATCCGATATCTGCGAACCACTACGGTACAAGTGGATGGTGCAAACTCAACGCGGACGGGGACAGGTTCCCGCCCGACTATGAGATCTGGGGCTACGGAATAGTGGGCGGAAGAACAGAGCACGTCAACTACGGTAAATACTTCACTTTCGACGGCGTCGTCGAATGGTACACTGACAGGCTTGGCTTTATCCCACCCGGTCTCGATTAGCGAGACCACCAAAATTTTTTTTATTTTTTTACTACAAGTGTTTTAATCTACCGGAATCATTCCGAAACAATTTATAATGCAAACGCAAATACGAAGATGGTATCTATGTCCGAAGTCCTGAAGATCGAGAATGTAAGAAAGTACTTTGGAAAATTCGCCGCTGTAGATGACATCAGCTTCAGCCTAAAAGAAGGGGGCATATACCTCCTTGTCGGACCCAACGGCTGTGGGAAGACCACTCTGGTGAACTGTATATCAGGAATATACAACCCAGAAGAAGGAAACGTGTACTACCGCGACGCGGACATCACGGGGGAGGCCATGTATAAGATCTCTAGGCGCGGACTCGTTCGGACATTCCAGATCGCCTCCCCTTTCCTCAGCCTCACCACGTTGGAGAATATGCTCGTGGCGGTGCCGAAAAACGCGGGAGAGAACATCTTTCTATCCCTGTTCAAGCCAAGTTGGATGGACAGCGAGGTTAGCGCAGTCAAGCAAGCCTCGGAGCTTCTCGGGGTATTAGGCCTTAAGCATGTCTGGAACATGCCGGCGAATACCCTTAGCGGTGGCGAGCTAAAGCTTCTGGAAATTGGTAGGGCGCTCATGTGTGGTGCCGAGACCATCCTGTTGGATGAGCCCGTGGGGAGCATCGATCCGAAGCTATGCCATCAGATCTTCAGCCACGTTCTCAGGCTCAGAGACGAGCTGGGTCTTACATTCCTCGTCATCGAGCACAGGCTAGAGGTCGCAGCTCAATACGCCGACCATGTCTTCGCTATGGACCGGGGTAAGTTGTTGACCGAGGGAACGGCAGAGGAAGTGTTCGAGGACCCGAGGGTGATAACGTCATATCTGGGTGAATGATATGTCTGTCATATTAGAAACAAAAGAGCTCAACGCCGGCTATGGGCCAATCCACGTTATCTACGACCTTGATTTCAAGGCAACACGTGGTGAAGTAACTGTGGTCGTGGGGCCCAACGGCGTGGGAAAGACGACGCTCATGAAGTCCATCATGGGGCTGGTCACAACCTATTCGGGACAGGTCCTTTTCGATGGGCATGACATCACAAATATGCTTCCCCATGAACGCACAAAGCTGGGTATCGGGTACATGCCCCAGGTGGGGAATATATTCAGCCACCTCAGCGTTGAGCACAACCTCACGATGGCGTCATTCATCATGAAGGACGAAGGAATGATCCAGGACAAGATGGAGATGGTTTTGTCCTTGTTCCCTAGGCTGAAAGGCTACATGAAGAGGGACGCAGGGACCTTGAGCGGCGGCGAACGTCAGATGCTCGCGGAGAGCATGGTCCTGATGAGGGACCCAAAAATAATGCTGGTGGACGAGCCCACCGCAGGGCTGATGCCCAAGCTCGTCACAGACGTCCTGAAGAAGCTTGAGGAGATGGCTGAAACCACCGGCCTGCCCGTAGTCGTGGTCGAGCAGAGAGCCCGTCGAGCTCTCGAGATCGGGGACACCGCCTATATGATGCGAGGTGGGAGGTTCACATTCGAGGGAAATTCAAAAGACCTTCTGAATCACCCTCACCTGACGGATATGTACCTAGGAGCAATCGAGGTCCACGACCTCAAGAGTGTGAGAGAGTAACCTACTTTCCCTATCATCCCATATTTTCTACTTATTTGTAAGAAATATAGTAGGTGCGATAATAAAATGGGGCCTAGTGAACGATTCCCAGCCTGTGAAGCTCCTCCCCCAGAACCGAGCGAGTGCCCTTTAGCCCAGTCTGGCGCTCCACGTAGCCTTCACCCGTGATCTCTCCACTCCTGAAGGAATTGTCCAGATCAGCTAACTGCCTGTCGATCTCCTCTATACGACTCCGCAGCATATCAACATAAGAAGCGGGGACGTCTACCTCTGCTCCCACCGAGGCCGAGTCCGCCTTGATGACACCGTCCTGAATGCGGAGAATACGGTCGGCGACCCGGGACACCGCCGGGTCGTGAGTGACCATCAGTATGGTCTTCCCCATTTCCTTGTTCACCCGTGAGAGATAGTCGACGACGATGCGGGCGTTTGCAGTGTCTAATTCCCCCGTGGGCTCATCAGCAAGGATCAGTGGGGGGTCGTTCGCCAAAGCTGCGGCCAGAGCCACCCTTTGCTGTTCCCCGCCGCTCAGCTCTCCGGGCTTGTGACCCATCCTATCTCCAAGGCCGACTATTTGCATGAGCTCCTCCACCCGTTTTTTCCTCTCTTCCTTGGAGGCCCCAAGGGCTACCAGGGGTAACTCGACGTTCTCCGCCGCCGTTAACGTCGGGATCAGATTCATTGTCTGGAAGACGTGGCCCACGATGCTCCTCCGGTACTCCACGAGCTCCCCTGAACCGAGGCGGGTAAGTTCTTTTTCTAACACCCTGACGCTGCCAGCCGAAGCCCTGTCCCATCCCCCGCTGATGTTTAACAACGCGGGCTTTCCCCACCCCCCGGGGCCTCTGTGGGCGGTCATCTCTCCCTCCTCCCCGGGCAGGTCCCCGCCCCCCTGGGCTGTTGCCCCCCCAGGGCCCCATGAGTAAAACCTGTCCTGG
>JACKQG010001058.1_pt1 | contig 22254 bp, 16 predicted proteins | sample 8237621 | NCBI WGS metagenome assembly JACKQG01 (sample SAMN15677084, study PRJNA649215) | marine metagenome | biome: marine; feature: Black Sea; material: saline water; isolation source: suspended particulate matter (SPM) from the Black Sea western gyre | collected 2013-06-09/2013-06-10 | depth... | reverse complement strand
TATTAAAAGGTGAATGCCGTTTCGATCGACGTTTGTTTCACCGGTTCTAATCCGTTGCCTACATCTCTGTAATATTGACGATAATCCCAAATCAAACTAACGCCGTCTCCAATTTCGTAACCGACGCGATACCCTAAGACGGTGTTTTCGGATGGATTCTCAAAATCAAATGGATTTTCATCATTATTCCGCTGATAATATGCTGATGCGACACTCAGCTTTGGAATATTATCGGTATTGAGATTTATCTGCGCAAAGAAACTCCGATAGGTGACCTCCTCCGCAACCATATTCGCATACGATGCGGCAAAATTTACCAGATTCAACACGTTCATGGATGCAGACCCAAACCAGCCACTGGTATTCACGGCAGCAGAAGGATCTTCAAAAATTAGCATATCTTTCGTATATATCTGCGCATCCTCACTTTCAGTATTATAGACAGCTACCACTCGATTCAAATCATATCCCTGATCAAAAAATTGCGGAATATAGTAATCTTGTTTAAGTCGATATTCTAAACTGAGATGGAACATCTTTAAGATTGTTGCCCGAATTCCGGGAACAGTAATTCCTGTACCTTTGCGTTCCAGACGGCCAATGGACTCAACCTCAGGAAATGATAACATATTCATTTCAGAGAATACCGACAAACTCACCATTTTGTTCGAAAAGACCGGATAACCAATATCAATAGCTAATCCTGTGGCAACACCCTTGTTATCTTCAATACTAAATGGCGTTCCTTTTAACTCCGGAATATCTGTTCCACCTGCATGCTCATCAAGATTATTATCCCCATCAGCATCAATATCCCATTCATTTTCGGCTAAACCATCATGCGGGTCAGGAGTCCCGTCTCCATCCGTGTCGTTCCAGATGGTTTTGTCATCAGGAAAATCGTCAAAGATATCTGGATAACTGTCCTCATCTTTGTCCTTCATCCCTGAGAACTGATTCATATCCGCAACCAAATTGACTCCGATCGTGAGCGGGAAGGCCTTCGAAACTTTGTATGTACTTCTAAATCCAAGCAACGTACCGCCGCGTACGAAATCCTTGATATTCGCCATAAACACTTCACCCATGATTGGACCAACTGAAAATCCAGTATTGATTCCCACTCGACGGATAGATGGAAATTCCATCATATTGGAATAACCGCTGACTAAGCCGCCGTACCCAAGGGTTACATTCTCCAGCGAACCCCACTTGAACCAAAATGAATCAGTTTTTTCTCCCCACTGAATAAACAGAATTTTATCTAAAACCAATCCCGGTTCTTCTTTGAAATTCCAAGGATCGTTCCAAAAATTACCTTCATTATCAATATAAAATACCAAATCCAGTCCTAATCCAAGTTTGCCGAAACTTAACTCCGGGCGAAAAGCCAATTGATTATAGAGAGCTCCGTCAATCGTTACAGATCCAATTCCCAGTCCCATTCCAAATGGTTTTGGTGCTTGCGGCTGGGGTTCTTCAACCTCTTCAACCGGCGGTAATTCATTTTCCTGAGGAGGTCCGGGCTCTTCGGTGGGCGTTTCTTCCGCTTGATCTTCACCTTCTCCGGGCGTCTCATCTATGGCTTCTTCTGTGGACTCTGTTTCCTCCGGTGTTTCCTCTTCAGTTTCCTCTTCTTCCGTTGCTTCTTCAGACTCTGTTTCTTCCGTCTCTTCAGAGTCCGGGTCTTCCGGATATTCATTAGGATTTGCCGGTACCATCATCAAATTCCCCATTGCATTGGAAATCACTTTTTGTCCGGCAGACAGCATCGCTGTTTGCCCGCTGATGAGGTTAAAAACTTCCACCAATCCTTCGGTTCCATAAAACTGATCAATCCCTGACGGATCAACCACCGCCGTAAATTGTGTGCCTTTCACAGATGCCACCGACACCGGTGTCTCTACGCGATACGTTCTTTTCTGTTGACTTTTCTTTACATCGTTGAGGATGGTCCCCACTTCTATATTCAGATTGCGTGTATTTTGTGTATCCATGAATTGGAATTGTGTTTTTTCTTTCACTTTTACAACAGACCGATCATCCAGAAAAATAACTACTGCAAAACTTTCAGACCCCACTTTAATTCCGTCACCGTTGTTAATTCCGATTCCGGGAGTTGCGGTTTCGCTGTAGGTTTGTTCTCCCAATCGTTTAAGAAAAACGTCCCCGTTAGCTTTGACAATCCGTGCAATTGGACTCGCAAACACGGTCTGCGCAAATACCAATACGCATGTGATTATTAAAAGAGTTATGTGTTTTTTGTTCATGATATGGCTCCTTTCAATAAATTTCGTCCGATTCCTTCTCACTAATTTAATGATATTTCTGGTTGATTGCAGGGTTATTTCTGCCGCAGATAATCTCTGATTAAAATTGCGATGGATTCGTAAGTAAGTCCTGTTGCACTCATCATTCCGATTTCGCAGGTTCGGCTTGTGGAACATCCGGTGGCACCGAATTTTACTTTTTTTACAGCATTGGCTTCATGTTTTGACGCAGTTTCAGTAAGTTCAGGAAAGAGCAATCCGCGATCACCGGCAAACCCGCAGCATCCATATTCTTCCGGCAATATCACTTCTGATGCACAAATTTCTGCCAAGGATTTTAAATCGTCCACCAACTCCATTTTTGTATTTGAACAGGTTGGATGTAGTACGATTTTTCTGTCAAGCGGAGGAAAAGAGGATGATTGCACACATCGCTGTAAAAAAGGAATCAAATCCACAAACATAAGAGATTCATATCGTTTTTTCGATTCTCCAGACAAATATTTTCCATTGGTAATAAATTGATATGCACAAGCCGATGTATCTACCAATACCGGAAGTCTTCCCTCTTCAGTTTCAGTGTACAATCGGTTAATTGTTTTTTCTATCATTGCTTTTCCAGCATCGGCATATCCCTTGGATGTATACGGCATTCCGCAGCAACAATCGGAAATAACCTGAGGAATGCTCAATGACAATCCGGATTTTTCAGAGATTTCTTCCAGCACATCTGCTAAGTTTAATTTCTCTTTATCAGCATTAAATACGCGATTAATGCACGTCGTGAAATAAACATAATCCGGATCCGTTTTCGGAAGACTCATTTTCATTTTCGGAGTGGCATTCGGGATATTGCGATTCCAAATTGGTGTAGAATGATTTGTGATAGAGCTAAGAATCTTGCTCATTTTGACAAAAATACCGTGACCGACAAATTTTGTTTTTATTCTCATAATTCTGAGGAATATTCGCAATGCCGACTGGACAGCACTAAAATGTTTTGTCGTCCATTTTGATAATGATATATTTGATGAAGAATGCCGCGTTTCACGGAGTTCCTTTACAAAAGTACCAGTATCAATATTCACCGGACAGGCTGTTTCGCAGAGGCTATCCACCGCACAGGTCTCTTCCGTTGAATAGATTAACGATTTTTCAGCTCCACCATTCAATGTTCCTACAGATTTTTCTCTTGCTAAAATGATTCGCTGACGCGGCGTCATTGTTAAATCCCGTGACGGACATACATGTTCACAAAATCCGCATTCAACACAGAGATCTATCCTATCGCTTACTTTTGGCATCGATTTCAGGTTTTTCGCATGTATATCTTTATCATGCGATAAAAGCACTCCCGGGTTCAAAATATTTTCCGGATCTGCCAAGCGCTTTATCGACCACATAACCTCTGTTAATTCCGCTCCCCATTCTTTTTCGACGAACGGAGCCATATTCCGCCCTGTTCCATGTTCCGCTTTCAGAGATCCGTCGTACTTTCCGACAGTCATTTCCACAATATCCTGAATAAGTCCGTCGTAATTCTCCACACCGGTGTCCGTCTCTAAATCAATCGAAGTTACAAAATGCAAATTTCCGTCTTTTGCATGTCCAAAAATGACACTATCATCGTAGTTCCATTTTTGAAAAAACCTCTGTAAATCATTAATAACTCGTGGAAGATTTTCGATATCAAAACAAATGTCCTCTGTAATAACGCTGGTACCGGCTTTTCGTAGTGAACCTACAGCAGGATATAACCCCTTTCGTATTTGCCACAGTTTTTGTTGCGCATCTCGATTTGTTTGAAATCCGCCGACAATATCCACACCCTTACGATTAAAGTGATTTGTTGCGTTTGCAACAATTTCCATCAATTGATCTGCGTCACTTCGTTGGAACTCACAGAGTAATGCCGCTGAACCACTTTTTAATGAAGAAACAGTGTATGGCGGATTCTTTAAATATTTCGCCGTTGTCAACGATGCATAATCCATCAACTCAACCGCATCTGCTTTTTGGTTTTTCAAAAACCGGATAGAATCACAAGCATGATCGATGGAACCAAAGATGATTAATCCGGTTGCTTTATGCGGAGAATCCGGGACTGTTTCCAGCGTTACATTCGAAACAAATGCCAATGTTCCTTCAGACCCAACAAGCAAATGAGCAAAAATGTCAAGAGGATGTTTCCAATCAAGTATAGCATTAAGTGAATATCCTAATGTGTTTTTTATACGATACTTATGTCGTATTTTATCTACCAGTTTTTGGTTGGTTTTTATTTCCGACTTCAGTTGTATTAGTCCATTTGCCAATACTGATTCTTTATGGATAAACCGATTGTAGTCATCTGGAATTGACGTGTCATAGGTACGTCCGTTTGCCAAAATAAAGCGAATATATTTAAGTGTCTGATAGGAATTTTGTTCCGTTCCACAGCACATTCCTGAGGCATTATTTGAGATAATTCCTCCAACCATCGCCGCTTTTATAGACGCCGGATCAGGTCCTATTTTCACATTATACGGACTCAGAACTCGATTGGCAACTTCGCCAATCACTCCCGGTTCCAGCCGTATTTCGCGTCCGTTATTTATTACCTCAATACTTTTCCAATCACGAACGGTCTCAGCGATAATTCCATTGGTTACTGACTGCCCGGACAAAGACGTCCCTGCCGCTCGAAAGGTGACAGAAGTTTTTTCCTTTTGCGCATATCCAAGCAGCGATACCACTTCCTTTTCGTTCTTTGGCCGTGCGACACCTTCAGGGACTATCCTATAAATAGATGCGTCTCGTGAATACGCTAACCGATCAATGAGCTTTCTCGAAATAGGATCTGATGTTGCTAAGACTGGCATTATTATAGGGAACGGTAATACTTTTTAATCACGTCAGGTACGGATACGGTTTCTTCATTTTTATAATTGTAAGTTACGATGGTAAACGTCGCAGCCACAATTGGGAAGTCTTCATCCCTGGGAAAAATAACGGTTAAGATATCAAAACTTTTATTGCCAATTCTGGTGATACGCTGCCCGATATCCAATACTGTGGGGTGAGTTGCCTGCGAAAAATAATCAATTGTCATGGAGGCAAGAATCGTGCTTATCTCCAAATCCCAACGGGTCATATCATATCCCATAGATTGATAAAAATCCAACCTGGCTGTTTCCATATATGACAAATACGCCGCATGATTTATGTGCCGCAAACCATCCATATCGCCCCAACGGGTTCGCAACGAAACCCAAAAATCAAATTGATTCCGGTAATATTGTTCTTTATTCATGTTGAAATTTACTGATTTTATCCGACGCCCTGCACACATAAACCTATGGAACCCCTTGATATTTCTCAGCAAAAACTCTTCCTGATTAGTTCACATTATCATTAGTAATTTTTCTATTCTAATTGTAACTTTTTCACTGCAGAAATGAGGAACATACTATAAATATGACGATTCAATTTTCACCCATCGGAATCATACACTCTCCATTCAAAAAGCCTGAAGGTATGCCCATTCAGCCGGAGGGTGCAAAAGGCACTCGCGGGCAAGTGGAGATATTTTCCGAATTTGTCGATGGATTAATAGACCTTGAGAGATTTTCACACATCACTTTATTGTATCACTTTCACTTATCAGATGGGTACAATTTGACTCCGATACCATTTTTGGATAATGTACCGCACGGCGTATTCTCGACTCGAGCACCACGAAGACCAAATGCCATCGGTATGTCCACAGTAAAACTAATGTCAATTCAGGATAATATTTTACATATCGAAAATATCGATATTGTTGACGGAACACCTTTGATAGACATAAAACCATTTTTCCCCGACATAGACTCGCCGGAATCAGTACGTACCGGATGGGCTGAAGACGTGTTGAAAAAAATGAAATATCATAAATCCGATAATCGGTTTAAATGAAAAAATAATGGAGAAAAGTGCCGGTCTCCATTCTGTCTGTCCTGCCTGCCTTGCCGGCAGGCAGTCTTCTTTTACTCGTCAACTCATCTATGCGTTTACTCTTCTACTCTCTTACCCAAACCTAGTGTATAAAACTAAACCCCCAACACAAAATTAAGTAGATTCCTCATTCGTACCTCATTTCGGAATGACACAGCCTTTTTCATTCTGACGAACGAATTGAGGAAGAATCTACATCTTTAAACTCTACACGAATGCCTAGTGTTCTTTAATCAGATCACGGGTCATGAGTTCTGTAACAGCTTGTTTCGGATCTTTTCCGTCAAATAAAACCTCGTAAACTGCAGAAGAAATCGGCATGGATACATCATACTTCTTTCTCAATTGACAAACAGATTTCGCTGATTTCACTCCTTCTGCAACCATCTTCATATCGGCAAGAATGTCATCCAATTTCCGCCCTCTACCAATTTCCTCACCAACATAACGATTACGGCTGTGTTGACTAAGACAAGTAACAATCAAATCACCAATTCCACTTAACCCGGAAAACGTTTTTTCTTCGGCACCCATTTTTACTCCAAGCCGTGTCATTTCGGTCATGGCACGAGTCAGAAGTGCCGCTTTTGTATTATCCCCAAAACCGATACCATCAATGATACCGGCAGCAATGGCAATCACATTCTTTAACGATCCGCCAAGTTCAACTCCAAGGATATCCGTATTGGTGTACACCCTCAGAACATCCGAAGAAAATATGTTTTGTACCGACACAGCTGTATCCAATGATAAACACGCTGAAACGACTGTCGTCGGCATTCTTTTTGCGACCTCTTCCGCATGACTTGGTCCGTAGACACTAACGATACGGTCAGGAGGTATTCTCCCTGCTTCTCTGATAACTTGACTCATCGTCATTAAGGAATCATTTTCTATGCCTTTTGCAAGATTAACGTAGAGAAGGTTATTCATCTCTACCCCCACTAACGTCTCCATCAGCGAACGGACAATATGTGACGGGACAGCAATGACGATAACTTCTGCATTTTTCGTTGCTTCTCGCAGATTTGTCGTAAATCGAATTGAGTCAGAGAAAATCAATCCGGTAACCAAAGGATGAGTTCTAGTGGTTTTTAGCTCTTGAATTTCTTCAGGAAATTTACTCCAAGCCGTAAGTGAATGACCCAAACCGGTCAAGTGTTGCGCAATGGTCCCTCCCCAGGAACCGGTTCCCAGCACCGTAATACGCATAATATTCTAAGTCTTTGTTATTAAATTAACCGGCGTACATCTCGTCAATAACGTCAGCATAATTGCTAAGAACATTCTTTCTTTTCACAGAAAGTTTTGGTGTTGCTTCTCCGCTCTCAATCGTCCATTCTTTGGAAAGAAGAGTAAATTTCTTCACTTGTTCATATCGGGAGAATGCGTTCATCGCAAGCGTAACCTCAGCATCAAAAAGTTCTAATACAGCAGGATTTTTTATTAAAGTGGTTCTATCTTCTGTACTTATCCCCTGCTCTGTAGCCCATTCATTCAGCCATTCAAAAGAGGGAACAATCAGTGCAGAAATGAAATTACGTTTATCACCAATGACCAAACATTGCTCAATATATTTTGAAGACGTCAATGCAATTTCCATCGGAGCAGGTGCAACATTTTTCCCACCTGATGTAACCAAAAGACTTTTCTTACGGTCGGTAATTTTGAGATACCCATCTTCTTCTTCAAACATCCCAATATCACCGGTATAGAACCAGCCATCTTCATCTATGGATTCTTTTGTAGCCTCGTCATTTTTGTAGTAACCAATCATGACATTATCGCCTTTGCAAAGGATTTCACCATCATCAGCAATTTTTACTTCAACACCATCTATCGGACACCCAACGGTACCGAATTTATAGAGTTCTTCCCTATTACAGGTGATGACAGGACTGGTTTCGGTCAGCCCGTATCCTTCAAGAATCGGAATGTTTGCAGAGGCAAAGAATTTTCCGACAGCCGCAGAAAGAGGTGCCCCTCCTGAAACAAAGAATCGTAATCTTCCGCCAACTTTTTCTTTTAATTTGGAAAAGACAAGTTTATCTGCAATCTTAAATTTAAATGCCAAAAAGCCACTCGGTTCTTTACCGCGGGTGAAATATTCTGCAGCTTTTTCGCCTGTGCCAATCGCCCACCAGAATATTTTCTGCCGAATCGCCGGATCTTTGCTGACTTTATCTAATACCTTCGCATGAATCTTTTCATATAGGCGTGGAACGGCTACCATTATGGTCGGTCGAACTTCACCCATGTTATCAGCAACGGTATCAACACCTTCAGCATAATAGGTTGTTGCACCGGAAGAGAAACCGGTATAATGTCCTGTCATCCGTTCAAAAACATGACTGAGTGGGAGGAAAGACAGAAAAATATCCTCCGGACCAATATCAATTGCTTTCTTTCCTGACTGGATATTGGAGATGAGGTTTTTATGTGTTAACATGACTCCCTTAGGATTTCCTGTCGTCCCACTTGTGTAGATTAATGTTAACAGGTCGTCCGGTTTTGCCGTCTTGGCAGAATCATGAATAGAGAACCCTTGATCTTTGATATATTGATCGCCTTGCTCCATAATATAGTCAAAGCCAAAAATATTATTTTCAGGATTGTGTTCATTATCCATAGCGATAATGCCATTCAATTTCGGAGAGTCCTGTATGAAAGATAATACTTTTCCGGTTTGATCGCGATTTTCAGTTATCACATACGTCGTGTCTGAATTATCAATAATATATTTAATCTGCGCCGGAATGAGCGTCGGATACACCGTAACTGAGACAGCCCCTAACCCGGCAATGGCATAATCACTGACCGCCCATCGAACTCGGTTGGCAGATTGGATAGCGACTTTATCATCTTTACCAATGCCAAGACTCGCCAAACCTGCGGCAAATCGCTCGACAAGTGTTTCGACATCACCATAGGTGAGTGGTTCCCATTTGTCGTCTATTTTTTCAAAATATGCCGGCTTTTCTTTGTTTGCATTTACCGACTGTGAAAACATCTCTGAAATTGTTTGATATGTCATGATGTGATTCCTCTCTTGTTTTGATACATGGAATCTATCCATGAATTACTGAAAAATACAATGTGAATTCTTAGACAGAAAATATTGAATAGTGAATAGTTAGAAGTGAGAAGTAGGAGTTTTGGAGTGAATTGACTTCCTGCCGGCAAGGCAGGCCGGACAGGGAGAAAAGGAAGAAGAGAGAACGTACGGATAGCGGATAGCTGGTCATAGATAACGGTTAACTCAGAACTTTCCTGTTTCAGTAGTTGACATACGTCGGCGTGTACTGGTAATTTCGCCAGCCTTATTCATGCCGGGGTGGCGGAACTGGTAGACGCGTCGGTCTCAAACACCGATTCTAGCAATGGAGTGAGGGTTCGAGTCCCTCTCCCGGCACAAGGCTTTTCAGAAATGAAACTTTCATCTTCCGTCCACGTATGATTACTCAAAAAGGAATTCCCATTGGCAAGTAAAATTCGCAAAATACTGTTAGAGATTCGATCGTGGATTACGATTATTATCATCGCATTACTCTTAAAGGTAACCATCGTTGAAGCATATATTGTTCCGACAGGAAGCATGGAAAACACCATCATGACCGGGGATTTTCTAATCGGAACTCGCTTAGCCTACGGAACCCGAACTCCGGATTGGATCGGAATCCCATACACCGATATTGGAGTCTATATCCCCTATTTTCGTTTCCCTGAATTTAAAAGACCAACTCAGGGTGATGTCATTATTTTCAGATATCCGCGTGACCCTCACCATAAATATGTCAAACGATGTGTGGCAGGTCCCGGAGATACTATTGAAATAAAAGCCCGTAAACTCTATGTCAACGACGAGGAATATCCTCTCTCTGATAACGGGAAATTTGTATACTCCGAATATCCGAAAGGAAAAGAGCAACCGGGCATCTATTTAGGGAAATACGGAAATAAAGATCATTTTGCACCTATACAAGTACCGAAACAAGGAGATGTCTTCACCATAGATGAAAATACAGATTGGAGATTCCTTATTCCGCTTATCTTAATGGATGGCCATAAAGTCACACTTGAAAGTACGTCTGTCCGTTATGAATTTACAACGACCGACCCAATGGATTTATACCGCCGTAAAGGAGATCGTGAAGTTTTTGAACCCTATTTTCCAAAAGGGAAGTTACTTAATCCGTGGTCATCATCCATTCGTGATAACGACTTTGCTCACATTCGGATAGACGGTGTCTCAATACGTGAAATTGAATCCTATACAATCGAGCAGGATTATTATTGGGCGATGGGTGATAATCGGGATGACAGTTTAGACTCACGTTTCTGGGGATTTGTTCCTCATAATAATGTTCTTGGTGAGGCATTATTTGTCTATTTTTCCCTGGATCTGGATCATCCATCCGGTTTTTGGATACCCCGATTGAACCGAGTTGGTACAGTTCTTAACTGATTCTGTACTTCATTTACCGTCTAAATATTAAGATCTTCCGACTTTGGTGTGGATTTAGAGAATATCAGCCCACTTACCCAATGCTTTAGCGTTGGGGTAAAAAGAACAAAATAATGACGGGCTTCCCGTAATCCCGTCTATAAATTATTTACGATAGTTTCCCAAAGCCATTTTGGGTTCATGGAAAACGACAAATAATGATTATCCCCTAAACCGGAATCTATTGGACTGATTTGATAAGCATAGTTTACTTCGATTTGATCCCACTGAATTCCAATACCTGCAGATGCATTTCCTTTTCTATTTCTCCCGATGCGGATGGCTATTTGATTATTGATGGTTATCTCAGTTCCAACCCGAAATATCCCGCCAATGTTCGCAAGCTGAATATCATCATCCGGTGTTTTTCCCTCGGAATACATCAGTATATCGGCCATCATTGCAATGCCAACGGGGAATGAAGAAAAAGCAACTTCACGCGTAACACCTAACGCCATCGACGGCGGAGTAATTTCTTTTGTGCCATTATCCCAAATAACCCAGGAAGTCAAAATATCATAGATGGTAACACCGATTTTTGTTTTGGGAAACATATCGGTAGTCATGCCAACATCAAATCCTAATCCGCTGCCGGTATGCTCACCCAAAAAGTGGACCAGTCCTTTCGTACTCAACCCTAATTGCATTGACCCGACCGTCCATCCGGTATTAAAATTAAATGCCCATTGGTTTTGACTAAACTGCTTCAATTTATTGGCATCCAATCGTTCACCTTCGTCCAAAATGCCGTTCCCCTCTCCACTGTCGCCAGTACCGGGAGTACCGTCTTCTCCCCAATCAAGCAGGCTGCTTCTCGTATCGAAAATATTTGAGATGCCTTCGTGGAGGATTGTTAATCCAATGGGATGCGGTGTATCTTGCTTGAACTTCATTGAAAATAAATCGCTATTGACAACACCGGAAAATCTGTTTTGGTGTGCATAGACAAACGGACGGTTCTGCGAAACTTGAATATGAGCGGGATTATGCAGAAAAGAAGCTGCGCTGTTTGAATAGGCGGTTAAGGCACCTCCCAACGCCAGCGATGTCGCATCACCGGAATTCCGAAACGCCTGCCATCCGTACTTCACCCAAGTAATATTTCCGGAAGCTTGCATCCCGGTCGAAAAAAACATTCCTGCCAGTAATGCGGTTCGCCACAGTTTATTTTTTATCGTGTTCATGTTGAGAGGGTTTGGGGTTTTGTGGTTCAAAATTTGTTTTGTTCTCTTCATCAATATTTATTGTAAACTAATAACTTTTTCTACCCCGCACAAAACACGGGATCTTCGACTTTCCCGCCGAGGCAGACAGGCTACTTTCTACTATTTTAAACATTACTTTTCAATTCGTCTAATTTTCGCAACGCTTCCAGTGGCGTTAACCGATTAATATCCAGTTGGCTCAATGCTTTTTTTAGTTCACTCTCCTGTTGGTCAAAAAGAGACATCTGATTATCCGAAGGCGGAGGTGTACTCCCAATTGTATCAGACTGGTCAAGATGATAATGCAAAATCTCAGTTGCCCTGTGGAGTACCTGAGATGGCAATCCCGCCATTTTTGCAACATGGATTCCATAACTCTTGTCACCGTATCCTTTTTGGATGGTTCTGAGAAATACAATTTTATCTCCAAACTCTTTAACAGCCACATGGTAATTTTTCAATCGCTCCAGTGTATTCTCGAGATCAGTTAATTCATGATAATGTGTTGCAAACAAGGTTCTCGCTGCCAACTCAGGATTATTATGAAGATATTCTGTAATCGCCCATGCTAAAGATAATCCGTCGAAAGTGGCTGTTCCTCTGCCTATTTCGTCCAGTAGGATTAAACTCCGATTTGTGGCATTGTTCAAAATATTGGCAGCTTCATTCATTTCAACAAGAAATGTACTTTCCCCTCCGGCAAGATTATCACTCGCTCCAACGCGTGTAAAGAGCTTGTCCACCACTCCGATCGTTGCTGATTTTGCAGGGATGAACGAGCCAATCTGCGCCATAAGAACCAATAGTCCAATCTGCCTTAAATAGGTGGACTTTCCTGCCATATTTGGACCGGTAATCAAATGAATTTGCTCTGACTCAGTGTTCATTTTAACGTCATTGGGGATGAATCGTTCCGTTGCCGGCAACAATTTTTCTACAACAGGATGACGCCCTTTGCGGATATCAAGCTCCGGATCTTCCGTCAACATTGGTTTGCAATACCGGTTGGCTTTTGCCGTCAACGCAAACGACGAAAGTACATCTAATCGGTTAAGGACTCGCGCATTTGTTTGGATATCAGATACTTTTTTTAATATTGCCTGACATAGGTCTTGAAAAATGTGTGCTTCGATTTCTAGAATCTTTTCTTCCGCTGAGAGAATTTTTTCCTCATATTCTTTCAGTTCTTGCGTGATATATCGTTCGGAATTTACCAATGTCTGTTTTCGGATATAAGATTCCGGTACCTTATCTTGGTGGGTTTTCGTTACATCGATGTAATACCCAAATACTCTGTTATACCCAATTTTTAATGAGGATATTCCGGTGGTTTTTCGTTCAGAATTTTCAAAGTCAGAAATCCACTCTTTTCCCCCTGCGGCTAACACACGTAATTCATCAAGATTTGTATCTACTCCGGTTGCAATTACATTCCCGTGTTTTATGTGAGTCGGAGGTTCTTGAGCCATCGTTTTCCCGATCAATTCCGTCATTACCACAGTATTGATAAATTGTTCTGACAATCGCTTCAGCCCCGTATTTTCCGCCCCCTTCATTACTTCTTGCAGCTCAGGGATGAGTCCTAAACTTTCTCCCATCGCAACAATATCTCTCGGTCCGGCACTCCCTCGATTGATTTTTCCTAATATCCGTTCAATATCCGCAATGTGTTCTAACATCTTTCGAATACGATTTAACATCCGTTTATTCTGAAAAAATGCCTGCACAACATCCTGCCGTTTAACTAAAGATGAAATATCCGTCAGTGGGCGGTTCAGCCATTGTTTCAGCAGCCTTCCGCCACCCGATGTGGTTGTATCATCTATGGTATCAATCAACGTGCCGTGAGTTCCCTGTGTAGCCAGAGATTTAAACACCTCCAAATTGCGAAGGGTAAACCCATCCAAACCCATAACCCCCTCATTTAAAATGGGTTGGAGCGTTGAGATGTGCTTAAGAGACGTGTTTAGGGTTTGGCGAAGATGATAAAACATGACCCCGCCGGCGGTGATGCCAAGGGGATGCTCCTCACACCCAAAACCTTTCAGTGATGTTGTGTGAAAATGATCCGTCAGTGTTCGGTAACTTTGATCTACATTGAATATCCAATCTTCTACTTGAGTAACAAACGGTAAAAATTCACGATACCACGGAGTCAATGAATAGGAAACGCTTTCTGCGATTAAAACTTCCTTTGGCGCAAATTTTCGTAATGATTCTACCAATTTGTCCTCCGGGCATTCGCCAAGTAAAAATTCTCCGGTGGATTGATCCAACACGGCATAGCCCACATGATCCCGGCGAAAATGAAGACTGATTAGATACTGATTGGTTTTGTCACTTAATGCACGATCTGTCGTTAAGGTTCCGGGCGTAACAACTTCAATGACTTCCCGCTTGACAATCCCTTTGGCTAATTTTGGATCTTCAACTTGTTCGCAAATCGCCACACGATGCCCTGCCTGAACTAATTTTGGAAGGTAATTATCCAAAGCGTGGTGCGGGAATCCGGCCAGCGGTACATCAGCTGCAGCTCCGTTCGACCGTTTTGTCAGAACGATCCCCAATATTTTTGCTGTGATTTTCGCATCCTCAAGAAACGTTTCGAAAAAATCTCCCATTCGGAATAACACAAGCGTATCCGGGTGTTGACGTTTTACTTCCATGTACTGCCGCATAAGCGGAGTGCCTTCTTGTGACTTTACCATTAAAGCTTATCCCCTTTCAACCGTTCATTCCCCGTGCGAATTGTCCACTGATGTTTATCTAAATATTCCAAAAGCGGAATCGCCGTTTTTCGTGTTAAGTTTGTCACATCTTTGAAATTCGGTACTGTTAACTTATCATGATCCTTGTACCAATCTTTCAACAAATTTGTCACCGTGATAAAATTCTTCGTACTCATCCATAATTCTGATTGGATTTCCATCGCTTTTCCTTCAGCTTTTAATACGTGAAGCAGCTTCAAAACGGCTGTTCCTCCGATCCCGGTTAACTCTGAAATAGAGACCGCAAGGTTTTCCGATATATTTAATTTCGACAACACCATTTCTGCTTTTTTTCGATCACTATCAGACATGGATATTTTATAATCCGTCAATGCAAAACCGGATTCGATATTTTTTATTATCCCTTTGACTTTCAACAACGTGATAACTTCTTTAAACCATCCCGAACTAAACTGGAGATTATCCTGTAATACCTTTGTGCCAATAAAAGAGCGATATGGATTTTCTTTGTGATATTTTCGTAAGTGGTCAACAACCATGTTTTTTGATGCTTCTATGTTTTTCTTGGTAACGCAATATGTCCCTTGTTCAATGATTTCTGAAGAAACAATTTCTTTCAAATCACACGACTTAATATGAAAGATATTACTCCAACCATATAAAGATATTGGATTTGCCCACTGCCTGTCGATAAACTGCATGTACCGGTCGACCGATGTCTGATGAAGCCTTTTTGCCCATGATTTTATTTCTCTCCACTTCCCCTGCGGATGTGGGTCAAGAACGACGCCACCGGCAATGGTTTCCATAGGAGAATATGAGCGAACGACAAACCGGTCATCCATTGCTGCAACGATTGGTTCTTCTAATGCGATAATACAATTTCCGTTCTCATTCTCTCTTAGCACCGTACCAACCAACGTCACTCGTCCAAGTACTTCTGACGTTCCCAAATGGATGCGAACTCGTTGCTTTGGTTTGAGCTTCCATTCTGTTGAAGGAATCATCGTTACATGTGCAATTAGTTTCCGGGTTGGAGTTAAATATCCCTGCGCAACCAGTTCAGACCCCCGCCATGCATGTCCTTTCTCCAGCCCGGACACATTAACAGCCGCTCTGTCTCCCAACTGCACTGACGATACATTTGCGCCATGACTTTGAATTCCGCGAACTTTGCTTTTTTTACCGACAGGAAGAGAGACAACCTCTTCGCCAACATGAATCTCACCTGAGATAACGGTGCCTGTTGTAACCAATCCAAACCCGGTTTTAACAAAGACTCTATCCACTTGCATTCGGAAAAACCCGCGATCGCCAATCAATTGCACGGTAGAAGCTGTTTCGACCAGTGTTCGTTTCAAGCTATCAATTCCTGATTCAGGATTGATAGATGTTCGGATAATCGGAGAATTTTTAAACGATGTTTTCTGCAACGTGTCTCGGATATCCTCCTCGACAAGGTCTAACCAGTCATTGTCCTGCATAAGGTCTATTTTTGTTAAAGCAATCACAGCTTTTTGAATTCCAAGCAGTGAAATAATTTGCAGATGTTCGCGTGTTTGGGGCATAATTCCATCATCGGCGGCAATGACCAGCAACGCCACATGAATTGTCGAAACCCCGGCAACCATATTCCGGATGAATTTTTCATGACCGGGGACATCTATGATTGTGACATTTTCGTTGAGAAATGCGAATCCAAGATCGATGGTCATCCCACGAGCTTTTTCCTGTGCCAGGCTGTCTGTATCCGTTCCGGTCAATGCCTTAACCAAGGCGGTTTTTCCGTGGTCAATATGACCGGCAGTTCCTATAACAATTTGTGTCATAGTGTTATCGCTTTAATTCGCGTAATAAATTGAGATATTTGTTTCGGTAATACTGCTTTAAGATCGACGTAAAATGCCCTCTCTGAAATATATCCTACTACCGGAGGATTTCCCTTGCGAAAGGCACGAGATAAATCAGTTACTTTTTGGGTTTTTGGCTGAAATTTCAGCGCGATACTGGGTAAGGTTTCTACAGGAAGAGAGCCACTTCCGGCTTCTACGTGGGAATCTATTATTTGAATATTCAGTGCACTTATTCTCTTTTTTGTCAGCGATGCAATTATCCTTTCTCCTCTTCGGCGTAATGTAGACACTTTTACTGTTAACAGTTCGTGCGTCAAATTGTCTTTCTCCATTCCATCGGATTGCACCATCCGCAGAGTTTCTTCCATGAGTGCTACGCACATTTTATCGCAACGAACAGCACGGTAAAGCGGGTTTGCAAATATGCGTTTCAGATAACTGCTCTTACCAATAGTCAACCCTGCTTGGGGTCCACCTAGAAGCTTATCGCCTGAGAACGTGACGATATCCACATTCGCATCAACAACATCGTGCACCGGGACATCCGCCGGTAACCCCTGTGCGTGTAAGTCAATTAACGCGCCGCTACCAAGGTCTGCCATCACCGGGATATTTTTTCGTTTTCCTAAATCAACCAATTCTTTAAGCGAGACTTCTTTTGTAAATCCTTCCACGATATAATTGCTCGTATGCACCCAAAGCAGCAAGCCGGTATTCTCCGTGATAGCAGATTCATAATCTGCAAGGTGAGTTCGATTTGTCGTTCCGACTTCTACCATTTTGCACCCGCTTTTTGCAATGATATCCGGGATTCGAAAAGACCCGCCGATTTCCACTTGTTGCCCACGGGATACAACTACCTCTTTCCCCTCCGCAATTGTGTTCAAAGATAGCAAAACCGCCGCCGCATTATTATTAACCATTATCCCTAATTCCGCACCGGTCAGTGCACGTAGAAGTAATTCCAAATGATGTTGTCTTTCTCCACGTTTTCCTGTCTCTAAATCGAATTCTAAATTGACAAATCCTTCCAGCCGTTTTGCAACTCTGCGTAAAACTTTTCCCGACTGAGGAGCTCGTCCAAAGCCGGTATGCAACACGACACCTGTTCCGTTAATTAACGAGATCATTGACGGAGATGACAATCGGCGGATTTTATTTACAATTGAGCGAATAATATCCTGACGACTTTGTGTCATTTTCTCAAATTTAATATCCTGTCTGAAACTTGCTATTTCGCCATCGATAATGGTTGTCAACACACGTTGATGTAGTTGTATTTCCTTAGGTATTGCAGCCAATACTTCTGAAACAGACGGTAGGTTTTTATAAATGTTTTGAGTCATATTTAATTTTGTTTTATACCTTTGATTTTGTTTTCAAGAGCTTTTAGTTCTTCCATATCTTGCTTATATTAGCTTTGCTTGGCACTCTCATTTTTCATTTCTTAATTTTATCATTTCCTGATTATTTCCATATTTCTTCTAAGAACGTAAGTCAAAATTACGGCAGGAAGCAACACAATCGCCATTGCCGGAAAAACGAATGGGACACCAAAATGTTCCGCAATCCAGCCACTGACGCCGGCAGCAAATGCGCCTACGCCAAAACTAAAGAAAAAATTGATGCCATATCCGATACCTCGATGCCGACTGTGTGTTAAAGAAGCAATAAGTGAATTCGCCACCGGTTGCCACGCAAAGTGAACAATACCAAATATTATCGCAACTGCAACAAGTATCCAGCCTTGAAGGACACCAATTAAAACCAATAATGGAATACTTAGAACTACGATCCAAAATAAAATATTAGGTCGTCGAAACTTCTTGCCAAGACCTCCACCAATGATTTGACCAATGATTCCTGCCAATAAAACGAATGTTGTAAATAATCCGCCGCGAACGGTATTCGAAATGCCGGAGATCAGCTCACGAGTTGTAAGTGCAAAATGTGTCGGCATAAACGTCGTAAACCCTGCAAAAGATAATCCGAATAGCACCCCAATTCCGTAGAATATAACCAATGCAGATCGGTCAGTGGTTTCCGTCCCTGCTAAATCAGATTCTTTTTGTGATGCTGATCTAACCGGAATAATAAAGAGGATTGCAAGAGCTAACCCAAAGTTCAAGAATGCAAATCCACCGTAGGCGGCTCTCCATGATATCCATTCGGTTAATAGGACTGTCAAAAGAGGTCCGAGCGCCAAACCGATTGATCCTGCAATTCCATGAAACGCCATACCGTGATTAATGTCTTTGACGCGCCGCGAAATAATTGTGAGCCCGGCAGGATGATAAATACTGCAAAATAAACCCAACGCCGCCAGCCCGAATGCAAACCAAACAAGTGAGGACGAAAACACAATGATTAAAGAGGAAACAATCGACCCAAAATGATATATCAGAAGTAAATTTCTTCCGCCGATTTTGGATTCGAAATAACCTGTGGGAATTGCTCCAATCCCAAACATAAAAGCACTAAGCATTGCCAGATATCCCAGAGTATCCAACCCGACTACAAGCTCCTTCTGAACAGTCAAAAAGATGCTGGGCAGAACCAACATAAGCGCGTGAACGGACAAATGCGATCCCCCGGTAATTCCCAGAATAAGTTTTTCTTTATTGGTCATTGGTTAGAGTCAGGGTGTTAGGGTGTTAGAAGGCTTTGCAAACATTTTTATACTATTTTTTACCAATCTGTCAGGATATCATTCAAAATATCTTGAGCAATTTTTCCAACGGCTATTTTTGTCGCAAACGTTCTTGCATCACCTATTTCATCATCGTCCTCAGCATCAATCACACCGTCGCCGTCGTTATCAACGCCATCCGAACTTATATCACTCCCATAACCGTAAGCACCCCAACCGGAATATTGTTTCTCCAGTAGATTCTTCTCATCACGCACATCGTACCATTCGATATCGATGGTAATTGTCAGGCGATATTCCGAAACAGCTTCCTCCCGGCTATAGGTATACGGTGCATCTTCCACTTTCAAAATTACCCCACGCAAAATAGAATGGGCTTTGCCTTCTTCTTTGATGCTCAGAATATTTTCTTCGGCGAATTTATCCAATAGATTATCGGTAATATCTTCAGACACACCGAATTCTGCCGTTTGATTCTCCAATAATGGAATTGCCAAACTCCGAATGTGTGGTGGAATCGATCCTGCCATCGAATAAAAGCCACAACTTAAAGTGCCTAATGCAACGAGAGTTATCCAAAATGTTATCTTCATCTTTTTATCTTTCTTTCTATTCCGTAATCATTAATTTTTCTATACAAAGTCCGTTCGCTCATTCCCAAAGATTTCGCTGCCGCACGACGATTGTTATTGTAAAACTTCAGTGTTCGGCAAATGGCTTCCTCTTCCAACTCTTCCAACGTCATATCTCCCAGCGCATCATTTCGAATAAAATGAGGAGAATCTTCATCAATTTTCATGGGTGACGGTATCACATCTTTTCCGTGCGGCAAAAACGGAATTTGCTCTCCAAATGATGCACCGCTTCCCCCCAAAATATGTTTAATAGACTCCACATCTTGCCGTAGTAGAAATAACTGACGCAACATCAGTTCGCGTTCGGCTCTTTCCGGTGATTGATCGATTAAAACCGGTAGATGTGGATTTGGTGTTGTGTGCTGTCCCGGGAAATCAAGCTGGCGTTCTACCATCGATTCGGTTATCCTCTCTCCCTTCTCCAGAACGAGGATTCGTTCAACGAAATGTTTTAATTCACGGACATTACCCGGCCAACCATATTGCTTCATTATTCGGATAGCATCCGGCATAAATCCCCGATAAGGAATGTCATTGGTTCGAGTAAATTCCAAAGCAAATCGCTCAACCAGTAGGGACATGTCCTCAATCCGATGGCGTAGTGCAGGAACATTAATCGTTACAGATTTCAGACGATAATAAAGATCCTGGCGAAACTTTCCTTTTTGAACAAGCTCTCCCAAATCTTTATTGGTTGCGGCAATGACGCGAACATCTGAATATAATGTTTTTGAATCTCCAACTCGCATAAATTCGCCATTCTCAAGTACTCGGAGGAGTTTAACCTGAGTACTCAGAGGTGTCTCACCTATCTCATCCAAGAAGATTGTTCCTTTGTGTGCCGTTTCGAAATAGCCTTTACGGTCATCACCGGCACCGGTAAATGCACCTTTTCTATGTCCGAAAAGTTCACTTTCGATAATCCCTTCAGGGATAGCACCACAGTTCACTGTAACCAAAGATTCATTCGACCGGCGACTGACTTTGTGCAGCGCTTTGGCGACAATCTCTTTCCCTGTACCGGATTCCCCGGTAACCAATACAGAAATGTCCACTGAGCCAACTTGGACAATCATTTCCAAAACTTCCCGGATTTTTTCTGAATTCCCAAGTATCCCGGATGATTTTTGTAATCGATTTAGATCGATCATTGTTTTACCTCGTTTATGTTTTAACGTGTTAGGGTGTTAAGCGTTGACGGTTAGAAGAGTTTATGGGTTGACTGGTAACTGTGCCTGTGTCTCCAATTTTGTTTATTTTTTCCATCATAATTTTATGTTTGTATCTTTGTTCAAATCCTTTGTAATCCACTAACTTTTTATGTCTCCCCGTCTGAAAAACGATGGCGGGCAGGCCCGCCTGCATTCTTTATCTGGCAGGCTGGTTGTCTCCTAACTTGAATATAATGTCCACATTGTTTTAAGCAATGTCGTCAAATCTGAATATCTCGGTTGCCAGTTTAGTATTTTCTCGGCTTCTTTAGACACAGCGATAAGTTCAGCCGGATCACCGGGGCGACGATCAACGATATTGTAGGGAATTCGTTGACCTGTAACTGACTCGGTTTCATACGCAACATCCAAAACGGAGTATCCGACTCCTGTGGCAAGATTCACCGTAAGATTAATGCATTTATCCTTGAGATATTTCAGTGCCTGGACATGCGCCGATGCCAAATCATTTACGTGGATATAGTCTCTCACACCGGTTCCATCTGGTGTATCATAATCATTTCCATATATATCCAGATGCTTACGTTCTCCCGAGGCTATTTCCATAACAATCGGTAACAAATTCTGGGGATTGCGTTCCCGATGCCGAACCCGCCCATGAATATCATATCCGGCTGCGTTAAAATACCGTAAGGCTGCAAATCGAATGCCTTTTAATTCGCTGTACCATTTCAGGTTTTCCTCAATCACCAATTTTGTGTATCCGTAATAATTAATCGGATTCACCGGGTGCTTTTCATCCACCGGTAAGTATTGAGGGTACCCGTAAACAGCGGCTGTCGATGAAAAAACGAATGTTTTTACGTCAAACCGGCACATTGCATTCAACAGATTGATTGTCCCTATGATGTTATTTTGAGCATATTTCCCGGGATCTGTCATCGACTCACCTGCTGCTTTCCATGCTGCAAGATGGATTACAGCATCCGGCTTTTCTAAAAATGCGGTCGCCAAACTGTCATCATTTAGTGTGGACCCTTTAATGAATATTGCTCGATGATCCACATTCTCTCGATGCCCTAGTGAGAGGTCATCAAAAACAACCACATCGTATCCGGCTTCACAAAGTTCGATAACAACATGAGATCCGATATATCCCGCACCGCCTGTTACTAATACTTTCATAATTTTCTTTCTCGTTTTTTGGAAATAGTTCTAACCTGATTAATCTATCAGCCACACCAGTGAAATATTCTCCTTC
>JACKQG010000717.1_pt2 | contig 22265 bp, 22 predicted proteins | sample 8237621 | NCBI WGS metagenome assembly JACKQG01 (sample SAMN15677084, study PRJNA649215) | marine metagenome | biome: marine; feature: Black Sea; material: saline water; isolation source: suspended particulate matter (SPM) from the Black Sea western gyre | collected 2013-06-09/2013-06-10 | depth... | reverse complement strand
TATATTCAAGAACTTGACATATATTTACTTGTTAGCGCTAAATTAGATGATTTCACATCTGACACTAAAAACACTTTCTATCTTAACTCAGGTATATCTCTTTTTTTAACTTTACTGATAACACTGATAATCATCGGTGTTATTGGTCAGTATCATAAAAACTTGGAGAACTTGGCTAATTATGATATGTTGACTATGCTGCCAAACAGAAGAAATTTTAAAGATAAGTTTGAGCATTTTTTATTATTAAGCAAGCGCAATAAACAAGCCTTAAGTTTGTTATATATGGACTTGGATAACTTTAAAAAAATAAACGATAATTTCGGTCATAAGACAGGAGACGAAATATTGAAATCCTTTGCTGATATCCTTCAAGAAAATGTTAGAAAAACGGATATCTATGCTAGATGGGGCGGGGAAGAGTTTCTTCTTGCATTTGTGGACACACCCATAGAAGAAGCTGTGCATATTGCGAATAAAATTAGAAAAACTGTGGAGAACAGTGTAAGAATGCAAGAGTTGATACATCGGTCATGCACAATCAGTGCCGGTCTCACTCAGTGCAATGACGAAGACACCATAGACAGTGTGATTACAAGAGCAGATAAAGCAATGTACAATGCCAAGGAAGGCGGTAAAAATAAGGTTTGTGTGCTTTAAAAAGCTATCTTTGCCATAGAAGCGCTATATCTTTAATAGCTATATCACTTCTTCTTGGTTTGATAAACAGGGATGTGATTTCATAGTTTTGGATATCTAAAGAGTCTTCGATTTTCACTATTTCGTTTTGAAGCTCTATGTTGAGTTCTTCTATATCACTCTCTACATTTTCTATGAGGTTTTCCACATTTTCAACATCATCTTTTTCTTTGAGAACACCTTTTCCTTTTTTAAAGGCTGATGCACCACGTCTGATATTTGTGCTTGAGAGTGTTTTTCTTCCAAAAAAAGCACCAATGACAGCGAGTCCGATATCTAAGATGGTGTCAGTGGTTTTAGAACTGACATCATTTTCTTCTTTTTGGAGTTTCATCTCGAGGCGATTGAGTTTATCTTCTAAACGGTCCAATTTTAGCTCAAATTTGTCTTCAAGTTTTTTTTGACTTTCATCTTTTAACTCTTTTAGTGTGTCTTCTATCTCAACTAGAAACTCTTGTTTAGTCTGGTTTATTTTTGATTCCAGTTTTAAAGATTTACATGAAAAAAGTTCTATTCTTTTAGAATTATAAAGATAATCTGATAAACTTTTTTCAAACTCTTTTAAAGATATTGATTCCAGTATATTTTTTGGAAGTTTAGTGAATTCTGCATTGGTGTTTATATTTGTAATGAAACCTTGATAGGCTTCTTCTATAGAATTTTCCCAGTTAAGAGTATTTTGTGATTCTTCCAACTCAAGTTGAAATTCTAATTTTTCCACTAGATCAATAGAACGTTTTTGGTTATAAAACCTAACTTCAGCCGATGAACACAGATATGGATAAAAAGGTGTTGCAGCGTTTATATTTGTATCTAGAAAGTATTGTTTTATATTTTCGTTAAGTATCGGTTTTTTATCAAAGTTGCTAATTTTTCCATCTTCTGTATTTTTAGTTTTTTCTTGATGGGTGCTTTTTTTATCTGACATAAGTAATCTGATATCATCCTTTGTCATTGGACCTTTTAAGTATGATAGCACCCATCGTGTGCTGAATTCTATAGTCTCATCAGCATGAACATTTTTCATAAAAAAATGTCTCCCTTTGAGAGTCGCTATTTTTTGAGCCAGCTCATCTTTAGTCAGTTTTGATTTAACAGATAATGGTTCTAAAACTTTTTGTATATCTTGCGCAGTTTGGAGTTTTCCAACAAACCAGGTCCCAATGTTTGATAAGCCTTTGTAGTCTATATCTACAGGGTTTTGCGTTGAGAGCACTATACCTGTGCCAAATGCTCTGGCTTGTTTAAGGAGTAAAAGCATAGGATTTTTTGATGGCGGATTACTCGTAGGCGGAAAAAATCCAAAAATTTCATCCATATAAAGAATGTTTTTTAGAGTGGAACTTCCTCTTTGTTTTCTCATCCAGTTTATATATGCGTTTAAGAGAATCGTTACAAAAAACATTCTCTCTTTATCACTAAGATGAGCGATGCTGAAGATTGCCACTTTTGCTTTGCCATTTTCATCATAAAGCATATTCTGAATATCAAGCGCCTCGCCTTGTATCCAGGATGTGAAGCTTATAGAGGAGATCACACCATTGAGTGTCATAGCCAGTTTCATTCTTTCATTTTGCGGGTAGAATGTTTTTAATGAAAAAAGACCGATTTTCTCAAATGGAGGGGAGGCAATATAGCCTATAATATCCTCTAAAGTCAGTGAAATTCCCTTGATATAGTGGTGATGTAAGATATTGGAAAGTAGCAGATGCTCTTTAGAATTTATTGCATCAGCATCGATAGACACCAATGCGAGCAATGATGAAACGGTGGCATTAATCATTGAAGCAAGTGTATCGCTGTCTTGTAAAATCTCTTTGGAAGGCGCTTCAAAACTTCCCAATATATTTACACTTATCCCTGCTGAACTACCCGGTGTATAAATGGTTTTTTCAACATCAGCAAATTTTTTAACTCTTGAGGCATCTTGAAAAGATGATTCTAGACCATCCTTCCACATTTTAGCTTTTTCTTTTGCTAAGTCTTGGATACTTATATCTTTAGAGAGTGCGTCAGAACTGTCTATCCATGGTTCATAATCTTTAGCACTAAGCTCAGGAAATGCTAAACAGAGATTTCCCATATCTCCCTTTGGATCGATAACAATCGAAGGAATATTGTCAATCGCTGCTTCTTCAAGAAGTCCAATGCCAAGACCGGTTTTACCTGAACCTGTCATACCTATGAGCATAGCATGGGTGGTGAGATGTTTAGATTTGTAAAGCGTCAGGCTGTTGGAATCATCTTCACCTAGATAAAAAAGCCCCATTTTTTCATAAAGCTCTTTCATCTTAGTGCCTATTTTCCATCTCATTTATTTCAGAGTCATCATATGGGTCCATATGTACAAGAATATGTGTCTTTTTCTCTGGAAACAAAGCTGCTATTTTATCTTCAATACGATCAGAGACTAAATGTGCGTCGTATAAAGAGGTGCTGATGTTAAACACAGCGTGCACCGAGACAAAAATATGTGAACCTGATTCTCTTGTTTGGAGGTAGTGATGGTTTGTGATCGCTTTTTCATTATCTAAAACATCAATAATTTTTTCCACATCTGCAGGATCCAATGCCGCGTCAAGAAGCATTAGCACACCTTCTTTAATGATAGGAACAGCGGAGTAAATCATATACACCGCAATTGCAATTCCGAGTATGGGATCGATAAGCTGTTCTGCTGTGTAAGAGATAAGAACTAAAGCCATTAGGATGGCACCATTTGAGAAAAGATCTGTTTTATAGTGAAGGGCATCCGCTTTTATAACCATGTTATTTGTTTTCTTAGCCACAGAATTGAGGAAGTAGACTAAGGCAGCAGTGATGATAAAAGAGATGATCATAACTCCTATACTTGCATCGATATGTCCCATTTCCCTTGGATGCATGATTTTTGAGAGTGCTTCATATAGAATAAAAAGTGCAGAGAAAGATATCACAACACCTTCAATGACTGCAGCAAGGGGTTCTATCTTACTCCTTCCATAATGGAACTGATCATCGGGGTCTTTCTCAGCAGTGTGAAGTGCGAAATAATTAAAAAGTGATACGACAAGGTCAAGCATTGAATCTATAGCAGATGCTAAAACAGCGATAGATCCGCTGAATATTCCAACTGTCATCTTCATGATGACGAGCAGACCTGCAACAGAGGTTGAAACGACAGTTGCTTTTTTCTCCAATCTCATACAAGTTCCTTGGTTTTTGTTTAGATATAATTATATTTAAATTTACATAGCAGAGAACTGAGACAAGGCAAAACATAGATGGATTTAAAAGAACTGCGTGAGCAAAGACAAAAGTGGATGACTTGGAAAAACATTCTTCCATTACGTGAAGAATTGGATAAACTTGAGTCTGGAGATTTCAATGTTGAAGTTGGAGATGTGATTCGAATCTCTGGTGAATACACGCAAGATATTAAAGCATCTGCAAAGTTGCTGATGCCTTGGAGAAAAGGGCCGTTTGAGCTTTTTGACACATACATAGATACTGAGTGGAAAAGCAATATAAAATACAATTTACTCAGACCGTATTTTAATTTAAAAGATAAAAGAGTCGCAGATATTGGTTGCAATAACGGATACTATCTCTTTCGTATGCAAGAAGATGAACCAAAGGCATTGGTTGGATTTGACCCTTCACCGCTTTATAAAACTCAATTTGATTTTATTAACCATTTTGTAAAAAGTGAGATAGTGTATGAGCTTTTAGGTGTGGAGCACTTGGAGTTTTATGAAGAGAAGTTTGACACTATCTTTTGTCTTGGAGTGCTGTACCATAGAAGTGATCCGGTGGCAATGTTGAAGCAGTTGTTTAAAGGTTTAGACAAGCAAGGTGAAGTGATTTTAGACACTTTTTATATAGAGGGTGAGGGCGAAATGTGTTTATGTCCTGAATCTTCTTACTCAAAAATACCCAATATTTATTTTGTGCCAACTATAGGGGCTTTGAAAAATTGGTGCTTACGGGCTGGATTTTCGAGTTTTGAAGTCTTAGAGACTTCAAAAACTGAGTTGGGTGAGCAAAGAAAAACTGAGTGGATTGAAGGGCAATCTCTTGAAGATTTTCTAGATCCTGACGATAGTAGTAAAACAGTTGAAGGTTATCCCGCACCGGCAAGAGTTTACGTAAGATTAATCAAGGATAAAAAATGAGTGAAGAAATAGAACAAGATGAAACAGAACTAGAAGAAACAGTTAGAGAAGATGAAGTATATCTGCAAACCCATCAAGAAGTCAACACTGATTTGAGTGGTGAAATCATTAAATTAGAACGTGGTTATGTGGAGCTGCGTCTCACAACAACACCTGATATGATTGCAGATGATGTCGGTCTTATTCATGGCGGTTTTATATTTTCAGCTGCTGATTATGCTGCAATGGCCGCTGTGAATGAAAGAAATGTGGTTCTTGTCGGCTCAGATTGTCAGTTTCTATCACCTGTGAAGTTTCACGATGAGGTGAATATCATTGCAAGAGTCCGTCATAAAGAAGGTCGTAAAAGAAATGTGCATGTAACTGCGCATGTGCTGGATATTAAAGTTTTTGAGGGTGAATTTAAAACAGTTGTAACCGATAGACATGTACTTAAATTAAAACTTCTTGACGATGAGAATAAGGCAAAAGAAATAAATTTAGAAGAGAATTAATCTTTTCTTGCTGTAAGTAAAAAAACTCCGAAGTCTCTTTGAGGTTTTTTTATAGTGTTTATATTTTCAATTTTAATATCCGTGAACCCGGCATCCATAACAGTTTTATATAATATATCTGCGTCAAATCCAAAATGAAAAACTCCGGTGTTGTCTGAATGAAATGTTCCGTCTTCCCTCTCTAAATCCGCTAAAGCTATAAAGCCATTTTCTTTAATATTTTTATATATAGTTGTGAAAAAGAGTTCTAAGTCCTCAACATGGTGAAGTGTCATGGAACTTATAAGCCCGTTAAAAGTTTTTTCAAGAGGATTTTTAATAATGTCTGTATTCATCGACTCAATAAAGCACTCAGGAGTGTTTTTTTGATGTAACTGTTCAATCATTTTTGCTGAAGTGTCGATGCCTAGAACAGATGAAACATGAGGAAGAATCTCAAAGCCCAAAAGTCCGGTTCCGACACCAAAATCCATAATCTCCATGGAAGAGTCGAGTTTGATGTTTTTTTGTATAGCGTCTGCAATGGTTTTCGCACCATTGACTCTCGTGGAACCTTTGTCCCAAGAAGCTGCTTTATCTTTAAAATTATCCTGCATCACATCGTTCCAATCCAGTAATCTGCATACTGTTGTTCTTGTTTTATAGTTGTTGTTCCGCCATGACCTGGGTAGAGTGTTTTATCGTAGTCTAGCTTTTTAAACCTCTCTAGAGAATCTTTCATATCTTGCGGTGAAGAGAATGGGAAATCAGTCCGTCCGATAGAACGCTCAAAAATAAAATCACCGCTAAACATGGCATCTCCAATCTCAATCATAGAACAACCCGGACAATGACCTGGGAAATGGTGAAACTTCACCTTCACCCCGTCAAAATCAAACTCTTGGTTTGGTTCCACTTCCACATCAGGGAAAGAGTGCGGTAAGTCAGGCATCCAGTTGGAGCTGGTAAGGAGCATCACATCCCCTTTGGGAGTGTAAAGAGGAATATTGAGCTTTTTTTGCAGTTCATCATTTGACCACACATGATCAAAATGACCATGTGTGTTGAGAATTGCAACAGGGTTTGTGACATTTTTCAAAACCCAGGGGGTTGCTCCGACACCCGGGTCTATAATAAAGTCTTTTCCATCTTCTGTTATGATGTAACAATTTGTTTCATACATACCCATAGGTTTCACTTTCACACTCATTATAATCCTTTAAATTTCATTGTTGTTCCAAGCTTCGACAGCTTTAACAAGGTTTTCAAACCTATCCACTTTTCCAACTATATATATCTCATCAAACACATAACAACACACTGTTCTATCGAGGTTTTGTAAAAACACAGCATACTCATCCACTGCTCTTGCATCTGTTGAAATCACCATCATCCCATCCACTGTGTCATTGAGTTTTGGAATGACATCGTATTCTACGTTTAAGAGTTTTTTCCCATCACTTAGGTAACTGGCCATAGCGTCCTCATATATAAATTATAGGCTAATGATACAGATTTTTTTGTTACAAAGCTTTGATATAATCACTTTAATATAAATATTTACAAAAAACAAAGCAAAAGAAGATGATTAGATAATGCATTTTTACAAAGACTTAGAGACAATTTTAGAATCCAAATCAGTAAAAGACAAGATAGAAAAATTCAATACTTTTTATAAAGACTATCACTCGGGTGCTGTTGCTTTTGAAGATAAGTATGAAGTCAAAGAGTTTGAAAATCCATCATACGATGGTGTCTGTCATATAGTTCACCCGCAAGATGTCCCTAAAAGAAAAAATCTCACAACAAAAGAGGGGCAAATCACGCTTATCCATGCAGTGGCGCATATCGAATACTCTGCGATAGACTTAGCCTTGGATGCGGCATATAGATTTAGCGGACTTCCTAAAAAATATTATGATGACTGGCTGGAAGTCGCAGATGATGAGATACGGCATTTTTTAATGTTGCAAGAACTTTTAGAAGAACTTGGAAGCACTTATGGTGAAGTTGAGGTGCATAATGCATTATTTGAAGCAAGTCAAAGAACGCAGACACTTTTGGAGAGAATGGCTGTTGTCCCACGCTACTTGGAAGCAAACGGGCTTGATGCAACCCCTATGATATTGGAAAAACTCAAAAAGCTTCCAAAAAATGAGATGCTGGATAAAATCACGTCCGTTTTAACTGTGATACTCGAAGAAGAGATAGACCATGTCAAAAAAGGCGATGTTTGGTTTACTTATGCTTGCGAGAAAGAGGGTGTAAGCGCTGAAGTGTATTTTGAGATAATAGATAAGTACTATCCGCAAGGTTTTTTAAGAGCAAAGAATTTAAACACCGCAGCAAGAAAAGAAGCCGGCTTTTCTTGCTCTGAGTTAAATCATATGGCACATGGGCATGTTTGTTAAGCAAAAGCTTGGCTTAAGTGATTTATATATATATTTTCTTTACTCAGCTATTTAATTTATTAGGATAATACAGTGTGCAGATATAAGTGGATGTGATACATGATTCAATCGTATGAGTTTTTAAAATCGGTTCTCGACACAATTACAGAGCATATCGTTGTAATAGATGAGAAGGGAGATATCTTATTTGTCAATAAGAGCTGGAGTTCATTTGGACAGGACAACTCATGTGCGATTAATGACTCATGGAATGGAATTAATTACTTAGAAGAGTGTGATAGAGCTGCTGCTATGGGTGATAATTTTGGTGTCGAGGCAGGAAAGGGAATCAGATCCATCATAAACACGGATGAAGAAAGCTTTTACTTTGAATATCCCTGTCATAGCCCAAAGGAGAAACGCTGGTTTATGATGCATGTCACATCTTTTTTTATGGAGGATGCTAATTGTTTTGTAATTTCACACCAAAATATAACGGAAAGAAAACTGGCTGAAGAAAAAGTTCTAAATCAATCACGTATTGACGGTCTCACTGATATTCCCAATCGCCGCTATTTTAATGAGTTCTTAGATGAAGAGTGGAAACGATGCCGTCGCCTTGGTTTACCCATATCTCTTGTGATAATTGATCTTGATCATTTTAAGTTGTTAAATGACACTTATGGACATCAGGCAGGAGATGAATGTCTACAGTCAGTGGGAAAAATACTAAAAGAGTTCGGTGGTGCCAGACCTGGTGATTTATGTGCCCGCTACGGTGGTGAAGAGTTTGCAATAGTATATGGAAACACAACACTGGATGAAGCGAAGATTCTTGCAAGTAAATTGCTTGATGAAATTCGTTCATTAAACATTCCCAATGAAAAATCACTGCTGCTTCCCACTTTAACCGCAAGTATAGGCTTAGCAACAATGTATCCAAATGAAAATAACAGTGAGACTCTTCTTATTAAAAAATCTGATGAATTACTTTACTCGGCAAAGGAAAATGGCAGAAATCAGATCGCTTTTCATTAGTTACAAAACTTGGATATAATCCAAATAAAATACTTTACATAAAGAAATATTTATAGGAAAATTATGAGTAAATATTCTCAAATTACAGAATACTTAGAACATTTTTTAGATAATGAAGTTCGAAAAACCGGTATACAGAATGTTGTTATCGGTCTGAGCGGCGGACTTGATTCTGCTGTTGTGGCGGTTCTGGCACAACGCGTTTTTAAAGAGAATCTTTTATGTGTGAAAATGCCCTCACATTATTCTTCCCAAAGTTCACTTGATGATGCTGATGAATTGTGTCGTGATTTTAATCTTCGTTCTGAGACTGCATTAATAGAACCTATGCTAACAGCATATGAAAAAATAAATCCAAATATGAATAATCTTCGCAAAGGGAACTTTTCATCACGAATGAGAATGGCCACTCTTTTTGATATATCCGCACGTGAGAATGCTCTTGTTTTAGGAACAAGTAACAAGAGTGAATTGATGCTTGGTTATGGCACTCTTTATGGTGATCTCTCAAGCGCTTTAAACCCCATCGGCGATCTTTATAAAAGTGAAGTTTTTGAATTGGCAGAGTATTTGGGTGTTTCTTCAAGCATCATCAAAAAGCCCCCCTCAGCTGATTTATGGGATGGTCAAAGTGATGAAGCGGATTTAGGGTATACTTACGCAGAATTAGATGAAGTTATGAAACTCTATGTTGAAGAGAGGCTGAGCAGGGATGCTATTGTGGCTCTTGGCTTTGAGGGAGGGATGACAGATATGATTATCGAGAGAATTTTCCGTAATCATTTTAAGAGAAAGATGCCTGTTATCGCGAAACTGACATCTAGAACTGTAAATCATGATTTTAATTATCCTAGGGATATTAGACTTTAAAAGGAAATCTATAATGAAAATAAAAGTACCGTTTAGCAAGTTTGAAAATGGAAGAGAAACACATTCAAATGTGAGTGATGTTTTAGATGGTGAAGATATAGACCAGGTTCAAGAGCTTGAAAATGAATTTGCTGCATATATCGGTGCAGAGTATGCACTTGCAACATCTCATGGGACAGATGCCCTTCACCTTGCTATGCTTGCCTTTGATTTAAAACGTGGTGATAAAGTTGTATGTTCGGTGAATGCACACCCCAACGTTCCTGAAGTTGTGCGTCATTTTGATGCAGAACCTGTTTTTATAGATATTGACCCAAATTCGTATAATATCAACTTAGACCTTTTAGAAAATTATTTAGAAGAGAATCAGTCGAAAAAACTTAAAGCCGTCATTGTCACACATATAGCTGGAAACACGGTGGACTTAGACAGACTGTATAAAATTGCAAAGATTTATGATGTGAAAATCGTTGAAGATGCATGTGACGCTTTAGGAGCTACGTATAAGGGTGAAAAAATCGGTTCCACGGGTGCAGATATCACCTGTTTTGATTTTTCTTCGCATTTAAAGAAAAATGTTTGCAATGGTGGAATGATAGTTACGAATGATGAAGATATCATAAAACGTGCAAAACTGCTGCATAACCACGGAATTGTTCAAGATGAAGATGCATTAGAGTATATTTATGAAGTTGTGGATATTGGGAACGATTACTGTTTAAGTGAATTAAATGCGGCATATATACGAGCGCAGCTTGCAAGTCAAGATGAGAGTATAGCAAGACAAAGAGAGATAGCGTCTACATACAATGAAGCTCTTGCTTCGGTGGACCATATCACTATTCCCAATGTTGAGAATGATGAACATCCTTTTTCTCTTTATATTATTAAAATAGATAAAAACCGTGATTCATTTGCTGTGGACTTGAAAAAAGAGGGGATTGAAACGGGACTTCATTATATTCCTCTTCACCTGCTTGCTTATTATAAAACAAAGTATTCTTTACGTGTGAATGATTTTCCAGTTGCACTTCGTACATATCAGCAAGTCTTGTCTTTACCGATTTATGCAAGTATGAGTGACAAAGATGTTAAATTTGTTTGTGATAAAATAAAAAGCATAGCATCTACAAGAGTTTAAACAGGTTTGAAAAAATCTCTTGTATTTTGGGTTGAATCGTACTTCTACAACCCAAACACTCTTCAAAAATCATTTTCTATTTTTTTACTTCCCTTATCTTGGATCTATTGTTTAGTTATGTTTATACGGTATAAAAGCAGTGTAGAAGAAGACTTAGGGATTAAAGTGATCGGTGTGGGAAATTTAAATGTCGGGGGAAGCGGCAAAACCCCTTTAGTGAGTGCTTTAGCTCAAAATTATGAAAACGCAGCGATTGTTTTACGTGGTTATGGGAGAGATTCACAAGGGCTTATTGTTGTATACGACGGTGAAAATATTTTATGTGATGTGAAGCAAAGCGGTGATGAAGCTATGATGTATGCACATAAGGTGAAGAGTGCCATTGTTATAGTGAGTGAAAATAGAAAACTTGGGATACTGCGAGCAAAAGAGATGGGTGCAAAGGTGGTTTTTTTAGATGATGCTTATTCAAAACATGATATAAAAAAATTAGATTTTCTCATTGAAGTGGATGCTCTTAATAGCTCTTGTTTACCATCAGGACCTTTTAGAGAAAGGCTATGGAAGGCTAAAGAGGCTACGATCGTAAAAGATGGAGTTGATTTTAAAAGAGTGGTTGAGCTTAAAGACAAATGTGATAAAATGTCACTCGTTACAGCCATAGCAAGGCCGCAAAGATTAGATGAGTTTTTACCTAAGGTGCTTAGTAAGAACTATTTTGAAGATCATTATTCATTTACAAAAAATGAACTAGAAGATGTTTTGATGCGTGATGGCTCAGATTCACTTTTAGTCACGTATAAAGATTTTGTAAAGGTTGCATCTTTCGGACTTCCCTTGTCCTTGCTTGATATGCATGTTGAAGTTGATGAAAAAATATACGAAAAAATAAATAATTATGTAGGAAGAAAATAGTGCAAAAGAAAATAGGAACAGTAAACACACTCCTTGATGCTTTACCATTTATAAAAGAGTTTAATAAAGAAATAGTGGTTATAAAATACGGCGGTTCAGCGCAAACTTCACCAAAGTTGAAAGAGAAGTTTGCAGAGGATATTTTACTTATGTATTTAGTTGGCATCAAACCCGTTGTTATTCATGGCGGCGGGCATAAGATCACCGATATGTTAAGTGCTTTAAATATCCCCACAGAATTTATAGAAGGTCAAAGAGTCACGACAAAAGAGGTGATGCGTATAGTGGAGATGATTTTAAGCGGTGAAATAAACAAAGACATAGTTTCTTTACTAAATTCTCATGGTGCAAAAGCTATCGGTATCAGCGGTAAAGATGCTCATTTCATCACTGCAAAGCCTAAAGATTTTTCAAAATGGGGTTTAACCGGAAATATTACAGATGTCAAAGCAAAAGTGATTGAAAACCTTATCCATGAAAAATTCATCCCTGTTATAGCACCGATTGCTGCTGATGATGAAGAACTTGGACATCCAGGATATAACATCAACGCGGACTTATGTGCATCCTATGTGGCCAAGGCTATAGGTGCCAATAAAATAATTTTTTTAACAGACACTGCCGGTGTCTTGGATAATGACAAGAAACTTCTAGAGACACTCACTAAAGATGAAGTGGAGGCCCTTAAAGCAGATGGAACAATCCATGGCGGAATGGTTCCAAAAGTGGATGCCTGTTTAGAGGCTATAGAGGGCGGTGTTCAAAAAGCGCATATAATTGATGGAAGAATAGAACATTCCTTGCTATTGGAACTATTTACATCTGAGGGTGTCGGTACACAGATTATTCGATAAAAAAAGATATAATTAGGGGAAAATTTGCTGAAGATTGTTTTTTTTATATTGTTTTTTGTCTTAAGTGTACAAGCAAATGACTATAGATACACTGAAACAATTGAACTTGCTAAAGATGAATATAAAAAGTTTTTTGTAAAGTATGATGAAACGCAGAAGATGTTCAAATTTCGTTGGACATTATATACAAACGGCACTTTGGTGGTCCTAAGGTCTTATGATAGAATTGTTGCACAAAATCTATTGGCTACAAGACCAAAAAGAAGAAGTTTTCGTGTTGACTTAAAACCAAAGGGGGCGGGCTATGGCAATGCACCCTATATTTTAGTAAAGTTTATAGAGTATGATTTTAATACAAACAAGGCTGTTTTTAAACTCTTCTTATCAGATAGAGATTTAAAAGTCAGTTTAGAACATTTAGAAAATGAATAAAGAGAGAGTATGCAAAGAGTAGAAAGTGAGATAGCTAGATTAATTCAAGAGATAGATTATGATGAGGTCACTCATTTATTCAACATGCTTTCAGGCGGAAAAAGACTTCGCGCAAAGTTGGTTTTAAAAATAGCACCAGAGCATGAGTCTGCTCCAAAACTCGCAGCCATTATAGAGTTGATACATGCTGCGAGTCTTTTGCATGATGATGTGATTGATGAATCATTGACACGTCGCGGTGTGGCTTCGGTGAATGCAACTGATGGAAGTAAAACAGCTGTGATGTTGGGGGATGTTCTATACTCTAAAGCATTCACGGAGTTAGTTGACTTTGACAAAGATATAGCAAAGGTGATTGCAGCATCAGTCACAGCACTCTCAAAGGGTGAAATGATGGATGTTAAGATGGCAGACACATTTAACTCTGATGAAAAAAAATATCTTGATATGCTCTATCTTAAAACTGCAACATTAATCGAAGCAGCATCTATCGCATCTGCACTGCTTATAGGTGCAGATTCTCAAAAATACGGAACATATGGCAGGAACTTAGGCCTATCTTTTCAAATTATTGATGATATCTTAGATATCACTTCAGATGCTGCAACACTTGGAAAACCGGCGATGAATGATTTTGTAGAAGGAAAATGCACACTTCCTTATATACATCTTTATCATGCTTTAGGTGAAGAAGACAAAGTCAGATTGCAAAATGCACATGCGAAGAAACTTGAAGCTGCAGAAGAGAACTGGATTAAAGAGATGATGCAAAAACATCAATGTATCGAACAATCCTTTGCACTCGCACAAAAGCTTTCAAATGAAGCGATGCTAGCCGTAGAAGATGATAAGGCTCTTGTAGAAATTTTAGAGACTATGATCAAAAGAAGTTACTGATGCATTATTTAAATATAAGTTTTTCACATAAAAATTCAAGTATTGAGATACGTGAAAAATTATCATATCCGCACGATAGTGATATGCATGCTTGTTTGAAAAAATTGAATGAATCAGAATTTATTAACGAAGCAATGTTGATTTCCACTTGTAATCGCATGGAAGTGTTCAGTTCATGTAATGACGTCTTAGAAGCCACAAACTATATTTTAAGTGTTTTAAGCAAGCGTGCAGGTTTAAGTGTTGAAGAATTGACTGAGCATGCAGATATTTTTGATGACAGCTCAGCTATACATCATATTTTTTCGGTGGCATCTTCACTTGATTCTATGGTTATCGGTGAAACTCAAATAGCCGGACAACTCAAAGATGCGTTTAGATTTTCTTATGATAATGGCTATTGTGGTAAAAAAATCGCACGTACAATGAAAAGTGCTTTTGACTGTGCGGCAAAGGTTAGAAATGCAACGGATATATCTTCAAGACCTGTTTCAATGGCAAGCGTTGCTGTTTCAAAACTCAAATCATTAGTGGATGACTTAAAGGGAAAAAAAGTTTTAATCATAGGTGTCGGTGAAATGTCTGAGATCACAACTAAACATCTTATTGCTGCTGGATGTGATGTGTCTGTTATGAACCGGACACAACATAAGGCAGTGGAGTTTGCTGAGACATATGGGGTGAAGCAAGTGGATTATGAAGACTTAGAAAACGCTGTCAATAAATTTCATATCATTTTCACTGCCACATCTTCTTCAGCACCGATCATTAAGTATGATATGGTTGAGTTGTGTAATTTTGAAAGATTTTGGTTTGATTTAGCTCTTCCTAGAGATATAGAGTCTTTTAACAGAGGCGATATTAAACTTTTTGTGATTGATGATTTGCAGTCCATTGTGGATGAGAACTTAGGTGCCAGAGAAAAGGCGGCACGTGCAGCTCAAGGGATTATAGGCAGAGAGATTGTTGCATTTTTTGAATCTCTTGCAAGTTTGGATATAGAACCTGTGATTAAAGAAATATATCAAAAAGCTTATGAATCAGCAGCTGCAGAAACAGCTAGAGTTTTAGAAAAAGGTTTTATTCCCCGTGAGTATGAAGCTGAGGCTAAAAAGATGTGTGAACAGGCATTAAAGAGATTTTTACATGACATGACGTCGAGTATGAGAAACTCAACTGATGAAACAGGTCATGCAATGACGACAAACATGATGCATATATTTGCCCAAAGTATAGAGAAAAAATAAAATAATTAAAGGAATTATGTGAGAAGAAGCAGAGCATTCATACCAACAACAAAAGAAGCACCATCAGATGCAACTTTGCCAAGTCATCAGTTTTTAGTGCGCGGCGGGTTTATAAACCAACAAGGGTCAGGCTTATATAACTTTTTACCTTTAGGAAAAATTGTACTTGATAAGATTAGAAAAATTGTCAAAGAAGAACTTGATGATGCAGGTTGCAGTGAAGTGCAGCTTAGTTTTGTGACTCCGCTTTCTCTTTGGCAAAGAAGCGGGCGTGCTGAGACAATGGGTAAAGAGATGCTTCGAATCTCAGATAGACATGATGCAGATTTTGTACTCAGTCCCACAAATGAAGAAGCGATGGTGGAACTTGTTAAAAACAGAGTGACAAGCTACAAAGATTTACCTATAAACTTATACCAAATCAACACAAAATTCCGTGATGAGGCAAGACCAAGATATGGACTTCTTCGCGGTCGTGAATTTTTAATGAAAGACGGTTACTCTTTTCATGCCTCTAAAGAAGATATGGTTCGTGAATTCGACCTTATGGAAGAAACATATAAAAAAATCTTCACCAGACTTGGACTTGACTTTAGAGTTGTTCAAGCAGATTCAGGTGCTATCGGCGGAGAGGGCAGTAAAGAATTTCATGTTTTAGCAGATAGCGGTGAAGATACGATTGTTGTATGTGATGTATGTGATTATGGTGCAAATATCGAGACTATATTTGAGAGCGAAGAAGAGATTGACGCTTTAAATGAAAAGTCCTATGAAGAGTTGCAAAGCAAATCCATAGAAGAAAAATGTAACTGTGGCGGCACGCTTAGTTTTAAAAAAGGTATAGAAGTTGGACATATCTTCCAGCTTGGAGATAAATACTCTTCAGCCTTAGAAGCAAAGTTCAATGATGAAACTGGAAAACCTCAAGCTTTTGAGATGGCAACATTCGGGATCGGTGTGAGTAGACTTGTTGCATCTGTGATTGAACAAAATCATGATGAAAACGGTTGTATATGGACAAAAGAAACCTGCCCGTATATGGTGAATATCATGGTTTCAAATATTAAAGAAACGGCGCAAGTTGAGTTAGGTGAAGCACTGTATACGCAATTTAGAGAAGCCGGTGTGGAGACGATTTTAGACGACAGAAAAGATAGGTTCGGTTTTAAAATGAAAGATGCTGAACTTATAGGTTTTCCTTATACACTTATTATCGGAAAAGAACTGATGAACGGTGAAGTTCAGATATATGACAGAAAAACCACACAAAAAGTCGGAGTTGGCGTCGATGAAGTGTTTGCTAAGTTGATGGAGCTGATATAGAATGAAATTTTTTCTTTTGTATCTGTTCCTAGAAGTGCTTGTATCTGTAAATATAGCATCTTCTTTGGGAGGTCTTTTAACGTTTGTAGAGATTGTGCTGAGCGCTTTTATCGGTGTTTCTATACTTGTGAACTTCCGCTCAACATTAGCAGAAAATTTATCAGCTGTTTCTTACAATCAGATAGATTTAGTGCAGTTTCAAAAGTTGAATTTGTTTACATTGATTGGTGCTATTTTATTACTTGTTCCTGGTTTTTTAACAGATATCATAGGTTTGATTATGCAGTTTAGTGTTTTTACATCTATGCTTGTTAACCGTTATGGTGTAAAATCAAATGATAAAAAAATATATGAAGAAAATAATCATATAAAAAAGGATTCAGATGTTATCGATGTTGAAATTATTAGCGACAACACTACTATTAAGTAGCGTTTTACTTGCAAATCAAAATGCAAAAATTGAGGAATTTCTAGCTGAAAAGTTTAAAGAAAACCCGGCTATTGTCAGTTTGAATGTCAAAGTTCTTGATAGAATGAAAATGAGCAATGTAGCAGGATGGGATGCTGTCATAGTGACAGTGGATGCAGTGGTGAAAGCTAGGCCGGCTAACAAAGAAGTGCATCAAAAGATGATTTGGTTTACAAACGGTGAAGTTATTACAAAAGAACTTACAAACATCAACACGGGAGAATCTCTCAAAGATTCGGTGAATCCGGATTTTAAAGATGAATACTATACAAAACATAATCTTATTTATGGAAAAGCAAATGCAAAATACAAGGTGGCGATTTTCTCAGACCCGCTTTGTCCATTTTGTTCAACATTTGTGCCAGAAGCTATAGAAGAGATGAAGAAATATCCTAATAAATTTGCAATATATTATTACCATTTTCCTTTACCAACACTTCATCCCGCAGCAGTTCCTATTGCTAAAGCGGCTATTGCGGCTGATTTAGAAGGAATCAAAAATGTCACGCTTCGTATGTATAATATGAAAATAGATCCACATGAAAAAGATTTAAGAAAGATACTTGAAGTGTTTAACCGTAAAATGGGGACAGACATAAAAGCAGCTGATTTAAGTTCTAGGGAAGTTGAGCAACATTATAAAAATGATTTAAGAATTGCTGAAGAAGTGATGGTGTCTGGCACACCGACAATGTTTTTCAACGGTAAGCTTGATAGAACGAAACGTTTATACCAAAAGGCTCCATAAATATGACAAAACTCGTAATTGCGACAAGGGTGTCTGATTTAGCACTTTGGCAAGCGTACCATGTAAAAGAAAGAATTGAAAAATCCTTTCCAGAAATAACAGTGGAATTGAATAAGATTGTAAGCAACGGGGATAAAGTTTTAGACAAGCCCTTAGCGCTTATTGGTGGAAAAGGTCATTTTACAAAAGAACTTGAAGATGCAATGCTCGCAGGAGAAGCTGATATTGCAGTGCATAGCTTAAAAGATGTTCCCACATATATTCCAAAAGGTTTAGAGCTGGCTTCTGTAACACAGAGACAAGATCAAAGTGATGTGTTTTTATCTCACAAATATGAAAACCTTGAGGCTCTGCCTCAAGGCGCTGTTGTCGGAACAACCAGTCTACGAAGAAGAATGCAGCTTTTAAAACAACGTCCAGATTTAAAGGTGAAAGATTTACGTGGAAATGTGAATACAAGGCTTCGAAAACTTGCAGAGGGGCGGTATGATGCTATTATATTGGCTTATATAGGTCTTAGCCGATTAGATTTGCTCAAAGATATCCCCTTCACCCAAAAATTATCACTCGATATGATGATACCTCCTATGGGTCAGGCTGCTTTAGGTATAGAGATAGTTTCTAAAAATCATAAGTTACGTGAGATTGCTATCAGTTTAAATGATCCAAACACTTTCATTTGTACAAAAATTGAAAGAGACTTTATATCCAAAATAGGGGCAGGGTGTTCTGCTCCGGTTGCCTGCAATGCTGTTATTGTCAATGACAACATAATGTTTACAACTATGATCGGTTATCCTGATGGAACAAATATCATGCAAGAAGTTATGATGCGAAATATCTTTGAGGGTAAAAACTTAGGTGAAGATATGGCTCAAAAAATGATAGATAAGGGTGCATTGGATTTACTTAAACGTGCAGAAGAAAATGCATTTAAAGATGAAATGCCACAAAGATTATAATTAATGAAAAAAACGATAGAGCTATTAAAAAAAAATAATGAATTGAAGGTTATTCAAGATAAGTTGGATATTTATCTTGAAATTCCGCATATCGCTTATGCAGAAGTTAAAAAGAAGGATGGCGGTAAAGCCTTACTTTTTGAAAATGTCATAGATAAAAAGACAGGAACAAAATTTAAAGAACCCGTACTTATGAACGTTTTTGGTTCTTACAAACGCTGTGAACTTCTTTTTGGGCGCACTATAGAATCTGTTGCAGATGAGATAAACTCTTTACTCCACATGAAACCACCACAAGGCTTTGCTGCGAAAGTTTCTATGGCATCACAACTTTTTTCTATGAAAAACATCTTTCCTAAGCGTTTGTCCTCTAGAGGCCAGTGTCAAGAAGAGATATTTTTAAATGAAGATATAGACCTGTATAAAATACCAGTGCTTACTACTTGGGAACAAGATGGCGGACCGTTTATTACAATGGGACAGGTGTATACGCAAAGTTTAGATGGTGAAATGGTCAATCTTGGAATGTACAGACTTCAAGTGTATGATAAAAATCATCTAGGGATGCATTGGCAGATTCACAAAGATAGTTCACATTTTTTTGACCAGTATCAAGAGGCTGGTAAAAAAATGCCTGTTAGTATTGCAATTGGAGGAAATCCACTGTACACCTGGTGTGCAACTGCACCTCTTCCTTATGGTGTGAATGAACTTCTAATGTATGGTCTTATCACTAAAACCCCGGCTAAACTGGTGAAGTCGCTCACCACCCCTTTATATATTCCAACAGACGTTGATTATGTTATTGAAGGTTGGGTGGATACTGAAAAACTTAAAGTTGAAGGTCCTTTTGGTGATCATACTGGATATTACACCTTAGAAGAACCGTATCCGGTGATGGAAGTGTCTGCAATCACAAATAAAAAAGATAAGGTGTATTTAGCAACAGTGGTTGGAAAACCGCCTTTAGAAGATAAATATATGGGTTGGGCAACAGGAAAGATATTTTTCCCGCTTTTAAAAACCACTGCACCGGATTTGATTGATTATCACATGCCGGAAAATGCAGGTTTTCATAACCTTATTCTAGCAAAGATGAAAACACTTTATAAAGGGCATGCAAAACAGTTTATGCATGCTTTTTGGGGTGTTGGACAAATGAGTTTTGTTAAACATGCAATTTTTGTAGATGAAAAAGCACCAAGTTTGAATAACTATGAGTCTTTGGCAACATATATCTTAAATAGATTCACACCAAAGTGCATGTTTATAACAGAAGGAATCTTAGATGCCTTAGACCACTCTTCACCGGAGACATTGGTGGGTGGAAAACTTGGTGTTGACGTGACGGCTGCACATATAGTTGAAGCACCTAAACATATGTATGATGATGAACTTTTAATTGAAGTGCAAGAATTTGTTCCTGATGTGGTGGGACTTCACCAGTATATGGTTAGAACAAAAAATCCGATCACTGTAGTGAGTGTTAACAAAACTGTATCTGCAAAAGAATACTTTGATTTATTGACACCATTGCATGAATATATAAGAATCATTGTATTTGTAGATGTTCAAAATAATGATATAGAAAATCCATATATGTTGGTATGGCGTGTGACAAACAACATAGATGCGCAAAGAGATATATACACAGACGGTTTAATGGTTGGGATTGATGGCACAAACAAAAACCAGCTGGATGGATTTGTCAGAGAGTGGCCTGATGATGTTGATTGCACGCAAAGCGTTGTAGACTCTTTAAAGCAAAGAGGTATATGGGATTTTGAAGATAAACTATATGATAAATTTCAGTTGTAGAGAAAAAATCTATACTGAATTAATTAAAGCTGTATATTATAATTTATAATGTACTATAAAACAATTTGAACGGAGTATATTATGAAAAACCTTATTTTATCTATGCTAGTGCTTTGTATTTCTCTTTTACCATTAAATGCGAGTGTATATAAAGGTCAGAAATATTTCAAAAAAAATTGTCTATCTTGTCATGGTAAAGCATTGGTGTTTGTGACAGAGAAATCGTATGATCAATGGATGAAATACCTAGATGTTAATGGTGATGTGATTTATAATTTGCACAATAATGTAGATGAAGCTGCACTTTCTATGAAGTATTTCAACTCGCAAAAGTATAGAATAAGCATAGGGCATTACAGGGATTTTTTCCTAGAATATGCTAATGACACCGGGAATATACCAGCCTGCGAGTAAGCTCATATATTCAGTTTTTTTGTCTGAGTTTTGGATGCCGACTTCCATGTAAAGCTTTTTTAGTTAAAATACAAAACTTTTTAATAAAATCAAGGAATATTTTTTATGGATAAAATGTGGTCAGGTCGATTTTCTGCAAGTGCTTCAAGCCTTTTAGACGAGTTTAATGCTTCAATTATGTATGATAGAAAACTATATCGAGAAGATATAGAAGGTTCGTTAGCTCACGCGGCGATGCTTACAAAACAGGGTATTCTAAATACAGAAGAACTTCGTGCCATTACTGATGGTTTAAATCAAGTAATGCAAGAGATAGAGTCCGGTGTATTTGAGTGGAAAATCTCTGATGAAGATTTACACATGGGCATCGAGAAGCGTTTAACTGCTATTATCGGTGATGCAGGAAAAAAACTTCATACTGCAAGAAGTAGAAATGATCAAGTGGCTGTGGATTTCAGACGTTACGTTATTCGTAAAAATTTTGAAATAGTTGAAGCTCTTAAGCTTTTAATGCAAGAGATTATTGTTGTGGCAGATAAACATACAGAGACTTTGATTCCAGGGATGACACACTTGCAACATGCTCAACCGATCAACTTTGCTTTTCATTTAGGCGCCTATCTCTCAATGTTTAAACGTGATATTGAGAGATTTGAGAGTTCTGCCCAAAGAAATAATGTTTCACCGCTTGGCTGTGCCGCATTAGCAGGAACTCCACATCCGGTCGATCGTGATATGACAGCGCAAATTTTAGGCTTTGATTCTGTGAGTGTGAACTGTTTAGATACGGTGAGTGACAGAGACTTCGCTTTAGAGATTTTGTTTAATATCTCTACTATGATGATGCATATTTCACGTTTGAGTGAAGAGCTTGTTATGTGGTCTTCTTATGAATTTGGTTTTGTTGAACTAAGTGATGAGTATTCTACGGGATCTTCTATTATGCCACAAAAGAAAAATCCTGATGTTCCAGAACTTTTACGTGGAAAAACAGGCCGTGTTTACGGTTCTTTAATGGGTTTATTAACTGTTATGAAGGGACTTCCTTTAGCATATAACAAAGACACTCAAGAAGATAAAGAGGGTGTTTTTGATGCAGTTGAGACTGCTGAGATATCTTTGGAGATTTTAAAAGAAGCTATTAAAACGATGGAAGTGAAAGCTCATAATATGGAAGGTGCCTGTGCGATAGGACATCTCTCAGCAACAGATTTAGCTGATTATTTGGTAGAAAAATGTGCTATACCATTTCGTGAAGCACACTTTATCACAGGTCGCGCTGTGGCTAAAGGTGAAGAGCTCAAAGTCGATTTATCAAAGATGGAATTTAAATATCTTAAAGAGATAGATGAGAGAATAAATGAAGATGTGATGGAATATCTTGGCTTAAGACACTCGATGAATGCAAGAACCTCACAAGG
>JACKQG010002780.1_pt1 | contig 22274 bp, 17 predicted proteins | sample 8237621 | NCBI WGS metagenome assembly JACKQG01 (sample SAMN15677084, study PRJNA649215) | marine metagenome | biome: marine; feature: Black Sea; material: saline water; isolation source: suspended particulate matter (SPM) from the Black Sea western gyre | collected 2013-06-09/2013-06-10 | depth... | reverse complement strand
GATTGGATCCAACAGCCACGGTAACAGGTCGTTCAGTATTTTCGCGAAGAGTTATGCAGGGTACCTTGAGAATGGTGGTTTCCTCGTGGATGCCGCCGGAATCCGTGACTGATCCCCATTGCACATACCTTGGTTGCTTTCCCTTTTGTTGTGCGCAGTTTGACACCCGCGCTGCAAAGCATCCAACCCCGTCTGAGACATGCTGCAGCCGTACTGGGTGCTTCCCCTCGGCAAGTCATCCGTCATATCGATTTGCCGATAATTGGGCGATCTTTGCTCGTCGCAGCCACATTTGCCTTCACCATCTCGTTAGGCGAGTTCGGCGCGACGTCATTACTCTCGCGTCCTGAGTATCCTACTGTTCCGGTAGTAATCTATCGGCTGCTCTCGCGGCCCGGAGCCTTGAATTATGGCCAAGCCCTGGCCTTGAGCACAATCTTGATGATCTTCGCCACTGTCGGCATGCTGGCAATCGAGCGCTTCCGCATCGCCGATGTGGGGGAGTTTTAAAGAGACATATGTATGCTGCTTTCAATTAATGGAATTCGCAAATCATTTGGAGAAACACAAGCCCTGAGGGGTATCGCCTTCGATGTTGCCAAAGGGGAAATTGTCGCCCTTTTGGGCCCAAGCGGATGCGGTAAATCGACACTCTTGGGGATCATTGCCGGGTTGGAAGAGCCTGATTCTGGAAGCGTAATTTGGGAGGGTGGCAACTTAGCTGGGACTCCACCGTACAAACGCGGATTTGGGTTGATGTTTCAAGATTATGCTCTTTTCCCACATAAGAATGTGAGAGAAAACATCACTTTCGGCTTGCGCATGGCCAGATGGGAACAGGATGAAATTAATCAACGCGTCGCTGAAGTTTTAGATTTGGTCGGTTTGCCACAGTTCGGCAGTCGAGATATCGCCACGCTTTCGGGCGGCGAACAGCAGCGCGTCGCCTTGGCTCGATCCTTAGCGCCCAGACCACACCTGTTGATGCTCGACGAACCTCTGGGATCCCTCGACCGGGCTTTGCGCGAGCGGCTGCTTTCCGAATTGCGAGAGATTTTGCAAAAAACACAGCAAACGGCCATTTACGTCACGCACGACCAGGAAGAAGCATTCTCTTTGTCAGATAAAGTTGTAGTGATGAACCAAGGAAGGGCTGCTCAAATTGACTCTCCAAATGCAATATATCGAAAACCTGTGAATGCCTTTGTGGCCGGATTTTTGGGGATGAACAATATCTTTGAAGGGCATATCGCGGGTGGAATTATAAAATCGCCTATTGGTAATTTGCCAGCACCTAAAGGTAGTACAGGGGATGTCACATTTTTGATCCGTCCAGATACTATTCGGCTCGACGGATTAGGTCCGCAGCACCTCGAAGGGGTTGTTATTACTCGCACATTCCGAGGGGAACAGTGTCGACTTGAAATGGAGATCCAGGCCAACCGTCTGTCTTTTAGTTTGCCATCCTCGGAAACACAGATTCCACAAATTGGCGAACTAACTCAAATCGATTACGATCCAACAAATACAATCCAAATTCTATCTAAATGAACACTTCACCAAAGATGCTGGGTCTCTCACGGTAATTCCCATAGAACCAAGATGATTTCAGTCATCAAACAAGATCTAGATGGTAATGAAACCTGGCGTTACTCTGGGGAAGTTATTGACTCTCAAGAGGGTCAAATCACTATAGAGGCTTTTTTCGATCGCGAGGATATGCTTTATCACGGGATGTGGCTGTGTAAGGGAGATCGATTCGTGGAAACCTATTTCACCGATCGCTGGTACAACATTTTCGAAATTCATGATCGAGAAGATGATCGATTGAAGGGTTGGTATTGCAATATCGCAACACCTGCTGTAATCGATGAACAACAAATTTCTTACAAGGATTTAGCCCTCGATTTATTGGTTTTGAATAATGGAAAACAAATTGTATTGGACGAGGATGAGTTCATCGAATTAGATTTAGCCCCACAAATTCGACATCAAGCACTACGGGGAATGCAGGAGTTACAAAATCTATTCCGAGATAAAGTTAATGGTTTAAAGAAAAACAGGTACGATTAGCATCAGTATAATGCTCGTTCGTACCCGTTCTTCTTTGAATAAGCCAGATTACTGCATCCAGGGAAGAGGCACGTCTAACATTTTCATTAATGGTTCGAAGCCATAGTACATTCCCAAAGTCACACCCAGACAGCAACAACAAAGCACAACCAGGACAACGGCGACAATAATCCAAATTTTTCTTTCACCACCATTTTCGTTCAAATCGTTAACGTTTTCTGCAATTGTCATATCTTCAGCCATAATGACCTCCTCAATAAGTTGGAACAATTTCAGGGCAATTATATCTTAAACAAAGAGCATCATTAAACAATTAAGATCCGCCGTGGTAAGGGGCCACATTTGGGGGTAGGGGATGTGCGGAGCACGCCCCCTACCCCCAAATGTGAGTTCTCTCACGGCAATTCCTATAGAACCTAAACAATTAAATATAACAGAGGGAGATAAGAATTAAACTCCCCAGCCGCAATTCCAAATGCGGCCAGGCAGAAAGGAATCGCAAACAGGGCACCAAAAACACATACGCCCAAAACTGTCAGCGTGATACCAATCCAACCCAAAATCACACCTACCTGAGCTAAACTTTCACCACCGAGGGTCCCCCCGCTTTCTTTGATCTCACGTTTGGCCATTGGGCCAGTGATCAGAGCCACGATGCTGCCGATGACTGGAAAAATTGTCAGGCCAAGAATCCCAGCTACCAGGCAAAGGATTGCTGTGGAGCTATTGGGAGCAACTTGCGGACTATCATTATATTCACTCATGGGTATCTCCTTTTAAACTGTCAGGCAGCGGCTCTGCGGTTTGCTCTGCGCCACATCCACCAGATAAACCAAGACAGTACCAAAATTACCACCGCGGCGATGAGAACTGGAATCACAATGGCTAATATAGATAAGATCGTAGAGATAATGTCCTCGGCGATACTTACGGGGACATTGGCCGCCCCGCCCGTTGTGGCAGTAAGTGCTGGCCGTACGGCTACTGACTTAGCTGCATGAACGCCGCCCGCGATCAACAAACCTGCGACCATTGCTAGAACCGGGTTGACTTCCCCAACCTGAGCACTGGCAGCAAACACAACCGCACCAGCCGCTGGCCGCACAAAGGTTTGAATAATATCATTAATATGGTTTACAGCGGGCACCTTATCGGCGAAGAACTCTACCAGTGAAAGCACTAGTAATACACCGATCACCCACCAGTTCTCTAGCAGGCTCCACGGCGATCCAAGTTCAATCAACTCGGTAAAGCGCGCCACAAAGGCAACAACCAACAAGGGGATATAGGCATTCAATCCTGCGCTGGCTGATAAGCCAAAGGCTGTGAAAATGTCCATAAGTTTACTCCTTTAGCGTAGCAACTCAATACACTGATTAGCTCTCAAAAATATATACGTCATTCATAAAACTGAGTTTCTAAGCTTCATCCAAAATGAAACCCATCCCAAGTGCCAGTTAGCAAAAAGCGTACATAATCCAATGCAGCGATCTGGGCGAGTGCAGTGGCAAATCCAGCAATCAACGGAAAAGTCATCTCTCGAAGAGAATCAAAACGATTCTCCAATTTGAAAAGCATCACCCAAACCATTGCATAAACCAGGGTCAGGATAACAAGCACTCCAGCGGCGCTGATCAACGCCAGGGGATAGAGGATCAAGGGGTTTTCGGTTAGCACAAGACCAGCCAAAATGAGTCCCAAGGCAAGCAGCCCCCCCAGGGAGGCGTATCCACCAAGAGCGGGTTTAAGGCTCCTTCTTTTCCACATGGTCTGGTGGAAAGCAGGTAAGACCATCGCACTGATCCCCAATCCCAAACCCATACCCGTTAAAACTCGAAATGTGTTATTTGGCTCATAAATAAAAAAACGAGAGAACAAATCTGGCTGCAAGTGAAGGAAGGAGTTGAATCCATCAATCGCCCAAATTAGTGCCAATCCCCCCAAAATAAACAACACACCTCGAGGGGGTTGCCCAACCCTTCGTCTTCCACGAGACAACTGAAAGACAAACCCTAACATCGCCCCAAGATACTGTCCGGTACAGCGAGCACACATCGAAAATTGCCGGTCTCCAAGGTGAAATGACCGCAAGTCGATTCGATGGCAGACTGCATAGCCAACTGCATCTGCCTTACCCAACAAGCCTTCTGGCGTGTTGAGCAGCCAACCGACCAATAGCGCCCCAACAACCAGATAACTTATTTTCTGCCAGGGGATTTGCCGAACGACCGGCGATTTGAGCAATTTCTGTACATATGTCATTGCTAGATTATACCGAAATAATCCATTTAAGAAGGCGCTGGCCTATAAGTTGCACTCAATAAACTAGATTTGGCAAGCATACCCAAGTGAGGTATGATAGCTCAGCTATGCGAGAAAAATCGTTGATCCAATTCACTATGCGCAATAAATACTGGTTTCTTATTTTCATTTTGGTAAGCATATTGACAGCCTGTACTCTAACGAACCAAGGTGTTTCAGATAATCCTGAAGCTGCCAGCGAACCCACTAACTTGAGCACCCCAACGTCAAGTGCAACCATCAACCAGCCAGTCAGCGATGACAACAATACCGAACCACAAGCACCTTCACCAACCCCAAAACCCACCCGAACGCCCTGGCCAAGCGAGACGCCTTCAGAGACAATCGACTCTTTCATTCGGATTGGCCCCAACAACTTTCCTGAGTACATCAACCCTCTGACCGGCCTGCCTGTACCAAATCCCGCATTGCTAGAACGCCGGCCGATTATCGCCAAAATCCCCAATTATCCCCATGCCGTTCGACCCCAGTCTGGCATCTCATTGGCCGATCAGATCTGGGAATACTACCTGGAGTGGGGATTAACGCGTTTTGTGGGAGTCTTTTACGGCAATGATGTCACCCGCTTTGGACCACTGCGGTCTGGGCGTATCTTTGATGAGCATCTACTCAATATGTACAACGCCATCTTCGTCTTCAATGGAGCAGACAAACGCACCTTCGATTATTATGAAGAGAAAGAAGTCGATTTCGGATACTTTGTTGTCGAACAATTTTGCCCGCCACTGTGCCGTGATGACAGCATCAATTCCTACAATAACCTTTTTGGCAACACCAGCCAGGTGCATGCCCAGATCAAAAATCGGGGTCTCGACGACAGTCGTCAGGATCTTTCCGGCAACTTCTTTTCTTCGATCAGCGGTCGAGATTTCAGCGAAGCAGATGATGTTTACGTAAATTACTCTTATGCAAATTATGCCCGTTGGGTTTACGATCCCAACCTCGAGCAGTACGTACGCTATCAGGGCAGTGTAGATAACTACGATGGTGTCAGCGGAAAGTACGAGCTTCACACCGACGCACACACCGGACAACCTATCACAGCATCCAACCTGGTCATCCTGATGGTGACTCACGATTTTTATCATAAATCATCGGATACCGAAGTTTTCAGCATCGATCTCACTGGCAGTGGCGATGCCTTTGTCTTTCGCGATAACAAGCTTTATCGGGCGCGCTGGCACCGTTATGACGAGAACAAACCCATCGCCATGCTCAGTTCCGATGGCAGAAGCTTCCCCATGAAGCCAGGTGTCACATTCTTCCAGGTGATCAACAGAACATCAGAAGTTATTCAACTCGATCAGACTTTTATTTTCGACTTTGCCCGACCCCCTGACCCAGAAGATTAATTCAATCTAATATGAAAAAAATCGTCCTGCTATTATTGATTTTGCTGGTATTTTTAGTTTGTGGCTGTGGCCCAAGAGATGTGCCGTCCCCGACAGGAACAGCAGCCGTCCTCGTTGAGGATACGGCTTCCCAAACCGAGACTACTACTCCCACAGAGGTGCCACCAACAGGCACACCCACACAGATCCCTCCGACACCCACAGATGTAGCAACTGCTACGGTAACCGCGACAGCGACGGCGACCGCCAACCCACTAGGCAACTATCCAGCCGAGGGCTACGGCCCCTTGCACTTCCCCAAACATATCAACCCGCTGACTGGGCTTCCCGTTGCAGACTCCAGTCTGTTGGATCGTCGTCCCATCGCAGTCAAAATTTCTAACGGTCCGCGTAGCGTTCGGCCGCAGTGGGGTCTATCCTTCGCAGACCATGTTTATGAGTATTATCACGAAGGCTGGCGCACGCGCTTCAACGCCATTTTCTATGGGCAAGATGCTCCCACAGCCGGCCCAATCCGGTCAGCGCGTTTTGCCGACGAGCATATCTTCCGCATGTACAAATCCTTCTTTGCCTACGGCAGCGCTGACGCCCGCGTGCTATGGCGTATATTCGATACCGGGCTTGGAAAACGTTTTGCGTCAATATCGGATGCTGCCTGCCCTCCCACGGTGGATTTTCCACTTTGCCGCACTGACCCGAATGGCTACAACCACCTGATCACTAATACAGCGGTCTTGAGCGAACATTTCACCGAGAAACACGTTGACAATTCTCGTCAAAACCTGGACGGATTATACTTCCAGGCAGATGCTCCCGAAGATGGATTCATTGCTGGGAACAGCGTCACAATCCGCTACAGTCAAGGCTTCTACAACCGCTGGGATTACGATCCGGCATATGGAAAGTATGTGCGCTATCAAGATGTCCTTGATGATTCAACCGGAGGGAGTGGCGAAACCTTCGAAGCGCTCACCGACAAGCTGACGGGCGAACCTATTCGAGCTGATAATGTCGTTGTGATCTTCGCCGCGCACAACGCATATTCACTCAACCCGGAGATGTGGGAGATCAATCTCATCAGCTATGGAAAGGCGTATCTCTTCCGTGATGGGCGAGCATACGAGATAAATTGGGGCAGGACTGGTGAGGATGAGTTGATCAGGTTTGTAAACTCCGATGGCAACCCTTTCCCGTTGCGGCCGGGCAACACTTGGTTTCAAATCATTGGCACATCGTCTTCATTGACAAATGACGGCGCAAACTGGCGCTTCGAACACGTGACTCCTTGAACATGATGAAAACCCAAAAACGGGATTTTACCCCTATCGTCCTGGCACTTGTAGCGATCGCATTGGCTTTCCTGGCTTGGCGCCAGGGAGGTACAGGGTTAGCTTTAGATGGTATCCGCAGCGGGGGAAAGATTCTACTCCAAGTATTTCCTCTGCTGATAGCAGCTTTCCTGACCGCTGGTCTGATCCAGGCATTGGTGACCGAAGAAACCGTAACCCGCTGGTTGGGTTCGGAGTCAGGTTGGCGGGGGATCGCTTTGGCATGCTTGGGCGGCGCGCTGATCCCTGGGGGGCCATATGTTTACTATCCCATCGCCGCGGCCTTATTAAATACCGGTGCCGGCTTAGGGGTTTTGGTTGCGTTCATTTCTGCCAAAAATCTGTGGTCGATATCGCGCATACCCGTTGAGGTAGCATTACTTGGTCCGCGAATTACGATTATTCGATATGTGGTAACTTTTGCGATTCCACCCTTATTAGGTTTTGCTGCGGAGGCGTTGTTTGGTCAAAGGATTGGGGTAATTCGAAGTGCCATAAACAAAACTTCGGAACTCTTGGAGACTTCCGAAGTTTCTGGAGATGAATCTTGAACACCGCCATCACCACACTTTGGATTATCGCCGGGGGTCTCATCATTTACGCCTGGTCACGAAGAGATGGAAGTCTGCACAAAGGCACCGTTCTGGGCTGGAATACGGCCAAGCGCAATGTCGCTCTTTTGGCGTTTGCCTTCATCATCGTCGGCTACGTCAATGTGCTCTCCCCTACACAGCTTGTTCAGGAGTGGATTGGACCTGACTCGGGCTGGCAGGGCTTATTCCTGGCTGAAATTATCGGCATGTTACTTCCTGGTGGCCCTTATGTGGTTTTCCCCCTGATCGCCGTGTTGTATGGTGCTGGCGCGGGTTTAGGTCCAGCAGTGACACTGGTCACCAGTTGGGCCACACAGGCCCTGTTGACCATAACATTCGAATTGCCCTTCATGGGCTGGCGTTTCACAGCCATCCGTTGGGGATTGGGATTGATCGTTCCAGTGCTTGCAGGGGCCGTTGCCCAGTTGTTGTTTAGCTAACTTAATAATAGGGAAGTCAGGCTAACCGTGTTAGCCGATTAACAACCGCCCATCGTAGATGGGGCTTCTACCCTCTCTATATTTCGGAGTTAAACCCCCAGTCAATCTCCGCTAATCTCTCCATTACCTCATACGCTGTCAAATCTAGCTGGATTGGGGTTATCGAAACATAGCCAGCTTTCAATGCCCCATAATCAGTCCCATCCTCACGAACGCCAGTAGGCGCATCACCACCGATCCAGTAATAGGCGCGACCGCGCGGGTCTTCGCGTCGATCGAGTTGATCGCGATACACGCGCAAACCTTGACGAGTGATTTGTAAACCTTTGATTTCATCATCGGGCAAATAGGGCACATTCACATTAATTACTGTTTTTTCGGGAAAACCCTGGTTAAGCAAATTCCCGACAATTTTTCGTGCAAATCGAGCTGATGGGCCGTAATCCAATACCCCTAAATGATTATCGGGCGAATCCAATGAAACTGCTACGCCAGGAATTCCTCCGATAACAGCCTCCATCGCTGCCGTGACAGTGCCCGAGTATGTCACATCATGGCCGATGTTGGCGTGAGGGTTAATTCCAGAGACAACTACATCGATCTTTTTCTCTACTAACCCCAATTGCGCTAGTGCCACACAATCAGAGGGTGCGCCATCGCTGGCTAGGGCCGAAACTCCATCTTCTAACTGAACTTTTTTCACTCGCAATGGGCGGTGCATGGTTTTGACATGCCCCGAGGCTGACCAGTTTTTGTCTGGAGCCAAGATGGTCACTTCACCAAGATTTCTCATTTCTTTTGCCAAAGCTAACAGGCCGGGAGCCGCAACACCATCATCGTTAGTAACTAAGATATGCATCATCATTTTTCCTTATGAGTATTCAAAAATATGAGCGAGTATTATAACTGGTTCTATGGGAATTGCCGTGAGAGACCTCACATTTTGGGGTAGGGGGTGTGCGCCGCACGCCCCCTACCCCAAAATGTGGCCCCTTACCAAGGCCCCTTACCAAGGGCACTTACCAAGGGCCCTTACCACGGCGAATCCTAGAGACCCTTATAACTGAGGAAGGCAATAGGATGGTAAAATGATTTGCAGGTGACAGTCACTCGCGAAGTGACTGTCACCTACTATGTTGGTAATTATGCAGAAACTTTTCCGTGTAAACTTCTCCGAATACCCTCGGCAATTCTGGCTGCTCTTCTGGGGCATGCTGATCAGCTTTGCCGGTGTAAGCATGATCTGGCCGTATCTGATGATCTATGTCAGTGCACGCCTGGAACTTCCCATGACTGCCACCGCCAGCTTAATGACCGTCAATGCTACAGCGGGCTTGTTGGCAACTTTCATCGCCGGTCCAATTACCGACCGCACTGGGCGCAAGGGGATTATGATTGTCGGCCTGATGGTCACTGGGGTTTCATATTTGGCCATGATCTTTGCTGACTCAATGATCGAATTTGTCATTCTGATGCTCGTTCGCGGTTTGGCGAATCCCCTCTACCGAGTGGGAGCCGATGCCATGATCGCAGATATAATTCCTGAAGGAAAACGCGCTGATGCGTATGCGCTTTCCAGACTGAGCAAGAATATCGGCATTGCCATTGGACCTGCGGTTGGGGGATTTGTAGCTTCTAGTTCGTATAATATTACTTTCATTGTTGCCACGATTGGCCTGGTTGCATTTGGGTTGATCACCGCTTTTTTTCTCAATGAAACCCTGGACAAAAATGTCATCCCAGAGGAAATTGCCAGATCATCTCAGAGAGCTGGTTTTCGCACCATCCTCAAAGATAGAGCGTTTTTGGTATTCATTGGCGCATTTACTCTCACCCAAATTTGTGGGGCCATCATGTGGGTTTTGCTGGCAGTTTACGGCAAAGAAAATTTCAACATCCTTGAGAGCCAATATGGCTTCATCCCTATGACCAATGCTTTAATGGTGGTAGCTCTACAAATTTACATCACAAATGCCACGAAGAAAAAACCATCTCTATGGATGCAATCTATTGGAGCGATCATATACGCGATTGGTGTGGGCAGCATTGCCTTTGGAAATAGCTTTTGGGATTTCTGGGTCAGCATCGTTGTGCTGACAATAGGAGAGATGATCCTGGTTCCTATGGCGACAACCTATGTTGCGAATCTAGCACCTGCGGATATGCGGGGGCGATATATGAGTGTTTTCGCGTTAACCTGGGGCTTGGCGACTGGAATTGGCCCGTTGGTGGGAGGCTTTCTCAATGATCAAATCAGCCCCCAGGCAATTTGGTATGGCGCAGGCATCATTGGAATATTGGGCTCTTTATGGTTTGTGAATCAAGCTTTGAGAGCAAATACCATCCCCGTTCGTGCTGCTCAACCCCCCACAAGGTAACACTATTTCTTTTATACATTAATCGATCATCTGCATAAATTTCTCTACCACAGATGGATCAAAGTGCGATCCCGACTCATTTAGGATATGTTCTTTCGCCCTGGACTTTTCCCAGGCTCTTCGATAAGGCCTATTTGAGATGAGCGCATCCCAAACATCGATTACGGCAAAAATTCGAGCAGAAAGGGGGATATTCACATCCTGCAAACCTCGAGGATAACCTGTCCCATCCCATCTCTCATGATGACAAAAAGGGATTTCTACAGCTGGGCGCAGGTACTCGATCTGCGAAATAAAATCGAAAGCGTGAACCGGATGCTGGCGCATTATTTCCCATTCTTCATCCGTAAGTTTGTCCGGTTTAAGAAGGATGCTGTCGGGGATACCAATCTTGCCAATATCATGTAGCAAAGCACCCCGGTAAATATGTGCGATATCCTCGTTCGATATTCCAAATTCATGAGCCAATCCAACCGTCATCTCTGCAACTCTGCGAGTATGCCCTTCGGTTTCTTGATCACGTAATTCAAGAGCTTTTGTCCAACCTTCCAATGTGGTGTTGTATGCGAGCTTCAATTCCAGATTAGACCGCTGGAGATCGTTGAAAAGCGCTGCATTATCTATGGCGATGGCGGCTTGTGAGGCCATTGTTTCCAAGAATTCTAGTATCTGTGGATCCGATTCTAATGGACTGCGATTGAAAATCTCCAATACACCTGCAACTCGCCCTTTGGCAATTAGGGGAACGCCAATATATGCTACAAATTCCTCTTTCATCAAATTTTTGATTGTGGACTCAGGAAATTGATCAGTTGATTCATCTAAATTTGTCAACAAAATAACTTTCTGCTCTAAGGCCGCCTGGCCAGCAAATCCCTCTCCAATTCTAAGGGTTGTGTATTTAAGGACGTTTGTTCTAAATCCCTGGCGTGCAGCATGCTCAAGCATCTGCGTTTGATTATCCAGTAATAAAATCCCAACAGCATCAACACCCAATGTAGTGATTACCTGATCGACCAATACATTAAGAGTCACATTCAAATCCAGGCTGCCCGTTATTGCAACTTCGACGGCGTGCAATGATTGCAGATAGGCCGCACGTCTACGAATCTCTTCATCAGACTGGATCCGCTTGGTAATATCCCTTCCAGTAGAAACAAATTGAGTGATATTCCCCCGCGTATCTTTCAATGGCGTAATCGTTTTCTCTTCATAATACAGGCTGCCATCTTTTTTCTTATTGATCAACACACCCTGATAAGTCTCTCCATTCAATATGATCTCCCAAAGGTTTTCGTACACCTCGGGCTTATGTTGACCGGAATTCAAGACAGATGTTTTTGTCCCAACAAGATCAGCTTTTGAATATCCGCTAACTGCCTCGAAGGCCGGGTTTACATATTCGATAATTCCTTGTGGATCAGAAATCATGACACCCTCGGCAGTCTGTTCTACAGCCCGAGAGAATTTTCGGAGTTCATCGGTTCCCCGTTGCCTCTCCAGAGCTAATGCAGCCCGTTCCGCAAAAGCAACAACAAGGCGTTCATCTTCAGGGCCAAATGCTTCCGAGTCCGCACTTTGAATATCGATGACGCCTATCACACGATCTCCCAATTTAAGTGGGACTGCCATTTCAGAATTTGCTGCTTCCCAATTGGGGATGTAATTAGGGTCTGCTCGTACATCAGAGAGGTTGATAATCTCTCCCAGTTTAATTGCTTTAGGTACCAAGCCTGGCCCTTCCAAAGATAATTTTCCAGAACTGACTTCATCGGCGTAGGGGCCAGAAACTGCGGCCCGAATCAATGTTGACGATTCTGGATCAACCAGCAACAAACTACAATTCGCTTTTCCGAAAATTCGCAATACAACATCTACAATGGCCTGTGCCAAACCGCCCAGGTCCGTCGTATCGCTTGAAATTAGGGCACCAGATGCGTGGTAAAGGCGCTCTAATTCTTGTGTGCGATGTTGGATATCATTCTCGACCAATATTCGAGCAGTGATATCACGCCCATAGATATTCAGATACCCAGCATCTGTTACGGGGGCATATGCAAAGGAATACACTCGATCTCCAATTTCAATATCGAATTCATCGGCAAGACCATTTTGGTATATTTCGACTGCAGGATTTAATAGCACTTCAGGTAGCTGGTCGCCCAAATTGAGACCGAATAATTTCAATATGGAATCAGCTGCCAGGTTGGCGAAGATTATGCTGCCATCTGCAACCACGCGTATCACTGGATTAGGATTTTCTTCTGGGAATTTAGCCAGCAGCTTGATCTCTGATTTTGCGCGCTCTTGATCTGTGATATCTCGAGTAACCACAACCGCGTGACTGGTTTGTCCATCTTCATTTTGAAAGGGAATAAAGGATGTATCAACATTTCGCCAACCCAAGGCAGGAAATTCTTGAATTGATTGTAAGTTCAATTCCTCCCCATCAAAGCAGCGATCGAAATACGATTTAAATTCATTTTCAAATTCCTTAACTCCCCAAATCTCGGCCAAAGAAGAACCAACAATTTCGTCTCGTGGTTTATTAAATGCCATGCAGAAAGCATCATTAACAGCTTCATAATGATAGTCCTTACTGACCAAGCACAAGAAATCTTTGGAAGTGTTTGCAATGAACTCATATCGCTGTCGGGCTGCTTCAAATTGTTTACGCGCACTAATATCTCTAACAATGCTTTGGAGATAACGAGGCTGCCCTTGATCATCTCTGACCAAACTCAAATTTACTTCAACAGGGATCTGGGAACCATCTTTCTTTCGAAATTGGCGTTCATAGATCGGTAAAATCTCTCCAGACAAAATGGCATCTAATTTTGCGTTCGCGTCAGACTCTTCTTGATCAGCAATGATTTCATAGGCTGACATTCCAATCAACTCATCCAAACGATAACCTAACATATCGGCTGCTTGCTGGTTAGCATCCTGGACAAAACCATCAAGGGTCATACTAAAGATGGCATCATTCGCAAAATGGAAGAGGGCAGAATATTTTTGATTGCTTTCCATCAAAGCCTGTGTTGCTATCCTCCGCTTTGCCAAATTCTTGGATCGCTCAATTGACACCGCGGCCTGTGCAGCAAAAGCAGCAGCAAGTCGAGCATGGTCAGATGTGTAGAATCCAGGCTCTTCCTTATCTAAATTAAGTAATCCAAATATTCGTTCCCTTACAATTAGGGGAACTCCCATCCAATTGCGAATGTACTCACTCCCTAAAACAGGTACCCATGCTGAATCCACCTTTACATCATCAACGATCAGTGGTTTACGTGAATTTAAAACTTCCTTGATATTGGGAAACTCTTCAAAATTGATCGTTTCAATAGATTCGAAAGTGTATCTAAGATTCCTCTGCGCTACGATCTCCAATCCTTTTTCATCAAACAGCATTATGGATGTGCTGTCAAAAGACACAACTCTTTCTAATTGTTCCAAGATCAAATCTAACATTTCAGCTAGATTTAGAGTTGTGTTGAATGCTACTGCGATCTCTCTCAAGGTTTCAGCTTGTTTTCGAGCCGCTTGCTCTGCAACAAAGTGTCGAGAATTCTCCAAAGCCTGGGCGGCAGTATTGGCGATCAGGGAGAGCATTCGTACGTCATCATCATCAAAATTTCGTTTCTTGGGGTCAGCAGCTCCCAGCGTGCCGATTATCTTATCTCCCGCTTTCATTGGCGCGACCAAACCTGCCTGAAGACCTAACTGTCTTGCTTCAATAACCCTCTGAAATGGGCTTTCAGGATTGAGAGCATGAATAACCATCGGCTCGCCGAGTTCAAATGCAGATCCAGCTCCAGACTTTGGAGAAATTGGCAACTTATAAATTCCAATTTGTTCAAGCTGCCCACCAAAGACTGCCCTTAATTTTAGATATTGGGGGTTCTCTATTTCTTCGGGAGTCAATAAGCCCACAAATGGCACATCGAGTGCTTCAGCTACTGTATTCGTGACAATCTCCATGATTTTAGTGGGGTCGCTTTCCATGAGCAAAGCATTGGAGAGATTCAATAATGATGATTGTTCGTCTACTCTACGCGATGCCAATTGGTCATGCAGTTGGGCAGTTGCCAAACTGGCGGCAACCTGGTCAGCAAAAATCTGATATGCCTTGATGAAAATGGGGTCTAAACTTTCCCCCCATAAACTGAGTAAGCCTATGGTTTTCTCCCCAACCACCAAAGGCAAATGCATCATAGATGTTCCAACCTTAATTCCCAATGTGCGGATCGCGAGCCGCGAGGCAGATTTGGGTACACCTGGGATAGCACCAGCCAATGTTTCTGCAGCATTTTCATCGAAGCCTGATATGCCCTGGTCGAAAACTTCTGGTTGGGCCCAATTTTTGCGTGGGATCTCCAACCCGATTGCTGAGCGATTCACTAATTTTTCCGCTTTCTCAAGAAGATTTGGTTTGACAGCGATAAACCGCAGACATAAGTTTTGGAGATCCGAATCGAGCAATGCAACCAAACTTTGAATCTCAAGCAGCATCAACTCTTCCCCCATTGTTTTCATCAGCTTATCTGGATCAGGTTCGGCTGCCAAATGGGCAGAAACACGCCCCAAAGCTTCGAGAAGGGAATTGGTTGTTCCTAAGTTGGAATGTTTGTCTTCACTCTTACTCATTTTTTCCCAGCATATTTCGTGGAAGACATAATAAATTTAGCGATGTCAAATTACGATAAGCTATGGAATTCTCATTTTAGCACAACATTGTGATTTATTTGGGCGATTCAACATTTATTTTTTCTTTACTCGAAATTATTAACCATAAACAATACGAGCTGGCCAAAAGACCAACTCGTGGGAAATTGTGTATTGGTTATTATTCTTTTCTAAACGCTTACTTGAGCGCTGCTTCCATCAACGTTTGGATGCGAGGAAGCATCGAGGCTGGATCAGGATGCAATCCCTCGATGAGCAGGGCGCTTTCATAGATTTGCTCGATAATTGTGGCGTTTCTCTCGTCTTCCCCTGGGATTTCATGTAGCTTAAGCACTATCGGATGGCTGGGATTAAGCTCAAGAACTTTCTTGGGCACTTCATATTCTCTGTCTACCAAACGGTAAACTCGCTGCATCTCTTGCCCCATTGAGCCTTCAGGATCAACGAGGCGGGCAACAGAATCAGAGAGGCGCTCGGTGGCGCGCACATCGGTAACGCGCTCACCTAGATGCCACTTGAAACGTTCGACAATCTTCTCGAAGTCTTTTTTGGGAAGCGCTTCGGGGACAGGTTCATCCTCAGGGGTCTGCTCAGCCGCCGGGAGTTCCAGGTCGGGCGCGGCCACATTCTGAAGTTCATAATCCGCATATTCACGCAATCCCATAAGCATGAAGGAATCCATTGGATCAGTCAAAGTGATCACCTCGTAGCCATGCTTGCGGAAATAATCCAGGTGCGGGCTGCGTGCCACAGAGCGATCATCATCGCCAAGGATATAGTAGATCTTGTCTTGATCATCCTTCATGCGCTGGACATATTCACTCAAAGAAACCCAACTTTCGGGTTGAATGGTGGTGTGGAAACGCACAAAGGGGAAGAGGCTCTCACGGTCAGTTTCCTGAGAAGCAATGCCCTCTTTGATGAAGGGGCCAAAGGATGCCCAAAATTGGGCATATTTTTCTGGCTCTTTGTCAGCCATGGCCTGAAGCTGCTTGGTTACTTGCCCCGTGAGGATCTTCTTGATGCGCGCCATCAGCGCGGTGGCCTGAATTGTCTCACGCGAAACGTTGAGAGGTAGATCTTCCGAGTCGACTACGCCTTGAATGAAGCGGAAATGTTGGGGAAGCAAATCAGTAGTGTATTCCTGGATTAGGATCTTGCGTGCATAAAGTTTTAGGCCGTCCTCTTTGCGCAATGAGAACATATTTCGCTCTGGCTTCGAGGGAATATAAAGAAGAGAAAAGATTCGCAGGGGTGCATCGGCAACAAAATGGACGCGGGTGATAGGGTCTTCGAAATCTAAGGTAAGGTGCTTATAGAATTCGGTGTATTCATCATCCTGCACTTCGCGCGAGGATTGTCGCCAGATAGCTGTCTGGCGGTTGGTTTGCTCTTCAGCATCACCGACAAATATGGGAAAGCGAACATAATCTGAATGTGTTTTGATGATATCCCTTAGTCGACCCTCGTTGGCAAATTCTTCAGTATCTTCATTCAGTTTGATCTGTATGGTTGTGCCGCGATCTTTCTTTTCGGCAGCCTCGACAGTGAAAGTGTCTCCCCCAGTTGCATACCATGAAGCTGCTTTGGCACGCGGTTTGTATGAGCGTGAGGTTACACGTACCCATTCAGCCACCATGAAGACAGAGTAAAACCCTACGCCAAACTGACCGATTACATCAGTAAGCTGTTGTTGGTCCACACCCTCCTCCGCAGCATCCAGAAAAGCGCGCGCGCCAGATTGAGCAATCGTGCCTAGGTTTGTGGATAACTCATCACGAGTCATACCAATACCAGAGTCGCTGATAGTAATAATTTTTTCATCTTCGTCAACGGACAAGCGGATGGCCAACTCCGCATCCGGTTCCAGCACGTTGTGGTCTGTAAGCATGAGGAAATCCATCTGAGTGAGCGCATCGGAAGCGTTGGAGATAAGCTCACGCAGGAAGATTTCGCGATCTGTATAAAGGGAGTGGATGAGGATATTGAGAAGTTGCTTGATTTCTGCTTTGAAAGCGATGGGTTTGTTTTCAGTCATATTTTCCTCCAAAGAACCAGTTCCAAAAACTGACCAGGAATGATATCTACCATTCCTGGTTAGTAAGTTAACTATTAAAGTTTTACCGCAAAAATGTTAGAGGGATGTAAGAAAGTGGCACAAAAAATGCGTGGAATCGACCACGCATTTTTTTATTGGGAAAATTAGAGTTTATGCTGTGAGCATATTCCGCAGCACTGTGTGTAGAATACCGCCGTTGCGATAATACTCCACCTCGATGGCAGTATCCAACCGTACAACTGCCACGAATTCTACTAGGCTGCCATCTTCTTTGGTTGCTTGGACTGTTACTTCGCTCTGTGGTTGTATTGCATCTTTAAGACCTATGATATCAAATGTTTCTCGGCCTTTCAGACCCAAACTCTCAGCATTCTGACCCTCTTTGAATTGCAAAGGCAAGACACCCATACCCACTAAATTCGAACGGTGAATGCGTTCGTAAGATGCCGCAATCACCGCCTTGACGCCCAAAAGAAATGTCCCTTTCGCAGCCCAATCACGGCTGGAGCCAGTGCCATACTGCGTACCAGCCAGGACAACCAGGGGAGTTCCCGCTTCTTTATACTTATTCGAAGCTTCGAAGATACTCATCTTTTCGTCGCCAGGCATATGAATAGTAAAGCTGCCCTCGGTTCCTGGAACCAACTGATTCTTCAGGCGGATATTACCGAATGTACCACGCGTCATCACACGGTCATTGCCCCTACGAGAGCCAAATGAGTTGAAGTCACGGGATTTAACTCCGCGCTCGATGAGGTATTTTCCCGCGGCGCTATTGGGCGGTATTGCTCCTGCAGGGGATATGTGATCTGTGGTGATCGAATCGCCCAACAGAGCTAGGACACGCGCTCCTTTGATTTCTTCGATGTCAGGAATCTCAGGTGTCAGGTCAACGAAAAAGGGAGGCTCTTGAATATACGTTGATGCTTCATCCCAGCCATAAACATCACCACCACCACCCTCGATCCGATTCCAGATTTCATTGCCTTCGAAGACATTGGCATATTGACGTTTGAACATCTCTGGGGTGACGTTGTTTGAGATTGTTTCAGTGATTTCATCAGAGCTTGGCCAGATATCTCGCAGATAGACGGGTTGTCCATCTTTGCCTGTTCCCAAAGGATCGTTATTGATATCGATGTTTACCGTACCTGCCAAGGCATAGGCTACTACCAAGGGAGGTGATGCTAGATAATTGGCACGCACATGAGGGCTGATACGGCCTTCAAAGTTACGGTTTCCAGAAAGCACCGCTGCAGCAACCAAATCTGCTTCGTTAATGCCGCGCACGATTTCACTAGACAGAGGACCAGAGTTTCCAATACACGTGGTGCAGCCAAAACCAACCACATTGAAGCCTAACTCGGCTAAGGGCTCTAATAATTTTGATTGGCTCAAGTATTCAGTCACAACGCGAGACCCGGGTGCTAAACTGGTTTTTACATACGGTTTGACCTGTAACCCGCGCTCGACGGCTTTTTTGGCGACTAATCCCGCCCCAATCATTACTGATGGATTAGATGTGTTTGTACAGGATGTTATCGCAGCGATTACTACTGCGCCGTGGCCCATTTCTTCAATAGATCCATTTGTACCAATAGATATTTTTGTTTTTACTGCACCTACATCTAAGGCATAGCCGTGCTCAGCAACCGGTTTCCGCAAAACTGATTGAAAAGTTTCCTTCATTTCACTCAAAGGTACGCGATGATGAGGCAATGTGGGTCCAGCCATATTAGGTTCAACTGAACCAAGATCTAATGCCAAAGTGTCTGTGTATTCCGCATCGGGTGTATCAGATGTACGAAATAAACGCTGTTCTTTGAGATATACATCTACTCGTTCGATGACCTCTTCTGAGCGGCCAGTCAGGCGCATGTAACGCAGAGTTTCATCGTCTACAGGAAAGAAGCCCATAGTGGCTCCATATTCAGGTGCCATGTTGGCAATCGTTGCCCTATCAGGCAAGGAAAGTACGTCCAAACCTGGGCCGTAGAACTCCACAAACTTGCCGACCACGCCTTTCTCACGGAGCATTTGAACAATTTGAAGAACCAAATCCGTGGCTGTAATACCATCCTGCATTTGACCAAACAAATTAAATCCAACCACATCCGGTGTGAGCATATCGATTTGCTGGCCTAAAATGGCGGCCTCGGCTTCTATGCCACCAACTCCCCACCCAACTACACCCAAACCATTGATCATCGTGGTGTGAGAGTCTGTCCCGACCAGGGAATCTGGGAACGCGATTCGCTCGCCATTAACATCTTTAGTCAGCACGACATCAGCGAGGTATTCTAAATTTACCTGGTGGATTATCCCAGTTGCAGGGGGTACAACTCGGAAGTTGTCAAAGGCCTTCTGCCCCCAATGCAGGAACTCATAACGTTCGCGATTGCGCTGGAACTCCAGTTCGGCATTACGTTGTAAAGCGTCTGAGTCGCCAAAGAAATCCACCTGAACAGAGTGATCGATCACCAAATCCACGTCCACCAGGGGATTTATTTTCTTAGGATCACCACCCAAGCGCGCCATCGCCGAACGCATTGCAGCCAGGTCAACTACCGCTGGAACACCGGTGAAATCCTGCATCACAACTCGTCCGGGGCGGAAAGGCAGCACAGGACGCTTGGTAGTGCTGGGAGTCCAGCTTGCTAAATTTACTACATCAGCCTTAGTGATGGCCACCCCGTCGCACTGCCGTAAGACCGACTCCAACATCACTCTGATGGAAAATGGCAAGCGATCAAGTTGCGTTAGGCCATCATCTTCTAATTTTTCCAACCGATAAAATACATAATCTCCATGAGAAGTTTTCAATACATCTTTGGAGTTGAAATAGTCATTATTCATAAACACTCCTTGCGCTTTATTTAGCGTTACAAAATATTCTTTTGTAACGCAAGGATGCCCACATTGCTCGTTTGGGCACCCTCAATTGACGCATGCCTACACTAATATTTTGAATGCGGCATTAAAAAGAATCAATAACTTATATCATTTGCTCAATGGGACGATTCAGCCACTCTTCGGCCTGGTCAATTTCATCAAAGATCATCATGCGAGCGCCGCCAGCAGGGGTCAGATCGGCAACTTCTTGAATCGCTTTGCGGACTTTCTTGTCTGCAACAACAACTGCCAGGCGGATATTGCGGGTCGAAGGATCACTATTGAGTTCAACCGCTATTTTAATGGCACGCTCTGATAACCGCTCAACGTTACGCAGATCGTATAAATTGCGCGTCAATCGATCAGAACCTAGTAAATGCTCCGCAGAAAAGTCACGCCAGTGTTCCAAGGTTTTTTCATTGACATCAGTAAATGTGAGATGCATGCCACCATCTGGCCGTCGTGTGACTGTGTATCCAGCATTGGGATCAGGTGTAAAATGTAAAGGCTTTTGATTGGCTTCAGTCATTGTGAGTCTCCTCAAATAGTCTATAGAAGTGATTTTACCAAATTCATGCAAGAATACCCTTAATATCTTGTTAGTTTATTCAACGGTATTTAGAGAATTTCACCATTTGGCGTTCGGTGTAAATATTCACCCATCCCCGGCGCGCCGTACCATTCTTCGCCATCGACAATAAGTTTCCCACGCAAATAAACTTTTTCTGGGTATCCGGTAAGCGCCCAACCCTCGTATAGGCTGTAATCTGTTCGTTGATGTGATCGTTTTATTCCATAATTTACCTTCACATCAGAATTCCATATGACAATGTCGGCGTCCGAACCAGGAAGCAAAGCGCCCTTTTTCGGATAAAGCCCAAAGATTTTGGCTGGGTTGGTGCTCATCATGGCAACAAATTGATTTGGCGTAATTCGACCTTTGGCAACTCCTTCGGTCCACAAGATGGGCATACGATCCTGAACTCCAGGCAATCCATTGGGGATTTTTGTGAAATCATCGGTTCCGAGTTCTTTTCCAGGAATAATAATTTCTTCCCCTTCATACCTAATCGCCGTTGTGCCATCAAAGAAGAATGGGCAATGATCGGTGCCCATCACCTGGATGATGTCATCTGCCAAACCTTCCCACAAGCGATCATTGTCAGCCTGGGTGCGCATGGGTGGGGAGCAAATCCATTTTGCGCCATCCGGGCGGCGCAAATCATCTTCGGTGAAGAACAGGTATTGAGGGCAAGCTTCACCCATAACTGGTATTCCCTTTTGCCGGGCATATTGCAGCATATCCACTTCGCCAGCGACGTTCATATGAACGAGGTATAACGGCGCTCCCGTCTCGGCGGCGAGAGAAAAACCTCTCATAGCTGCTTCTACCGCGCCCCAAGCGGGTCGTGTGCGAGCATGCCACTCTGGGGATGTATGACCAGCAGCTAATGCTTCGTCAACGAGAACATCGATCACATCGCCATTTTCAGCGTGCAACATGGTCAACATGCCTAGTTTTTTGGCTATACGCATCGCTTGGTAAATGTCGCCATCAGCGAGCCGCAAACGTCCGTTATAGGCTGTAAATACCTTCAAGGTTGTGATGCCCATCTCCAAGAGAGCCGGTAATTCTTTGGCTACCTGTTTATCAAAATGGGTCAGGTTCATATGAAAGCCATAATCCACGGCTGCGATCTCAGCCTTGCGCCGCCAGAGATCTACAGAGTGTGCGAATCCCTGAGGCTCCTGAACAACAAAATCCATCACAGTTGTCGTCCCACCAAAAGCGGCTGCTTTGTGACCGGTATAATGATCGTCCGATGAGATGGTATCGAACATAGGCAGTGCCAGATGGACGTGAGGGTCAATGCCACCTGGCATAACTACTTTTCCAGTAGCGTCGATAATCTCTGCATCTTGGGCATATAAATTTGGCGCAATCTTGATGATCTTTTCGTCTTGAATGAGAATGTCAGCCGTATAGGATTCAGTAGCGGTTACAAGATTTCCAGATTTTATGAGGATGGAAGTGGGCATGGGATGCTCCTACTTACAGGGTCAAAATGTTCAAAGGGTTTCAATGGTTTTAAAGTGTAGGTTTATTAAATTGGGCAAAATTGTCCAGGGTAATTGGGGGTAACTTTTTTT
>JACKQG010002778.1_pt1 | contig 22282 bp, 13 predicted proteins | sample 8237621 | NCBI WGS metagenome assembly JACKQG01 (sample SAMN15677084, study PRJNA649215) | marine metagenome | biome: marine; feature: Black Sea; material: saline water; isolation source: suspended particulate matter (SPM) from the Black Sea western gyre | collected 2013-06-09/2013-06-10 | depth... | reverse complement strand
CCCCGTACTGCATCCCGTGACGGCAGAAGTTGATCCAGAACCATCCGAACATGGGTGTCCATGGTGGCACGGAATGGGTGGCGTCCAAAAACCATGCCGGTGATTTTTCAAGGTCTACCTTCTCATCAAACTCAAGGCCCGGAACTACATCATAGGTTTTCATTTTTTCTTCTCCTTTTCCTTTGTGGTTTTTGGTGACGGAAGGGCTCCCATTGAGATACAGCCCGACCTTTGGCCCTTACCCTTGACAAAGCTAACTGGTTAAGTGGTGTCGATCCATAAACGGCTATTTTCCATTCCACCAGGCGAGATCCCTGGATTCCCGCGTTCGCGGGAATGACAAAAAAGGATCAATGACTTTTTATGAGCCTGTCAAATCTAAAGCTTGAAATTGGGAAAACAGAAACATGTAAATGCATTATCTAATTTCAAATTTCAAATTTCAAGTTTCGGGATCCTGAAACAGGCAAAAAACAGATGCCTTTCACCCAAGTTTCAATCACAAATAGTCAATGCGTCAGCATCGCACCAGGCAACGCATTGGGGGTCAGGAGGATCACCGCAGAAATCGCATTTCAAGGGAATGGCCGTGTCAGGTTCTTTAAATATAGACTTAGCCGGGCATGAAGCCCTGCACACAACACACCCATCGATCTCTTTCCCCTCTACAAAAACCACATCCTTTGAATTGCACATGGCCTCTGTATATGGTCCTCCTATCACAGGAAGACAATAATCTTCCGTTATAAATACCCTTATTCTCGATCTCCAGAGATTGACCGCTTCCGTGTGCTGCAAAGAGCAGACAACCTCACAGAGCTTGCACCCGGTACATTTCAAATGATCTATCTTTATCCTCACAACCCTGCCCCTTCCTTTTCAAGGCCTAACTGTTGTAGTTTTTCAGGTGTGGGAATCCCATTCTCATCCCAACCCCTAAATTTGTAGTATTCAGGCAACATTCTATCGAGATGGACCACCTGATTCTTCACTCTCGGTTCGTCGGTTATTCTCTTGGGGAGCCTGTCATCTTTTTTGCTGATCCCTGCTTTTAGATTGAATATTCGTTCTAAGTTCCAAATTCTTTCACCAATCAGGGATAAATCATTTTCTGTGTAATCGATACCAGTGGTAATCTGGAGCCAGGAAAGGAGTTTTTCACCCCATAGGGGCCCATGATAGATAATCCAGCATAAAACGCTGGAATCAACCACAGCAATATAGTCCTGATCCTGCTTTGTCAACCTCACATGGTGTTTCGGGTCTTTCCGACCCTCATAAAAGGGCAACGTCGCCTTAGTATGGCAGCCCCCGACATTATTTGTGGCGTATTGCAGACCGATGACTTCAATTCCCTGGGGATGCCAGGCAGGCATACCCATCCCTTTGATCCCCATAAAAAGTTCGGGGTGACCGTACTTCTGTGCTAATGCATCCCCTCCTTCAGCGAGCAAATCTCCGAAATCTTCACGCAGGGCCGTCTTTCGCATTAACTGAAACATAGACTCGTTGCTGCCGAAACTCAGAGGGTATCCGATATCTTTCTCCGGAAGGTACCCCTTTTCAAAAAGCTCCATGGCACAAGAGATAATTGCTCCGGCAGAAATCGTGTCCATCCCTAATTCGTTGCAGAGATAATTGGCCCTGTATATGTCATCCAGATCGCCAATGCCGCAGTTGGACCCCAAAAGGGCCATCGACTCATGTTCCGGTCCTTTGGTGGTACCCGGGTATGCCAGATCTTCTATCCGGCTCCTCTTACTGCACGCAAAAGGACAGCCAAAGCATGCCTCATCCCTCACCCGGATGCTGTCGCGGATAAAATCCGGGTCTTCGAATTTAGTGAATGGTTCAAAATACCCGGACTGAAAGTTGAGGGCGGCCTGAGTCCCGGTCTTATTGGCCCGGCCTGGAAGGCTCCACGTGCCCCACCTGCGTCTCTTCTCCAGAGTCTCGTTCGCCCTGCCCTCTTCAAAGAAATCCATGACCGCCTTCTTGAACCCATCAACATCCGCAATTTTCACTTCCCCTGTACCACTGACAGCCAAGCCCTTTAGGTTCTTCGACCCCATAACCGCGCCGAGACCGGACCGCCCGGCAGCCCTGCCCCCGTCAGACATAATACAGGCAAACTTGACCAGATTCTCTCCTGCAGGACCGATGGTTACGATACTCATATTATTGAGTTCCCACTCGTCAAAATCCTCACTCATCTCCGCTCTGAGCAATCTCTCAGTTTCCGTAGCCCACTTTCCCCACAACTGATCCGCAGATCTGATCTCAACAACATCGTTACGGATAAACAGGTAAACGGGCTCTGGCGACTTCCCCTCAATGATCAGAAGATCATAACCTGCAAATTTTAGATTCGGCCCGAAGTATCCGCCGCAACAGGGATTGGCGATTGCGCCGCTCAGGGGTGATTTGGATACAACAATGTATCTCCCACCGGCCGGAACCCCTGTTCCAACAAGAGGACCGGTGGCAAAGATCAATTTATTTTCAGGGCCAAGGGGATCGATCCTCGGATCAATCTCGTCAAAGAGTATCTTCACACCCGCGCCACGCCCGCCCATATAATCCCTGATCAAATCAGACGGCGTCTCCTCCACAGAGCAGTTTCTCCGCGAAAGATCGACTCTCAACATTTTTCCTTTCCAGCCAAACATGATGGTCCTCTCAATAAATGTATGGGACGCAGATTTACGCAGATAGACGCGGATCTATGCTATTTAATGCGTAAACGAAACCCTGAAAATGCTTTTCAGGTTTTGTTCAGAAATCTTCAACCGATTGGCATTGCAAATTCTTTAATCCGCAATCCAAAATGCAATCCCGCCTTGCGGGACTAAAATTGTGACTCACCCTGTCACCGCCTCAATCAACGTCATGGTCTGCTCTTCACTGAACCCCATGATATCGAGGGCTCCGCTCCTGCAGGAGGAGGAGCATAGCCCGCACCCTTTGCATAGGGCATTATTGATCACAGCTACCTTATCCTCCGGATCGACATCTATGGCATTAAAGGAACAGATCTCCTCACAAACCCCACAGCCGGTGCATTTTTGCCCGTTCACCGCAGAGATAATGCCATCGGCCATTATCTCGTCTTTTGACAATATGGTCATAGCCCGTGATGCGGCTGCCTTAGCCTGGGCAACACTCTCATCAATAAACTTGGGGCTATGTACAAGGCCGGCCATAAAGATCCCATCTACTGCAAAATCAACAGGGCGGAGCTTCATATGGGCCTCCATAAAGAAACCGTCCTCATTTAAGGGAACCTTGAGCAGTTGTGACAATTTTCTGCTGCCCGTTGGGGGGACCGTCGCCACACCAAGGGCCAGCATATCGGCATCTAACATCAAACGTTTTCCCAGTACAGGTTCTGCTATAAGAACCCTCAGAACAGACCTGCCGTTTTCCTCAACCACCTCCACCTCAGGTCTGTCATCAGCGTCATAACGGATAAAGATCACCCCCTGGTCCGCGGCTTCCCGGTAATAATCCTCCCTGAATCCATAGGTCCTCATATCCCGATAAAGGATATAGATCTCCATATTCGGATTGATCTTTTTCAGCGCCAGTGCATCCTTTATGCCCTGAGAACAGCATACCCTGCTGCAGTATGGCCGCTCTTTATCCCTTGAGCCCACACACTGAATCATGACAAATGTATTAGAGTTTCTTATCCTTTCACTTCCTCTTTCTATTTCATCTTCCAATTCAAGCAGGGTCAAGACACGCGAATCTTCCTGATAAAGATACTCCGCAGGCCTGAATTCCTCGGCGCCGGTGGCAATAATGGTGACACCGTGGTTGATCTCCTTGAGCATATTACACTTTCCTACACCTATTTTGGTAGAAAAATTGCCCACGTACCCGGAAAAATCGACCAGATCGGCCTCAGTATAAATCTGGATCAGGAGATTGGAATAAACCTCTCTGATGAGGTCCTGAACATAGGTCCGAACATCATCCCCTTCCATGGAATAACAGATACGTCTGGCCAAGCCCCCAAGCTCTTCTCCTCTTTCAATCAGATATACCTTGACCCCCTGGTGGGCCAGGGCCAGGGCGCTCACCATTCCGGAGATGCCTCCCCCTATCACTAAGGCCGTTCCGGTGACCTCATAAGACAACTGCGGCAGGGGTTTCAGCAGTTCTGCCTTGAAAACAGCCATTCTCACGAGATCCTCTGCTTTTCGGGTCGCTTTTTTCTTCTCCCCCATATGGACCCAGGAACAGTGCTCTCTGATATTGGTCATCTCAAACAGATACGGATTCAAGCCCGCCTGTCTGAGCACGTCCTGAAAGACCGGCTCATGGGTCCTTGGTGTGCACGCGGCTACCACTAACCTGTTGAGCCTTTTTTCTTTGATAACTTCAACCATGTGGGAGATAGAATCAATGGAACAGGTGAATGTGTCCTCTTCAGCATGGACAACTCCGGGCAGGTTTTTAGCATATTCAACAACCCCTGCAACATCCACCACCTTGACAATATTGGTACCGCAGTCACAGACAAAGACACCAACTCTCGGAGGTTCTCCACTGACATCCCGCTCGGGCGGGTATGACTTTTCGGAAATTAAGGTTCCTCTCTGTTCAGAGAGTAGCTGTGAAGCGAGTGATGCAGCTCCACTTGCCATGGTGACCGAATCCGGGATATCCATAGGGGCCTGAAACGCCCCGCAGGCATAGATGCCAGACCGGGAGGTCTCAATAGGAGAAAAACCGGATCTCTCACAAAATCCGTATTGATTTATGCTGACAGATAGTTTATCCGCGAGCTCTCTATTGCTCTCAGGCGAGCAGAGGCCAACAGAAAGGACAACAAGATCGAATTCCTCATCCTTTACTTCAGCGCCATTGACACGATATCTTAGCACCACGTTTCCGGTCTCGGGCTGTTCCCCTAAAACCGAGGCCTTACTCCAGACAAACCGGACCCCCGGAGTATTCTGGGCCCTTTCATAATAGCCTTCGAACCCCTTCCCATAGGCTCGGATATCATTGTGCAGGATAAGGGCGTTGAGATCAGGGATATGCTCCTTGGACAGGATTACCTGTTTCATGGCATACATACAGCAGACCGCCGAACAGTAGGTATTGCCCGTATTGGTATCCCGTGATCCGACGCATTGAATCCAGGCTATCTTCTCAGGTGGTTTCCCGTCCGATGGCCTGCGCAAAGTCCCCCGGTTGGGACCTGAGGCGCTCAACAAACGTTCCAATTCGAGGCTGGTAACCACGTTTATCAGCCTTGGATAACCGTACTGGCTCTGCAGCCGGGGCTCAAATGGTTCGTAACCAGGGGCTAAGATTACGCTGCCGACCTCGATTTTCAGCTTCTCTTCGCGGTGATGAAAGTCTATGGCCTTATTCCTGCATACAGGGACACAGATCTGGCACTCAGTCCTCAGGAGGTAAAGACAGCGTGAGAGATCAATTGTAGATACCGCGGGCACTGCCTGGGGAAAGGCAAGATGAATAGCCTTTAATGTAGACAGGTTTTCATTATAGCCATCGAGAATATTTACCGGGCAATACTCAGCACAAGTCCCGCATCCGGTACATTTTGTCGGGTCAACATATTTTGGTTTTTGAAGCAGGCTTACTTCAAAATTCCCGGCCTCGCCCTCAATACCCTCAACCTGGGCGTCAGTTATAATTGATATATTGGGGTTTGTCGCGCACTCAATAAATTTGGGTGAGAGGATACACATGGAACAATCATTGGTGGGAAAGGTCTTATCCAATTGGGACATCCTGCCGCCAATGGCCGGACCTTTTTCAACGAGATAGACCTTGAAGCCCGAGTTGGCCGTATCTAACGCGGCCTGTATCCCGCTCACCCCGGCACCCACCACCATAACGGCACCCACTTTGTTCGGGGTCGGGATTGGGGCTTGAATTGAGTTATCGTTCTTAGGCATACTCTTTCGCTATCACTTTAAAGCATTTCTTGAACAATCTCTGAAATATCCTTGACTTCAAGGCTAATTTCCTTATCAGCATTCAATACACTGTCCCTGAAATTAAGCAGACAGTATGGGCAGGCAGTAGCCAAAACCTCTGCCCCCAATGAAATGGCCTGATCAACCAGGATATCTGAAAACCGCTCACCCTTTTTGGTTTCCATCCATATCCGTCCCCCACCGCCACCGCAACAGAGACTATTTTCACGAGCATCAACCTCGTCCATTAACTCCAGACCGGGAATGTTTCTCAGGACCTCTCGTGGTTCATCATATATCCCATTATGACGCCCGAGATAGCAGGGGTCATGATAGACCACCTTTTTATTATATTTCCTATGGAACTGGAGTTTTCCCTCGTCAACAAGCTTCGCCAAATACTGCGTAAAATGGATGACCTCATACTTTCCACCAAGACCGGGATATTCGTCCTTAAACGTAGTATAGCAATGTGGAGAACTGACAACGATTTCCTTTACGCCATTCTCGTTGAAGGCATTAATATTACCCTTTGCCAGAGTTTCGAACAGATCGTTATTACCCGCCTTGCAGATACTCTCACCACAGCAGTTTTCCTTGGCCCCGAGGATGCCAAAACTCGCCCCTGTGTTTTGCAGGATGTTAGATGTGGCCCGGGCAATGCTTCTAAGCCTGGGGTCATAGGCAGGGACACAGCAGGGAAAGTATAGCAGATCCATATCCTGAGTGAAGGTTCTGATATTCATATCCAGCGCCCAGGCAGAACGTTTCTCCTGTTCTTCACCCCATGGATTCCCGTTTCCGCTCAAACTCCCCATGGCATTTCTGAGGCTTGATTGGGCCATGCTGTACTGGTATTCCAGAACGATGACTCGAACCGACCGCATAATATCCGTAATGGAAACACCCCGAGGACATCGACTGACACACATGTTGCACGTCGAGCACAACCACCATCCCTCATCATCTATATCAGCAAGGCCAAATTTCGCCTGACAGATCATCTTGTGGGGAGTTAATGTCCTGACATTATTCCAGGGACAGCTGACAGTACAAAGCCCGCACTGAAAACAGAGCTTGAACGCTTCACCGCCGGCATCCCGTATCATCTCTGATGCTTCTTTTAATGGCGCTACTACTTCCACGAACTATGCCTTTTGATTGATGATTGTCGATTGTTGATTGTTGATTTGCCTTGGTTGCAGTTTTTATTGCCGCTACATTTAACCTGCGGTCCAATCCCTATCACCTGCCGTCACAATTTCCATCCAGGACTATCTCTGACACCGCATCGGGCAGGTGGGAACCAAATGCTTCCCTTGTGCCTTTCGCCTTATGCCTTGTCCCTCGTTCAATGCATATACCTTCCCCCATCCACCACCACGGTCTGTCCGGTGATGAAATCACTTTCCGGCGAAGCTAAGAAAAGGGCAGCTCCTGTGATGTCTTCAGGCGTTCCCACGCGCTTGAGAGGCGTTTTGGAGGTGTCGTATTTGTCTACATCCGCCAGGGAACGGCTGGCCTCCGTATCCGTAAAACCGGGAGCGACGGAATTGATGCAGATGTTATGGGGACCCAACTCGACAGCCAGCGACCGGGTCAGGGCCAGGATTCCCCCCTTTGAAGTAACATAGTGCACAAAGCCGTGAGAGCCGGTAAAGGCCGTTTCTGAGCAGAGATTGATGATCTTTCCATACTGCTGCGTCTTCATGTGAGGAAATACGGCCCGGGTTGCCAGGAAAGCGCCTTTGACGTTCACCCCCATGACCCGGTCCCATTCGTCCAGGGAAATTTCATCAAAGGGTTTCCGCACGAGCCCGTCATAAATGGCGGCATTATTAATGAGGATGTCGATTCTGCCGAATGAGCCGATGGTTTTTTCCGCCATGGCCATGCATTCCGCCTCACTGGTAACATCCCCCTCAAAAAACTGCGCGTCGCCGCCCATATCTCTGATCAGCCGCACTGTTTCTTTCATATCTTCCAGATCTTTGTTTATGAGCACGATATTCATGACCATGATCCGCGCGCCTTCCTCCGCCAGCCGAAGCGCAAACGCCCTGCCCAATCCCCGGGCCCCTCCGGTCACGATGGCTACCCTGTCCTTCAAACGCATGTTCAAACTCCTCAATGGATTGTTGATTGATGATTGAAAAAACCAATCATCAATCAACAATCATAAATCATCAATCTTAATATTCCGGCATGCGAAGCCCGTAGTCTTTGGCGATCACCTGATAACAGTTGTAGCTGGAGCCCCGTCCAATGGCCGGTCCGCCGGCCACCCCCGAGGAACACATATACAGACCATCGATAAAAGTCTTGAGGCCACCCGGCAACCCCCGGAAACGGCCACTCTGGGACCCGCCGCAGTTGCCTTCGGACCAGCCCCCTTCTCTCATGTCGAGATGGGTGTCCTGAATATCGATGGGGGTTGCTACACGCTCTCCGATGAGATTGTCTTTGGTCATGTTGGGTGCGTATTTCTGCCATTGTTCCATCATATCGTCCACGAACTCATCATGCAGCTGCCGCCACTCCTTCCTGGAGAAAAGGCGTGCAGGAGCGGTAAATTCCTCCACATGGATACTGTGTTTTCCTTCAGGAGCCCGGGTGGGGTCCCAGATACTGTCGGGAGCCGACAGTAGGTGAAACTTGGAAGGCATTCCCAGCAGAAAAATTTCGTGCATGTACTTGTCTTCCGTATATCCCAGATCCTTGGGCAGATAGTATGTCCGCGGAGTGCAATTGATATCGGGGTTGTCCCTGGCCGCCGTGTATTGAGGCAGCTCATGCACGCCTATGGGTCCCCAGAAGAGCTGTGCGCGATCAAAGAAATAGCTATCCACTTTACGCTTCATCTGAGTGGACAGATGCTCTTCGCCGATCATACGGAGGAACAACTGGGGTGTGGCGTTGTCAGATACCACCATCTGTTTGGCCTCGATTTCGGTACCATCTAATAATTTGATGCCTTTGGCCTTGCCGCTATCAATCAGGAGTTTATCCACTTCCGAATTGATGAAATATTCAACCCCCAGTTTTTTGCCCGCCGAGACAAGGGAATCCGTAATGGACTGGGTTCCGCCTTTGGCAATGGCCGCTGTCTCCCATCCCAACACTAAATGAAGCGTTGCAAAGGCATACATAATGCCCGGTACATCGTCGGGGTAGATGCCGCTGGATGTGAGGAACCCTCTCATGGTCAAGATCCTCAGTTCAGGGCTCTCAAAGATATAGTGGGCCCATTCCTTGGCGGTCATGAACTGCATGGACGGATCAAACCCGGTCTCGGGATTGGTCATTAACTTTTCCAGGGCATCCGGCACACCATAGGGTGTGGGCACAGCAAATCGAAACTCATGAAATGCCGGTCTGATGTAATCGTTGTATTTTTCCGTCCAGTACAGATAGGCTTCCGCGTCGGCCTTGGAGAAACGGGCAATCTGATCATAGGTCTTTTTTACGTTCGTTTCGCTGTACTCTGTTTTCCCCGTTTTAGGATCCACCACCGGATAACCTGCATAGGCCACATAGGAAGTGCCATCATCAAAGACGGCCCCTTCATTGGTATCCGGAAAAACATATTCCAGGCCCTCATCGCGAAGGTTAAATTCCTTGTAGGCCGGGTGCCCGTAATAGCGTGTAAAGTGGGCACAGAAATTGCCCCGAAACCCGGGCGCCGGGGAATCATCATAGGATACGGCGCCGCCGCCGAGATGATCCAGCCGTTCAAAAACCCCTACTGACAAACCGGCTTTGGCCAGATAAGGGGCGATAGTCGTCCCATGATGTCCACCGCCGATAACTACTGCATCGTAAGATTTGTCCGCCATTCTATTTACCTCCTCCTATTCCTTTTTAAAGATTATAAACTACTCATATGATACTTGTCGAAGATCAAGAACATCATCTCAGGCCCTGGAAAACCGCGGCTAATTTTTCGGCCTGTTCATCGGGGGAGCCCTCAATAACCTGGCAATCCCTTCCCATATCAGGGGGTGAAGAGAGGGCCGTGATGCCCATCTTCTGCAGGGCTTCCGGAGCTACACCAAGATCCTCAGCGCTCCATGAGGGAATGGAACGTGCACCTCTCATCATTTTTAACATTTTGGTCCTGGAAATATACCTCAGCTCCCCAACCTCATTGCTTACCGTTATTAAGGCCGGCATTTGAGCTTTCACTCTTTCATACCCTTCGGGAACGCTCTTCTTGACCACAACGCTCCCATCCTCTACACTGATGTCCCGGGCCAGATTGATGCAGGGAACCGTAAGCATTTCACCGAGAATCAGACCTACCTGACCGGAATCCCAGTCTCCGGCCTGCCTTCCGGTCAGAACCAGATCGTATTCGCCAATCTTTCGGATGGCACCGGCCAGGGCAGCCGCCGTGGAATGGCTGTCAAGGTTTTCAAAATTGTCGTCTTCGAGAAGAATCAACTCATCGGCGCCTGCCGCTAAGGTTTTTCGCAATACCGTGTCCGAAACTTTTTTGCCCAGACTCAGGACCGATATTTTCCCGCCCCCCTCTTCCTTCAGCCGAACTGCCGCCTCTAAGGCATTTTCATCAAAAGGGCTGATGACCTGAGGCGCATCAACGATTACTTCCATTTTTTCTGCATCCACGCTCACATCGGAAAGCGGCGCTTCCGGATCAGGAATCTGTTTGGCGCAGACGATAATTCTTATCTCTGTCATGACAACTCCTCCAGTTTCTCTATAAGCGCCGGTATGATTTCTTCATAATCTTCAACAACACCGTAATCCGCCACTTTCAACATATTACAGCCCGGATCCGTATTGATGGCGATGATCTTTTTGGCATGAACCATGCCCACCAGATGTTGAATGGCTCCAGATATCCCCACTGCTACATAGATATCAGGAGAGATCATCGTGCCGGTCAGACCCACCTGATGGTCGGAAGAGATCCAGCCCTTATCAACGGCAACCCGACTGCACCCGATCATAACATTGTCAAATGATTTGCTTAAGGCCTCTCTCAGCTCCTCAAGCAGTTCAAACCCGTCTTCCTCCCCAAGACCTGCGCCACCGGATACCACCACATCCGCCTTATCCAGGGCAACAATTTCTTCCCTGACAATTTCGAGGGATTCCACCTTGATCATGGATTCATCGATTTCCGCCTTGATATCCACGATCTCTCCGTTCGCCTCACCCAACTCGGCCGGTGCAAAGACTTTTCCCCTCACCGTAGCCAGTTGCGGCTCACCCGAACACTTGAACACCGATATGGCATTGCCCCCTGAAACCGGCTTGGTTCGTAGCAAAAGTCCGTCTCCAGGATCAATGGACAGGTCGATGCAATCGGTAGTCAGCCGGGTGTTCAATCGACAGGCCAGTCTCGGGCCCAGCTCCATACCCATAAAAGAGTGGCTCATGAGAAGAATTTTCGGGTTGATCTCTCGGCAGGCCTGTTCCAGGGACATCACCCATAGATCGGCCTTAAAGCCCTGAAGCAAAGGGTGTTCCAGCTTATAAACCTTAGACGGGCCATAGGGAAGGGCCTCATCGGCCATCTCTGAAACCGAGTCCCCTATCAGCAGGAGGGAAAACTCACCGCCCAGTTCGCCGGCCAGTTTCTTACCCGCACCCATCAATTCGAGGGTCTTCAGATCCAGCGATCCCTCTTTAACTTCTCCCAATATCAGCACATCATCCATCCTGTTCCTCCGAGTTTGAAACTTGAAACTGGAAACTTGAAACTCGCAACATATTAATATTCAATTTTCAATTTTATTAGTGCCTGCAGTACCAGTTCATTGAGGTCCATGACACGGAAGGGTTCTTTCAGCCCCACTGCCTTGCGCGCATCTTCCAGCATAATGAGACACAAGGGGCATGCGGTGATTAGGATCTCTGCGCCGGTTGCCTCGGCCTCCCGGATCCGGACCTCGCTCATCTTGACCTCGCCCTGCAGGTCCTGCCACATCCTCCCACCGCCGCCGCCACAGCAGAGGCTGTCAGCCCGGTAGTGGTTCATCTCCGTCAGGCTGATCCCCGGGATGGCGCGAATAATCTCTCTTGGCTCATCAAAAATCCGATTATGCCGGCCCAGGTAACAGGGATCGTGGTAAGTAACCGTCGCCTCCATCCCCTTTTTGAATCTAAGCTTTCCATCGGCCATCAGCGCCCGTAAAATCTGGGTGTAATGGCGGGCCCTGAAAGACGTTTCCGGATATTCGTTCTTGAATGTATGGAAGCAGTGGGGCGAAGAGGTCGCCACCTCGGTGATGCCGTATTTGTCAAAAAGTTCCTCACTGCCCTCCCTCTGCTCCTCAAACAGCCCTAACTCACCCACCCGCCGGGCAATGTCTCCGCAGCACGGTTCTTTCTTTCCGAGTATGCCGAAATTCACACCGGCAATCTGGAGGACCTTTGAAAACGATCGGGCAATCACCTGGGCCGAGTCATCAAAAGAGGTAGTGCATCCTGCGAAGTAGCAGAGATCGGCTTCTGCACCCCTTTTTGTGAGATCAATCAGTTCAAGCCCATCCGCCCAGGCCCCCCGCTTCCGTTTGGAAGACTCCCAGGGATTATTGTATTTGAAAAGCTTCTCAAGTGTCTGGTTCATTAGCTTGGGTATCTGCGTTCCCTCTTCCACGGCCAGCACCCTTTTCTTGCTCACCACCTCGAAGGCGGCACCGTAGACCGGGCAGACCTCAAGGCAGGCCCTGCAGGTCGTGCAGTACCAGAGGTTTTCATCCATCTTGTTTTCTTCTTTCCGGCCCATAAACCGGATATCTCCCAATGGAAAATGTTCCTGCCACAAGGCCTGCCGCATAGCCTGAACAAAATCCCGGGGAGCAAAAGGCTCGCCGGCCCCCGTGGACGGACAGGCCTCCACACACCTGCCGCATCGCATGCAGCCGTCAAAGAAAATCGCGTCGCCCAGATCAAACTCGCCTGCGTCTTCCTCCATAGCCGGAACGGTCGGTTTGGAAGCGCCTTGGAGATAAATGCCTGCGGGCGCCCCCATAATATGAAATAATTTGGTATAAGGGATCACCGCAATAAAACCGAGGCATAGAACGGTGTGTCCCCACCAGAGATATGGATAGAGACACTCGGCCCCAGCGGGTGAAAAAAGGCCGCTCAAACGCCAGCCCACAAATGACCAGACGCCCCACGGGGGTTGCTCAACGGTAAGTCGAAGACCCTCCAGAATAAAGCCTGAGAAGGCCGCCAGCAACAACCACAAAGGTACAACGGCATCCTCCAACCTCCTTTCAAGCCTGGGAACACGCTGGAGATATCTGCGAATGAGGGCCCAGATAATCCCTATCAGGAGCATTAGCCCCCCAACCTCCAATCCAAAAGAAAAGATCAGATGCGCCGTACCCTCTAAGAAAGTAAAGATATAGTGATGGATGGCCAGCAGAGAAGTGCCGATGAAAAGGGACAGAAAGCCCCAGAAGATGAGAAGATGCATCAAGCCTGCTGCTATATCCCCCTGAAGCACGCGCCGCCCTAAGAATACATCCAGGGTCATCCTCTTGAGCGCCTCCTTTGAAAAAGGAATCTCTAATGATCCTGAGCTCTTTTTCCATACAGTGACGTAGGCGACCACGCCAGCAAGAAATAGACCCGTGGCTAAGCCCGCCAAGACGTAGAAGATCCAAACGTTCTCGATCTGCCAGAACATGACGCGATGGGGTGTCATGGAAACCCTCTCATCTCAATCCTTCAATTCCCCAATCCCTAAATTCCTCAATTCCTCAATTCCTCAATTCCTCAATTCCCTTTAAACATTCTTCGCTTTTTTGTTGACATGTCAAACCATTTATTTTTATATTCGTATAAGATTTTCTTATATACAGAAAGTTTTACTTATAGGACGACCATGCGAATCAATCTCAACCAGCTCAGAGCCTTTTTTTTATCGGCAAGGGAAAGGAGCATAACCAAGGCGGCCCAATCCCTCTATGTTACCCAGCCAGCGGTAACCATGCAGATAAAATCCTTGGAGCAGGACCTGGAGGTCAAGCTCTTCAGGAAATCAGGAAAGGGTCTAGAGCTTACCGATGCAGGTGAGGTCCTTTTCGGTTATGCCGAAAGGATGTTCGAGATCGTTGAAGAGATGGAATATGTCCTCAAGGGATATGCCGACCTGACTCATGGCTCTCTCACCATAGGGACTACCCGTAGTTTTGCAAGACATCTAATGCCGGGACTCCTGTCCCGTTTCCAGAAGCGTTTTCCTAAGGTGAAGGTAATCCTGAAGGTTGGGAGTTCTCAGGAGGTTGCTGATGGGGTCCTGAAATTCAAATATGACGTGGGAACCATAGGGAGACTCCCGTATAAGAGCAAGTTAAAGGTGATCCCCTATACAAAGGAAGAATTCTGCTTAGTAGTATCTCCGCAACATAGATTTGCCAAACGTGAGGAGGTCTCTCTTCATGATCTACATAAAGAGCCCATCATAATAAGGGAAAACGGCTCTGGCTCCAGATATGCGGTCCTCTCCCTCCTGAGTTCCCATGACATCAGCCCGTCTGTTCTCTTAGAGGCCGGTAGCGTGGAATTCATCAAAGAATATATTATAAAGGGAGAGGGCATCTCGTTTCTCTACATGCCGGAGATCAGATTAGAGGCTTCCCTGGGTCTGCTCAAGCCTGTACGCGTAAAGGAAGGGCCTATCCTTGTGCAGACCGATACCATCTTCCCCCGGGATGTTGACCTGTCGCCCCCGGTAAAAGCGTTCCTGCAGCTAATTGAGTCAGGGGAATAGTATCTTTTGCCCTGCTCTACTCTGAGGCAGGTAATTTGAGATAACGCGGAAGCCCTACTTTTCAGCCCAATCCTTGATTATCTTTCGAATCTTGAGTTCTACCTTCTTTTCCACCTCTGACCACTCTTCACCCTCTTCGGTCTCGGCCCAGGTTTCAATTCATTTTTGATTTTAGCCTCCACCTCGTCAGCAACTTCATAACCTCACTCTTCCTATGGCAAAATATTATCTGTGCACCTGGAAACAGGCGGATGAACTTCTATAAAAAAATCTTGCTTAAGATTGAAGATGGAATGCAAAAGATGAAGTTATTTTTGCACAAGCCCTAATCATGAACTATTTTTTCGTTAGAATTTCTACCCCTGTCCAGTCTTCGGGAACACCTTTTACCATATAGTTGGCACAGCGTTCGAGATAGATGCGGGCGGCCTTGTCCTGGGGATTGTCCTGCAGCACTTTGTTAAATTTGACGCTCGATTCAGAGAACTTTTTATCATAATAAAGACTAAGCCCTTCTTCGAAGTCCGCCTTGGTTTGCTCTTTTAGCGTTGCTATTGGTTGGGGATCTCCATCGAATACCTCATACACAGACACGGGTTTCTTTTTGCCTTTTACCTGTATCTTATCTACAAAACGGTGCAGATATTTATCCGGATCTTTAAGTTGTGAAAAGGTCAGTTCGCTGAGGGTAACCGAAGACCCATAGAGCCTGGTCAGTCCCTCAATCCGTGCCGCCAGATTGACCACATCAGCCACTACTGCACCCTGCATACGCTCTTCGCTTCCGATAATACCGAGCATCAGGTCGCCGAGATGGAGACCCACACCGATACCCATGGGCTGAAGACCATGTCTTTCCCGTTCTTCATTATATTCATCAACAACTCTGTGCATGGCGATAGCCGCAGTCACTGCATCATCAGGCGCGCCGGGAAAAAGGGCCATCACACCATCCCCGTAATACTGGTCAATGAATCCTTTATGTTCCTTAATAACGGGACTGACGCGCGACAGGTACCCATTGATAAATTTGAAGTTGTCCTGAGGCGACATACTTTCAGAGAGCGCCGTCCAGCCCCTGACATCGGCAAACATCACGGTCATCTTCTGTTTTATCTGGTCCCCGAGCCTGATCTCATTAATACTTTCTTTATTCAACAGACTTATGAACTCCCCTGGTACAAAGCGTTCATAAATGAGGTTCAATTCGGCTAATTCGGCTGTTCGGTCCTGGACTTTTTCCTCTAAGAGATCATTTGTCGATTTCAACTCTCTATTTTTTTCCGCAAGGCTCTTTCTTAAACGGTTGATTGTCAAATGGGTGTTCACCCTGGCGATGACTTCTTCGGCCTGAAACGGTTTAGACACATAATCGACCGCCCCAAGTTCAAATCCTTTCACCTTGTCTTTCGTATCGCTCAAAGCCGTTAAAAAAATTACAGGTATACCGCCTGTTTCAGGATCGGCTTTCAATTGGCGGCACACCTCGAATCCGTCAATTCCCGGCATCATAATATCTAACAAGATCAGCGAGGGTTTGGCCTTGTGGGCAATCGCAAGGGCGCTTTCGCCATTCTTGGCAATGAGGAATTTATAATCGAGCCCGGCAAGGGTTTCATGCAGAACCTGTAGGTTCGTTGTATTATCGTCCACCAGCAATATCTGCTCGGGTTGTTCCTGGTTGTTTGAAGATTTATCCTGTTCATCATTCATTTCGTACTCCTGTTTATTGGCTGCCCTTCTCTATGCTATCGGCCAGTTGGACGAGTCCATCAAAATCAAAATCTTCCGCGAGTTGGGCGATTTTTGCTTCGTACTGAGATGAACCATCTGTTCGGGCGGATAATTCCGTAGCAATCTCGGATAATTCGGTCACATCTCCAACATCAACTGCATTTCGTATGCGGTCCGCAATTTCTTTTGCGATTTCAGGTGGGAGCATCACAGATTCTTTTTCCACTTCCACGGACGGATCTTCATCTCGCACCAGAGAAGATAAGGAGGTCATCATCCTGTCAAGTTCATCAGAGAATTCCATAAACTTTTTCTCCGGCAATCCCTTTCCCCCATCCTTGATCCACTTTTCCAGAGCCCCGGCTGTCGCTTGAAGTCCTTCAGCCCCGATATTGGCCCCTGCCCCTTTTATTGAGTGTGCCAGGATTTCAGCCTCATCATACTTTTCTTCATCAATCAGATTCCTTATGCTCTCAGCAGCATTTTCAAAGTCCTGTCGGAATCTCAGGAGAATTCGGCGATATGACTTTTTGTTGCCCAAAAGTCGTTCAATACCGGCCTTTACATTAATCCCATCCAGATCAGGAAAATCCAACTTATCATTAGGCGCCACTCTTGTTTTGATCATGGTTTCCGCTGTACTCTCCTCCCCGGTTGCCACATAGCCTGATTTTTTCAGCCATTTTCCAAGGGTTCGAAACAGTACCTCAGGATCTATCGGTTTGGTAACATGATCGTTCATACCGGCTTTTAGAGATTTCTCTCGATCACCGGTCAGGGCGTGGGCGGTCATTGCAATGATAGGAATGCGGAATGCGGAATGCGGAATGCGGAATTGGTCTTCCCAATTACGGATTTCACGGGTGGCCGTATATCCGTCCATGACCGGCATCTGCACGTCCATCAAAACTGCATCAAAGGCGCCCGATCTCACGGCCTCAACCGCTTCCTGGCCGTTATTCGCCAGGGAAACATTCAGACCCGCAGCCTCAAGGATTTCTTTCGCAACCTGCTGGTTGATTTCATTATCCTCCACCAGCAGCACCCGGGCTCCCCTGATCTTCTGGAGCGGCACACATTCCCTATCATCTTCCCGGGGCGTGAGAGATCGTTTGGGAACATCCTTGCCAACAGCATGCATAATCGCATCAAACAGTACCGACGGGTTTACCGGTTTTAGGAGAAAACCGTCAAGTTCGGCCTCATCAGCCATTTCCATGACCTCTTCGGTGCCATAATTGGTCACCATGACAACGGCCGGGATAGTCTTGAGATTCGTGTGCTGCTTAATGCGCCTGGCTGCTTCAATGCCATCTATTCCCGGCATCCTGTAGTCCATGATAACCAGTTTATAGGGATGTTTCTCATCGGCGTTTTCAAGCTCTGTCAATCCTTCCTCTCCGGAAGAAGCCAAACTCGCCTCAAAGGAAAAAGATGTTAAGATGCTCTCTAGAATCTCCCTTGAGGTGGCATTATCATCAACAACCAGGACCTTCATGCCCCGCAGGTCGGGTAAAGGCTTGAACCGGTCCTTATCCTTTTCCCGTCCACAGCCAAAAGTAGCCGTAAACATAAAGGTACTGCCCTGACCGGGTTCACTTTCAACCCAGATTTCTCCATGCATCATGTTCACCAGACGCTTGCTGATGGTAAGTCCCAATCCGGTGCCGCCGAATTTTCTGGTCGTTGAGGTATCTGCCTGGGTGAAGGCCTGAAATAACCTGGCTATCTGTTCCTGCGTCAGACCGAGACCTGTGTCTCTGACTGAAAACTTCAATGTCACCTGCTCATCTTCCTGTTTGAGCAACTCGGTAGAGATCACTATCTCCCCTGCCTCAGTAAACTTGACGGCATTGTTGGCCAGGTTGATGAGAACCTGTCCCAATCGTAACGGATCGCCCACCAGAAGTCGCGGCACGTCCGGGTCAATGGCAAACAACACCTCAAGATCCTTTTTTTCCTGTGCTCTTACTGTGATCAGATTGGTCAGGTTTTCCAGGACATCGTCTAAACTGAAGTCCACTGACTCCATATCCAGTTTACCGGCCTCGATTTTAGAGAAATCCAGAATATCGTTGATGATTCCCAAAAGTGAATGGGCGGACGACTGGATTTTACTGAGATAGTCGTACTGCTTGGGTGTCAGTTCCGTCTTTATGGCTAAATGGGTCATCCCGATGACGGCGTTCATGGGGGTACGCAGCTCGTGACTCATGTTGGCCAGAAAAGAACTCTTGGCCGCATTGGCATCATCGGCCGCTTCTCTTGCCTGCTGTGCCTGGAGACTCGCTTTTGCCAGTTCAGCCGTACGGTCTTCTACCAATTCCTCCAGATGTTCCCGGTGTTTTTGCAAATCTGCTTCCACCCGTTTCCGTTCTGTTATATCCCTTACAATCCCCTGGTAGGCCAGAACACGGCCATCATCGGCCCGCCGGGCTGTGGCCGTGAGCAGGCAGTCCATTTGGGCGCCGTTTTTCGTCTGAAGCTTCAGTTCAAAATCTCTGACTGTGCCTGTTTGCTCTATTGCTTGATAAAGGCTGGTCCTCTCGTCCGGATTCACATAGGTATCCCAGAAACTTAACTGCACCATCTCGGATCTGGTATAGCCGAAGAGATCCAGCACAGACTTATTGACGTCAATCAATTTACCTCTAGGATCACTGATGAAGATCGCATCACGTGAGTCTTCGAACAGCGTGCGGTATTTCTCCTCATTTTCCTTTAACGCTTTCGCGGCTTCATAGCGTTCGGAGATATCACGGCCAATACCTCGAAATCCTATTCGCTGGCCCGCTGCATCCTCCATCAGGGATACAGAACTCTCTACATACACCTCGGCTCCATTTTTTTTTCTAATCCTCCAATTAAAGCATTTATCAGGTTCCCCAGTGGTATATACCCTGGTGAAAATTTCATATACCTCTTTTGCCGTTTCTTGCGACATGTAAGTTTTGTAATTCATTCCCATTAATTCGTTTTTGGGATATCCGAGAATTCTGCACATGGAATCATTGAAAAAACTAAGGTTTCCGGAAAGGTCAAGTTCGAAATAGCCATCCTCGATGCTTTCGAGAATGGTTCTGTATTTTTCTTCGCTCTGTCTCAGAATCTCATCATTTTGAATCTGCTCGGTGATATCAGTCATGAAACATAGCGTAGCGGGTCTTCCATCCCATGAGACAGATACCACGTTGATTTTCACCCATTTAATCTCACCATCCTTACTGACAATCCTGAAAGAATAAATACTGGGAAGTGCTTCACCTTTAAGCCGTTTTTTGTGGCGGTCCAGCACCATCTGCTGGTCTTTCTCGTGAATAAAAGATGTGAAAGGTTTGGAACTTAATTCTTCTTCTGAATAACCATAAATCTCTAATGTCTTGGGATTTGGAAATTTGATCTTTCCATCCTGGGCAATATAAATAGCCTCGCCGGCATTTTCGAAAAGAGTTCGGTATCTCTTCTCGTTCTCCCGCAGCGTTTGATAAAAATTAACGTTATTAATGGCAGCCGAAGCATGACTGACCAGGCTGGCCAGACCAACATTTGCATCCCCGTCCGGCTGAACCCGCGTCTGGAATGAACGCATTTCAGTGGTGTTCCCGGCCGCTAAAAGACCCAGTGGTCTTTCAGTCTCTCCGCCTAAGGGCAGGAGGATATATTCGTCCATATCAAATTTGCGTGCCAGCGCCAGTGTTTGTTCCTGGTCGCAGGCTTCGTCACATAAGACCCGGTGGGGCTCCTCTCGTAACTGCAACAGGGTCGGGTCCGCTTCAGGAAGATACAAGGTCTCCACTGCTGCCAGTTTATCTTCGTCATAATAGCCATCCCAGGCGTGGACCCGGAAGGCTTTCTCCTTGGCAGAGTACATGAGTACCAGGCAGCGCTCGAAATTTAGTTCATAGAGGACGAACTGGATGGCAACCTGCAGGATCTCGTTTAACTCTGTGGTGGTTGTGAACTGCTTACCAACCTCGTAGAGTTGGTGATAGAATTGCATCTGGGTGTCCAATTGGCCCTGGATGCCATAGAGCTCAACCTCAGTTTTACTTAACCGTTTAACTTGTTCGGTTAACTGACTGTTTTCAGCCTGAAATTTATCGGCCAAGTCTTTGGCTTGCTTGTACTTGGAACGGAGCGCTTCCAACTCCTGTTTTGGATGAGTTGCTGTCATGGCAGGAAACCTCTCTGGGTTACGGTGCTAATAAATAGCGGCGACAACGGCGGTGTAATTATGAAAGCAATTGGCCTGTCCCACAGGGCCTATTTCCCCTAATGTGTAAAAACCCAACCACGGTGCATCGGGTATCTGTTGTTGCAGATTGTTTAAAAGTTCCATCTTCTGATGCTCACGTAAAAACACTTTACCCCGGCCGCAACAGTCAAACTGAAATACCAGTTTAGCCGGGCTTTCCCCTAACTGAGTCTTGATTTGACTTGCCAGTCGATCGATTCCACCGGCTACTTTTTCATAATCTCTGCGTGTCATCCAGATACTTGTGCCTTCAACGACTTCGGTTTGAATCGTGACTGAACCTTTCTCATCGTCTTTGGTCGGCATAAACCGGATCATATAATCATCATAGCCCTCCATATGACCGGGTGTTTCAAAGCCGAGGGTCAGGTGAATAACGGCCTTTCCCCAATCTGCAATTTCATCACCGGTCAGATACTCTTTGAGGACCTCCAGGGCAGGTTTATTGTCAATTTCATAGATAATATTCTCCTCGCAGCGGGTTATTTTATGCTCAACACCGGTAGAGACACAGCCATGATTAACTGCCCATGTGATCCGGGCATTACCTGAAAGCAATGCCCAGGACACACCGTCTGATATAACGTCATCGTTATAATATTGATACGTCTGTTTCAACTGCAAGTTATCTGCTGCCGCGCCGCCAAATAAAGGAAGGAGATGGTCCAGGTTCAACTCTCCTTCAAGACTATTGAGGAAACGGTCAAAGTTGAAGGTCAAACCATCAGAAAATATAAAGAGCGCTAATGTGTCTGAATTGATCTCAGGGCTGATCGTGTTGGCGACAGCATGCCCAACTCCAGCCGAATCAGCCTTAAGGCCTGTACTCATACCATTAATAAAGCGCAGTTCATCTGAACTAAGCACCATGACGGCTACGGAAAAATTGGATTCGTCTATTTCACCCCTGCTAATCGTACCCTCGCCGGAGCATCCGCATAGGGGTGCATTGCCACTCGATTCTCGAACGGACTTTACCAGGGCTTGCTGATTATAACCCACCGAAGCAAACATAAAGACGAAGTCCGGTTTTTGAATATCGCCGGTTTTCATTGCCGTTTCGACGGCCTCTCGCCCGGCCATAACAGGATTGCGATGATGGCTCATTCCCACACCAGCTTTAGTATACATGAAGTTAATTCCTCCTCAAAATTAAGGTGTACTCATCCATAAATGGTAATTTCTCTCAATCTCTTCGGCAGATACAGTAAAATCGCTCTTTGGTTCCCCCTTCAATTTCACTGAAGACGGGATCTCCTGCGCTTTCACCGGCTTGTCCGGGCTCAGGAAGTAAACTTAATTTTACATAATATTACACGTGAAGGTCAATCCATTTCTTATTGATCCAAAATGGGAAAACACCGATGCCCTCAAAAATCACTTTGGCTCGCCACACATGCTAGCCTACAGAGAACAGGTAAAAGAGCTCGTTGAAAAACTTACAGTCAAGGTGCTGAAGGAAGTATGACCTGGTGGTCTCGAGGGAGAATTATCTTGCGCTTCTAACCGGGAGCGCCCGGGGATGATAGGTGAGGGACTGATCTCTCCAGCCCTTGGGGCCAAGATTGAAATGGAAAA
>JACKQG010002777.1_pt1 | contig 22285 bp, 20 predicted proteins | sample 8237621 | NCBI WGS metagenome assembly JACKQG01 (sample SAMN15677084, study PRJNA649215) | marine metagenome | biome: marine; feature: Black Sea; material: saline water; isolation source: suspended particulate matter (SPM) from the Black Sea western gyre | collected 2013-06-09/2013-06-10 | depth... | reverse complement strand
ACAATAATAACTAATTGATAATTTACAACTAATGACACATAGGTTGACGGCTATGGGCTGATCCCCCTGATCCGATGGTGAAGGTCATATCCTGACCATATCTGGTTCCGTTAATGTTTGATGCTACTACCCGGAAATGGTAGGTGGTATTATTGGCAAGACCGGTAAGCCCCGTGCTTACTGGTTCGAGCACACCGGGGTTCACCGGACTTTGTTCCGCAGTGACAGTGTTGCCGTAGTTGGTATCAGTACCCCATTGAAAACTAACCGTAGTATTAACACTCCAGACTAATACTTGACCGTTTAAGGTGGCAAAATCTACACCTATCCCGGAGGCAACGTCTGTAATAACTGTTGGAGGGTTGCCCGCAAGTGCCGTGGTTGTAAAAGTCATATCTGCACCGTAAGTTGTGCCGCCAGCATTGGTGGCAACAACACGGTAATGGTAGGTGGTTAATGGATCTAGTAAACTCAAGTTAGCAGAGACTGCCGTTGCAGTGGAACCGCTAACCGGGCTCTGATCCGCTGGCACTGGTTGACCATATTCATCAGTCAGACCGTATTCGAAAGTTACGGTAGTTGATGAGCCATTGGCATTCACCGTACCGTTAACCGTGGCAACCTCTGCACCGATTCCTGTAGCAGCGCCAGTAATGGCAGTTGGCGCCTGGGCATATAATCCCGGCGAGAGAATTAAAAACACTGTCGCAACCATATATAGAACTATTCGCTTTGATCGGGTTTCCATCAAAACAGAATTTTTACTTTTCATTGTCTTCTCCTTAAGTGTCTGAGGAAGATGTTATTTTATCATTAACATTCCCTTAGTTTTGCTGAAGTCTCCGGCTGTGAAAGTGTAAAAGTAAATGCCTGAACTTATTTTTTCACCATTGTCATTAAGACCGTTCCAATGCCGGGAATAAAATCCGGCGGAAAGATTCTCATCCACGAATTTTCTTACTATCCTGCCAAGAACGTCGTAGATATTGATAGTCGTTCGAATATTTTCCACTCCTTTTCCGGATGGGATTTGGAATTTAATCGTTGTGGTTGGATTAAATGGATTGGGAAAATTTTGTCCCAAATCAAATGTCTCCGGCAACTTTGTTTTTTCGCCTGACAAGCCTTCTGTTTCATCCTGGGTGGTTTGGGATAAAACCACGAACCAGAAATCAACTTCATTGGATTTGGATGAATCTTTCATCACAGCATAAACAGGCTCATCAATCGAAACAAAGAAAAATTGGTTATCGCCCTTTAGTATTTCAGTGGTTTTGTCTGGTAAATTGTTCGGTATTTTGTTTTGCTTTTCCTGCCCCACAACATTCAGCAATGGAATCAAGCAGAAGGAAAAAACAACCAGACTTAATATTATATTTTTGGTTTTCATTTTTAAAATCCTTTCGCGTAAATCTTTATTAAGATTTTATGTAAACGTCTAGCGAAGCTTCGCACCACAGGCACTTCCTTCGGTCGCCTCAAACCGACAAGTTCCTAATAATTTAATTTCCAACGGATTTAATTTTTCATTTTCAATTGCACGATCTCATTCAATCGTTGTTTACCGGGTGAACGGTTACGATTTCATTAAAACATCGTTGCGAAATCCTGTTAATTCTTTATTTCTTTTTGGGGCTGTGCGCTTCCAACCGGGCGTCCATTTTCGTCAATCTGCTCTTCAACCTGCGGCGCTTGAACTTGAACGCGAGGCAAACTAATATTTTCACGTTTTGTTGGTTGAACCGGCGCTGAGGCGCTCATAACCTGCCGCGACGAAAGTTTTTGCACGAGCATTTCCAGTTCCGCAATTTTCGCATTAACTATATCGATGGCAGTTCTCTGTTGTTCAATAATGTTTTGCTGGTCTTTAATAGCCTCGACAAGCAGCGCTGTTACATTGGCGTAAGTCACAGATTTATATCCTTCATCATCTGTTTTAACAAATTCAGGAACTACTTTTTCGAGTTCCTGAGCGATAAAACCGATTTGAGTATCTTCGGCAAAGTTTTTGTTTCTGAATTCATCCTGCCGCCAGTCGAATTTGACACCGCGCATTTGATTCACTTTATCCAGCGCAGAAGTTATGGTTTTTATATTTTTCTTCCATCTGACATCACTGGTATGTGCTAAAGTGCCGTTGATCCAGATATCACCATCGGTCTCAATTTGAAATACTCCTCCGCCTAATCCGTTTACGTCGTCATGTCTATAAATAACTAAGGAGCCACTACCATTGTCTTAATCTAGCATCCATTTTAGATTATTATTGTCAGTATAATTCGGGTCATCAATGGCTAAATTTCCCCACCCTGTTTTAATATGTAATCCAGTGATAGGATCATCTGTTCCGATCCCCACATTTCCTCCATTATAATATAACCTGGTTGGAGAATCAAGCTGTGTCCAATAACCACCTCCCCCACCACCGGTTGCAGCCGTGGTTTGTTCTGTTCCATCCGGGAATTTAATACCTGCAATTCCTGCAGTCCCAAGAAGCTCTATATCGCCTTGATAATTGATTTTCACTTTTGGACTAGCGTCAACAACTAAATTCAAATCATGATCACTGTAAGAGCCAAAGTACGTTTCAATACCACCTGCAGAGACCATAGCATCTGCTCCATCTGTTCGTTGCGCAATAAATGTCGCATTTTCTGATGTTGTTTCTAATTCGAGAGGGAATGAAGGAGACCAGGTGCCAATCCCAACTTTCCCGTCAGATTTCAAACAAAGGTTGCTCGATGGTGCGCCGGGTTGAATCCTGAAAGGCAGCGTGGAACCATTAGTAGCGTCACGAATGAAGAAGTTGGCTTCATTTCCAGCTACATCCCAGGTTTGCGGCGTCCAGCCACATGAACCGTCTTGCTCCAAACGCAAAGTTGGCGTATTACAATATTTGGGTGGGGAAAGAAGATGTAGAACTGGTATCTATGAATCTTATGCGCAGGGTATTTTCTTTGAGCCGGATGGTGTCAAAGCCAAAGCTTTCACCGTTAACGCAGTCCATTCCAACACACAAGCTGCCATCCACGATCAGGTCGTCAAGAATTACCTGGTCCGGTGGCGCTGAAGGTGTAGTTAGGATTTCTGTTGTTGTTGTGGCGCCATCCATATCCACTGCATTTTGTCGATTAACTTAACCTGCGTCCGTAACATATTTTCTCGTTTGGGACATAGTGAAATCGCCGCCCATTTTATTAACTTTCATGCGTGGTTTCATTTCTTCGCCATCGCCAATTTTCATGCCCAACCATAAGGCATCTTCAAATGAAACATCAAGGTCCCTGTTTTTACCCAACCGGGCAATGAAGTAACCATCTTCCACCGGAACAGTCTGCTGCTCTTGCCAGATGGGTTCTGTGCCCTCTCGTGAATTGTAAATGGTAAAAGTCATAATTTTATTGCCATCAGGAATAGCCATTCCTTCGGAGTCGATTGCAACGCCTTTAATCGCAATTGGTGTTTGTGCAAATGCTACCTGGGCTAACAAGGTAAAGATTAACATAAATAAACATAGCAACTTTTTCATTGTTCTTTCTCCTATTTAAAGGTGAATGTGGTGAAAATAATTTTTTATTGTTTTAACATCTTTTAGTTTCTTTTTCTGGAGACCAAATGTAAGTAAGTAGGAGTGTGGCTATATTAAATAATTTTACCAAGTTAGAGCTCTAATAAAAATTTAGAGATACCGTTTTAGCAACACCTGTATTTTCAATTTGATATTGCCATGAATTATAGTAACCTTAAGTTTTAAAAGGGTTTAGAAGATATAAAATAATAATTAAAAAATCAAGTGTTTTTTTGCATTTGCAGTAAGACCTCATTTTTTATTGTAAATAAAATACTTACGGCATGTTAATGCTGTTTTTCTACTTTTTGGAGCAATTCACAAAAGTTGGTGTATAGTCAACAGAAATTATTTTTAACCTAAATCCTTAAAAAACCGTTGAAACGGTTAATTGGATTTTTTTTGATTTATTGGACACCATCCGCCAATTGGCCATACGCGTCAACCTAAGAAGCGAATCGTTGAATAGCTACGAGATTTATCTCGTGGATTGAGATTTTACTACCAGTTCCCGGGGTTTTAATCCCTAATATTTTAAGAAATCGGGGTAAAAATTCCACAAAGTTGTTTCAGATATTCAAAATCCACGACCTAAAGGTCGTGGCAATTCAAAAATTTCCAGGAAATTACATTAGGTTGACGTGAATAGTTACGGTTTTTCCCGAATAATATTCGTAGCAACAACAGCCACAACACCCGCCACAAAAAACGTCATCACCCGGGCGGTGATAATCTTTTCATCCAATCCGGTGCTGATCCAGATAATTGTAAACAGCACTCCTGTGATTATTGTTATCAAAGCAGCTTTACCGTGAAACTTTTTCCAGAACAGGGTCAACAAAATCACAACGGAAAATGTTCCGCCGATTCCTGCCCAGACATAGCCGACAAGCGTGAAGATCAATTTTGTTGGGGAAACATAAGCCAGGCCCAACGCTACAACCGCCAATATTGCAGTAATAATTCTACTTTGTGTTAGATTTTTCTGTTTGTTTTTTTTTGATTTGATTAGATTTTCAGACAGCTCTGTTGCTGATAATATGAGTAAAGAATCTGCCGTGGAAATCATGGCTGCGATAGCTCCGGTAATCAACACAGCAGCAATGGCTGGTGGAAAGATTTTCAGAATTACTGCCGGCATAACATATTCCTGGTCTTCCAATCCGGTTGGACCAAACAAGGCGATGCCAATCCAGCCTAATGTTAACGCGCCAATGTAAGCAACCACAGTCCAGGCAATGCCAATGTTCCTGGCTTTTTTTGCCTGAACCGGATCTTTAATTGCCATAAAGCGCATACTTAATTGCGGTTGACCTCCCAAATATCCAAAGAACCAGGAAAAGCCGCCCATAATTACAATTCCTGCCGCAAAGCCAGAGCTTGCCCCGGTTAATGAAGTGTAATCGGAACCTGCTCTGCTCAATGCCTGGTGTATTGTATTGGCAAAAAGGTTTGGATCAGCATTGTTCATTAAATAAATAATTCCGACAACAGGACCAACTATTAAGGCTGTTATCATTACGATTGCCTGAATCACATCCGTATAAACCACACTCCGGAAACCGCCGTAAATTGTATAGGGCACAATTATCATTGCTGTTATCAGCATTCCCAGGTTAGCGTTGATATCAAACATTGTATGCAGCGTTTTTCCGCCGCCAATAAATTGTGCGCCGACATAAAAGAAGAAGAAAAATACTATGGTCAAGCTTCCGACAACACGAATCCCTTGTCCCATATCACCGTGACGTTTGGCAATGTAATCTGTGAACGTATTGATCTGATAATTTTCAGCTTCATCCCGCAATCGCCATGCAATCAGCGCCCAGGTTGTGATGATGCCAACCACACATCCTAGCGCTGTCCAGATTTCAGTTAACCCGGTGGCATAAGCAGCCCCGGGCAAACCCAACAGTGCCCACGAAGATTCACCTGTTGCCCGCTCTGACAATGCAGCGACCCAACCGGGCAAATTTCTTCCTGCGATTGCATAGTCAATATTGCTCTTTACTTTTCGTCCCTGGTAAAGTCCCCAAAGAATTAACAGGCTCAAATAGCTTATCATTACGATTAGGATTTGTGTTTGGTGTTCCATCGGTGTCTCCTGTTCAAAAATCAATTGTTGCTAGTGTTCTGTATAATTGGATATCCATTTTTGCAAGGCGCACTAAAGTACAGGCATGGAGCGTGGCGCATAGCGCATAGAAGTAAGCTTTTCCGCCATGCCTGTACTTTAGTGCGCCCTGCTCTCTGCGCCATGCATTTAAGACCACAGATAATTACATCAAAAACAGTCAATATAAAGGCTTTAATATTTAGACTATTTACCTCGAACACATCTAAACCCAACATTAAAATCAACCCAATTTGAAGGTAACGCATTACGACGAAAAACAGTTATACAACCGGGACCCGAATGGTAGCCTCCACCTCGAAAGACCTTAAATTTACCTTCTTTGGCACCTTTTGGATTTTTTGGAGGACTATTTTTGTAATAATCTTTATCATACCAATCCGCCACCCATTCACAAACGTTACCTGCCATATCATATAACCCAAAACCGTTTGGCGAATAACTGCCCACAGCAACGGTTCCTTTTCTTTTTCCTTTTATGGTATAATTTGCTTTGGTAGAATCAATATTTTCCCCATTGGGAAGTCTTTTTCCTGCCCATTTTGCAAACGCTTCCGCATCTCTCCAGTTTATCCCAACAACCGGGTGATTGGGATAATCCTTTCCACAACAATATTTTCCCTCTCCCCAAAATTCAGGCAGCCGTCTTTTAGTATCCTGGCAGAATTTGAAATATTGGGCGTTGGTAACTTCGTACTTATCCATGTAAAATGAATTAAGAAAAATTTTATGTTCCGGGCTGGTATCTCCTTTTTTGTTTTTGCCCATCATAAATTCTCCACCAGGAATTAAGATCATCCCTGGATTTATATCTTTTCCAGCTTGGGAAAAAGAAGTTGTTTGGAAAATTTGAAGCAAAATAAAAAAAACAGGTATACATGTTTAGATATTTTATTTGTAACCATCATTTTTTAGCTCCTCATTGTTTATTTAAATTGAAATATAAATTTCAAAAACAAACCAGGTTAAGTCAGAATTCTAAAAAATACTATTGAGGTCGAGATGAATATCGAGAAAATTTGTAACTATTCAGCATCGCCAAGAAAAGTCATTCTGAGGGAGCTTGCGACCGAAGAATCTCACCGTTTGATCTACAATTTTCAAAAAAAAAGAGATTCTTCACTTCCCAACCTCCCCAATCCCTTCCCTCGTTCAGAATGACATCAAACCCACGAATAGCTGAACAGTTACGAAAATTTATTATATTTTTTCTTAACCTTGATCTTGATCCCTGTGCTCGAAGAGTACCTGTGCCCGAAGGGTATCGACCTTTGCCTCAAATGTTTTAAATAGATATTAACCGACAGCCTCCCTCAAAGCCGCTCTCGCTAATAATCTGGTGGAGTCCAATGTCGGCAAAGGACAATCATCCGGTTTAACCAATAACGGAATTTCCGTACAGCCAAGCACCACTGCATCGCAACCTGCTTGTTTTAATTTATCGATCACTTCATTAAAATAGCGCCTGGATTTTTCTGAAAAAATACCGTTCACCAATTCTTTGAAAATTATCGTATCAATTTTTTCCCTGCTCCCTTTATCCGGAATTTCAAAATCGATATCAAATTTTTTCAGTGTTTCAGGATAAACCGGTCCTTCCATCAAATATTTTGTCCCGGTAATTGCTATTTTTTTATACCCGGTATCTGTTGCTTTTTTTGCTACTTCTTCAGCAATATGAAGCCAGGGAATTGGAGATTTTCTTATAACAAAATCAAATGCTTCGTGAATCGTGTTATCAGGACAAATTGCAAAATCAGCGCCCATTCCAGCAACTTTTTTTGTCGAAGACAACATTAAATCAGCCACTTTTTTCCAATCGCCTGTCTTGATATGGACCATATAATCACCAAGCGGAAAAGTATGCATTGATATTTCCGGGTGATTATGTTCGCCCATTTTTTGAGGCGCTTCCGAACAAATCGTTCGATAACAGAGCGCTGCACCTTCTGCGCTGCAGGCAACGATTCCAATGTGTTTTGACATTTTTTGTAAACCCTCGGTAATATATGGTAAAAACATTAGTAACTATTCTGCCACGAAGACTCGAAGACACCAAGAAACACAAAGGTAGAAAAACCAACAATGTTTTTCTTTGTAAAACTTCGTGACTTGGTGTCTTTGTGGCAAAAAAAACAACATCGTATGTACACATTAATGAAATATAATGTAACTGTACAGGATTGAACTGATAACAGAATAATGTATAAAAAAAAGCCATTGAGATTTCTCCCAATGGCTTTTTAAATTAAGCTGGTTAATCGGTGTTATTGTAATAACATCATCTTTTTAATATCAGTGAAAACACCAGCTTTAATTTTGTAAATATACAATCCGGAAGATACTTTTTCGCCGGCGCTATTAGTGCCGTTCCAGACCGCATTGTGATAACCCGTATTCATATCTTTGTCAACCAAAGTCTTAATCTCCTGACCATTGGTATTAAAAACAGCAATGGTTACATGAGCATTGGTTGGCAATTGGTAACTGATATGAGTGGTAGGGTTAAATGGATTGGGATAATTTTGTCCTAATGCAAAGTCATCAGGAATTCCCTTTCCATTATTTCTATCAACACTGGTGGCCCATGAAGCTTCGTTGGATCTTTCTCCTTCGTTTAATGCAAAATCTGTTGCGGTAATCATGTAATAATAAGTCGTACCGAAAACAGCATCTTCATCAGTGAAACTTAAGTCAGTTGTATAGGCATAAGCTTCAGAAGCATAAGAGCCACTAATTTCGCTTCTATAAACAGCATAGTAGCGTAGATCTTCAGCCGGACTGGCATCCCAGTTAAGAACGTTGTTGCCATTCTCACCGCTCACCATAAGGTTCATTGGTGGCGCCGGCGCTAAATTATCAATTGAAGTGCCGCCAAATACTTTAGAATCGACGAATATCATGGGATTATTTGTATGGGCAGATACCATAAAGAATGCTTCCTTTTCATCCCAGAGCGTCGGGGCAACATAATTATAGAGACGATCCTGATGAGCCGGAACGGTAACGATAAAGTCATACGCTGTTTTGCCAAAAATTGTTTTTTGCCGCCACAGGTTATAGTGAGTAACAATGTGTTCTTCATATTCACCATACATTCCCTCGGTCCAAAGAGTGAGATCGTTAAATGATCCCTCCCAGGTCACCTGAACCTGTTTTCCCTGATCCTCCGGAATATCGTTGATACTAAGAATTCTTGCATGATCGACACCAGAGTAAATAACAATATTGTCAAGCGCACAAGCAACGAAATATGAGTTTTCGGACCAAATTTTGAAACGAACCTGAAGCGTCTCGCCACCCATAACGACTGCCTTGGTAAGATCGATACCTAAATGGGCTAAGTAAGAAAGTTGCGGGGCATCTGGGCCATTATAATAATTAGGTAGTCTCCAACCCGTACCTGCCAATGAGTCATAATCGGTCCAAATAAAAGCTTCATGCCAACTACTGCCGCCATCAGTGGTGAACTCAACAGTAAAATCATTCCATTGTTCGCCATAAGGATAATAGGTTCCGTAACCAGCGCGCCAGTAAACATAGTAATTCATAAACAATGTAGCATGTTTACCAAGAGCAGAGATGTCTATTTCTGGTGTAATGAGACCTTCGTCCAGCACTTCTGAACTATCCCATGGGGCTACTACATCCGAGCCTGCATTGATAACACCCCAAAAAGCGGACAAAGTAGCGCCTCCATTGCCAAAGATAAAGCCAATGTTTTCCCATTTATTGACATTTAGTCCTGTAGCTTCGCAGCCACCGCCATTCTCTACTGTAAATCCAAAATCTTCTAAGCTGGCCTGGCCGCCAAGGGGTTCAAAATTTTGCCGGTAAAGGACATTCATCATTGGCGGACCAAAAACGGTAAAACTTACTTCGAAAGAGTTATTTCTTATATCACCATCTTCAGCATAGTTTAAAAAACCTTTGAAGAGATAGTCACCGGGTCTATCAACAATCCATTGTCTTGCTGGATTGGTAGGAATAACGATCCTTGTATCACGTGCGAAATCAACCACGTCCATTCCGCCAAACATGGCCGGCTGGGCAACTGTTGTGTCTTCGCCTTCAATGTATAAAAGTTCACCATTCCATCGCAGATTTGCGGTAATACTATTAAGCCCAAGATTTGCCGCGACCACGCCTAAGTTCAATTTCTTACCGACTACTGCGTTTTGGAAGCCAACAGCGCCAAGAGCTGCCACATCGTAAGGCAACAAACCCACGCCATATAAAGTTACATCATCAACAAAGAAGCCTCTACCGGTAGTAGCAGTACCATCCGAATCCCATTGAAAAGCGATGCGAATACTATCTCCGGGAAGGATGTTGGAACCGAATCCGGGAATTTTAAAAGGATCCATTTCAGTCCATGCAGGATCTGCTTGCGATGAACCATCGGCTGTATAACCGTCGAAAATAGCGCCCGGGGCAAAGCCGCCCTTAGTCATTGTTGTTGTACCGGCTTCGCCGCCATCATCATAGAATAATTCTGTAATGCCACCGCTGACTAATATCTCATCGATGCCCCAGAATCCCTCTGCTGTTCCATAATCACCTTTGCTGCTGAAACGGATTTTCACTGTTTGACCATTATAAGCGGTAAGATCAAAAGTTTCATCAACCCAGGCTGCTTGGGCAGTGGTACCATCCCAGAAGCCTAATGTTTCATAAGAAAGGAAATTATCAACAGAAATTTCAACTCCATAATAATCAAACTCTGCTTCAGAATTATATTTATGTTTGAAAGTAAGATTAGCAGAGTCTGTCAGGATTATATCAGGTGTGATCAACCACTGACGCCAATGTTGTACATCATGTGGTTCCAGGTACCAGGAACTGATTCCGGCAGCCGGATCAGCATCTGTAAAATCCCACCAACATTCGGCAGAACCGACTAAATGTCCCCAGGCATTAGCGCCTTCAGGAGTATCCACATCAAGCCAGTAACCTAATTTTATACCTTTAAGCTCGCTTAATACACCATCAGTTTCCACTTCCATAGGCAGATAGATAACCGGAGAAATAACAAAATCCAACTCCTGATCCAAGCCAATTGGTGCATGCCAGCTGTGGGTAGGACTGTTTGAATTGGTTTCCGTTAATCCCCAACTGCTGAACGGTTGATACGCTCTACCACCACCAGGCGCTTCTACATGATTCCAACTGGCATCGATAACCCAGCCTTCTTGAGTGCCTTCAAAGTCATCGGTGAAGATAACAGGATCTGCTGTCATTTTAGAATCAAAGCGAGGAAGTTTTGAGAGATCTTTCACTGGTTTTGCTTTGGAAAGAAGTGTTGTTTTGTTCTGGGGTTTAATTTTGTTGTCTGCTGAGTTGATAGCTACAACCGTTGTTAGCAGCATAAATAATACTAAGCAACATACAAATAGTTTTTTTGTCATGCTGTTTTTCTCCATCTTTGATTAAGGGTTTTTATTAATTAAAAAATATGTAAGTCAAGCAGTTTTTTGGGGCATCACCTCCTCAAACATTTTTGGGGTAATTTTCTTTGGAAAGAATTAATGAATAAGTAAAAATAATAAAAATTTTTGACAATGTCAAGCGAAAATTTTAAATGCTCTTAAAACATCAGTTCCAGGTGAAACAAGATGTAGCCCACATAATATGTTGATTACATTTGATATTGATAACAACCAGCATGGGACAAGGAGGGCGGGAGACAAGGCGAGTAGGAGAAAGGAGAAAATGAACTATCTTTTTTCTCCATGTCCCCTTGTCTCCTTGTCCCCCACTCCTGATTGCGAGTGTGCCTTATCATGAATGTTCATAGACTGAACGGAATTAGAATCCCCGTGATCAGTTACAGTGGGCTACATCTTTGTTACCTTTTAATCTGCCCCGGCAAAATATAAGGATAATGTTTCCTAAACAACTTACGTAAAAACCGGTCAACTTTTCTGAAAGTCAAATAGATACTCCAAATCCAGGCATCTTCCCTGTAATAGGACTTTACTTCTTTTGCTGTTATGGATTTGAAGTTCCCATCTTTTATCTCATTCTCAAAAAACTTGTTTACAATCTCTAATAATTCGGGAATCAGATCTTCGCGCTGCTCTTTGTAAAAATTTGCAATAAGATCGATCACAACTTTACGAAAGTCATAATAACGGGTGATCACATCTTCCAAAAACAGCCAACGAATAATCCAAACAAGAAATGATGGTGCGCTGCGAAGAAAAAGTTCAGGATCCAGTTGCTCTTTGGCGTTCTTTTGCATGAGGGGCGTGCTGGTATCAAAATAGAGCAACTCAAAATTTTGTTTAAGACCAACCTTTTTTGCATCAAAATCTTTGATTGCCCAGTTGGAAATTTGTCCATCGATGCCGAGCTCCAGCTTACCTTTGTTTTCTTTATTGAAATCAAAAACTTTCTTTAGTTCATCAAGTACTGAAAGAACCAGCTTTTGAATGTTTTCAGAAGACAGATTATGAATTGCTTTGTGCCCGATGGATTCTGAAGGTAATTTTACTTGGGCAATATAACCGGTTACAAGCCCTTTACTTTCATCAGGAAGCATAGTAATATCACTGGGCACCAAATTCAAGCCGACCTGTTCAGAAAGTATCTTTAGATATTCTTTGTATAACGTCAAATAACTGTCTGATTCTTTATCATTCTTGAACATGGGCATTCTTTTGTACGCCAAATTTCTGTCTTCGCCGGCACCGATCTCAAGGACAGTGCTGATCTCCCCATAGCCAAGCACTTTTGTCGGGACTGAACATTTTTCCGGAGCAGCCGGGTTTAGTTCTTTTTCGAGTTTTTTGAGCAGTTCAAAATTTATTTTTAGTTTTGACATCTTTATTTCCTTATATAACTCTAAAATCCTTTAATTTCCAATATGGATAAACCAAAATTAAAGGTGAATAAAAGGAGTGTTGGATCGACAGATGCGCCTGGGCGTATTAATGGAGTAATGGATTGTTGAAACTAGTATAGTGTTTCCAAAATAATGTTCATGTCAATATGTCATTGCGAGGAGCGAAGCGACGAAGCAATCTCATTTATTTTACAAGCGTTAGAGATTGCTTCGCTACCGCTCGCAATGACATCGTATTGCCATGGTATTTAGGAAACGTTCTACTAGAATTCATTACTCCCTCATTCCAATACTCCATATATACCAAACATCGACAAAAAAAATATCATTAGTGGTTATAATCCCAAAAACCCTTTAACTCCTGTCAACGCTTTATCAATTCTAAATAATATTTCCCCTGCTAAAGTACGATCAATGGTTAGCGGAGGCAATAGCTGCGCCACGCGCGGATCATTGGCAGCATAAACAGATAGAAGACCGGCATCAAAAGCAGCTTTTGTGAATATTGGTCCACAATGCTCATTTACCATCTCAATCCCCATCATCAACCCTGATTGCCGCAGACCCACCAGGATTTGCGGGTGTTTAGCCTTTAGTTCTTCAAATCCTTCTGAAAAAACGATGGCAGTTTCCTCAACATTTTTTAGAAATTCAAGGTTGGAAGAAATTTCCAATACCTTTAAGGCTACCGGGCAGCCAACTTCAGCGCCGCCAAAAGTTGAAACATGAATGAACGGATCTTCATGAAAAACCGACTCATATTTATCTTTGAAACAAGTGGCAGCCATGGGATAAATTCCCCCGGAAAGTCCTTTGCCGATAACCATCATATCCGGTTCAACATCAAAATGTTCAATTGCCCAGAGCTTGCCTGTTCTTCCCAAGCCGGATTGAACTTCGTCGATAATCAAAATAATTTCTTTTTCACTGCAGAGCTTTCTCACATTTAATAAATATTCTTTACCCGGAATTGATATGCCACAAGTAGCAGGAATTGTTTCCAGCAGGACTGCGGCGACGTTTTTTTCGACTGCCTTTTCAAATGCTTCAAAATCATTAAACGGTATTTGAAGAAATCCCGGCGCCATGACACCAAACGGCTTTCGCCACTTTTCATCACCTGCTGCCAGGGCAAAACCGGTGTGACCGTGGTATCCGCCTTTTGCGGAAATTATTTTATCCTTGCCAGTAAAAGCCCTGGCAACCTTAATGGCGAGATCGATTGCCTCACCACCGCCAACGCCAAAAACGGTGTAGGCTAAATCACCGGGAGCTAATTCAGCTAATTTCTGTGCCAGCACTGCCCGCAAATCGCTGATTAGATGATGGTTGCCAATATCAAGTTCCTGCAAACTTTGTGTCAGTGTTTTAATGATCTCCGGATTTCTGTGTCCCAGGTTAAACACACCGCCGTTACAATGGCAATCGATTACTTTTTTCTCTCCAGCCAAATCCCACAAATATGGCCCTTCCCGCTTTCCGAGAACAAAATCAATTCCAGCGGTTTTGAAAAAATTTACTTTTCCGGATGAGACGTGGTTTGCGAAGAGAGTAGTAGCGGTTTCTTTTGGATTCAATTTTGATTTCTCCCAAATTGTAATAGTTCACCTCTTTTACTGTTTTTTCTTTTGATTTCAGAACAAATTGAAAATCCCGATTTATCGGGGGATTAACGATTAACGATTTTAGAAGTAATGTTGATTTACTGATTTCTATTTTTTTATACACCACTCCTTCATAAATCAAAAATCGTTAATCGTTATTCTTAAATCTTTTTTGCATATCAATAAAAACGTAGGTGAACTATTTCCCTATATCTAATTTTGAACATAGCCAAAATTCTTTTTATAATATCTTAGCCTGTTTTTAAATTGTTTTTCCAAATATTCAATTTTTTTATCACGATAATCGTAAATTGTTTTTTCTTCATTTTCTCCTCTTTGAATTCTTCCAATATACTCATTCAAACAAACAGGAGAATAGCCACTCGCCGATTTATCAGCTTTTTCCCAGCGAGCAGCAAAGATGTCGGTTCTGCTTTTAAAAAGATTTTTGTAGATATTTATTTTTTCTTTTTGGTTGAGATTGGACATTGTTAATAATTTATTTATATTTTTTCATAAAAACCAAAAAGTCACTTGCTTTTTTGTGTAAAAATACGTTAATTTATATATAAATTGGAGTCTCTATGAATACACAAGATTTTTTTACAATTGATGATATTGCAAAAACCTTAAGAGTTACCAGACAAACGGTTGCAAAATTTATTAAAGATAAAAAGCTAAATGCAATAAAAATGAATAAAAGCTATCGTGTTCACAATGAAGATTTTGAAACTTTTATCAATCAAAATATAACTGTTGCTGAAACCAAACCGATATATTATAAAAAAAGCAGAAATTGTTTTCTGGAATATGAAAACAAAAGTGATATAAAAGAAACCTTATATTCCAGTCAAAATAGTCGTATCGAAAAAGTTGAAATTAATCACGCAAAAGAATATAACAAATTTATTTTCGGAGACAACCTGCTTGTTCTAAAACAAATATTAAATGACATCATAAACAAGGTTGACCTAATCTATATAGATCCTCCATTTGGTACCGGACAGGAATTTTCAAACATGGACAGAGACCTTGCTTATAGTGATAATTTAGTCAATCATCAATTTTTAGACTTTTTAAGGAAACGACTAATTCTGCTCAAAGAATGCCTTTCTGAAAAAGGAAGCATTTATTTACACATCGATAAAAAAATTGGTCATTATGTTAAAATAATAATGGATGAAATTTTTGGTTATGAAAATTTTTTGAATGATATAACGAGGCTAAAATGTAATCCTAAAAATTTTGCCCGCAATGCTTATGGAAATTATTCTGACATGATATTATTTTATGCTAAAAAGCGAGATTATAATATTTGGAACGAAATTAAAGAACCTTTATCAGAAAAAGAGATTGAAAAATTTTTTCAAAAAACCCATCCTAAACTCGGAAGATATACAACAAATCCTTTGCACGCCCCGGGAGAAACCTTAAACGGAGACACGGGAAAAGAATGGAACGGATTGATGCCGCCAAAAGGCAGACATTGGCGTTACAGTCGTCAAGAACTCAGCATGTTAGAACTCCAGGGTTTAGTAGAATGGTCAGAAACAGGAAATCCGAGAAAAAAAGTTTTTGCTAAAGATCATAAAGGAAAAAAAATTCAAGATGTTTGGGAATTTAAAGACAGGGGTATGTCCTATGTTTCTTACCCAACTGAAAAAAATCAAGATATGTTAAAAAGAATTATTCTTAATTCATCAAATGAAAACAGTCTTGTTCTTGACTGTTTTGCCGGATCAGGAAGCACGTTAATCATGGCTGATAAATTAAAAAGAAAATGGATTGGGATTGATAGCTCCATAAAATCTCTGGAAATAGTTAAAAAAAATTTCAAAGAGCACAATATTTTTTGTAATTATTATTCAATACTTGCTTTAGATTAGTGCGTGAATTCGTTTAAGTAATCTGATAACAATAAAGCGCTAATTATATCATACTCGGATTCTTGCACTGTAACTGCTTCTTTATCATTTATAAAATTACCTTTTGTATTAAAAACAGCCCATGGAAATCCGTCAATTATACCAATTCTGATAACATCTCCACGCTGGTTTTTGCAAAACTGCAAAACTTCCTGAACCTGTTTTCCCTGGTTGCCACCCGGTTGACCTATCCACTTCGCCTCTCCTATTATATATAAAGATTTGACCTTTACTACTAAATCAGGTCTTTTATACAAGTTTTGTCTCAACATATCGTTCATAAAAGACTTGCCTTCTTCTTCTGTTGAATCCAGAATATGAATTCCTTTCCTGGATTTTTGGAATTCAGGTAATTTTAATAAGTTAAAATTTTTTCGTATCCAATTATTAAACATTGGGCCTATTTGAGTATTCAATTTTGGCGCCGACTCAATTCTTATTACTGTCTCCTCTGCTGTCATTTCATAAAGGGTTTTAGCTATTCTTTCTATTTGTTTTGGGTTTTTTTCAAAACAACCTTGAACATTTTTTAAAATATACCAAATTGGTTCATCATAAGGAAATTTTGTTATGTCCTTCAACAACGCCAGCAAAAGACCTGTATTTCTTGACTGATGTGCCATAATTATTTTTCTCCGAATGGCTTCATCAAGGCGAACCGGAGCTGATATTTGCAATGGATAAATTTCCAAAATTTTATCAAAATAATTTGTATTATGAATAAGATCAATACTGCGCCTCACCCAGGGATTAACTTTATCAGGGTGTTTGATGCTAATTTTTCTTTTCATATGGCTCCAATATTTTAATGAGTAACAGTATAATAATGCAATCTATCTAAAAAGTCAAGAGAAATAATCAACACAAAAAATTTTCCTTGCAAAAAACCTTTGAATCTGCTATATTGATGAGTCCTTAACTACAGCAGGTACAATATTATTTATACCTCAAACTCTAACATTCAAAACTCAAAAACATGAACCTTCGCGAATACCAGGCTAAAAAAATATTTGCTGATTCCGGCATCCCTATTCCACCGGGCAATGTTGCCCGCACTCCTGAAGAAGTGGAACAAATAACCTCGCAATTAAATACTCCTGTTGTTTTAAAACCGCAACTGGGTGTTAAAAAACGAGGCAAATTGGGAGTGATTAAATTTGCAAATAATCCTTCAGAGGCGGCAACCGCAGCCGCAGAATTATTCAACATAATAGTAAAAGAAGAGCCAATAAAGATAATACTGGTCGAAGCTAAAGTCGAGATAAAACAAGAGCTCTACCTGGCAGTTACAATAGATTACAGCAAGCGCTGCCCGGTGCTAATTATCAGCCAGCGAGGCGGCGTTGATATTGAAGAATTAGCAGAAAAAGATCCCCATCAACTGCTTAAGCTGTCGATAAATATTTTAGAGGGAATAACTGAAAAAGACATCATCCTGATTAAAAAATTTGCAGGTGACGAAATTGCGCGCTTTGCTTCTGTTTTGTATGCTATCTTTAGAAAATATGACGCAGAGCTAGTAGAAATAAATCCCGTCGTAATAACAACAGAAAATAAAATTATCGCGGTGGATGCTGTTTTAAATATTAACGATGATTCTTTATTTCGGCACGCTGAAATCGCTGAGCTGCGCAAAGAATTTCAGGATACCGATCACATTGCTGAAGAAGCCAGAGCCAATAATTGGACCTACATAGATTTACCGGGTGATATCGCGATTTTGTCAAGCGGCGCCGGATTAACCATGACCATCCTTGACCTGATAAATTTTTCCGGTGGTTCGCCGGCAAACTTTATTGATACCGCGCAAATCGATGAGGACGGCATTTATCAAGCTTTTAATTTGTTGGTAAAAGCGAAATCAGCCAAAACCATGCTAATTAATATCTTTGCCGGTCTCAACCGCTGTGATAGTCTGGCAAAAGGAATTCAAAGATATTTAAAAGATTTTCCAGTCGATATTCCTATTGTGATTCGTATGGTGGGAAATAAGGAAAAAGAAGGTCATGAAATACTTCGTGGAATCGGCATCAAGCCTTTTTCTAAATTAGAAGAAGCTGTTGAGAAAGTTGTGGAAATTTCAAAATGAGCATACTAATAAATTCACAAACTCGACTTTTAGTCCAGGGCATCACAGGAGATGCAGCCCGGTTTCATACAAAACTGATGCGGGAATATGGCACTAACATCGTCGCCGGTGTGCGCCCCGGGGCAGGTGGAACTGAAGTCGATGGCATAAAGGTATTTAATACTGTTCAAGATGTGATGGAAGGCAAACACCCCAATGCTTCAATTTTATTTGTACCGGCTAAGGTGATGAAAGGCGCTGCTTTTGAGGCATTTGAAGCCGGCATAAAAACGATTGTAATGGTATCCGAGCACATTCCGCTTCACGACACGATGGAAATTGTCACTAAAGCACAACTGGTCGGAGCGCGGATTATTGGTCCAAATACACCGGGATTAATTTCACCCGCTGAAAAATGTAAGGTAGGATTTGTGCCGTCATCTTATTACATTCCGGGGAAAGTTGGCGTTGCTTCGCGCAGCGGCACATTGACCTATGAAATAGTTTCCAGGTTAACCGAAGCCGGGATCGGACAGAGTACCTGCGTTGGTATTGGTGGTGACCCGGTTATCGGCACTCCTTTTTCTGAAATCGTGCAGTTGTTTCAAAATGATCCTGCAACTGGTGCTATTTTAATGATTGGTGAAATTGGCGGTACAATGGAAGAAGAAGCTGCGGAGTTAGTTCAAAAAGGAGAAATCACAAAACCAGTGGTCGCATATTTGGCAGGCAGGACAGCACCACCCGATAAAAAGATGGGCCATGCCGGCGCCATCATTGCCGGTGGACGAGGCACGATTGAAAGCAAGTTAGATGCTTTTGAGCGGGCGAGAATCCCGGTAGCAAAGGTGCCGGGTGAGGTTGTTGGTTTAGTTCAAGAGGTGTTTTCGTGAAACGTGAATAGCCGCGAGATTTATCTCGTGGATTGAGATCTCACTGCCATTCCTTAGGGTTTTAACCCCGAATATTTTAATAAATCGGGGTTAAAACCCCACAAAGTTGTTTCTGATATTCAGAATCCACGACCTGAAGGTCATGGCAATTCAAAAATTATCTGGAAATTGCGTTAGGTTGACGCCAATTGCCAGCCGGCGGATTCACCATGAAGTCCTTCGGATTATAATTTTCAATCACTTAAGCAAAGCTTCGTCCTGGATCCCGCCCTGTCGGGAAAGGATGATATTTCAGCAACACTATTTTGCAGAACTCTAATTGTCATTAGAAGGAAATAACAAAAGTTAAATGAAAAAATTTAAATTTGACTATATCCAAATTAGAATCGTTTTAATCTTCGTTCTACTTCTGTGCTCTACCGGATTTCCACAAAAAATTAATTCATCCGAACTAATTTGTAAAATTATAATCCAAGCTGAAAAAGAACTACCACCAAACACCCCGGTATCCATTCCAATCGATAATTATATTTCCCGCTTATCTGCTAGCAGTTTTATATTGGAAAAAATCGATAATTCTCTGCGTTTGAAAGTCCCGACACAAATTGAACCGGGCGAACAATCAAAACTCTGGTGGCTTTTACCTAAGAAAATCAACGCTGGTGAAAAGCAGGTCTTCGATCTCGTCCATGGAACGCCACAAATAGCTCCGTTGGTTCAGATAAACATGGATTCGGATGGACTGGAAATTCATTATAAAAACCGCAAAGCGCTCCGTTATCAATATGCACCGCTTAAACCGCCAACCGGAGAAAATCCGCTTTATGTCCGCAGCGGATTCATTCATCCCATCTGGTCACCGGGGGGGAAAGTGCTCACCCGTATTCAGCCCAGCGATCATATTCATCACATGGGTTTCTGGAATCCGTGGACAAAAACAGAGTATGAAGGTCGCCATATTGATTTTTGGAATTTAAAAAAAGGGCAAGGGACAGTCCGGTTTGTGAAATTCAATTCTCTTGAAACAGGTCCTGTATTTGGTGGTTTTGAAGCGCTTCAGCAACACGTGGCTTTTGATTCAACTAAAGGCGAAAAAGTGGTTTTGAATGAAACTTGGCAAATTCGCTGTTGGGCGCCATTATCGGGTAATAATAAATTCTGGATTTGGGATTTTTTTACATCACAAAGTTGCGCATCTTTAAGTCCACTAACATTGTTAAAATACCGCTACGGTGGTTTCGGGTTCAGGGGCACATCCGATTGGAATGAAAGAAACAGCGATTATTTAACATCAGAAGGGAAGACAAGAAAAGATGGCAACGGAACGCGCGCCCGCTGGTGTAATGTTTACGGAAAAACAGATAAGGGAAATGGTGGTGTACTTTTTATCAGTCACCCGGAAAATCACGAATACCCGGAGCCGATGAGAATATGGCCCCAGGGAGATGTGTTTTTTGGATATTGTCCGGTTGTTTATGCAGATTGGAATATGGTTCCAAACGAAAGTTATGTGAGAAAATACCGGGTGATTGTTTATGACGGTACAATCACAAAAGATGAAGCTGAACAATACTGGTATAATTTTATTCATTTACCGCAAATTGATGTAAAATGGTTTTCAAACAAATGAAAATGGAAGGAAAGAAAATGCGTACATTAATATTATCAATCACAATACTCGTTTTGATTATTATAGCTTGTTCATCAATAAAGCAAATCAGTGACAGCCACTTCTGGATTCCCACTGAGGAACACATAAATAAAATTTTAAACGCTGCCCCGGATAAACCTTCGGTTGAGCCAAAAGAGGAACGAACTGTGCTTGTTTTTTCCAGATCATGGGGATACAAACATCAAGTTATTCCTTATGGTAAAAAGGCGTTTGAATTAATGGGATCAAAATCAGGAGCTTATAAGGCTGTTATCAGCGATGATGTATCATTGTTTGAACCACAAAATTTGAAAAAATTCGATGCAGTGGTTTTTAATAATACGAACAATGAAATTTTTCTACCGGAAAATTTTGATTCGCTTTCGGTTGAAGAGAAAGAAAAAGCAGTGAAATACGAAACACTTCTTAAAGAGAGTTTTGTTGAATTCCTGAAAGGTGGAAAAGGATTGGCAGTGATGCACGCCGGCGTTGCTTCATTTCGGAAATGGGAAGAATTCGGCGAAATCATCGGCGCCCGGTTTGATAACCACCCCTGGAATTCCGGCTCAACTGTTACGCTAAAACCCGAAGAACCGGATCATCCTATTGTTAAGGCTTTCGAGGGCAAGCCATTTAAGGTTATCGACGAAATTTATCAAGTCAAGGCTCCATATTCGAGGGATAACTTGCGTGTTTTGCTAACTATTGATACCACCCAAACAGACATGACAGTAAAAAATATCCATCGAACTGACGGCGATTTTGCCATGAGCTGGATTAAAAAGTATGGGAACGGTAGGGTGTTTTATAACGCGCTGGGGCACGAAAGACACATCTTTTGGGATAGAGCAATTTTGCAGCATTTGCTGGATGGGATGCAATTTGTTACCGGTGATTTGGAGTGTGAAACAGTTCCGAGTAATTCGAATCTGAAACAACCTAACCTGATCAGATCAAAATCAGACAGAAAATGATCGGGGAGGAGTGTTGGATTAATGGAGTAATGGATTGATGAAACATAAACTCCATTACTCCATCACTCCTTTTTGGTTTTAATTTTTTTATTGAATTTTTGCCCATTTAACAAGTATAGATACAAATCCATTGGAAAAATATGTCTTTCTCATGTCCAAATTATGATTATGCAACTGAGTTATGTAAAAACCTCAAAGTCCCTTGTGTGCCTGGGAGACCCGGATGCGTTTTGGATGGGATGGTGATATTTTCCGAGAACACAAAGAAACGACTCAAGCCTGCAAAAAAACAAATCCGGATCAATTAACTCTTACAACGTGTCTGGATGCTTGATCCTCGTTTCTGGATACCCCCATCCCATCCAGCATCAAGCGGAACGTCCGCCATCTTTTTGGGCGGATATCCAGAATCGCTAATTCGAATTCCGTCATTACATAAATTTTCAATTTTTATTGCTGTTCACTGCGCTATTCTGTTATCAGTTCAATCCTGTACAGTTACATTATATTTCATTAAGGTGTACAGACTGTGCCTGTACAGTTACCTTATTATTTTTAAAGGAAATACAGACTGTGCAAAAGTTTTCAAATATCTATCGATTGGGTGGATGGGAAGGGACT
>JACKQG010002776.1_pt1 | contig 22290 bp, 9 predicted proteins | sample 8237621 | NCBI WGS metagenome assembly JACKQG01 (sample SAMN15677084, study PRJNA649215) | marine metagenome | biome: marine; feature: Black Sea; material: saline water; isolation source: suspended particulate matter (SPM) from the Black Sea western gyre | collected 2013-06-09/2013-06-10 | depth... | reverse complement strand
CAACGGATGTTGACCGCTGCGCCGGCGACGTGCGCTTCGGCGTCGTACAGCGAGAGCCGCTGCCGGAATGACGGACCGGCCGCGAACGGGAGCCCACCGACATCGAGGACCACGCTTGCGCAGCCGCCGCAGTAGTCCGTGGCACCAAACTGTGCTCCCGCGTGGTTCCGATTCACTGCGAAGACATCGTTGCGATTGATCTGGAAAGACACGGTCCCAGGACTGGTCCAGACCAGGGTTCCCATTCGCCCATTGCCAATCGGCTGACCTTCGACCGGACGCTTCACCGGAGTCTCATAGACCAGGTCTGCCTGAGCGACGAGTTCCCTGGGCGACACGTCAGGCAAACCTGCCGGGATCGCCTCGCTGCCGTGGTTGCTGTTTGCTCTTTGCTCATCGGCATGGAGCATGTTGCTGGCGACGACCATCAAGGTGATGCACAGTGCAGAAGTGAGCTTCATGAAAATACTTTCTTTCATCTGGATTGCAGGGCGGCACCCCAACTCAACTTTCAGGGGATGAACAACGGCACCGCCCATTTGCCGATGAGGATGGTTTCGCCCGCGGCGCAGTCTTTTTGGAACAGGGTGCAGAAGTTTGCGGGGGAGCCGGGACGGAAGAGCGGTACCTCGGCCAGGGCGACTTTTTCGAAGCCCTGGTCCAGGAGCTGTTGCGCGGCGGTGTCGCGATTGCGGGCGAGCACGGGGGTGAGGAAGAAGACGGTGCCGGGTCGTCCGCATTTCAATGTCTTCTGGCCGTTCATCGCGACAGGGAGGAAACGCGTGTTTCGAAGCTTGGCGGGGACTTCGGCAGCGATGTAGGTACGGTCGCTGAAGAGTTTTGCGCCGGGAGCGAGCGGCAGCGGTTTTACTCCGGCACTGGTGAGTGTGCCGGGCTTGCTCATGCGCAGCGGCTTTCCGTCCTTGTTGTCAGCCACACTGTGCGCGGTGGATGTCTTTGACTTTTCCTGGCCGCCGCTGGCTTTGCTGACGAGTTGGCGCAGTTTCACCGCACCGCTCGCATCCTTGCCCGCGGCCACGTCCTCCTCGCGAAACGTGGCCATGAGGATGTTGCGGTCGGAAACACGGTTGTAGTCGTAGATGATGCGGATGAGGCCGTCGGGCGTTTGCTGACCATCGGGGTAGGAGACGCCGAGGCGCTCATCAAGCATGAGGCCGCCGCTCCAGGTCCCGCCGTCGTCCCGGGAAAGGTAGGCGGTGAGGTGCGAGCGGCTGGCGCGCGTGTCGAGCGGGCCATGTTTGACGAGAAGCAGATTGCCGGAGGCGAGGCGGCGGATGAAAAACCGCGCCGGCGTATGCAGGATGCTGGATGGTTTCAGCTCGGGCCACGTCGCGCCGCGGTCGGCGCTCACGCTTTCACCGATGCCATACTTCGTGCGCGCGAGCAGCCAGAGCGAGCCGTCGCGCCGCTCGACAAACATGTGCTCGTCATACTGGCGCGCGTCCTTCGGCACGTTGCAGCCGCCGCGCCGGGTCCAGGTCCTGCCGGAGTCCGTGGAGACGATGAACTGCGCGCTCTCGTCGTGCTCCTTCCATCTTGAAATGGGCAGCGCCCACTCGCCGGAGGAAAGCACGAGCGGCTTGCACATCATCACGCCATCGCCGATACGCCGTGGCTGCGACCATTTCGGCTCCGCAGCATCAGGCTCGCTCGTTTCGCTGCACCAAACGCCCAGTTTCGCATCGCGGCGGCCTTTCTCCATCTGCGCCCAGAAGAAGAACAACCGGCCATCCGGTGAGATCCACAATTCGGGGTCAAAACTGCGCACCGGTCCGCCCGCGTCGGGATCGACGGTGATCGCCTCGGTCCACGTCTTGCCGCGATCGCCGCTGGTGCTGAGCACGACGTAATTGTTGAGGTCTTCCGCTGGGGTCACGCCCGCATACCAGGTTGCCCACATCCGCCCTTTCGGCGCGATGGCAAGGCTAGGGATGCCGCAGAAAGCGCGATTCGTGACCGCGTGCTCAGGTTTCGGTTTGCCGAAGTGCTGCGGTGGCTGGAGCGAGGGCGAGTCAGCGGCGTGCAGCGCCGTCAACGGAGCGAGCAGCAGGGCAGTGAGGAGTGTGAGGGTGAGTTTCATGGTTGCAGTTCCGATTGTTTGACATTGCCCAGTTCGTCGAGGACTTCGAATGGCGGTTCGTAGGCGTTTTCTCCGCCTTCCCGCGATGTGAAAAAGTTGAAAAGATAGACGCCGTCAGAACCATTGTCGGTCAGCTTCGTCGCTGCCTGACGATACTCGTCGGCCGTCAGGTTCTTCTGGTCTCCACCGCGAGTACATTCGATGCCGCCGTAAACCGGGACGGCGGTGATGGCCTGCTTCCACTGCTTGATGGGCAGGTCGCCGCGTTCGAACAGGAACTCGGAGACGGCGACGTAATCCAGCCAGCCGCGCTTTGCCCAGGCCGGAATATCGCAGCCGATCATTCGTGCGGTTTCCGGCGTCGGCGGCGGATCGCCGAAGTTTGATGGAACACGCACACCGAGAATCAACCGTTGTTCACGCTCGCGCCCCACTTCATCGAGCATGCCACGCACGCGCTCGACCAGCGAATTCATCTTTGCAACGCGCTCGTCGATCGCGCCGTCTTTGAAGAACCTGGGGAAGCGATTGAAGTCTAGTTCGATACCGTCGCAATCGTATCGTCGCACAGCTTCCTCGATGAGTCGGAACGTATAGTCGCGCACTTCCTGGCGGCCAAAGTCCATCGCTCCGCTGCCCTGGTACTGCTGCGTGCCCAGTCGCCATTCGGGATGATCGGCCAGGAACTTCGTCCGCAGGAAGTCGACGCCGTGGTCGTCGTTCATGCGGAACGTCAGCAGAGCTTCGCGGCCGCGCCGCCTGGTTTCGGCCAGGATGATCGCGTACGGATCGGTGCCGGCGTCGAAGAACGCCTGCATGTTGGCGAACCGCTGATGCTCCGATGCGGGCCACTTCGCCCGCTCTTCGGGAGTCGAATGGACGCCGCGCATCGTGCCGACTTTCGTCGGGTAGTACATAACCTGCGCGTTGATGCAGACGAGCACCGTATCAACCCGGCTGTCCTGATAAGCAACCTCTTCGATGAGCCGCTTCACGTCGTCCACGGTAACCGGCACGGGGCCTTTGCTGTTGGCCTTGGTCGAGAGGCACGAATCGCCATCGAAGTTATAGAGCACGCGCCGCTGTCGAAGATGCCGGTCTGCGAAGTCGAGATACTGCTGCCAGTCGTACGGGGTAATCTCGTGGTCGCCCGATCGAATGTGATAACCGACGGAGTGCCCGACCGGATGATTGACGGCGGGCATTTCCGTGACGCCGATTCCCGTTCGACCGAGAAGCTGATATGCAGGTTCTGCGTGCCGAGCCGCCAGGAACTCGCCCCGCGGATCGGCCCAGCGGTCCTGTTCCGCGCTGGCAACGTAAACGGGCCGCGGGGCAATGGACGCGATCAGCAGATGCGCATCGACGGGCAAGGCGGATTCGTTGTGTCCGTACTTTTCATAGTTGCGGCAGTACCAGATTCCCGACAGCGAATACGACGCCTTGACCGACTCGCCATAGCGCCGTCGGGCCAGTGCGGCGCCTCCCTGACCGGAATTGTTCGACACGACGAGGGCGAATCGCTCGTCCTTTGCTCCCGCCCAAAGCGCCGTCTTTGCCGTCCGCGAGTGACCAAAGACAGCGACTCGCTTCGCGTCGATCGACGGGTCGGTCTCAAGATAGTCGAGGCATCGGCTCAGCCCCCAGGCCCACACCCCGATCGAGCCCCACTCGTCGGCGGCGAGTTCACTGCGGCCCGCCTGCTGCATCACGTAATTCCGGATGCCCTTCTTCCAGCCGTCGGCCGTGAACCGGCAACCCGAACCGTGTCGATCAAGTTCGATGTCGCCGCCGTGAAAACTGGCGACGGCGTAGCCTCGCTTCAGCAAGAACTCCAGCGGCCAGCGATGAGCGTGTTCGCCGCGCTGGCACACGGCGTTGCGGGACGGCGTGATCTGCGGATCGGGATGAACGCCCTGATTCCCATAGTTCAATCCGAGAAATGCGGGCGACGGTCCGCGTGCCTTCTTTGGAACGTACAACAACAAGTCTATCCACGGAGCATCGACCGCGTCGAACAGGCGAATCCGAATCTCCTTGCGGATCGCGAGGCCGCCCAGCGCGTTTGCCACGCTGGCAGTCACTTCAAACTTCATTGACGTCTTGAATTCGGGAGACCGCCCGTAGACGTGCTCGGCAAACGCCCGCACGATTTCCGGCCGCCGCACGTCGCGCCACGTTGCCGCGTCGGTCACCTTCCGTCCGTCGAAGCACACCACCGGATCGGGCAACTCATACCGCGGCACTTTCGACTCATCGTAATTAGTGTCCCCCGGCTCCTGCCCGGAGCTGAATTTGGTCACGCAAGGCATCAGGATTGCGCAGCAGAGCCAAAGCACAAGACAGCGGCGATCTACCGAAGCCGTTTGTTTCTCAGTCACTGAGTCTTTCCTCTCTCGAATACCGGGGCAACCGTTCACGGCCACATCGACAATTCCCACCAGAACGCCCCTATGATAACGCGGCGCCATCGTTCATTGAGGGATGTGCCGCCTATTTCGCGCGTTGGGGCGCACCGTTGTTGTAGCGGTGTTTCGAATACTGGGCGGGTGTCATCCCCTCCCGTAAACGACTGCCGGACCAGATTTCGACGAAACCGATTTCGCCTCGAAAGCCGTCCTTGTTGAATGATCCGATGCGGAGCGGTGCGTCGTTGCGAACGGAACCGGAGCTGAGAACACCAAACGCCCAGGGGCCGAGCGGCAGCGACTTTTCACTGCCGTCAAAGTAGACCGCGCCGTCGCGTCCGCCGCTTCCCGTAAGATGGATGACGTACAAGTGAAACTGACCATCCGTCGCGCTCAGCTTGACATCGGGGCCTTGACCCGCGAGACCCGGAAAGCCGTTGATGGTTCGGTTCTGCCTGTTGTCGGATTGCTGGAGTGTCGAGATTCGGTCCAGCCCGAACTGGTCCCACACGAGCCCGATCGACCAGCCGCCTTTCGTTGGATCGCCGAGTTTGTTGACGATTCCACTACCGGACCGACCGGTGAGTTTTGCGTAGAGCACGACCGTAAAAGGCGACCCTCGGCCGGCGCCGGCCGCCTGATCCGTGGCGAAGTCGAATCGCGGGGCGTCCTGCGTATTGCCGATGCAGGATGCCCCAGGTTTTTCGAACACAAAGCTGTTTTCTTCCGCCGAGTGACGGACCGATTGCAGAACCAAGGCTTCGTTTCGTTCGGTCAAATCCTGCCACACGTCATTCGGCCTGGAGCCGGGCGCAGCTGCGTCGAGTTTCAGCAGAAGTTCGCCGATGGGAGTTCGCATCACGGGCGATTTGAGAACTGCGTGTCCTTCCTCTGCCGCGAAGCGAACGTAAGCCGTCGCCGCATCGCTGGGCGAACGAATACGTCCGCCGACCTGCGTGGCATTCGCGGAGAGACGACTCGGTTTCACGAGAGTCGATCGGTGAGCTCGTGTCGGCAAGCCGTCTTTCTTCCACCACAGGATTTCCGTCGAAAACTTTGCATTACCCGAGGCATCGAGTTTCAGTTGATAAATGGTACTCGCATCGACGGGAAATTCGGCCGAGTGCAGGAACACTTTGCCACCCTGCAATGTGGCTTTGTCTTGATCGATCCTGACCTCGCACGGCTCCACAATGCGCTGCCAGTTCCATCCCTTGGCCTCTGGTTGATTCGCGAGTTCGCTGACGTTGGTGAACGAGGGATCGGGCAGGATGTTATCGGCTCGAAGATTACCACTCGATACACCACAAGACACGAGGAAGATCAGCACTCGTTTAACCGCGAGCCGAAGGCGATTGCGTTTCCGAACGCACACCGACGCCTTCGGCTCTCCGTTAAACAACACAACCGAACGCTCTGAATCCCAATGCTTCATTACTTCGAACTTTCTTGCGTTTGTTGCGGCAGTTCCAGGTAGGAGAACACCAACTCACGAGCTTTTGCTCGTTGGCCGCCTTCTTTGTAGGCGTGCATCCTGTGCTTGTCGGCAAGCGTAAACAGGTTGCGTGTCATCTCGCGGAACCGCGGCAAATCCCTGTCATCAATCGCCACGAGTTCCTCGTCGAGAGTTGTCTTCAGGATGCGTGCTCGACGCGGAGCTTCGATGGCGTTCCACCAGACAGGCTCCACTGCTAACCGCAATGCTGTTACCGAAATCTTTTCGACTCGCTGCCGAATCGTCTCGTTATCGGCAAGCCGCATCGCTTCTTCAAACAGCTTCAGGCCGCGCTCGCCAAGCGCAGCATCGAGACCGTACGACCTGGCCGTGGCATTGATGTTGGAATCGCTGCCGGACGCCTCCGCCTTGTCATGGAACAGGTCGATCCACTCGCGGATCGGTTTGGCCGCCCGCCCATAGTAAAGCGAAAGGAATTCATCAGTCAGCTTGTCAGCGTCCAGTGATGGATTCCAGATCAGCGCCGTCGTCACATAAGCACGGAGATCACTGAATTCCGTGTTCTCCGCCGTGCCTTGCATAAAGACTCCGCGACCGTTGTTGCGGACGAACGCACGCAGGTTGGCAGGCTGCGATCGCATGTTGGGAAACGGCAGCCAGTACTCACGTGGATTCATGTCGTACGTCCAGATCAAGAGATGGTCGCTGGCTTTTCGCCAACCGGCCAGGTACTCGTTGAACTGCTGGTTGATCGAGCTGCGAGGGTCGTCAAGTGAATACACCACGCTGCAGTGGTACGTCGCGACCTGGACTTTGACGTTGGACCTCGCCCTGGTCTTCCGCGGCGGCATCATGGTGTAGGCGTAGGCTTCCGTGCCGACCCACAGGTCAGGCCGCTTCTCGGCCACTGCGTCCGCGACATGATTGACAAAGTCGATGACCACAGCCGACGGCGGACCGTGCCTAACGTTCTCCGGAGAAACGCCCAATGGTTTGTCGGGCATCGTGAACGATCCGGACGCATCGCCTTCTCTCTGCACGGCGACACAGCGCCCGCACAGACAGGGACTGCCGTTGTCGTTCTGCGCCAGCGGAATGGTGGTTCCCGATGCATAACCGTCGAGACTACCGAGTATCCGGCTGGTGACGATGCGGCGTACTTCCGGGTGCGTCAGACAAGGTTGCAACGGGGCTCGTTTGCCATCACGAAGCGAGAAGTACTCTGGATGATCCTCAAACGAAGCGGATAGCAGAAAGTTGTTATGTAGAAAGACGCCGCCCGTCGCTTCACCGCCGAGCCGTTCAGTGATTCGCTGCTCTTTCGGCCCATACGGACTGGCGGCATTCTGCCGACGTCGCACGGCGAAAATCGGATCCGTCATCACTTCAGCTTTCAAATAGAAGCGATACGCAAATGGCGGCTTGTAGGAACGATCGACCAACGGGATCGTATGCCTGGCATCGGTCTTGGGGACATGCGTGACATCGGCCGTTAGAAACCGCACGCCGAGGTAGTCTTCAAGAAACGTATAAACACCATAAAGCGTGCCACGCGAACCGCCCGTGATGGCGATACTGTCTTTGGTAACAACGATTCGCAGTTCTTCTTCGTCGTAAGCCCGCTCCATCAGATGGCCAAGGCGACTCGCCCTCAATGCGGCACTCGGGCCAATAAAGATGTTTCCCTTCTGCTTGGTAGCGGACGTTTCGATGGAAAGTTCCGTCTGTGTCGCCCCGCGGTAGAATCGCTGAAACTCTTGTGCGGCGTATTTCTGGCATGGCGAGGCGTCATCAGCGACGACAAGCGACCACGTCCGCATCGCGTCAATGGGGAGCGCCCTTTCCAGCTCGTCTCCGGAAAACCCGAATCGTGCTGCTGACAACACAATCAAGAGAGCAGTTGCCGTGCGGTTCATCTCATAGTTCAAGAAAATAGGGGACTACTGAGCGGACCGAGCCCCGGAGGCGTTTTGCAGCCCCTGGTCCAACTGCCGAATCCGCTTGGTCATCGCCAGTCGCACTTCGTCGAGATCGGTGGTGTTAAGGTCGAGGTCTTCGAGCCACTCTTGGGCTGCGGATGCCCTGGCCTTGAGTTTTTCGGAATCCGCGAGGCTGGCTTTCTCGATCCGCAAGCGCAGCGCGGAAGCGTATTTCACGTCGTCCAGTCCCTCGCGCAGGCCCGCCAGAGCCACGGTGCCAATCGCACCGTCGGCAGTCGGGTAGGCCAGGCTGTGGTTGCGCAGGACAAAGTCGAAGTCATTCCATGGTGAACCGTCCGAGGAAAGGAAGCAGTAGGTGCACGTACCGTCCAGGTCATGCCGCCAGTTGAACAGGCCATAGTTGCGGCGGAACAACTCCGGGTCCTCGACCGCGCTTTGGGGATTGCCATAGTTCCAGACAAGCCGGCCGTGGTGATGCCAACCGGCGACTTCGCACGACGGCGCGGGCATGTTGTGGTTGATCAGGTCGAGGATCGGGCCAAACTCGGGAACCATGCCGAGCGAGCCGGAGGTCATCACCTTGCCGCCGGCCTCACGCACCGCCTTCCAGGCTGGCTTCTGCGAGTGCAGCACTTTTCCCTTCGCTTCATCGAGTCCATAGAAGTAAACGTCGGTGAACCCGTGGTCGGCCGCCGCGCGGAGAAGCTTGCTGACATTAACCTTGAGCCTCGCCAGGGCCTCCGGTTCCGTGGGGTTGCGCACCGTACCGGAATCGCCGGTCGTCAGCGGACGATCGCTCATCCCCAGTTCGCGCAGGATGGCCAGTTGCCGCCGCAGACGCGGTTCGTCGTCATAAAGGACTTTGGGCGACCAGATCATTGTCGGTGCGACCAGGTTGTGATCGCGCATCAGCTCCAGCTCCGCACGGAATTGCCGCTCGCTCTTACGTTTGTGTCCGACGCTGCCGGTTCCCTCCGGATCGAGTTCACCCCAGTAGTAGATGCTTCCGGTGTATTCCCGTTTGAGATCGTAATGCGTTCGTGGAGCAGGCAATGAGAAAGGCAGCACCTCGACGCTCAGCGGCACTTCCAGCAGCGTGTCGGACTCCACCGCGAATCGCAGACTGCCCTCATATCGTCCGGGCCGGGCGGAAGGCGGCACCTTGACCGTGATCCACAACTGCTTGTTCTGTTCGGCAGGCAGATCGGCCGGCACCAGCTTCGGACTGTCGCGCACGGGGAACTCGGCGAGCGGATGCGCGAACCCGGCTTTCTTCCGTTCCGGGTCATCAATGGCGACGTAGCGATCTCCTTCAGGGAACGAAAGTCGCACTCGGTTCCGCTGCGACTTCAGGTCCACGCGCACCAAGTCGTCATCATTGAGCAGTAACTCGGGCGTGAGGACTTTTCGGGAGAGATCCTGGCCCAGCCCCCGCGGCGCGCTGCCGCTTTGCCACCAACACTTGACCCACTTGATCTGAACATGGTCCGCCGGGATCAATGAGCCATCCGGACCCTTCAACTCCGTCGCGACCGGCAGCACATGAGCAAGGGCTTCCGGTGCCCAGAGCACGAGGGTGGATGATTCGAACTCGCCGGGACATGCTGTCAGCTGCATGCCGTCAAGTGAAGGATCAGGCAGTTGGACCGTGCCCGGAAGGATGCTGCTCGTCGCGATGGGTCGGGTGGCAAATCCCGCGAGCCGCGTGTGGCGCACGGCGCCGCGCCGCAGTCCATCAGCGATGTTCTGGAATCGTGTTAGAAACTGCTCCGCTCGCAGCACGACACGCACGGCTTCCGAACTCGCCGGATCCAATGCCTGAACCTTCCGCAGTTCCTCGGACATCGCCCGCCAGCGCGTGGCCAACGCCAGTTTCCACCACCCGCCGACGGGAGTGTCCGGAAGGCGATCGAAGTCCTTCTGCATCTGTTCGGCCCGTCTCGGCAGCTCAAGCATCCGGTTCCGGATCGACTCGACCGCCGCGTCGTGCAGATCCACGACCTTGAAGTCAGAGATCAGTGCAGTCGTGTTGCAGAGCGGATCCAGGAAGAAAAACGAGTGAAACTGGCGCGCGTTGGTTGCCTGGTACCAATCGGAGACCAGCACCGCGCAATCAGTCCATTCCCGGCCCTGCCGGACGATCTCCTGACGCCCTCCGACGGATTTGCCTGCGGCATCTTTCGCCCCCGCACTTAGCCAGACCGGCGCGCTGCCGTCCAGCAACCGGGCTCGCCAGAACACCGCCACTGGATGACCAGGCTCAACCGGAACCGGCTGCTTCAATCGAAGGCTCTGATACGTGTGCGAAGCGACCACCTTTGCGCAGAAACCTTTGCCATCGGGATTGCGAACAACCGTCCAGCCATCACTGGGGTTCCAGTGGTCGTTCCACTTTCCGTTCCCCCAGTCCTCGCTGAACAACACCCTGCCCGGAGCGTTCGGCGATCCCAGGTCAGACAATAACTCTCGCGCCACAGTGTGCAGATCCTGTGCAGTACAAACCTGCCCAGGGAAGATCGCCGTTAGCCCGCACACGACCAAGATCCGCAACATTCTGGATACGAGGATCAGGAAGCGCATTCGTGTCTCATTCATCGATGATTCACTCGTGATCTGTGGGGGCAGGGCAGAGGTTTCGAGTATGTGCCACTAACTACGCCAAGACAATACTCCGACGCACCCGACCAGGATCGCGCCGCGCACGCGATCCACGCCATGATACTGCTCTGTGCCCAGCCGGCTCGACTCAGGTAACGTATCGACGAGAGCTGAGTTGGCAACGTTCTCGGTGTCAGTCGCACTAGGGTATTCAAGTGCTCAGGCGGCTGAAAATCAGCAATGGCAAATGAAGTCGGTTTGTCCATCCAAGGGGATTCATGTTGTAGGATGCGAGAACAGAGGCATCACTAACACGCTGGAAGTGGCTAAAATAGTCACAGGGATTGTGGAGAATCACCTTTCTTAGCAGCAGACAATTACGATGGGCGAAGATCTGGACTTTCTGAAACACACGGCAGCTCTACGTGAGTTGATGCGCAGCGGCGTTGGTTCGCTGACGCCGCATTCGATGTTGGCTCGCAACATCCGCCTGGTCGTTGCCCTGCTGTCACTTTGTCTGACTGGCGCCGGTGCAACGTTGAACGCGGACGAACCGGCTCCGGTGAAGATCTCGGAGTCATTCGAGAAACAGATCCAGCCGCTGCTTGTCAGGTCCTGCGGAAAGTGTCATGGGAAGGTGCCGAAGGATAATGATCTCGATCTCACGAGCTTTGGCTCGGCCCGGGCGATCCTGGCTCGGCCGAAGATGCTCAGCAATGTCGCAGAGCGGGTGCACGGTGGCGACATGCCGCCGAAGGAGGCGCCGCAGCCAAGTCAGGCCGAGCGAAAACAACTGCTGGGCTGGATCACGGCGGCGCTCGATGCCGAGGCGGCCGAGCGAGCCGGCGACCCCGGGCCGGTGACGTTGCGTCGGCTAAGCAACACGGAGTATGACAACGCTATTCAGGATCTCACCGGCGTGGACATGGGGCCGACGCAGGCTCGCGAGTTTCCGGTCGATAGCGTCGGAGGCGAAGGCTTCGCGAACGTCGGCGAGGCGATGCCGGTCACGCCCGAACTGGTCCAACGCTACCACCAGACCGCGCGAGACGTTGCCGCGCGGGCCGTGCTTCTGCCAGACGGATTTCGGTTCTCGCCCTCTCCGGACCGTCCGACCTGGACGGCTGAGACGCTGAAATCACTCCGCAGCTTCCACGCTCGCTACGCTGGGCCCAGCGGAGAACCGCCGCTGGCGGCGCACCTCGCGGCCACCCTGCGCCACCGCGACAAGTTGATCAGCGGCGGCCCCGACGCCATTGCCGCCGTGGCCGCCGAAGAGAAGCTCAACGCGACTTACCTGACCTCGCTTTGGGCCGGCCTCACTGGCACAACGGACTCGTCGTTGGCACCAGCCGAAGTCGATGCTCGAATGGCAAAGTGGCGAAAGAAGGCGGCCGAAATTGAAGCTCAGAAGCAACGACAGCAGGCCGCTTCTCAGAAGATCGAATCCGGTTGGGCATCGTCGAAACGCGTCCTCGCGAAGTCTCAGGTTGCGGAAGGGGACTCGATCCCCTTCGAGCACAAGGTCTCGGTTCGACGCGGCGAACTGCTCCTGTTGACCGTGCTTCCGAACGATAATCACGGCGCCGACAGCACACTCGTCGAATGGACGATCCGTGAAACAGCCGGGGAAAAGCGAACGTGGAGCGTCTCCGATCTGGTTCCCAATTTGCTGAAGGGGAACTCCTGGTCTGACAAGCACGAGGCCCACTGGAGCTTCCTGGAAACGACGTCAACTCCGATGTTCCTCACCGACCGGCGTGACAGCATCCAGGGACATGCCGAATTGAAGTCATGGAGTCTCGGGTCCGAACCCTCGGTCTTCGTGAACGCTGGCGAGGAATTGCGGGTCTGGACGACGTTGCCCGCGCGAACTTTCTTTGTGCATCCGGGACACAAACGCCCCGTGTCCGTCGCCTGGACCAGTCCGATCGATGGCGAGTTGCTGGTCTCCGGCCGCGTCGCCGACGCTCACCCCGCCAATCTCGATGGGATCGCGTTCGAATTGTCGCATCTGGCCGCTCCGGATTTGGGGCCGGCACTGGCCGAAGCGGGCAGTGCGTCCACGGACTTGGTGGATCCCGGTCTGGCTCCGGCACCGCTCGACGTCATTCGAGAAAAATGGCGGGCGGCAACCACCGATCCGGCGCCGGTTCTGGCGGCGATCAAAGCCACGCAGGATCAACTGTTTCGAGGCAACTACGGGAAGCATGCCGTCATCGCGGTCGGCAACGGCTTTCCCGCCTGGGAAGAACTGAACCGCGTCGTCGCTCGCGAGCGGGTTGAGGGCGTTGCCCGCGAACCGGTCTTCCGGCTCGTCGCGTTGCCGGCTCAGCCCGACACGTTCGTGGTCTGGGACCGACTGCGGTTGGAGGGAGGCGACGGACGGACGCTCGTGTTCGCCGAGCACCCGGAATTGAAAGCGGCAATCGAGGTGGCGTGCGGGATCAGGTTCGGCCATCATCCGCAGAACCGGCCAGTCCCCAGATCCGCCCTGGTCACGGCTGCCGGCGCCGAATTGATCATCGACTTGAAAAATCTGCCGGCGCCGCTTCAGAAGTTACTCCAGCTCCCGCGGTTCCTTCGCGCCGATGTAAGCCTCGACGAAGGCAGTCCGGAAACGGCCGAAGTGCAGGCGTTCCTGATTGCCGCCACGGGTGGTGGTGGCAGACTGGCCGAGCCGGTCGCCAAAGCGACGCCGGGCGACCCGCGAGTCGCGAAGATTGTCCATCCGCGCGTCGCCGACGAACGGGCTCGATCGGCCACGGAGTTTCGCGCGCTCTTCCCGCCGGCGGTCCTCTTCGAGCCGATCATCCCGCGAGACGCTCAGGGGAGCGTCTTTCTGTATCACCGCGAGGACGAGCCGCTGCGTCGACTCCTGCTCGACGAGGCGGGGCGAGCCGAACTCAACCACCTGTGGAGCGAACTGGAGTTCGTCAGCGAGCAGGCGTTCGCCACCCCGCGCATGTACGAAGAGATCGTGCAGTACTACCGCCGGCCGAACGACGGCGCGCGGATCATGTTCTTCTATATCCAACTGTTCGGAGAGCAGGTGAAACAGGAGGAGGAGGCCCTTCGTGCGGCCAAGGTCGCCGCGGAGCCGGAACATCTGAAGGCGCTTCTCGACTTCGCCGCGCGCGCCTGGCGCCGGCCGCTCGCCAGCGACGAACTCGCCGCCATCCTCGCGTCCTATCGCGCCGATCGCGCCGACGGCGTGAAGCACGATCCGGCAATCCGCGCGGCTCTCACCCGCATCCTCTCGTCGCCGTGGTTTCTCTACCGGGTCGAGCAGCCAGCGACCGGACCGCACTGGCAGCCGGTCTCGGGCGACGAACTGGCGACGCGGCTGAGCTTCCTGCTGTGGGACTCGATCCCCGACGACGAACTGCGGACGAAGGCGGTGCGTCTTCACGAACCCGCTGTCATGGAGGAACAACTGCGCCGCATGCTGAAGGACGGCCGGATGCGCGGTATGGCCCAGGAGTTCGGTGCCCGCTGGTTGGGCGTGCGGGATTTTGTCACGACTCACGGCCGGAATCTGAAGCACTTCCCCGAATTCACACCGACCGTGCGCGACGCGCTGGCCGCGGAGCCGGTGCGGTTCTTCGAAGATTTGCTGGTGAACGATCGTCCGGTTTCCGATGTGATCGCCGCCGATGCGGTGGTCGTCAACGACGTCCTCGCCAGGCACTACGGCATCCCCGGCGTGACCGGTCCAAAGTGGCGTCGCGTCGAGAAGGTTTCGGCTTACAGTCGCGGTGGGTTGCTCGGCTTTGGTGCCGTGCTTGCCAGGACGGCGGCGGCTTCGCGCACCAGCCCCGTCAAACGTGGCGCGTGGGTGGTTGAATTGCTTGGCGAACGGTTGCCCAAGGTTCCGCCCGGCGTGCCACCGCTGCCCGAGACTCCGCCCGAGGGACTGACTGTGCGAGAGATTACCGAGCGTCATCGAAAGGATCAGAAATGCGCTGGTTGCCACGTCCGCATTGATCCCTACGGCATGACGCTTGAACAATTCGACGCTCTCGGCCGACTGCGGCCCGCCAAAGATCTGAAGCCAGGCGACGCCAAAGCCACCACGCGTGACGGCGTCGACATCGATGGCTTCGCCGGCCTGCGGGACTACATCGCCGGTCCCCGACGCGAGGACTTGCTACGAGGGCTCGCCCGCAAACTGACAGGTTACGCGCTGGGCCGCGCCGTACAGCTTTCCGATCGGAAGCTGGTCGACGAACTGACGAAGACGATGGTCGACGGCGGCCGCTGGTCGGACGTCTTGCTCATCATCGTCCGCAGCGAGCAGTTTCGCTGCATTCGACCGGCGGCCACCGCGCCAACGACGACCGCAGCCCCTTAACCATAGGCGTCTTTCGTTCCGCGAAAGCCGATAATCAAGTATTCTCCGCCACAGGAACATTCCCATGCCCACCCCGTCCGCTTCGACCTTCTCGCGCCGCACACTACTGCGAGGCCTCGGCGTCTCGATGGCTCTGCCTTGGCTCGAATCGCTGCCATTCGCCGCCGTCGCTGCCCCGAACGCCGCCGATCAGCCGCCGACCCGCACGCTCGTCACGTTCACTGGCATGGGCTTTCACTCGAATCACTGGTGGGCCAAGGGAGAGGGCGACGCCATGGAACTCGGGCCGTGCCTGAAGCCGCTCGAGCCTTGGAAGCAGCGGTTGGTCTTCCTCCGCGGTCTGTGGAACGAACAGGCCAACAACGGGGTCATCCACTGCATGCAGACGGGGAACATGCTCAGCGGGGCGCCGATGTCGAAGACCGAGGTCCGCACGGGCGTCAGTTTCGACCAGTTGATGGCGCAGCGGATCGGCAACCGCACGCGGATACCGTCGCTGGTGCTCGGCTGCGAAGGGCCGATTCCGGGTCTCCAGGACGGGCATCCATTGCTTTACAGTTCGCACATCTCGTGGAGCACGGCTGTGTCGCCGACCTGGACGGAAACGCGTCCGGCGCTGGCCTTCGACCAGCTCTTCCGCACGAAACCCAACCGCGGCGACCTCCGTATCGTTGACGCTGTGCTCGAAGACGCCCGGTCGCTGCGGCAGCGACTCTCCGTCTCGGACCGGCAGCGGTTCGAGGAGTATCTCGGCAGCGTTCACGAGATCGAGGGCCGCATCAAGCGGGCCGGCCAGGAGCACGAGGCCGGCGGCTGGAAGCCGAGCCTGACCGCCCCCGATCGCCCGCGGCCTGCCGATGGCATTCCCGCCGAGATCCCGGATTACTGGAAGCTGATGAACGATATCGTGCTGCTCGCCTTTCGCACGGACTCCACGCGGATCGCGACCCTCAAATATTGCAACGACGGCTCGATCCTCACTCACGCGCACGCTGGCGCCAAAGATCAGCATCACCAAATGGCCCACACCCAGCCGGAGGAACTCGTGGGGGTCAATCAGTTCTTCACATCTCAGCTCGCCTACCTGTGCGAGCGAATGGCGGAAGTTAAGGAAGGCGATCGTACGCTGCTCGACAACACAGCCATCATGCACTGTTCAAGCATGATTCACGGCAACCATGACTCCAAACAATTACCGGTGGTCCTGCTCGGCGGAGCGGGCGGCAAGCTCCGCGGCGGCCGCGCGCTCGACTACCTCGAGGCTCCCAACCGTCGCATGTGCAGCCTGTTCCTCAGCCTGATGGAATGGGGTGGCCTGGAACTCGACAGCTTCGGCGATTCGTCAGAGCGATTGACAGGCATTTGATCGGTGCGATCGCGGTGAACAGCACATCGATTTGCACGCGAGCGCACGGCCCGGTCTAAATCTCGGGGCGTGGCGACTACGCGATGATGTCTTTTACGACTTTTCCATGTACGTCGGTGAGACGGAAGTCGCGTCCTGCGTGCCGGTACGTTAGTCGTTCATGGTTAAAACCCATCAAGTGCAGCATGGTCGCGTGCAGATCGTGAACGTGTACACGATTCTCGACCGCGCGATAGCCGAACTCATCGGTGTTCCCGTATGCCATGCCGCCTTTCACGCCTCCACCCGCCAGCCAGACGGTGAAGCCGTGGTGATTGTGATCGCGTCCAGTTGGTGGCGAGCCACCAAGTGGGACTTCGACAGCCGGCGTACGACCAAACTCGCCGCCGCAGATGACGAGAGTTTCATCGAGCATGCCGCGAGCAGCCAGGTCGGTGAGCAGTGCGGCGATCGGTCCGTCCGCCTGCTTGCCGAGATTGCGATGACCGGAAGCAATGTTCTCGTGCGAGTCCCATGGCTGAACATCGCCGTGATAGCACTGGACAACACGTACACCGCGTTCAACCAATCGCCTGGCCATCAGCAACTGCCGACCGTGGACCGTATCCGCCCCGTAAAGTGCCTGCGTCTCTTTCGTTTCCTTGGAAATGTCCAACGCATCAGTCGCCTCCATCTGCATGCGAAACGCCAATTCAAACGACTGGATCCGCGCTTCGAGATTCGCGTCCTCTTTGCGTTCCCGCTGGTGCCGGTGATTGATCGCTGCCAGTAGGTCGAGTTGCCGTCGTTGCTCGGCGGTAGAAAGTTTCGAGTTGCGAATATTGGCAATCAGGTCGGTCACCTTTGTTTTGCGCGTGTCGAGGTACGTGCCCTGATAGATGCCGGGAAGAAACGAACTGCGCCAGTTGGATGAATCGGCAACAGGCAGTCCCGGGCATAACGTCACAAAGCCAGGCAGATTTTGGTTGTCGCAGCCGAGGCCGTATGTGAGCCAGGAACCATAGCTGGGGCGAGAAAGTCGCTCGTCCCCCGTGTTCATCAAACGCATGCTCTGTTCGTGATTCGGCGTGTTGGCATACATCGACCGAATGACACAAATGCGATCGGCATGCTGGGACGCAGTCTTTTGAAAGACCTCGCTGCCCCACAAACCGCTCTCTCCGTACTGCTTGAACTGAAACGGCGATGCGAGAGCGACACCGGTTTCCCGCTCGGTCGTCAGATTTCCCGTCGGCAGCTTCTTGCCGTTCCAGCGATCGAGTTCCGTTTTGGGATCCCACGTGTCAACCTGAGATGGTCCCCCATTCAAATAGATGTGAATAATGCGTTTAGCTCGAGCCGCAAAATGGGGTTCCTTCGGCGACAATGGATTACCCGCTTGAAGCAACGAAGGCAGCGCCAGCAATCCGAGTCCCGTGCCTGTCGATTGCAGGAACTCGCGGCGTGATTGCGACAATGAGTTGAGAAGAGTCATGGGTCATTCAGTCCACAAACATGAGTTCGTTACTCATCAGTAACACCTGAGCCAACTGCTCCAGATTGCTCTCACTCAGAAACGATGTTGCAAGTGCCAATTCGTCTTCGCCTGGAGCGCGTCCGAGAGTCCATTCGTAGAGCTGGCGTACGCGCGCCGTGTTTTCGCCGCTCGTACGTGATGCAAGGCGATTGGCAGCCTCGGTCATGAAACTGGAGTTCATTGCGAATAGTGCCTGCTGCGGCACGGTGGTGATCGTTCGACGTGGCGTTGACGTGTCGGCATTCGCAAAGTCGAACGTCTGTATGATGTTCGGCAAGTTCTGTCGCTCCACGAATGCATACACCGTCCGCCGGCGATTGTTGGTATCGGTGATCAACTTCGGTGGCCCGAACATGGTTTCGTCGAGCGTGCCGGATACGAACAACAGAGTGTCTCGCATCTGTTCGAGATCAATTCGGCGGCGGTTTGCATGCCAGACCAATCGATTGTCCGGATCAACCTGCAGCTGGCTTTTCATCCGCTCGGATTCCGGCAGACGCGACCTACGCTGCCAGGCGGCCGAGGTCATGATCAATTCGTGTAGCGGCTTGGTTCGCCATCCATTCTCGATCAGAAACGCCGCCAAGAAATCGAGCAGTTCGTGATGCACGGGTTGGGGAGTGCGAAGCCCAAAGTCGCTGGGATTCTCGACCAGGGGTTCACCGAAGTGGTGCATCCAAACGCGATTCACCCACACACGCGCGGTCAAGGGATTGTGTGGCGACGCGATGGCGTTTGCGAGATCGAGTCGGCCGCTGCCATTGGAAAACGGTTTCCGATGCTCCTCTGACACAACGCGCAGAAACTGTCGCGGAACAGGATTCCCGCGAGACCCTGGATTGCCACGCTGAAAGATGACCGGATCGTACAGGACTTCCGAGTCTCGCACGATCATGGCTCTGGCCGAGGCTCCGCTGTGTTTGACGGCAATCGCATCGAGTTGATTGACCGTGCCGCGGAACGAATCTTTTTCCTTGCGTGACAACAGGTAATAGATGTTTTCAATCGGAAACCATACGGGGCTCTCTCGAGACATCAGCAACGCACCGATCTGGTCATCTTCCCATGCTGTGTTATCCAGCCTGAGCTGCAATTCCGTTCGGCGCCGTTCGAGCTCCGCAATTCGCTTCTTACGTGATTCATTTGGCGTCTGTGACTTGTCCGGCACGATCCGTGGGTTGCCAAGGATGGCCTGGTCATGTGAAATTCCCTGGCCACCTTCAGTAACCAGCAGTGTCAGAAATCTCACGTCGGCACCAATCGCAACATCGATTGGCAGGCCCTCGCCTTGGGCGGGAAAATTCGCAGCGTTTACAACTTGATGGCCATCAAGGTAAACGGCCACATCAAGCTGACTCTCCCCTTTCGCCCCGCCATGTCCAAGTAGGGCTTGAAAGCGACTGGTCCGAAATTCGAAAGCCGATCGCATGGCCTGCACATCGAACGTGACGCCTTTATTGGCATGCAGAGCCAGCATCCAATTCGGCGCGACGCCATAGTCGACACCGTTGATGCTGTTTGTAGTCGAGCCAGAGCTGGGGCCGTACTTGAAGTAGTCCCATGTCTTGCCTTCACTCGGTCTGAATCCGTCGATCTTGACGCCGGTTGATGTCGCCGTTGCCGACCCGCTCTTCGGCGTGAAGATGCCGTCGATAAACGGATTGGACGGTACGGCAATCAGTTCGTCGAACCGCTCGATTGGGATGAACCCGGTTTCGCCTGTCGTTGGTTTGCCGGTGACGGGATGGATGCCGTGCCCTCGAGTGCCCGAGCCGAACCCGTTTCCTCCGCCAACAACGTCGGCCAAGTTGATGGCACCACCATCGAGCGTGGCTCGTTCTGCGCTGAGCGAACCGATTTCCTTGGCGATGGACTGTTTCTCTTCCCAGACGCTGCGGATGATTTCGCCATACGTTCGTGCGATGTCCTCAGGCGTCATCGGTTTCGCAGCGAGCAGACCGTCGACGATGCGTGGGTCCACACCACGCTGCCTCCATTCGTCGGGCTTCAGCACGGGATCAAGCATCATGTCGTGCCAAGGTCCGAAGATGGGATCCTCTGCAAACGCGCGTCGGTCGATCAACTTACGCCAACGCCAAGTGATTTGCGGGCGAAGCTGGTTCGGAAGCAGCGACAGAAAAAAGATCGCCGTTTCACTGATGTCCGGTTCAGTGGTGGCCACCTTCATGAGGTAATCCGGAGTGCGGCGGCGCGCGGTTTCAAGCGTGTTGCCATAGTGTTGTTGCCGCAGCGCGAAGACTTCGGCCAGCTTGTCTCCGAACTCCTTTTCAAACGCCTTGCCTGACTCTGATACCTCTTCAATTCGAGGCCGGTCGTATGGTTCCATGCTGCTCGCAAAGACACCGTACAGCGAGTAGTAGTCGGCCGTCGGCACGGGGTCGAACTTATGGTCATGGCATCGTGAGCAACTGACGGTCAGCCCTAAGAAGCCACGCGTGACGACGTCGATCTGATCATCGATAACGTCATGACGGTTGCGATCGAACATGCGGCCAAGCGTCAGCAGACCCATACCCGCGAGCGCGGGCGAGTCGTCGGCCAGGCCCATTTGATCGGCGGCGATCTGTTCGCGGATGAATTGATCGAATGGCTTGTCGTCGTTAAACGCACGAATAACATAATCGCGATACGTGTACGCAAACGGTCGAATTCGCGCGTCTCCATACATCAGAACGCCATCCTTCGCGTCCGAATACCGCGCCACGTCTAGCCAATGCCGCCCCCAACGTTCTCCATACCGAGGCGACGACAACAGCCGTTGAATGAGCTCGGGAAACTCTTCTCGCGACGTGGCAAGTTGCTTAGCGGTTGGTGGCAGACCGTGCAGATCCAAGGTGGCTCGGCGAATGAGTGTCCGCATGTCTGCCGGACCGGTTGCGACGAAGCCCCGCTCGGTCAACTTGCGATCAATCAGCTCGTCAACCGGATGCGCGCCTCCCTTCAGGACCGGTGCCCGTACTGGTCGAAACGCCCAGTGTGTCTTACCGCGAGCTTCGATGTCAGTCTCGATCGGCTTGTCGTTACGGGGATCAACAGCCCCTCGCCGGATCCAAGTCTCGAGATCAGCAATCTGTTGATCTGTGAGCTTCCCACCTGCATCGGGCGGCGGCATTTTCAACTTCGCATCATCATGCGAGACTGCGCGAATGAGCAGACTGGCCGAAGGATCGCCGGGGACAATGGCCGGTCCCCCTTCCCCGCCGCGTTTCCATCCGGCCTTCGTGTCGAGGCGTAACTTGCCGGACGGATCGTCCGCTCCATGACATTCGTAGCAGTGCTCGACAAGAATCGGCCGCACACGCTTTTCAAAAAATTCAATCTGCGATGTGGCGGGTTCGTCCGCCGCACACAGAGCCGTTGTGCACAGGCATACAGTCGCGGCAATAAGAAAGATCAACCGATTCAAACGTTGGTCGAAGCGGACATCCATCTTGAATCCTTCAACTCCTGCCAAGCCCATTCGTCTTCGGACAACGGCATGTTATCGAATTGAGGGCGTGGAACGACGATGCGTTGTCTCAAACGAGCTCAATGAGCCAGCACTGTTTCTGCGCCACGCCATCGCAACAAAACAGAATTGTCGGGGCCATTATCGTAGCTCATAATGGCACTGTAAAGCTCATGCTCGAGCTGCGCAAACTTGCTAAACTGGACCTCGTTAGTTCGAGGACGGGCCTACCACCATGTCGAACACTGCCAGATGACCTATTTGCCGAGACTGACAATCGCGGTGGCGATCATTGTCGCGTCGTTCGTCTTTGACACCGCGCTCGTTGATGCCGCGGACGTCGCCGAACAGATTGTCTGGACGCTGCCTGGAACAGAGGTCAGTGATGCGGATCTGACGGACGCGCGAACACTCATTGACGAACACGGCTTCGAGTCGTGGTCTCTACTGCGAACAACCAACTCGAATGGACCTGTCGCAACACGGACGTGGGCGCACGACGGCAGGTATGCGCCGCTGGACTGGTCGGGAAGCGATCTGTTCGGCGCTCCGATCAAGGGTGCTATCTTTCGTACCAAACCCACAGCGCTCGCTCCGTTCATTGTTGGTGTCACGCGGACGTACACCATCGACTGCACCATGAAGCAAGGCGAGCTGATCCTCGCACCGGGACCGGATCATGCAGTCGTCCTGGGGTGGCGCAGTCCGTTTGATGGGCGAGTCGCAATTCGCGGGTCGTTCAACAATCGCCAGACATGCTGCGGGAATAACTCGCAGGTCAACTGGTATGTCGAGCGAGGAACTGCTCCTGATCTGACGATCGGGTTCAAGCCTGAGGTGCTCGCGCAGGGCGTATCGGACAACAACATTGACGGCGGTGTTGCTCCGTTCGAAATGACCGACCTGGAAGTGCTGGCTGGCGACTGGTTCTACTTCATTGTTGACAGCAAAGCCGATGGAACGGGCACGCCGCACCACGGTGATGCCACGATTCTGGACCTCAGCATCACAATGACGGGAGCGACGCTGCCTCCGCCACCTGAGTTCGAGAAAGACATCCGCCCGCTGCTGACGGCTCATTG
>JACKQG010002775.1_pt1 | contig 22291 bp, 21 predicted proteins | sample 8237621 | NCBI WGS metagenome assembly JACKQG01 (sample SAMN15677084, study PRJNA649215) | marine metagenome | biome: marine; feature: Black Sea; material: saline water; isolation source: suspended particulate matter (SPM) from the Black Sea western gyre | collected 2013-06-09/2013-06-10 | depth... | reverse complement strand
GGTGAGACGAGCAAGATCTTCCCTTCATCGAGGTCAGCTCTCAGCTGTGCTGGTAATTTGAAGTTTTGAGTTCCTTTTGCTAAGAAGTAGATAATATTTGAAGACCTTCCTGGTTCTCTTGCTCTCAATGCCTGTTTTTCAATAGTCGATTGCCACCCGCCAGCCAAGGTCAACGGGCGGGTCATTAGTGCTTGAACAAGTTCAAGAGCCGGTTGGTAGATAGAAAGAGGAATCTCCCGGGAGCAGTAAATAGCAACGGGATTTGCTCTCAACAAGTCTTCATTGCCGATGGAATACATCTGTTTATTGGACGAACATTGACAATTCGTTAATCGGCTTCAACTTTGCACATTTTGTGCACCCTCAATAATAAAACAGGTAAAGGCAGGTTACGCCGGTTAGCTATGGTCGTTACATATTTTGACTTGGATGCAATTATACCCTGAGGAAATCGCTTCATTTCTTTCAGGTCACTCTTACGAATCTGACTGCGCCATTTTATTTCCACTGGCTGGATATTCTTATCGATAATAGTAGCAACATCAATCTCTCCTTTCCCTTTAATATAGAAAGTTGGTGTAATCCGGTGAAAATGATTCACGGCGATAGCTTCAACAACATGGGAAGCAACATCTGGGTTTTTCATCGCTGGCAACACGACTTCATTGTACGGATCCATACTTCCTGAGATCCAGGCAACTAATGCATAGTGTATGAAAGGATCAGAGAAGTATACCTTCTTGGCTTTTTTGGGAGCTGCAGTAAAAGTATCTTCCCTGAGTGCCGGCAGAATAATTACGACATCCATCGAGCCCAGAATCTGGATGTAATCAGCCACAGTTGCCGGATGGTCTATCGAAAGGTCTGCCGCTAGATTGTTCCAAGTGATCTGACTTCCATAACGCCGAATGATGGCATGTATAATTTCTCTAAGATATGTTTCGGACTTGTTGCGTTTTAGAAAGTCTCCCCGGATCCAGTCAAAATAGGTCCTGAAAGTAGAGTAATCAATGACCCCATCTCTTTCTAATTCATTGACTGCTGTAAGGTAACCTCCTGTCTTTCGATAGGAAATAAACTCTTCGAAAAGTTTCTCTGTTTTTTTCTGGTCCAATAGATCGTGTAACGTGACAAAAGAACAAGTGGATATATCATCTATCCATACGTTGGGAAGTTTATCTCTCAATGCGACGTAACGCTTGAAAGTGAGTGGATAGTATTGATAGTCAATTATTGGTGAACGTCCTCTGCGACCTGGAAGCTGCTTTACAACATCTTTGATAATAGTAGAATCTGAGCCAGAAATCATGACGAAAGTGTTCTCCAGTTCGCCTGTGTCAGCTAAGTGTTTCAGAGTGCGGTGCCATTGCGCCACATAAGTGATTTCGTCGATAAAAATATATTTAGTCTTGTCAGATTCGAGACTGCCTAATTCGGTCTCAACTACCGCGAGTAAATCCCTATAGTCGCTAATCAGCTCACAAGAAATGAAGAGAATTTGCTCTGGTGCAACCCGATTCTTAATAAGTGTATGAATGAATTGTTTTATGAAAGTAGTTTTTCCTACCTGTCTTCCACCTGTAAGGGTGTAAATACCTGGTGCTGTGGTGGCAATCTTTTCTAACAGGGGGCTTTTATAAACCAAACTTAGTCGGCGCAGCTCTCTTAGCTGAGGATCGTTTTGGACAAAATCTGTTTCCGATTCTCGGAACAGGTTGTGTGATGAGAAACGTGGATCCATAACAAAATTTAATACTGAAAATTTTATTCAACAACCATTGAATAAATTTATTCAATGATCATTGATTAAACTGAATAGGAATGTTGTCTAATTGTTAAATGGGGTAGTTCTTAAATGTTACCGGATTCCCGTGTTGGTGTTGGCTTGGTTCTATTCATCAGCATTGTAATGCCACAATGCCGGAATACTTCGGCACATTCCTATTTTTGTATCCTCTGCTACTACTTATTACTGATCACCGCCTGCCCGCCGTAGTTCTAACGAAGGCGGGCCTGCGCTGCCGCCAGCCGAGCGATGGGAACCCGGAAAGGCGAACAGCTTACATAATCCAATCCTGTCCGATGGCAGAAGTCGATGGAATCGGGATCACCGCCGTGCTCACCGCAGATACCAATTTTTAATTCCTTTCTTGTAGCACGACCCAGATCAACGCCCATTTTCACCAACTTTCCCACACCTGTCTGATCGAGAGATTGAAACGGATCATGGGGAAGAATTTCTTCACTAAGATATGTAGGTAGAAATCCGCCAATGTCGTCCCGGGAGAATCCGTAGGTGGTTTGGGTAAGATCATTCGTTCCAAAAGAGAAAAACTCAGCTTTTTCAGCAATTTCATCAGCGGTGAGACACGCTCTTGGGATCTCAATCATAGTACCTACAAGATAGTCAAATTGTACGCTTTTTTCTTCCATCACTTCGCTCGCCACTTTTCTGACAATTGCTTCTTGATGTTCATATTCTTTATAGCTTCCCACCAATGGGATCATCACTTCAGGGTGGGTGTTGATATCTTCTTTTGTCAATTGTGCCGCAGCTTCAAAGATAGCCCGTGCCTGCATCTCTGTGATTTCAGGATAGGCGATACCAAGCCTGCATCCACGATGTCCTAACATGGGATTTGATTCGTGGAGGGAGCTGATGCGGACTTGAAGTTTGTCTTTGGGGATTCCAAGGTCAGCTGCAAGTTCTGTCGTTTGTTCATCGGTGAGAGATACAAATTCGTGAAGTGGTGGATCTAAAAGTCGGATGGTAACGGGAAGGTCTTTCATTGCTTTGAGAAGACCATAAAAGTCATCTCGCTGGTATGGTAAGAGTTTCATAATTGCTTTCCGTCGCGCCTCTTCAGTCTCTGCAACAATCATCTCTCGCATAGCGCTGATTCGTTCCGGCTCGAAAAACATATGTTCAGTGCGACAGAGTCCTATTCCTTCTGCTCCAAAATCTCTGGCTTGCCGGGCATCTTCAGGGCGGTCAGCATTGGTTCGGACGCCAAGATGGCGAACCTCATCTGCCATTTTCATAAATTCACGGAACGATTCATTGTGGACAGGATCTGCAGGTTGCAAAGGCAGTTCACCAAGATAAACCACCCCTTTCGTTCCATTCAGGGTGATCCAGTCACCTTCTTTCAATGTGTGTCCATTCACTTTGATGGTTCTCGCTTGACGGTTAATGTTGAGAGCTCCACATCCGACGATACAGCACTTCCCCCAACCTCGAGCCACCAGGGCAGCATGACTGGTCATTCCACCTCTGGCTGTCAGGATGGCTTCAGCAGCGTGCATTCCGTGGACATCCTCAGGTGACGTTTCATTCCGGACGAGAATGACCTGCTTTCCCTCATTTGCCCACTCTTCAGCGTCATCTGCGGTAAAGACGATTTGACCCGATGCACCACCAGGTCCTGCTGGCAGACCTTCTGCCAGAGAGGTAGCAGTCATTTCAGCAGCGGGGTTCAACATGGGGTGAAGGAGCTCATCCAGCTGAGAGGGTCGAACGCGCATCAGGGCTTCGTCCCTGGAGATCAACCCTTCTTTGTACATATCCACCGCCATTTTTACAGAAGCCGTTCCGTTTCGCTTTCCGGTACGAGTCTGAAGCATCCAGAGGCGACCGGACTCGATGGTGAATTCAATATCCTGCATATCGCGATAATGGGTGTCAAGTTTCTTCTGAATTTCATCAAGTTGCTTGTATATATCTGGCATAGTCTCTTCTAATGATGGAATGTGAGCGTTTTTATCTGTCTTTCCTGCAATATTGATAGGGTTAGGCGTTCGTATACCTGCCACTACATCTTCCCCTTGAGCGTTTGGAAGCCATTCGCCATAAAACATATTTTCACCAGTGGCGGGATTGCGGGTAAAAGCGACACCTGTGGCACAATCATCTCCCATATTGCCGAAGACCATCGTTTGAATGTTCACGGCTGTTCCCCAATCATCAGGAACACCTTCGATGCGGCGGTACGATACTGCTCGTTTTCCGTTCCACGATTGAAAAACAGCTCCAATTGCTCCCCACAGTTGATCGTAAGGATCGTCTGGGAATTCAGCACCTAATACTTTCTTAATTTTTATCTTAAATGCATCAGATAACTCTTTCCAATCCTCTTCGTCTAGTTCGGTATCTTGTTCTACCCCTTTTGCCTTTTTTTGATCTTCAATCAATTCTTCAAGTTGTTCCCTGATGCCGTAACCTTCTTCCACTTCAATGCTGGCTCCCTTTTCCATCACAACATCAGAATACATCATAATCAAACGGCGGTAAGCATCATAGACAAATCGGGGATTATTGCTCTTTTTGATAAGTCCTGGGATGGTTTTGGAGGTAAGTCCGATATTTAAAACTGTCTCCATCATTCCGGGCATGGAGGCTCTGGCACCGGAGCGGGCGGAGACAAGGAGGGGATTTTCTGGATCACCAAACTTCCGGCCTATAATCTCTTCTGTCTTTTTTAAAGCCTTCATCACCTGATCTTCAAGTTCTGGTGGATAACTTTTACCCTGATCGTAGAAGTAGGTGCAAACATCTGTGGTGATGGTAAAACCGGGAGGAACAGGAATGCCTTTATTTGTCATCTCGGCGATGTTAGCCCCCTTACCTCCGAGGAGGTCTTTCATTTCACTGCTTCCATCAGCATGACCATTTCCAAAAAAATAAATGTATTTCATTGTATCTCCTTTTTAGAATCTGAAAGTTTTGTTAAATGAACTAATCCATTTGAAGAAATATACATTAAATTTAGAAAATTGATTGAGCAGTTTCCAAACCGTATTTAGGTTGATTTTGTACTGAGTACTCATTACCATAAGGACAGATTATTAGAGAAGAAATTATGGTTCTTCACAATATCCCGTACCTGAATGATACCTGTCAGGCTCCCGACTGAGAGAAATGAATTTGTATTCAGAAATAATCCGAGATACAAGCATTAACACGGTGTCAACACCCAAATACCACCCCCTCTTTTCATTCTCCCCCATCGAGGGAGAGAAGGTCTTGCTGAGAAGTCACATCTCAAATTCTTATTGCAGACCCTATGGGCAAAACTGTTTGAAGCCATGCTACCAAGAACTCCTCTCCCCTGGTGGGAGAGGAAAAAAGGTGAGGGGGGATCTTTTTTCTTCTCAAGAGTTTCATTGTAACAAAAGCTACGAGAGTTTTTGTAAGATTGAATCTGGCTCACATTGTACAGCTCCTAGAATAAAAATGGTATCCAGGTACGCATTATTGTGATGAGCCGAAATTATATGTCCAAAACGGTCATCATTGCAGCATTAGATGAAGAATTAATATATTTTGCCCCATTGTTTAGGGGAAAAAGTAATGTCTGTTTATTAAAGACGGGAGTGGGTGAAAAGAAAACAGTGTTTACACTTAACCACCATTTTCAAAAGGATCAATGTGATTCTATCCTTAACATAGGCACCACCGGCACTCTTACCAGTGAGATTCCCTTTGAGTCAATTGTTATTCCCGACAGGACAGTAAATTTTGACACAGGAGAGGAATGTTATGTTGATAGGGAATTTCGAGTGAATATTGAAAACCAGCTAAAAAATCAGGGTGTTTATTTTTACGCGGGTAAGCTGGTTACGGTTAGGACTCCCGTAATGAGCGAAGCAGACCGGGAAAAAATCCACAGGGAAACAGGAGCCATTGCTGTGGATATGGAATCACATTTTGTAAATGTCTGGGCAAGGGATAGGAACATTCCAGCAGTTGTCCTGAGGATTGTGACAGACTTATCCGACTCTAATGCTGTTAGCGATTTTAACGATCATCTGCAGAGCGCATCTAAAAAATTGGCAAAAATTATAGGAAGGTTGGAGTTTCATTGAGAATATCGGTTATTATTCCTACGTATAATCGCAAGATCCTTACTGTTAGAGCAGTCAGGTCGGTGTTAAACCAGACCTATTGCCCAGATGAAATTGTAGTTGTTGATGACGGTTCAGTAGACGGCTCCCTGGATGTGTTTGCACAGTTTGGGGATTCAATTACTGTCTTGAATCAATCAAATAAAGGGGTATCGGCAGCACGTAATTCAGGCATCCTTCATTCGTCGGGTGATTGGCTGGCATTTCTTGATTCCGACGATGAGTGGCTCCCCGAAAAATTGGAAAAGCAGGTGAAGTATAATAGAGAAAATACACAGATAAAAATCAGTCAGACGAACGAGATCTGGATACGGAATGAAAAACGGGTGAACCCATTGATGAAACACCAGAAATATGGTGGCTGGATTTTTAAAAAATGCCTACCTCTCTGTATCGTCAGTCCATCCGCTGTGATGATTCACCGATCTGTGTTTGATGAGGTTGGACTTTTCGACGAGACACTTCCTGTCTGTGAGGATTATGATCTCTGGTTGAGGATTGCGCGCAGGTATGAAATTGGCTTGCTGCCTGAAAATCTCGTTATCAAGTATGGTGGGCATGACGATCAATTGTCTCAAAAATATTGGGGCATGGACCGATTTCGTATTCAGGCGATGGAAAAGCACATTGGTGAATCATTGCCATCAGAATTAAGAAAAGCTTTATTAGTCGAGTTGGTGAAAAAGTGCCGCATTGTGTCAGAGGGGGCAGAGAAACGAGGGAATGAAAATGTAAAGCAAATTTATCAGAAAAAATTAGAGATCTATGAGGAAATGTTGAAATCATATTGGGAGGACTCAAGAAACCACTAATTACGCAAATTTTCGCTAATGGTAAAGGACTATCTTCAGCAATATGTGAAGTTGATAATCTCATATTTTGTAAAAATACCTTTTCGGAGTGGACTCATATTTAAAGGGAGAGAATATAAATGTCGGGAATTAATATAGAGGTATGTTCCAGGAATTTGCTGGATGTGGATGACAGGTTTACCGGGATTCGATTTCCTGCTAACACCGGTCATAAAATTTTTCGTTGGCCTTTCCTTGGAATACAAGATGGGAAACAGGTACGCATTGTTGGGAATGGAGAACTATTGAATAATTTTAATGGCGATCGCGTTGCGGTTTTTTTAGTGGAAGAAGCGAATCCCCTCTCATTACTCAAGAAAGTATGTGAGTATTACAATACCCAGCGACCACTGAACCTGATTGAGAAATCCAATTTATTAAAACTGGGTCAGAAGATTGGTATTTCAAAGGCGAATCTGGTCAAGGAAATCTGTCCAATTTTAAATGTACCCCCCAAACGTGATGTTGTTCAGGATCTCCTTTATTTACAAAAACTGCCTGAAACGCTAAAACTATACGTTGTTGAGAAATCTATGAGTCTGAAACTGATAAAGTTGTTTCAGCGGTGTGGAGATGATTTTGAGTGGGTAGAAAAGCTAATAGACAATGGAAGGGCAAGCTTGGGAGTTTTAATAGAGATTATTAATGCGGCGTGGGAAATCAGCCGTAGGGATGATCGAGTTATTGATGAAATACTGACTGATGTAGGTCTGAATGATGAGGTAAACCCTGATGATATTTCTGACATTCGAAATAGACTCTTCCAGATGCGTTTTCCAATCTTAAGTCGGGCTAATGATCGTGTTGAATCTGAGATAGAAAAATTGTCACTACCCAGAAATGTTCACATTTCCTGGGATCGAACTTTCGAGTTGGAGGGGGTTAAGGTATGTATTCAATCCAAAAAAGGAAATGAACTACATGCAAAACTAAAAAAACTCATGGAAATAAATCTGGAGCCGCTTTTTAAAACCCTCGATTTTGCGAGATGAATTAATTTAATCTTGTTTTCACTATTTTTCCCTCCTATTATTACTGTGGTTTAGGATATTTAAATAATTGATATTGTTGGCTATGTTCTATGAAACAACTGAATAAACACATAAATCAATTTGTAGCCTCGTCCTTCAGGGCGGGGAGTAAAATTGCTAAAACAAGTCAGGGCGTTCACGCCCTTTATTGTATCTTTGAAAATAACGCCGTGCCTGTCCGCCGAAGACACGAAGGCGGGAACGGCGTAAAAACGTTTGTTCATATTCTCAACCCCGCCCTGAAGGACGGGGCTATAGATATTCACAATTCCGTCAAAGGCCGGACAAGTCCAGTCAGTAGCCTGTCAGGTCAGTTTCCTCAGAATGTAGCATTAAAACAGGTCGTTTTTAGAACGTAACCATATTATTCTATTAAAAATCTGCTGAAAAAGGAAAAAATTCTAACAGGGTTGAGTTTCAACAATCTCCCCTGGTTACAATAATCCAATAACTGATAATATCATAAAAGAGAATAAAACAAATGCCTCAAAATAGAGATTTTCGAAATGTGTTAACATTTGATGATGTTCTATTGGTACCCAGATATTCTGAGGTGCTACCCAAATACGTGGACGTTACAACGATATTGACAAAAAAGATACCATTAAACATTCCCATCATCAGTGCTGCTATGGATACGGTAACAGAAAGTGAGATGGCAATTGCGATGGCAAGGGAGGGAGGACTTGGATTTTTACATAAAAATATGTCCATCGAACATCAGGCAATGGAAGTGGAAAAAGTTAAGCGGTCGGAAGGCGGTGTCATCATTGATCCTGTTACGCTGTCTCCGGATAAATCACTTCGGGATGCAGTGTCGGTGATGCGTCAACATAAAATATCCGGGTTACCAATCGTTAATAGTAAAAACCGATTGGTAGGAATTTTAACCGAACGGGATATCCGTTTTGAATCAAATCTGGATCAACCGATAGAAAATTGTATGACCAGAGATCTGGTAACGGCTCCCCTGGGTACGACGTTAGAAGAAGCGAGGGATATTTTACAAAAAGAGCGAATTGAAAAATTATTATTGGTGAATGGCGATGGTACGTTTGCCGGGTTAATCACGGTAAAGGATATTCTCAAGAAGCAGGCATATCCAAATGCTACATTGGATCATCGGGGTCGCTTATGCGTTGGAGCAGCCATTGGCGCCACAGATGATGTCCTCGATCGGGTAGATGTTCTCGTGGATGCTGGTGTGGATGTTCTCGTATTGGATTCTGCACATGGTCACTCAAAAGGTGTCATTGGTGCAGCAATGAGAGCTAAAAAAGCCTATCCTGATATTCAATTGATTGCAGGAAATATAGCCACTGCTGATGCGACAAAAGCATTAATAGATGTTGGTGTGGATGCAGTAAAGGTTGGGCTTGGAGCAGGAGCCAGTTGTACCACCCGCGTCATTGCTGGTGTAGGAGTACCACAGTTGACGGCAGTTCTCGATTGCTGTGAGGAAGTAGCCAAATCAGGCATTCCTGTGATTTCTGATGGTGGAATTCGTTATTCAGGAGATATTGCAAAAGCCATCGCTGCCGGTGCTAATAGCGTGATGATTGGCAGTCTGTTGGCAGGTCATCTTGAAAGTCCCGGGGAGATATTTATCCACGAAGGTCGACAGTACAAATCCTATCGGGGGATGGGATCGTTAGGTCCAATGAAAGAAGGAAGTGCCGATCGTTATTTTCAAGAAGGAGAAAAAAGTATAAAACTTGTCCCTGAGGGGATTGAAGGTATTGTCCCGTATCGTGGGAGTGTCCAGGAAACTATCTACCAGATGGTAGGAGGATTGAGATCCTCAATGGGGTATTGTGGTGCCAGTGATATTGAAGCTATGAGAGGAAACAGTGAATTTATACGGATTTCTCCAGCCGGGATGTCCGAAAGCCATCCGCACGATGTTCAAATTATAAAAGAAGCGCCAAATTATCAGGCGGGGGATAAACAAAAACGGAATAATTGATGGGGTATTTCAGCCCCGTCTTGTATGTCTCTACCACTGGCAACGATATCAGTGGTAGCTCTGCCGAAAATCCACTCTCCTTCATCCAGCTAATAAAATGTGTGTGTTAAATTAGTGTTTGAAACACCGCATCCCGGTAAACACCATCGCAATCCCATGTTCATTACAGGCATCAATAACCTCCTCATCCCGGATTGAACCTCCCGGCTGGATGACAGCCTTTATTCCTGTATCCACAATCCGGTCTATGCTGTCCCGGAAAGGGAAGAAAGCATCAGAGGCGAGGATGGCGCCATCCAGTTTGTCTCCCGATTTTCGGATGGCGATGTCCACAGCATCCACACGGCTAACCTGTCCAGCACCTATTCCTAAAGTCGTGTTGTTCTTCGAGGTCAATATTCCGTTGGACTTGACGTGTTTCAGTACTTTCCAGCCGAAGAGCATATCCTCAATCTCCTGTTCTGAAGGTTGTACTTTCGTCACAGTGCGCAGGTGTTCAGGTGTTAACGTATGAACGTTACTTTCCTGAACAAGCAAGCCGCCATCCACATAGCGATGTTCAATCTGGGGTTGTCGCTCAGAAATATTACCGATCCCAAGTACCCGGAGATTTTTCTTTTTGGAGAAGAATTCGAGCACACCCTCTTCAAAGTCAGGTGAAAGGATGATCTCGATAAAAATCTTCCTGAGAGCCTCGGCGATTTCGATAGTACACGTTCTGTTCAGAGCGACGATACCACCGAAGGCTGAGAGAGAGTCAGCGTTGAAGGCACGGTGAAAGCAGTCAGTGATGTTGTCACCTATAGCGACACCGCAAGGGTTGGCGTGTTTGACAACCGCACAGGTGGGCTCGGTAAATTCCCTCAAACAAGCCAGGGCACCGTCGGCATCCATTACATTATTGTAGGATAGTTTCTTGCCCTGATGGATGGTGGCACTAAGGATGTTCGGACCGGTGGCGATGGGGTCCTTGTAAGCGGCAGCCTTCTGATGAGGATTCTCTCCGTAGCGTAGGTCGTAGTACTTTTCGAATGTTACCGAAAAATCGCCTGACAGTGGCTCATCCTTCAGGTGATCGTGAATGAGGGTATCGTATTTAGCTGTATGCCCGAATGCCTTGGTGGAGAGCCGCTTCCTTGTTTCGAATGTCAATCCGCCTTCCTTCCGAAGTTCGGCGAGGACGGAATCGTAGTCTGCTGGATCAACAACAACAGTCCCCCATCCAATGTTCTTCGCAGCGGAGCGAATCATAGTTGGCCCGCCGATGTCAATATTCTCCAATGCCGTATCGATGTTGACATCCGTTTTCTGGATAGTTTCAGCAAAGGGGTATAGGTTGCAGACCACCAGGTCGATCCATTGGATTTTGTTAGCTTTTGCTTCTTCCTGATGCACATCACGCAGGCCAAGAATGCCGCCCTCCACCAGTGGATTGATAGTTTTTACTCGTCCGTCCATAATCTCTGGAAATCCGGTGTAATCAGATACATCAGAGACAGGGATGTTGGCATTACGCAGTACCTTGGCCGTACCGCCAGTAGAGAGAATCTCCACGCCGAGGTCAGTTAAGCCTTTGGCGCATTCAACGATTTCATCCTTGTTAGAAACCGAGATGAGGGCTGTTTTAACCGATGTTTTTTCTGTGTTCATTCTGTTTAAATGCCTCTTGTTTGAAGAAGTCCCCTCTTCAGAGGGGTGTCCCGCCACTGCGGGACGGGGTGTGTTAATTGTTTATGTTTTACTATGATGCTCAATTTGTCTCTTTTCAAATCTGTCAATCCAATTTTCGATTGCTGTGAGAACACCTCCTATATCTTGCTTTACATCTATCTCGTGAAAACGAAGAAACTGGACATCGAAAGATTCTAATCTTTTCTTACGTTCTTTGTCTTCTCCAATTTTGAATTGTAGGGAATGATTTTTCGTCTCACGACACACCCCTTTATCCCCTCTCGAGAGGGGACTTTTTCTGGAATCGGAATATAGCCTTTTGCCAGTACTTGACTTGATTCGGAGTGGCCAATTTTATTGTCATAATTTCCAGATTTATCTTAGTCCTCTCTTTAAGAGGGATATCCTCCCGTCCAGAAGTTTCGGGATCGGGAGGGTGGAGTGTGTTATTAACAAGAACTGTGAACATTATCTCTTGTCAGAACTTACGGATTATAATGGGTTTCATAGCATACCGCTGAATCCATTCTACTGAGAGGACTTGTCACTTCAAACAAATTCATTTTTCTGGAACATTTTGATTGCTTCAATAAAAGCATCTCCTTCTAGAGCCTGCACTTTTGTTTTGAGTATTTCTGGTGTGTCATCAGGTTTCACTGTGCATTTCTTCTGAATGACGATGGGACCGGCATCCACCTCTGCCGTGACGATGTGAATGGTACAGCCGGTCTCTATGTCCCGGTTTTTTAGCACTTCTTCGTGAACATTCATATCCATCCCACCGGCATACTTGGGGAGAAGAGAGGGGTGGACATTCAGAATCCGGTTGCTCCAGCGCTGGCAGAACCACGGCGAGAGAATCCGCATGAAGCCGATGAGCAAGACCAGGTCTACTTCATAGGATTTTAACATTTCAGTCATCTCCGCATCAAATTTTTCTCTCCTTTTTCCTTTGTGATTGATAAAAACAGCTGGAATATTGTAATTGCGAGCCCGCTTCAGAATATATGCTTTTTTACGATTACTGATGACAACCGCTACAGATACATCAAGTCTACCATCTGAGATGGCATCAATGATGGCTTGGAGGTCGGTACCCTTGGTGGAGCCGAGGACACCGAGGTTAATTGACTTTGCCACAGAGGTTACAGAGATTTTCCTTCTTGTATGATAAGTGCAATATTATTTCTGATCCAGTCTAAAGTAGGCATTACAATATTATTCCACTTGATTAACACTCGAACCCCTTTACATAAAATCACAGCTTCATTCACTCAACCGCCAGTTCAATATCCTCAATTTCTTTCTCCACTGCTTCTTTTACAATTTGATTTAAGGATGTTTTTTTCATATCTGCTTTAATCAATGCCTTCAAGTGCGCTTCTTTTCCAATCCGGACATTGAAAGAACCCTTTGCAGATTTTAATGGTGTTTTACCCATGGTTTTACATATGGCGATATAGTCATCAACAGCTTCATGAAAGTCGTTGGTGATTTCTTCGATGGTAGTTCCTTCATAAGATACAGAATCTGTAATCCCTATAATATGACCAAACAGACACTTATCGTCATCAGTGTAATGAATTGAACCGTAAAATCCTTTGTAAAACAGTGTATCTTTAACCATCTTCTTTCTCCTCTGAAATTTTTCCTGCTTTGATGAGTTCATTTTTTATTTCAGTCAATTGATAAGGTTTCAAAAGCCCCTTGTGTGGTTTGTGCAGCAAAATAGACCTTTTTAATTTTTGGTTTATGAATGCAACACGCGATCCTGACGTTCTTCCTTTTGTCAATTCTGTGTATCTGTAATGACGTAACAGTTTTTTTACTTCAGCGTATTTAAAATCCTTTGGTTTCGATAAGAACCTTTGAATCAGTTTTTCTATTTTACTCACAATGAATTTACAGACTTATTAAATTAACTTGCAACTATAATACAGTTGCTTTTATTAGCACCGGAGTTTATACATGTGCTCAACTCGCTTCTGAATCAATTCTTCCGTACCAATATCCGTCCGATGAAACAGCGGTCCCCTGACCTTTGAGATCTCCGCCTCAGCCTTTGCCTCAGCCTCAGACAGCGTCTCCGCAATCCCCACGTATGCCACTGTCCGCGATCCTGCCTCATAAAGCTGGCCATCTTGCATATCCACAGAAGCGTAGTAGAGCTGACTGGTCTCGGTGATTTCAGAAATATCAATGGGTTCTCCCTTCACGGGCGAGTCGGGATAGCCTTCTGGAACTGCGTACTTGCATACTGTTGCCTGGTTTCTGAACGATATGTCCTTTTGGTTTAGGTTACCATTTACGATACCGAGACATACCTCCACAAAATCTGATTCTAGTAATGGTAGAACATTCATTCCCTCAGGATCACCTAATCTGGCATTATATTCGATAAGTTTTACACCGTCAACAGTTGCAATGAATCCGCCATAGAGTATTCCCTTGTATCCTTCCCAGAATTCTTTCTTTAAGGCATCAATAGTTGCCTGATTAAACTCTTGTGCTTGGACAATATCTTCTTCTGTAAGGAAAGGAAGGAGGTGATTACTGTCCGAGTAACTTCCCATTCCTCCTGTGTTGGGACCGGTATCGCCGACGTACGCTCTTTTATGATCCTGAACTGGGGGCATATGAGCAAGGTGGTCACCATCGGAGAAGCTCATCAGCGAAAACTCCTGACCAATTAGCTTTTCTTCAATAACAAATTTTCCGCCTCTTTTTATCATTTCCTGACAATAGGAAATAGCATCCTCGTGTGAAAGAAGATGATCACCGGCAACTTTTACCCCTTTCCCTCCCATCAGACCATCAAACTTTACTACGTATTTTTCCCCCAGTTCACTCAAGATTTCAGAGACTCCATCCAGACTGCTAAACACACGGTATCTTGGGCAGGAAGGGATGTTGTATTTCTTTAGCAGATCCCGGGTGAATCCTTTACTGGTCTCGATCTGAGCGAGGGCTTTCTTGGGACCGACAGTTGAGATGCCGGCATCCAACAAGGCATCTGCCACACCCACTTCCAATGGCGCTTCCGGGCCGATGATTGCCAGGTCAGCACCGTACTGCTGAGCAAAGCTGACTACTGCCTGAGGATTTTTGATATCACCCATCGTAAAGTAAGCAGAAAGCTCTTGGATACCGGGATTGTTGTTGGAGGCGAAACAGACAGTCGTGGGTTTCTGCGGGGATCGTGCTAGAGCTCGGGCGATAGCGTGTTCTCTCGCTCCGGAGCCAATAAGTAGTATCATCATGTTAACTGGGACCTCTCAAGATTCCGTTGTTTTTCCATGAGCTGCATTTTCTCGTCGTCCACATCTCCCGTAACGTACCATCCATCCAGACATGCCATACAGGGACGATCAATATGGTGCTCCCCTTTTCGGGTGACAGCTTCTACCAAATCATCAATTTCCTGGTAGAGCAGAATGTCTGCTCCTATGAATTCTTGGATTTCTTTCTCGTTCATCTGGCTTGCGATAAGCTCTAACTTCGTAGGCATATCCACCCCATAGAAGCATGGGAGTTTCACTGGCGGGCAGGCGACCGTGAAGTAGACTTTCTTTGCTCCGAAATCCCGCACCATTTTTACAATTTCTTTACACGTGTTTCCTCGAACAATACTGTCATCTACAATCATCACATTTTTATCGCGGATTTCAATTTCCTGTGGCACTAATTTGTACTTCACAGATTTTTTTCGTCTTTCCTGGCCGGGCATAATAAACGTGCGACCAATAAAGGGATTCTTATACAATCCTTCCGTATAACGTACGCCCAGTTTATGGGCTAGGGATAAGGCAGCGGTGTTGGATGTGGCAGGTGCTGGAATCACTACATCCGGCAAGATTTCTGGATAACGCTTTTTCCAGCAGTTGGCGAGATTCTGCCCCATTCGCAGGCGAGCACGGTATACGCTCACATCGTTCATCATATTATCAGGTCGGGAAAAATAGACATATTCAAAAACACAGGGAGTAAATTTCTTCTTCTGCAGAATACAATTGAATTTCCTTCCGTCACTACTGATATAAATTACTTCTCCGGGTGATACATTGCCGATTAATGTATAATCAAGAGCATAAAACATTGTGGTCTCTGAAGCGAAGATATAATCATCAGTCCCATCCGGATTTTTCCGCTTGCCCATCGAGAGCGGTCGGATTCCGTGCGGGTCACGAAACACAACCATACCTTTCCCAACAATTATGCTGACCGTTGAATAAGATCCACTGGCGCGGTGGAATACCTGTTGAACAGCTTGGCAGATTTGTTCAAAAAACTGTTCCTCTGACTCTGCTACACTGTTTTTGCTGAGTGCGTCTGCAAAGAGATGTAAAATGGTTTCCGTATCACTGGTGGTATTCAGGTATCGTTTTTCCTTCTTTGTTATCTCGCGTGCTAATTCCTGATAATTCACCAAGTTTCCATTATGTGCCATAGCAATACCGTAGGGGACTTCTGTCCAGAAGGGCTGAATCTCACCATGGCCAAATCCACCGTGGGTGGGATAGCGAGTATGACCTACTCCAATATTACCGCTAAGAAGACCCATGTTATCTTCGGTAAAAATATCCTGAACCATCCCCAGTCCCTTCTCTTTATGCATTCGTCTGTCATAAGTCATAATACCGGCGGCATCCTGCCCACGATGTTGAAGATGGATCAGGCTGTCGTAAAGCTCGCCAGCAACGGGTCTATGAGAAAATATACCGACAATACCGCACATCAGCCTGTTAGCTTCTCAGGCAATTTTGAAGCTAGTCCTATGTAAGATTCCGGCGAAAGCTCTAACAATTTTTCCTTTTCTTCCGCAGGGATATCCAAACTCGTCACGAAAATGGTAATAGCTTTCTGAGATATCTGTGCACCAAAGGTTAATTTTTTTAATTGTTCATAGGCGTCCTCGCTACCGAATTTACGAAGGATAGTCTGAACTGCTTCCGCAAGAACTTCCCAGTGATCGTTCAGTTCTTCGCGGATTCTTACTCGGTTAACAGTGAGACGGTCGAGTCCCTTCAGGATATTCTTACACGCCAGCAGTGAGTGTGCCAGCGGTACGCCCTGATTGCGGATGACGGTACTGCCGGAGAGGTCCCGCTGCATCCGAGAGACGGGGAGCGTTTGCGCCAGATGAGACAGATAAGCGGTGGCGATACCCAGGTTTCCCTCAGCGTTCTCGAAATGGATGGGGTTCACCTTGTGTGGCATGGTGGAAGAGCCCACTTCGCCGTTCTTCGTTTTCTGTCCGAAGATACCCCGACTGATGTAGAGCCAGAGGTCCCGGCAGAGGTCCAACAGAATGGTGTTCACGCGAATCAGGATGTGGTAGCTTTCTGCAAGAGAGTCGTTCGGCTCGATCTGAGTGGTGATAAGGTTGGGCTCTAAACCCAGGGATTTCACAAACCGTTTGCTGAAGGCGATCCAGTTGACGTCGGGATAGGCAGTGGTGTGGGCAGCCCACGTTCCCGTAGCACCGGAGAGTTTTCCTTGAAGCTTATGGTCTTTCAACTGCTGGAGCTGCCTCTGGAGGCGGCTGGCGAAAACTGCGAACTCTTTTCCAAGTGATGTAGGTGTAGCAGGTTGACCGTGGGTCAACGCTAGGATAGGCAAATCGTTATAGCGTCGAGCAAAAGTATTAAGCCAGCTGTAGACTTTATGAAGCTCGGGGATGTAAGCCTGTCTGACACCATCACGCCACATAAGGGCGTAGGCGAGATTGTTAATATCCTCCGAGGTGAGGGCGAAATGGATGAAGTTTTGGTGTTGACCAAGCCCTATAGCTTTCAGCCGTCGGCGGAGAAAGTACTCCAAGGCTTTCACATCGTGTTGGGTTTCTTCTTCGATTTTTTTAATGGCTTGAAACTGACGGCTGGAGAAGTTTTCGAAAATGCTGCGAAGTTTGGCTTGGTCTTCATCTGAAAACAGCGGCAGTTGAGTGATCTTCTTCTCACGGCTCAGGGCAATGAGGTATTCTACTTCCACCCGTACACGATAGCGCATAACGGCTTGTTCTGAAAAAAATTTGGCAAGTTCCGCCACCTGTTGTTGATAGCGGTCGTCGAGTGGGGAGATATTAGCCACAGAGGTCACAGAGAAATACTCTTTATGCCATCAACCAGACGCTTTTCTCCAAAGTTGATGAGAAGAGATCGTTTCAGGTCTGTTGCCTTCAAATATGAAAGGGTCTGAGCCAGGGCCACCTCGGGGAGAGAACTCAAGGATTTTAATTCAACGATAACCTGATCTTCAACAAGAATATCAATCCGTTGTCCTTTGATGACCTTTCCTTTATATGTTACGTCAATTTCTGCTTGCCTTTTGACAAGAAGTCTACGTAGAGCCAGTTCGTGGCACAGGGCTTCTTCGTAAATGGATTCCAATAATCCGGGGCTCAAAATCCGGTACACTTCGATGGCAGCCGCGATAATTAATTCTGTTAGTTTATCTGTCACAATTTATTTCTCTGTGGTTAAACTGAGGATTCTTTTCACTGCAAGAGCACAGTTCCCCGGATCGAGCACCGTCAAAACCGGCGTGTTGCTGGGCATTTGCAAGGTAGAGTGAATATTCACCAACATATCCGTTTTGTCCGAAAATGGCGGACAAGCTAATGTTGGGAACACTGAATTAGCAGCCACGAAACCGGAAAGAGCATTAGAGCGTCCAGCAATGGTGATGAAGACAATACCCGTTTCGTTCTTATATGATTCAATAATCTCCAGCACCTTTCGAGGTTGCTTATGAGCAGACGCCACATGCTGATCATAGGCGATACCCAGCTCGTCCAACTTGGTTGTGATTTTCTTGGCGTGGACTTCGTCAGATGTGGAACCCATTATAATTATAACTTTCATAAATAATCCTTCAAATTTTCATTAATACGTTCTTGAATAGATCTTGTTGAATCGGGAAAGGGAAACTTTTGCCCTGTAATGGTTTCGTACAAAAAGATATATCTACTGGAGAGCTCTATCACCAATTCTTCAGGTGCTTCTGGGAGCATTTCATCATTGTATGGATCACAGTTTTCCGCAAACCACAAACGCAGAAATTCCTTATCAATGTACTCAGGCTCTTCACCCTTCATAAACCGTTCCTTGTAACTATCAGCAAGCCAGTATCGGCTGGAGTCTGGTGTGTGGATTTCATCAACAAGCAGGATATTGCCGTCAGCATTACGACCAAATTCGTATTTTGTGTCCACTAATATCAAATTATTATCTTTTGCTTTTTCCTGACCAAACTTGAATAACTTTAGTGCTGCATTGCTGGCGAGTTTCCAATCATTTCCAGTCATCAAACCTTCAGAGAGGATCTCATCTGGAGTGATTGGTCGGTCGTGCTCTTTGGATTTGGTGGTTGGTGTCAGGATATTGGTGTCGAGCTTCTGATTTTTTTGCAACCCCTCAGGTAATTTGTTACCACAGTAATTCCGAACACCTCTATTATAGTGAGTCCAGAGAGATGTATCCGTGGTGCCTGTGATGTACCCACGGACAACAAACTCTATTGGGAAAACATCGCATTTAATTCCAATGGTCACATTCAGATCCGGGACAGAAATAACATGGTTGGGAATAATTTCCTTTGTCTGTTCAAACCACCAGGCGCTGGTCTGGTTCAGTACCTGCCCTTTAAAAGGAATGGAAGTTAGGATACGGTCGAAAGCGCTTTGTCGGTCTGTGGTGATAAAAATCATCCGTCCGTCAAGCTCGTAGGAATCACGAACCTTGCCACTTTCTTTTTCCCCATACGGAAGATTAGTCGCCGTCAAACAGTTATTTAATTCTCTGATAATTTTTTCTTTGTAAGAGTTCATAGTGATAAAATTTTCAGGTCAAAGTTTCGCATTTTAGGAATTATCCGTAGATAAACAAGTAGGTGCATCATTCACCATATCTATAACAGTCGTGAGAATAGCGGTTAAATAAAATATGGGTTCCAAGAACCCGCTTGACTACATCTTCTATATCCCCCTTTTCTGAGGTGATAGTCCATAGCACCCCGCTTTTAACAGTCTGAATGTTTCTAATTCCAAACCAGTGTTTCAAAGCTTCAAGTTTATGTTGTCCTGTAAAATCATCCTTTGAGCGCACCAGAAAAGATACGGAATTTTTTAATTTAATATAAGTGGTGAGTCGTTCTTTGTTAGAGTTAAATAGTTCAGAAGACTTGATGATTGCAGATTTTGTTTGATCTGGATTCAATACATCTGTTTCGATCTCCCAGTGGGATTGCCGGGTTATTCTGACCGGCATCCCGAGATGTTGCAAAGCATTCTCCACAGTAACAGCTTCATTATCGGTAATGATTAAATCTACGAGAAATTCGAATCTGTTTTCAGCAGGTAAGTAGTTTGGGATGGCTATATCACCCGGGATGTAATCTATGAAATCGTTTCGAGGAAATTTAACACTTTCTTCAATGTAATCCCTCATTGATGTGAAAATAGCATCTCCATTTGTTGTCCTCTCCGGGTGAGGCATAATCGCCATCACGTTGCCATCTGGATTGCACAAAGCCGCAATGTTGTACACTGAACCGTTAGGATTGATGGGGAATTCATTATGGATGATCCCATCATCGTCACAGTAGCGAAATACAGTCTGGTTATTATTGATTAAATAATCCAACAACTCGTTAGGAATAACGAAACGCCCTTCGCTATGGGCAAGAGGAATAGTGATAACGCCACCTCCATTGAGATGGCGTGTAAATGCCGTTCTGTTTGATGAAACAGCAAGTTTCAGATTTGTCCACACATTATAATATCCCGTCCCCAATACGTGACCGTCTTTAACGCGCTTATTATTCGTCAGAGCTATTCCAAGTCGGTAGTTTTCCAGTCCTGGCACCATCCCGGACTCCACCAGAATCTGAGCTCCGTTACAGATACCAAGCACGGGCTTGCCAATTTCAGCCTGCTTTTTAATTTTATTAACAATCGTATCGAGAGAAGCAATTACCCCTGCTCGAGAGCGATCTTCGTAGGAGAAACCACCTGTGATGATGAAACCATTGTACTCGTCCAGGTGGTTGTGATCATTGTTCCAGAGGAATTCCACCGGTTTCATTCCTGCACGTTGAACCGCGAGAAAAGTTTCACGCTCTGTATTGGAACCGGGGAATTGGATGATGGCGATTTTAACCACAGAGATCACAGAGTTTTAATAGCTTCCATAAAATAAGTTATCCATTGGAGTTTTTTATTTGCTTAATGTACTCCAGAAAAAGAAAATAAAATGCGGCACAGGCAAAATTAAACTAAGCTTCACAAGCATAAATTCGCCTTATCAGCATATCGTTCATTTCATCGGTGGTTAACATGCGAACACCTGAATAAAAAGCACCAATAATAAAATGAATGAATACCGCAGCGTGAATCCATTTAACCCAATTCGGATCTTTATGTGCATTTTTTTCCACAAGCCCATTGCAACCAGTAAAGCCAACACAACATAAAAAATGAATTTTGACCATTCAGCTGTTGAAGTATAAAACATTTCCATTATTTACTTTCCTTTCAAATTGACCACATAACACAGAGTATATAAAATAAATAATGTCTCTGTGGCAGAATTAGTTAATTGTGACATTTTTTTCCCCACTGATAACCGACCCCATCTCATAGACTTCCATTAAATCTTTCAATGCAGCCCTCACAGAATCCACATAGATAGAATCAACAACGAAGACCATGCCGATTCCCATATTAAAGGTGCGATACATTTCGTCTTCATCCACATTGCCAATGGACTGCATAACTTCAAATACAGGAAGAACTGGCCAGCTTCCCTTGTGGATTTCAACCGCGCATCCGTCTGGTAGTATACGTGGAATATTTTCAACCAGTCCACCACCGGTAATGTGAGCCATACCGTGAATTCTAATGCCAGCGTCAATCAGGGCTAAAACAGAGTTTATGTAATTAATGTGTGGTTCCAAGAGCGTTTCACCTACGGACTTATCCAGATCGGGAATGGATGAAGAAACATCGAATTTCCCAATATCAAAAAATAGTTTTCTGGCAAGGGAGTAACCGTTGGTGTGCAGTCCACTGGATGAAAGACCCAACACAATATCCCCGGGAACAATTGAATCGCCAGTAATAATGCTATCTTTCTCCACAACGCCGGTAATGACACCCACCAGATCGTGCTCGCCTGATAGATACGTATCCGGCATCTCAGCTGTTTCTCCACCTACCAGCGGGACGTTGACCTTATAGCAGGCTTCAGTCATTCCCGTGACAATAGCCTCGATGACGTCAGGCTCCAGCTTATCGGCAGCGATGTAATCAAGAAATGTGATCGGTTTTGCTCCGTGCACAATGATGTCGTTGCAGGCGGCAGCCAGAAGGTCAAAACCAATCGTATCGTATTTATTCATCATTCTGGCAACAATCATTTTCGTCCCAACACCGTCTATGCTCTGTACCAATATTGGATTCTGATATTCCGCTATTAAAGATTTCAAGTCAACCATTGCACCAAAGCTTCCCACATCGGTCATTACGTCGGATGTGAATGTACTTTTCACGTGGGACTTGATACGTTTCACCGCCTCGTTACCAGCATCAATGTTCACTCCGGCAGATTTGTAGTCTATTGACTTAGCCATAGAGTCCACAGAGAACTAAAAAGGTTTATTCGTTGTAATAACATCCATACTGATTTAATTTGAAATTCTTCTAATCCCATCAATTAGTTTTTTCTCACAAAAGTTGATATGTAACACCCGCTTGAGTCCAAGTATCTTATGTACTTCAATTGCAGCTCCGATAATTGTTTCCGTTAATTTATCTGTTATTATTTCTCTGTGCTCTCTGTGGCTTTAAAGTTTCTCCCGCAAGCCGTTTT
>JACKQG010002774.1_pt1 | contig 22295 bp, 22 predicted proteins | sample 8237621 | NCBI WGS metagenome assembly JACKQG01 (sample SAMN15677084, study PRJNA649215) | marine metagenome | biome: marine; feature: Black Sea; material: saline water; isolation source: suspended particulate matter (SPM) from the Black Sea western gyre | collected 2013-06-09/2013-06-10 | depth... | reverse complement strand
GCCTTTGTCTACGATATCGAATTCGATAACAAGTCACTATGGCTCGCAACCTGGAGCGGAGTGAACAAGATCACCGGGGACCCGGCATCAAGAAAAAACTGGCAAAGTTTTACTGTAGAGAATACAGAGGGAGGGTTGATCGACAACTGGGTTTATGCCATCGAAATTGAACCGTCGGGGAAAATCTGGTTCGGCACCGAAACCGGCATCTCTTCACTTCATAACGGCAAGTGGAAAAACCTCAACCACAAAAACGGACTCGGGGCCAATTACGAACAAGTCCAGCACGAAAATCAGGGCATCGTGTCGCTCTTTCAAGGCCAGCACCACTTTTCACAGGCCTCGCCTTCCATCCCCAATATGCAAACATCTGACTACCGGCCCAACTACGTGGTTTCCATGCTGCGGGACAAAAAAAACCGCTTGTGGATTGGAACCTGGGGCGGGGGATTAAGCCTGCTCGACACCCAAACCCTGACCTTCCGTAATTTCACAGTAAAAGATGGGTTGCCGGGAAACTTCATCCTCTCTCTGGAAGAAGACGGATCAGGAGGGTTGTGGATAGGCACCAATGACGGACTGAGCCGCTTTGACGGAAAAACTTTTCAAAACTTTTCCGCCATCAATGGATTAAAATCAAAATTCATATTCAGCATTGAAGCGTCCCCAGACCATTCTCTGTGGGTAGGCAGTAATCGTTCGCTGACCAGAATGATCCTTGACCCCGAAAGCGGAATTCCTCTGAATACCAATTGACTCGATATGAAAATACGGGGAAATTCAGTAGAACAGAGGTCGCGCGATCAGTCCATGAGCACTGAAATCTCAGGAAACCATATTCTCGGTGGTCAAAACTCCCAGAATCTTTTTCCCTTGGGTCACCACTAAATGTTTGATGTGATTCCTGAGCATAAATTCGTTAGCCTCACTTCGCTGTATGTACTGGTCCTGGGACAAGATAGGTTTGGACATTACGGCGGCTACATTAGTGGTTTTCGCGCTCAGCCCTTCTACGATGAGCTTCTTGACAAAATCCGATTGTGTTACGATTCCCACATACTCTTCCCCCTCCTTAACAAGGAGCGAACTGATCTTTTTTTCACACATTAGCCTGGCTGCTGTCTCAACAGTCGCCTGAGCCTCAATGCTGATAACGGGGGAAGTCATGAACTCATGAATTGGTTGCATATTGAATCTCCCAAAAAGAAAAATACTAATCATTAACAGGGTCCATACCTGCAATCTATCATAAGTATGGCGGCCACCCCTCAGAACCTGATATACCTCAATTATTATATCAAAATTCTATACTTTTAATTGGAAACCTATCTGCATGATGGGGTAACAGACGATACAGAGTGAGATGGGGCTGGGTCAAGTCGGGTTCTTGACAGCGGTTCCAGAGATGACTTTTAGAAAAAAAATAACATATTGATATATCGTTATATTACGATATTATTACGTTAAAGGAGAGTGCTCTTTATGCCACCTGCAAATACAAACAAAAAGCAAAAACTCATTGACCTTAAAGCCTTGGGGCGAGCATCAGAATGTCTCAAAACAATTGCTCACCCGCATCGGTTGCGAATGGTTGAGATGTTACTCAGTGGCCGGTACACGGTCGGTGAACTTGCTGAAGCTTGCGGGATTCCCAGTCACATGGCTTCAGAGCACCTTCGATTGATGCAGCGTTGTGGCTTGCTTTCCAGCCAGCGCGATGGCAGGCGGAACTACTATGAAATAGCAGAACCTCATTTAAAAGGCATCATGGACTGTATCCAGAATCGGTTTGGGTAGGGTTTTTTTTGATTGAATATATCGTTAAATTGCGATCAAACGATTAATGGAGAAAACAATGGTTAAAAATATTTCAATGATTTCCCCGCGAGAATTAGAGGGTATGAGAATAAACGGTCAACCCATAGAACTGATAGATGTTCGCACGCCGGCAGAGTATCGTGACTGCCATGCCATCTCTGCTCGCAATGTGCAGCTCGATTCGCCTGAACTGCAAGAGATAATGGAAGATGCTTCCCGAGAAACTCCGCTATACATCATTTGCCAATCAGGAATCCGGGCGCAAAAGGTGTGCGAAAAGTTTAATACTATAAACAACTCGCAAATTGTCAATGTAGAAGGAGGCACGCAGGCATGGCAAGAAGCCGGGTTACCAGTTGTTCGCGGAAGAAAAACCTTATCGCTTGAAAGGCAAGTCCGCATAACTGTCGGCACTCTTGTGCTTGTTGGGACAGTGCTGGGCTGGCTGGTTCACCCAGCTTTTACAGGTCTCGCAGCTTTTGTAGGAGTTGGGCTTGTGTTTTCAGGAATTACAGATAGTTGTGCCATGGCAATGTTGCTGGCAAAAATGCCCTGGAATCAAGTATCTCAGGAATGTGAAAATGGCCAATACCCGGCCTGATCTGATGATATTCATAAAAACCAGAACGATTGAGAAAAATTAAAGGGGACAAAACAATGTTTCTTCAACGCTATTATCTCGAATGTTTATCCCACGCATCTTATATGGTGGCCGACGAGAAGACCAAAGTGGCTGTTGTCATTGACCCCAGGCGCGACATCGACATTTACGTCGAGGACGCTCGTGCGCAGGGCTTTAAAATCAAACACGTGATTCTGACCCATTTCCACGCTGATTTTGTTGCCGGGCATATCGAACTTCGGGACAGAGTAGATGCTCAGATATATCTTGGCACCCGTGCCAAAGCAGAATTTGATTTTAAACCAATTGGCGATGGGAGCGTCATAGAGTTTGGAGATGTTCGACTGGAAGCAATGGAAACACCCGGTCACACGCCAGAAGGAATTACAATCCTTGCTTACGACAAAATCACAGACCTCGAAAATCCATATGCCATCTTTACCGGGGACACGTTGTTTCTTGGCGATGTGGGTCGTCCTGACCTGTTTTCATCCATAGGTGTAACAGCTCACGAATTGGCGGAAATGCTCTACGATTCGCTACAGAACAAGCTTCTCAAACTTCCCGACGAAACACTCGTCTACCCGGCTCACGGGGCAGGATCGATGTGCGGCAAGGCATTGAGTGACGAAGCTGTATCAACCCTTGGGGAACAGCGACTCTATAATTACGCTCTGCAACCGATGTCGAAAGAGAATTTCATTAAAATGGTCACAGCAGATCAACCGGAGGCCCCAGCTTACTTCGGCTATGATGCCACTCTAAATCAGCAGGAACGTCCAAACCTTGACGAGGCCATGAAGGAATCGATGAAGGCCCTCGATCTCAACACAGTTCTTTCACTTCAAAAATCAGGAGCGCAGATTGTTGACGTTCGCGATATGGCGGATTTTGCAGGGGCGCATTTACGTGGTTCGCTGAATATCGGCATCGAAGGTAAGTTCGCTACCTGGGCTGGCACCCTTTTAAACAAGGATGTTCCGATTATCATCATTGCTGAAGCCCATCGCACTGAAGAAGCCGTGATGCGTCTGGGCCGAATCGGTTTCCACAATGTTAAAGGTTATCTTAAAGATGGAATGGAATCTCTAAAGGATTGCATCGATCTGATTTCAAAAACACAACGAATTTCTGCAGTCGCCATATACGAACTGGAGGGCGAAACCACAATTGTTGATATTCGCAATGAGAACGAATGGAAAGGCGGACATATTGAAGGTAGCATCAACATCCCACTCAATCATTTGGCGGATCGTATTGCAGAAGTGCCCGAGTCTGGGCAGGTGATTGTCCACTGTCAGGGTGGTTACCGCTCTATGATTGCAGCAAGCCTGTTGGAGAAGGAGAACAGGAGCAATATTTTTGATCTAGTGGGCGGTTATCAAGCATGGGTCACAACAAAACGGCCTGTTATCGAATCAGTCAAGCTAACTGAGAATTGATATGTTCTACTCACTCAGCGTGTTATTTGGTTCGTTCGTCGGCTTTGCCTTGGGTCTAACAGGCGGTGGTGGCTCGTTATTAGCCGTACCATTACTGGTTTATGGTCTGTCAATTGCTCCACGAGAAGCCTTTGGAATTTCTTTGACTGCGGTGGGAGCAACAGCGTTGATCGGCCTGGCGCAACGAGTACGAGTCGGGGAAGTAGATTTTAAAACCGGTATGTTATTTGCCCTGGCTGGAATGACCGGGGCTCCTATTGGCATCTGGTTGGCGGGAAAAATCCCTGAAATGATTTTGTTGATTTTGTTTGCAGCCTTGATGTTATTCATTGCATGGAAAATGTGGTGCGAGCCAGGCAAAGAGACAAAGAATAACTCCCAACCAAGACCCGCAACGTGCCAGCGCGAGGAAAATGGACAATTAAAATTCACGTCTCGATGCGCCCTGCTTCTTATCTTTGTAGGGCTGGGAACGGGTTTCCTGTCGGGCATGTTCGGCGTAGGTGGTGGGGTTGTGATCGTTCCGGCGTTAATAATGTTTAGTGCAATGTCGATTCATCGCGCTATCGGAACTTCTTTACTGGTAATTGTGTTGATCAGTATTTCTGGAGTATTGTCTCATTTCGTAGCGGGTCGAGGAATATCTCTGGAAGTGACGGGTTTGTTTGTATTCGGAGGAATACTAGGTCTGCTCCTCAGCAATCTGGTGTCTAACCGAATATCAGGCTCGATGCTTAAGAAGGCGTTTGCGGCAGGCATCGTAGTCATCGCGATATTTATCGTGGGCAAGACACTAGCATGATTTCTTATTCCTCATAACGCAATCGCAAAAAAAATACACCGGAAGACGACAGAAAACCAATGGGTAATTTTTTGGCTTGGAATAAAGTCATAGTTAATTTAAATATCATGTGAAAATATTCGACCGCAAGCTAAGCTTCCATAAAGGTGCACAATAAGATATTCAATCGTGCTGAACCCACGTATCGACCAACGTCACGTTGGTCAAAAATCCTCATCATCGGGATCACCTTCCACGAAGGCTTCATCCACTTGCTCCTGCTCGGCTTTATCAACCAATTCCTTTATTTGTTCATAGCCCGTTGCCAGCTTTTGAATATTGACCAATAAAGTTATCAGCTCTGCATCCGGGCAGTCGCGGATTCCCGCAACCAGGGCACCCCGCTCATCCTCATCATATTTCTTATCCCATTTTTCAAAAACGCTGAGTATTTTATTCTTACAATGAATCAGGTCATAAAAAAAGCTTTGAATTTCTATTTTCGGCATAACATTCCTGAGTTATAAAATTAAATGGATGTCTAATTTAAACTGTAAATCACCCCAGCCTCCTTCTACGAAGTACCCATTCCGGGCATGAAGGCTGATGTTAAATACCACAGAGGTTGGGGGGGATTTAATTTGCCTGCTTGGAAATAGAGCCACTATTTCTCTATACTAACTGCAAAACCGTTCCGCTTTTCTATTTACACATTTTTTAACCCTGATATTATAGTTGCAGTGCCTCCGCAGGCAAAACAATATCTCTTCCATTCATAAAAACCTTTTTATTAGAAACTCATGTCAGACGAAGATCGCTTTAAAGACAACGAAGACGAAACCCTCACAGATACCAAGTACAACCTGACCTGGACCAAGGAAGACAGCTATCAAATGCGCAACAAGTGGTGCTCCTGGAAAGGTGCCAACAACTATATAGAATGGCTCAATGAGCAAAAGTTTGCCGGCTTCGATGACTGGAGACTGCCTAAAAGCCAGGAATGTAGAAATCTGTATGACCACGAATGTAAAAATACCGACTTTGACGGCGACATTGTACATCTAGACTATAAATTCCCTGAGGGTTGCGGGTCCACATACTGGTGTGTGGAAGAACACGGAACCAACGCTATTGCCTATAATTTTTATAGCGATCGGGCCTATCAGGTGAGAAAAAAAGCCAAGGATGAGGAAAACATGTGTTGTCGGGCTATCCGCACCTCCGGGCCAGCGGTGAAAAAAAGCGGGCGCTTATCCAACACAGGACGATCCCGAAGAGAAAATTAACGCCGTTTGCCCTGACCCCTTTAACTGATTAGCAACCCGAAACCTTGACCCCGGATTTCATGGCACACCATCGCGCGACTCGCGCTGAAATTAATCTACAGGCCTTTCGCCACAATTTTCAAAACCTGCGGAATTATCTCGACCCTCAAACCCAAATCATGGCTGTCATCAAAGCCGATGGCTACGGTCATGGCGCCCTACCCTGCGCCCGCATAGCTGTTGACAGCGGTGCAGACTATCTCGGAGCCGGGGTGATTGAAGAAGGCATCGAACTCAGAGAAAGTGGCCTTGATACTCCTACCCTGATACTGGGCAGCATCTTTCCCGATGAAGCCGAAGATTTAGTCCGCCACGACCTCGCAACCATACTTTGCACCGCGCCCCTGGCTCAGGCTCTTTCAAAGGAAGCCGTAAAGCAGAATAAATCAGTGTCGGTTCACATTAAGGTGGATACAGGAATGAATCGGCTTGGAATCTCTCCTGAAAATTTACCCGGCCTACTCGATCAAATTCGCAACTTACCGAACCTGAAAATCGAGGGTGTCTCCACCCATTTTTCCTCTGCTGATGACGAAGACCTTTCCATCACTCAGGCGCAGCTCAAAAAATTCCAAACTGCACTTGCCATTTTGCAAAAGGAGGGTGTGCCAATGACCCATTGTGCCAACACTTCTGCCCTGTTCAAGTTTCCCGAAAGTCATTTCAATATGGTCCGGCCTGGCCTCATCCTTTATGGTGCTCTGCCCTCCCCGTCCTTGCAGGCGGTTATCAGCCGGGAGGAAAATCCCTTTCAGCCTGTCATGCAGTGGAAAAGCCAGATCATTCTCGTCAAACCCATAGCCAAAGGTCAGGCCATCAGCTACGCAGGTAGTTTCACGACCCAGCGGAACAGCCTTGTCGCCACCCTGCCCATCGGTTATGCGGACGGACTCCACAGAAACCTGTCTAATAAAATGGAAGTCCTCATCCGAGGCAAGCGCGCACCACAAATTGGAAATATTTGTATGGATATGACTCTCATCGATGTCACAGAGATTCCGGATGTAGAGGCGGGGGATGAAGTCGTTATAATTGGCAAACAGGCAGATCAGTTGATATCGGTGGAAGAGATGGCGGCGAAAGGGGACACCATACCCTACGAAATTCTCTGCAATGTCGGCAAACGGGTACCTCGAGTTTATCGCAACGAATAATTAATCTTCCTGCATTTTCAGTTCAGAAAGATTCTTCACGCCATTCGACAAACAATATTTTCGGATTCCATCAATCACATTAAGAGTGGCAGCCGGGTCGATAAAATTAGCAGTTCCTATTTGAATTGCCTTGGCCCCTGCCAATAAGAACTCCACAGCATCTTCACCGCTCGCAATTCCGCCAATTCCAATAACCGGAATTTTCACCGCACGCACCGTCTGATACACCAGGTTTAAGGCAAGAGGTTTAATGGCGGGTCCCGAAAGCCCCCCTGTTCTATTGGCCAGATGGGGTTTTCTGGTTTTTATATCAATCGACATCCCCACAAAAGTATTGCACACCGACAAGGCATCGGCGCCGGCGTTTTCTGCGGCTTTTGCCAATATTGTGATATCTGTAACATTGGGAGACAGTTTGACGACAAGAAATTTGTCAGTCACTTTTCGTACAGCAGAAACCACCTCAGTCAAAACTTCCGGATCCGAACTGAATTGCAAACCACCCTTCTCCACATTGGGACAGGAAACATTCATCTCTAAAGCGTCCAACCGTTCGACACCCGACAAAACCCGGGCCATTTCTACATACTCATCGCTGGTATCGCCAAAAAAATTAACGATAATACGGGTATTCAAATTTTCCAGTTGCGGTAGCTTCTCAGACAAAAAAGCTTCCAGCCCAATATTCTCCAATCCAATCGCGTTGAGCATACCGGAGGAAGTTTCAATCACTCTCGGCACAGGATTGCCGGTTTTGGGTTGCAAAGAAAGCCCCTTAGTCGAAAACCCACCCAGAGCATTCAAGTCCACGAGCGAGCGGTACTCCAAACCATAGCCAAAAGTTCCAGAAGCCGCAATGACCGGATTGTTCAAACACAAACTGCCTAAATTGACCGACAGGTCCATAGCTGGTGCTCCCTTATCTTATTGACAATTAAGGGTTTATCGGATATATTTTTCAAGACATAGGGTCGGCAGGGTCAAATATCCCCTGCTTTTTATATCCTAACATTCACAACTGAAGTTGTCCCCAATAATTAAAACAGCACGGTATGTTTTAATTTTAGCAACCATCTAACAAGGGCCCCCGATCATGCTGGAAATTAAAGAGCAGAAAACATTGCCTTTCGAAGAAGACAACCAACTTCCGGAAGAAGCAACTAAATATCATAAGCGCATTGACGACCTCATTGAAGACGCCGAAATTGAAGCAGAAATGGAAGCGAAAAAAAAAATCAGGTCAAAAAATTCGCGCATGTTTTCTATCTCCATGATCGGCATCGGTTTAATAGCTCTGGTTTATTTCCAGGTCAATCATCAAACCGCCTTGGCTCCGGTTGAATCCGCAAAAGAAACCACGGCGAAAAAACCAGAGACGGCAGAAGAGAGCCTGGCCAAACAGGTTCCAGTGGTAGAAGATGGCTCAAGCGGCTCCAGCCTGCCTATTCCACAGTCTATAAACAGTACAAAACCTATTGAGAATCCATTCCTCACCCAGCCAAAACCTAGAAACACCAAGCCGCCTGTCAAGGTCAAGGAAATAAAGAAAACACCCCGAGCAAATAAAATAGCGTCAAGCCCCAAGCCAAAATCCAGTCCTAAAAAAATAGTGCCGGTCACAAAAAGTGAAAACTCTAAATTTTATATTCAGGCAGGAGCGTTCGGAGTTAGAAAAAATGCCGAGTCACTGTTGAAACAACTTAAGGGCAAAGGTTTTTCACCCTCTATTCAAACACGGTCGCAAAAATCAAATCAGCATATTGTAACGATTGGAAACTTTGCCAATAAAAAAGCTGGAAATGAGACATTAAAAGAACTAACCCGCAAAGGATTCAACGCATCCTATTACAAGAACTCCAAAAACTCCTTTAGCTTGAAAGTCGGTCAGTTCAGAAACATTAAAGATGCTCAAAAAGAGCAAGATCGCCTGAGCCTAAAGGGCTTTTTGTCCCAGTCCCACAAGGTCAATGCTCCCGCTCAAACCTACCTGGTGCGACTGGGAGTTTTTCCTAGCCGCGAAAAAGCACGTCTCACCCAGGAAAAACTTGCACGAGCAGGGTTTTCAAAAACACTACTACGTTAAGCCAGGTACCTCCGCTGGTAAATTGTAATGGCGTTTTCTGAGTGACAAAACAACCTTAGTTTGACAAGCTCTTTCCCTCCCACCCTGGTGGGCTATTATCCGTATTTCACCTGAGGCTTAAATTGCTTGACCTTATACAGATCAGTGCCGGACTGGCGCTTTTATATTATGGCGGAAACTTTCTGGTAACAGGTAGTGTTCGTCTGGCTCGCTCTCTGAAGATCAGCCCATTTATAGTCGGCGCTACCGTCATCGCATTCGGCACCTCCGCCCCTGAACTGGCCGTTGCTGTTCTCGCCGCTCTGGACGGTACCTCGGAACTGGCTATGGGCAATGTCATAGGTAGTAATATCGCTAACATTGGCCTCGTGCTCGGGCTGACCGCTCTAACTTGTACCATCTCTATCGCACCCGATCGCCTTAAACGAGAATCCCCGCCACTGCTATTGGCTTCTCTTCTCATTCTGGTTATCGCCTGGGACCTGCAAATCAACCGCGTTGAAGGACTTTTTATGGTGTGCCTTTTGGGTCTTTATATTTGGCGTTCATTCAGCCATAAAGAGGATTTTTCCGAAGAACCCGAAGAGGAAGCCCCGCTTTTTTTGGGGAAAGGCCCCGCTTTTCAGATATTGCTGATCGTCTTAGGTCTTGTTATTTTAGTTGGAGGTGCCAAGTTGTTGGTCGATGGTGGGGTAGGCATCGCCCGTAATATTGGAATCAGTGAATGGTTCATAGGCATCACCATCGTCGCTATCGGAACCAGTCTCCCTGAAATTGTTTCTTCCTTGATTGCCGCGAAACGAGGCCACGGGGAAATGGCCATCGGAAATATTTTTGGCAGCAATATCTTTAACATTCTGATGGTTCTGGGCCTCACCGCAACCATTCATCCTTTGCAGATTCAGGAACCCATCCATCCGGACTTGATCATCACCTTCGCTATCACCGTGCTCCTGGTCGCAATGATAGCGTATGGAAATCATTCGCTCGGGAAACGAAAGGGCGTCATTTTACTTCTGGCTTATTTTGTGTATATAGGGCTGAAAGGAACGGGAAGTCTTTAAGTGCTACCCGGCGGGTGCCTTATACTTTATATTCTTAAACTTCCAAAGTTGTTGCTTGTAATAAGGGTTGTTCGGCATCAGATTAATAGCCTCTTTAATTTTTCCCATAGCCTTTTCCGGTTCTCCCCGAACATAAAGAATTTCTGAAAGCGTATCGATGAAATCGGGACGTTTGGGGTAGGCCCTTAAAGTCTGACTTGAAATATCAAAAGCCTTTTCAAGGTTGATGCTTTTCTTTGCGTACAACCAGGCCAGACGATTCATGGTTTCATAATTACCTTTGTCCAGTTCATAAGATTTTTCACAATGCCTGGTGGCAACCGTAAAATAACCTTTTTTCGTATAAACATTACAAATCGCAAAAAAGACTTTAGGATTATTCGCCTCCTTTTTGGAAACAGGAAGAAGCAGCTCCAGCGATTTATCCACTTCTTTTTTCTCAACCAGTGCCAGCACCAGCCCCATAATAAAATCTGAGTTCCCAGGTTCCAGATCTAAAGCTTTTTGGAATTCATCTCTGGCCGAGTCTACTTTCTCTCTGCCCAGCAACACAAGCCCCAGTTCATAATGGGAAGCACCGTGCCCGGCATTCAGAGCAATGGCATTGGATAATAGCGATTGAGCGCGGCCCAGTTTCCCTTCACTGGAAACCAGTCTCCCCAATTGATAATGACTCTGAGCATCTTTCGGGTTAAGTTTAATGGCCTTTTCCAATGCCACCTGGGCTTTTTTATTTTCGTTTTTGTCTGCGTAGATTTTTCCAAGCCGGGCCTGAACCAAGGGGTTATCGGAGTCAAGGGTCTCTGCAGTTTTATAGGTTTCAAGAGACTCATCAAGCATTCCCTTTGTGTAATACCAGTCAGCGATACGGATTTGCGCTGGGAAGTTTTGCGGGAACAAGTCCGCCGCTTTTTTGAACGCCTTTACCGCCTCAGCTTCCTTACCGCTCTCCAGAAGAAGCGTACCTAAAGTCAGGTGCAGGCTGGGGTTATCATTTTTAAGCTTTATCGCTTCACTAATTTCAACAACGGCCTTGTCATATAATTTTTCCTGGGAATAAAGCCTACTCAGTGCTTCATGAGGTTCAAAAGAACCCGCGTCCCACTCAACACTCATCTCAAGAGATTCAAGAGCTTTCTCCATATCCTTCTGTTCCAGATATAAAAGACCCAGGTTATAAAAAGCCACCCCACTCTTAGGATCAATTTCCACCGCTTGTTTATAGGACTCTACAGCCTCCTTCAATTGTCCTTTGAGGGAGTAAGTTTTTGCCTGTTTGATACGGTATTCCCCGTTAGCAGGGCTTAAGTCAATAGCTCTCTGGAACTGGGCCAGTGCATCGTTGTAACGTTTGTCCTCAAAATAAACATCCCCCAACCCCGCATAAACACTAGACTCAACCCGGGAAAATGTCAGGGCTTTTTTAAAAGTGGCTTCCGCATCGGTATATTTTTTTTCCGCGATAAGTTCGTAACCTTTTTTAACCAGAGGTTCCAGCTCATCCCCCGGTTTAGGATAAAACCAGGTCACTCCGGCAATCACCAGAACAACAACTGCTATTCCGACGGCCTTTTTCACGGGGAAAAACGACTTGCTGTCAGCATTCGATGCCTTCGATTCTCTGGACGCTTTGGCAACCTTCGCCGCTTTGGGAACAGGCCTTTCCAGGGTTTGCATTTCCTCTTTGACGCTTTTCGGGGGCTCATCGATCATCTTGCAACGGCCCTCAAAGTTGGAACCCTCGTCGATGATCAAATGGTAGGTAGATATATCTCCGGTCAACCGGCTATCGTTCATCAGCGCGACCTTATTCTCCGCAAACAGGTTGCCTTGAATAAAACCCATATTGGTAACGTCACTGGTTTTGATGTTGCCTAATATCTTGCCCGACTTTCCAATAACAAAATGGTCGGAGGAGTATATTTCACCCTCAAAATCTCCATCAAAGTGAACTGCGCCCTTTACCCAGAGAGTGCCTTTGAGCCTGATCCCTTTTTCAAAGTAGGAGTCCATAAGCTTGCTAAAAAACCGAGAAATTTTTAAAGTTTGGAATGATCTGAATAGTACCAAATAAATGAAATAGTTACAAGCACGTAACACTCGGTGCATCTGTTTACAACTCTACACACTCGCAGCCCCAAGTGGCTGTTAACTTGTCAAACCATCCTCGGCGAGCATTATCCGCGTTTGTCGTGGTTGAAAAGTTGGTTCATAACTGTTAATTTAGGGCCTTTTCATATCTCCCCATTCAGCAATTCATAAAGTTTCATCACCTCTATTTTTTCAAGGAGTATCATGTCCAGAAATGATGGCCGCACCCTTAATGTCTGCAGAAAAATCAAAGTCATAAAAAACTACACCATGCACCCGGCAGGGTCGGTTCTCATTCAGATGGGAGACACCAAAGTCATTTGCGCAGCCACAGTAGAGGAAAAAGTCCCTCCCTTTCTCAGAGGCAAGAACAGTGGCTGGGTGACTGCAGAATACTCCATGCTCCCCTCTTCCACCAATACCAGAAGCCCCCGAGAAGCTTCCCGTGGCAAACTGTCGGGAAGAACCCAGGAGATCCAGAGACTCATCGGGCGCTCACTGCGCACGGTCATCGACCTTAAGAAACTGGGGGAGCGCACCATCTGGCTCGATTGCGATGTCATTCAGGCCGATGGCGGCACCCGTTGTGCCTCCATTACAGGTGCCTTCATGGCAACGGTTCTGGCCTTGAAAAAACTAAAAAAGGAAAAACTGATCGACGAACTGCCAATTAAGGATTATGTCGCCGCAATCAGTGTCGGCATCGTTGGCGATAAAAAAATGCTCGACCTGGATTACTCGGAAGACTCCACCGCAGAAGTCGACCTCAATATCGTCAAAACCGGGTCCGGTGGATATGTAGAAATTCAAGGAACCGCCGAACAAAAGCCGTTCGACGACAAACAATTAGACGGCCTTCTCAAACTCGCCGATAAAGGCATCAAAGAACTCATCGCATTACAGAAAAAAACCGTCGGCTAAACGCTAGGCGCGTGGCCGACTAGCAATAGCGTTACCGGCTGACAACAGGTTAGCTCGGCTTGAAGCCCGGTGAGAAATAAAAAATCCTCTCCCCTCATGGGGACTCAAGCCTGATCGTCTGAAGGCTTGATGGCAAGGCGTGGCCGCGGTGAGGGGGTTGCTATCCCCATTCATTTCTCTGGCATTTTAATTATCCATCATGTTGCATCATCCCCGCCTTTGCGAGGAACAACAGCGACGAAGCTGTGATAACTTCTTCATTAAACTTCGTGCCCCGGAAGGGTAATAGAGAGGGATTAAGGAAGGGTTGGCTTTAACGCAAACAGCGGTTCAAATCACTCTCGCCTGCATGGCGATGAACATAAAACGATGCCTTGTTCTAGCAAGGACATAGGAAAAGTATGGCTTGAAGGGAGAAACCTTGCGGAAAGGAAGAAAATATAAAAACGCACATCATAAAAATACTACTGATCAAAAATAATTAACCAAAAAATACCAAGGTGCTCTGATTTCCAGTCCAATTTAATTGAAATCCGCAAAACAACCCCTTACGCAAAGGTCTCTGTCAGGGAAGAAGATCATTTTGCATTTTAATGGATCACACCCTTAACAGGGGACGTAATCAGCAAGAGTGTGTCGAGCCGCGACAACTCTTTTTTAGCCAGCGAAACTATTGCCAATAGCCTGCGGCTAGCAGCCGAGGCTTTTGACAGTATCTTCAATGGACATAGCGATGCAGGAGAAAATGGGGGTATCTTCTTTCACGTACTTGCTTCCTTCAGTCTCTCTCAGCTCCTGAACTAGGTCGAGAAAATCGTCTGGCGAGTCGGACTCGAAAGCCACGACAAACTCGTAATCATCAATACCAAAGCTATAGGTCGTGTTCAACTTGACGGAAGGATATTTGTTGCCGACAAAAATATGCTCGTCCATGATTCCCTGACGGGTGAACTGAGTCAGCAGATACCATTCCCTCGTCTTAACGAAAGGATAGATGAAAAGATACTTCGCCTTGCCCGGAATGATATGTGTGCGGTCTTCTTCATGCTCCGGATTGATGAAGTCCATATACATCGACCGTTTGGTCATGGAAAGATAAGTGTAGGGAACGTTCAAATATTTTCCCAAACCGGTCTGCAATAGACGGGTGGTCATTTTCTGGAATTCTTCCATGCTGTAGCAGATGCGCCATGTCATGATATCGACATCACCGCGAAGCCCGACCATGGAATAACAAAGCAAAATCATGTCAGAACTATTGTCGTACTCCTCGAGAACATCTATGAACTCTTTCATGCCCTTGTCGCGTTCTTCCTGAGGCAATCTGCGAAACGCAGAATCGAGCTTGTAAAAAGTAAAACTGACATATTGACGTTGAACAGGTGGCTCACCACCATTAGCTTTTTGCGCCTCTTCCTTCTTTTTCCGGGCCAGTTCCATGGCTTCGCCTTCACGTTCCTGCCGGGCCTTTGAGACAACACCATCATCAACCACCTTAAAGCCTTTATCTTTGGCATATTGCTCAATGCCTCGCACCACACTTTTGCGGACGAAAAATGGCACGTTGGTCATGCGCGTCTGGGCCTCATCTGTCCATTCAAGCTCAAGCTCAGGCATAAAATTTTCTAGCTCTTTATCGTCAATACTCATAGTTTGTTCTCAATATAAAATGGGTTTTTGGAAAGCAGTATTATATCTAAAACTAATTGGAATTCAAAGCCTAAACCGGCGAGCCGCCGCCACTAGGCATGGGGCCAACTGCCATAACTGACTTGGGCAAGCAAATAGTTATCTTGGCTGAATCAAACTTTTGCCCAATTCCCTGCCTCGGTAGAGGCCCGGCGAGCCGCCGGGGGCAACTGCTTTTACGAGCAATCCGGCAGTTATCACGGCTGAATTGGGCTTATGCACTATTTCCGCTGGATATAGCTTATTTATGAGTAAATTTTTGAGTCTGCACCTAGCGAACACAAAACTTCAGACCTAGATTGTTAGTGAGGAAAACCAGGACCAATGAGGTATTTGTTATGGACTCTCCCGTTACCTTTTCTAGCACACAAAAGTATATTGACCTCGAAAATGAGTTTGGGGCGAACAATTATATGCCTCTTGATGTCGTTTTAGCCCGGGGCCAGGGCGTCTGGGTCTGGGATGTGGAAGGCAACAAATATCTGGATATGCTGGCATCGTATTCTGCCCTCAACCAAGGGCACTGCCACCCCCGCATCCTATCTGCCTTGATCGAACAAGCTAAAAAGCTTACCTTGGTTTCCCGGGCTTTCCGTACCGATCAGTTGGGCCCTTTTTATAAAGAAATCTGCGAAATGACGCACTCACACAGTGTTTTGCCGATGAACAGCGGTGCCGAAGCCGTCGAAACTGCCATCAAAGCCGCCCGTAAATGGGGATACAGGATTAAAGAGATTCCCAACGACATGGCCGAAATCATCGTTTGTTCTAATAATTTTCATGGCCGGACCACCACCATAGTAGGGTTCAGCTCTGAACAACAATATCGCGATGGATTTGGTCCCTTCGCACCGGGATTCATCACCATCCCCTTCGGCGATGCAGAAGCCCTCGAATGGGCCATCACCCCTAACACGGTCGCCTTTCTGGTCGAACCTATTCAAGGCGAAGGGGGCATCATCATCCCACCTACCGGTTACCTGAAAAAGGTGCGCGAAATCTGTAGCCGCCATAACGTCCTGCTCATTCTGGATGAGATACAAACGGGACTCGGCAGAACCGGCAAACTCTTCGCTGAAGAACACGAGGGCATCGAGTCTGACCTCACAGTGGTGGGCAAAGCACTCTCAGGTGGAGTCTACCCCGTCTCCGCCGTGCTCTCTAACAAAGCGGCCTTGTCCGTTTTCGAGCCGGGTGATCATGGTAGCACCTTCGGGGGCAACCCCCTCGCCTGCGCTGTTGCCCGGGCAGCGCTGAAAGTCATAGAAGATGAAAATCTTGTTGAAAAATCACTATTTATGGGTCATTACCTGAAGGAGTCTCTGAGGAATATCATATCCCCCCACGTGAAAGAAGTGAGGGGTCGGGGACTCCTGATCGGTGTAGAACTGAAAAAATCTGCCGGCGGCGCAAGGAGGTTTTGCGAAGCGTTGATGGAGAAAAACATCCTCTGCAAAGAGACGCATAAACACGTGATCCGCTTCGCCCCACCGCTGGTGATCACCAAAGAGGAAATCGACTGGGCGCTTGAGAGAATCGAATCTGTATTGACACACTGAAACTGTTGGGCGATATCGGGGGCTGATGAAAAGATCTAAAACACGTTATCACGACCGTTGACAGGAAGGATCGTCATCATGGATATCCAGACACTGACAGCGTTTTTTATGTGGTGCACGATCATAAATGGTTTCGTGTTTGTCTTTTGGACCGCGTTTTGTATTTTTGCTCCTGATATGTTGTTCTGTTTTCACAGCAAATGGTTTTCCATTTCCCGTGAAACTTTCAATACCGTGGTTTACTCGTTTCTTGGGTTCTTCAAAATTATCTTTGTAGCTTTTAGCCTTACGCCCTTCTTGGCCCTGTTGATCATTGGGTAGCGTATTATCCCGGTTTTAAATTTTTAGTCCGCTGAATGTCTCAACACCGTTGGCCAAATCGGTATCAATTCAATCCACCTGAAGTTCTCTCCGGTGAATTGGCCGCCGGGTCTGCCCGGTTTAATTGAGACCCGCTCGGCAGCGGGCGATATAAGTTCGATTGATCTGGGCGTAGGGTTGAACTTCGAGAGCCCTTTGGAAAATCCGGATAGCCTCTTCAAATCGTTTCAGTTCATAAAGACACATCCCCAGTCCGTTCAATGCACCGAAATGGTGTGGGATTCGGCGCAACACCTGCTCGCACTCTTTAACTGCTTCATCATATTGGCCCATGAGGAACAGCAGGGTCGCGAGTTTGTTATGCGCTTCCGAGAAGTCTGGGCACTTATCGACAAGAATTTGCAACACGATCAAAGCATCATCATGCTTTTGCTGGTCCATCAACTCTGTTCCTTTGTTTAGCTCCTGTTCCAGCTCAATGCCTTCCTGCCTATGCCAGAGTATCCATAACGCCCTGGTGGCCTTCTCACGCATGGCAGGGTCTTCGCTCTTTAAGTCTTCCAGATACTGTTCAGTTTTGTCCATAATGTGATTATAACGGAGAACCTCCGCAGGTAAATGGCAATTCAAAGGGAGGGGGAATGCTTGTTTTCAGAGTTTCACACCAAACCAATCTTCACCGAATACCCGTTGAAAATCTGGAATTTCACTTCCCAGACTCAAGACTTATTTTTATACCGGTAGAAAGCAACTCTTTTGGCGATCTCCGGGGCCAGATAATTAATCACTTCATTTTCTTCCCCAAACTCCAGGGGTCGCACGCCGTCATTCCCCCGTTTTTCCTCAACCCTGAATCCATCCGCCTCTTCCAGGTTGATTTTGTTCTGCCACAGATTAATATTCCAATATTCCTCCATCCTCTCTTGCACTGTAAAGTTTGGCTGGATGGTCCACGTGATATTACTCAGGCAGTCATTCTCATCCCCCACCTCAATCGTGGCGCGATCATCAAGAAAATTCACCTTGACATATTCTGGCTCGATCAGCGCGATAAGTTCCTCAATGAGAACTCTAATACTTTGAAAGCGAGCGATCTGGTTGGCGCGTAAGCCTTCATTCTTTCGGTCGTAATCCGACCATTTCTCCAACTCTTCCTGAATGAGTTTATGCATTTCTTTTTTAGTACCCACCTTGGTCTTTTCCCTTAACATAGAGTTAGATAAATATAATTGGCCCGCTTTTTCCTATCAATAGGAGTCTGAAATGCATCATCAGGCTAAATTGCTTTTTGGCTATTACAATCTGTAAATTGCTTCATAACAAAAGGGGAAGTCATTACCGCAAGAAGACCTCCATAATCCAGGCTAAACCTCACTTCATCTCCGACCTCCAGATTGTGGCTCTCACCATCAAGAATAATGTGGTCACTACTGGAGCCTATCATTCTTAACGGGTCAATAGACTTCAAACTGGAAACAGGAACATCCTGTCTGCCTAGTGCTATGATCGCTCTCTTACGAATACCCCGGTCGAGGAAGCTGGAAACATTGCCAAAAGCATCCTGGCAGATTTCTCCTGATGGAAGGGAAGGCTTTTTTTTTGACTCGATAACTTCGGCAACAAGTTGGAAGGCACTCCTATGCAAACCTGGGATTGCTTTTCGGCCTACGGTTTCGCAACCTAAAAGAATTGATTCACCCAAACGAAGATTATTGACCCTGCCGACATTTTGGGAAGATTTAAACCACTCGTAATTTGCCGAATTCCCACCTGAAATTATTTCCAAATCTATCTGGAACTCATTTTCCAGCAAATCAACTTGTTCGGATAGCTCGCGCATATTTTTATCATCAGGTTTAATTCCGCCGTAGCAGGCCAGATTGCAACCAATGCCAATTATTTTTATGTTAGGCAGGGAAAGAGTTTCCCGAATAAATTGAGAAAGATCACAAAGCATCACTCCTTCGCGTAGATCCCCTAACTCAACCATAATTATTACTTGATGAGTTTTATTCTGTGTTTTGGCGTGATGAGAGAGCCTTTTAATGGTCTCAATTTCTGTATTTAAACTAATATCCACATTTTCAACAATAGATTCAGCTTGGCTCAAAGGCGTACGCAAAAGAACAAAAGGAATTGATATTCCCGCATTTTTCATTTTTAGAATGTTTTCAATACGCGAGTCAGCAATTAATTGAACTCCACCTTCAATCATTGCTTTAGCTATGGAAGGTTCTCCCAGTACTGCTTTAGTAACCCCCATCAAGGAAATTCCCTTTTCCAAATACAAGTCAGAAAGAATCTGTGTGTTTTCTCGTATCTGGGAAAGAGAAATTTCTATTCTAGGTGCGAACGGATTCATCAACTCCTTCTAAAAGATTAAGCTTTAGCGCTTGATGGTCTGAAAAGAATACGAAATTCTCTCGCTCAATCTTATTTTTTAATGCTGGAAATTGGTCGCTTAATGCCTGAACAAGCTTTTGGCAGCCACTGCTTAAAACATCTGTTGTTGGCAATCGAAGTTGCAATTCATAATCTTCTGTAATTTTCAGAATCTCCTGTTTATCTAAATCTTCGTGACTTAAAGTTATGGCGATTACTTTGGTTTTAGAAATCGTTTCGATAAGTTTTATTTCGCTTTCAGGAGTTGGCATGGCCAGGTCTGGAAAATCGCAGCGGAACTTTCTGGCCGGTGGATGTTGGAGGATAACTCCGTCTGGCATACTTCCCTTTAAGATGCCGATAGAACTTAAGAAGGCGGGATGACTGATTGCACTCTGTCCTTCTACTAAAATAATGTCGGGACTTTCTTGTTTAAATGCCTGAACAACCGAGTATTCAATCTGCCCGACCAAGAACTGGGAAATGAGAGCATCTGTGGATACACCATATTTTGCTCCCTGCATCAAACTGGTTTGGCCTGTTGCGACGAGTACAGACTTAATGCCGAGATTGTTTAGGGTTTTATTGAGTTCAACAGCTGTAGTCATTTTTCCACAGGCGCAATCAGTGCCTAAGACAGCAATGACAGGAACATTAACTTGAGATATTTGCCCGGTAAAAAGGTGCAGATCTTTTAATAGGGGCGGTTTCCTGATGTCTTTGATTTGGACACCGTTTAGAGCCGCTATATGGGAAAACTCTGGGTCTTGTGTGAAAAACTCATGCAAACCACTAATGATGTCCATTCCCTTTTTCATGGCTTCAAAAATCAGGAGCCTCTCTTTAATGCAAATAAAGGTTTCTAAGGGGGCTTTCCCATAAATATAACAATCAGGTGTATAGGCAAGGCTTTTCAATGCATCATCTAAATCGGCAAAAATAGGAATGCCGCTTTTCTCTTTTCCTAATTCTTCCCCAGCATCTTTGCCAGCTAATGAACTATCAATAACCCCGACAATGGTATAGATTTCAGAGTGTCGCACCAAGGCTGCGGCGGTTTTTCCATCTACTAAACCGAATTGATTTTCGCAGTAGACCAGGGCCCTTTTTTTCTGAACTGGATTGTCTTGATTTTCTTGATATTTTTGTTCCCATTGCTTTTTGGCAAATAGTTTTTGATTATAGATTAGGTTCTCCATTTAATGGTTAATAACAATTTACTTTCTTTCGTAAATTTTTGAACCGCAGACTCTATTTATTGACAACGCTCAGTTGTCAATAAATAGGGGGAGGCTATATTTTACCCAGAGCTGTTTTAAGCAACTTGGCCACCTCTTCGTAAGCGTGTTTCTCTCCATCCGCAAACTCTAATTTATAATTCTCATTTTTTGCTGATGCTGTCTTTCTACGCTTTTCAGCCTCTTCGATTAATTGAATAATGCTGACATTCAATTCTTTCAAAGTGCCATCTGCTGTAATTGTTGATTCGGTCATATTTTAATATCCTGTGTTGAAAAGTTAAGAAATTCGGATAGCCCCATTTTAATAAGGGGCAACCGCTTTTGCTTTGAAGAAACTGTATTAATTTCTTTCTTTGCGGTTATCGGAAGACAAGTCGCTCAACTTTCTATCTATGCTGGAAATGGTTAATTGAACGTCATTCACCGAAGATTCAATGTACCCCAGCAATCTTTCGACATTATTCACTCCATCCAAGGTTTGGGTATTTATTTTTTTGTCAGAAGAACAGTTATTATCTTTACTGACAGTAGTCTCTACTGCCACAGCTTGAGAGGGGTTGATCCATGGGTTTAAACCGTTCAGGAGTAAAGCAAAGGCAAGAATGGTCATTAAAACTTTTGTGTGTCGATCTGTGATCATTTCATTTCTCACTTATAATTTAAATGTATGATTCTCCGGTTTTCAGCTTACAGAGTTTCTGCTTTAGGCGATTCTTTAGGAGATTTTGACCAGGGCATTCTGCCTTTTTTATTTCTCTTGAACATTGAAGGGGTTTCCAATTGTTTTTTCGAGCGGATATTCAATGCCTTCACTGATATTACTTTTTTCAAATTCCCGGAATTGTCGTAGACCTTTACTTCATGCATTCAATGCCCTCTTTTTATCGTTTAGCTTAAAGGGGAAGGGCAAAAAAAAAGCCACCCCAAAAAGGAGCGGCATAAAAAAAATCCCTTGCAGTATTCTGTTGTTTTCCTCTATAGGAAATTAGAGGAGGTATCTATCAGCATACTCTAAATGCTTAGTATTGCAATCTTATTCGGATTAATTAAAATTAACCTTCCTCATAATTAACCCAGAGTTTCTGCAATTACCAGCTTTTGCCTTCATGCCGATGCCAGAGCACCCATAACACTCTGGCGGCCTTCTCAAGCCTGGCACAGGGTCTGGATTGTCATGCTGAGGCTCTCGAAGCATCTCGCCTTTCGTCTCCCTCTTCCATTTACAACTCCAAACAGGTAAAATCCGATTCGGGAACAAGAGTTAATCAAAATATAAGCCCTTTATTTTGCTAATGACCCTGAAGCCCGCTTCAACCGCAAAATACATTATTAAATTTTTCATATTTGCTAAAAATATTATTTTTTCAATGCAACACCAAAGCAAATAATTACGATTTAGGATTCCCATGGCCGAAAGAACAAATTGGACACGCCAGCAATTATTACTCGCCTTTAAGTTATACTGCCAAATCCCATTCGGAAAATTCCATTCGACTAATCCAGAAATCGTCCAATTTGGAAAAATAATGGGAAGAACACCATCGGCATTAGCGATGAAATTGTCAAACATTGCTAGCCTTGACCCGGCAATCACATCCACTGGTAGAAAAGGTTTAACGGGAGCATCAAGCGCGGACAAAGCCATGTGGGAGGAAATGCAATCAAGTTGGGATTTATTCGTTACGGAGATACAGAGAGCAGAAAACAGCTATGGAATAACCGAAGATTCCAACACAGAAATAGAAGGCTATTCGCAAAATAAAACTGTTGACTACACTGGTAGCAACAAGGCCGTTCAGTCC
>JACKQG010002773.1_pt1 | contig 22296 bp, 21 predicted proteins | sample 8237621 | NCBI WGS metagenome assembly JACKQG01 (sample SAMN15677084, study PRJNA649215) | marine metagenome | biome: marine; feature: Black Sea; material: saline water; isolation source: suspended particulate matter (SPM) from the Black Sea western gyre | collected 2013-06-09/2013-06-10 | depth... | reverse complement strand
AAAAGATCACCTCAGGGATATATGCATGATAACAATTATAAAACGCAACGGAAGAACAGAACCTTTAGATATTAGTAAAATCCAAAAGTATACAGAGGCTGCGGTTAAAGGTTTAGCTAACGTTTCACAAAGTGAGTTGGAAGTTGATGCTCAAATTTTATTTCGTGATGGTATAACATCTCAAGAAATACAAAAGACTCTTATTAAAACCGCCGTTGATAAAATAGATATTGATGCCCCTAACTGGACTTTTGTTGCATCACGCCTTTTCATGTTCAACCTGTATCATCAGGTGAATAGTTTCACCGGTTATTGCACACTGGAAAAATACTTTGCACGTGGCGAAAAAGCTAATCGTCTAATGCTTGGTTTAAAAGAGATGTACGACTTAGAAAAATTAGATAAACATATCAAACCTGAGCGTGACATGTTATTTAATTACCTTGGCGTGAAAACTCTTTATGACAGATATCTTATCAAAGACAGAGATTCAAACCCTATAGAGCTTCCCCAGCATATGTTCATGGCCATAGCAATGTTCTTGGCCCAACGTGAAGAAAAGAGAGAAGAATGGGCAATAAAATTTTATGACATGATTTCTCAGTTTCAAGTTATGCTTGCCACTCCGACATTATCCAATGCCAGAACCACAAGACATCAATTAAGTTCATGTTACATCGGTTCAACTCCGGATAATATCGAAGGTATATTTGACTCTTACCAAGAGATGGCAATGCTTTCTAAGTTTGGTGGAGGAATCGGTTGGGATTGGACAGGTATCCGTTCAATGGGTTCATTTATAGATGGACATAAAAATGCAGCTGGCGGAACTGTGCCATTTCTAAAAATCACAAATGATATTGCCATCGCTGTTGATCAGCTGGGAACTAGAAAAGGTGCGATTGCAGTTTATATGGAACCATGGCATATAGATATCAATGACTTCTTAGACCTAAAGAAAAACTCCGGTGAAGAGCGTCGTCGCGCTCACGATTTATTTCCTGCAATGTGGTTGAATGATTTATTTATGCAGAGAGTGCAGCAAGATTCAATTTGGACACTTTTTGATCCTTATGATGTAAAAGAGTTAGCTACACTTTATGGTGAAGAATTCAACAAACGTTATAAAGAGCTGGAAGAAGATGAAAGTATTATCAAAGAAAAAGTCAAAGCAAAAGATCTTTGGAAAAAAATACTAACATCATACTTTGAAACCGGTTCACCATTCCTTTGTTTTAAAGACAATGCAAATCGTGCAAACCCTAACAAACACAAAGGAATTATCAGAAGCTCAAACCTATGTACTGAGATTTTTCAAAACACCAATCCTAACCATTATAAAATAAAATTCATTTTTGAAAATGGAGACAGCGTGTCTTATGAAGAAGAAGAGATTGTTAAAGTTGATAGCGGTATAGAAAAACCGGCTAAAAAAGTGACCGCACTTGATTCACTTGGCGGACTTCCAATCTATGTTGTTGAGAAAGAAAAGATAAATGGAGACACCGCGGTTTGTAACCTTGCATCAATCAATCTCTCCCGTATAAACACAAAAGAGCAGATTAATGCAATCGTTCCAACTGCCGTTAGATGTTTGGATAATGTTATTGACTTAAACTTCTATCCTATTGAAAAGGTGAAACGAACAAATATGAAGTCTCGTTCAATCGGTCTTGGTGTTATGGGTGAAGCTCAAATGTTAGCAGAACAAGGAATTACTTGGGGGACACAAGAACACTTTGACAAAATAGATGAAATAATGGAATCAGTTTGTTATAACACTATCTCAGCATCATCAGATTTAGCAAAAGAAAAAGGAACATATCCTGACTTTGAAGGTTCAGATTGGAGTAAAGGTATTATGCCTCAAGATCACGCGAATGCTGAAGTAAGAAATCTTATTGATCGTGGTGGACTGTTTGCTTCAACATATGAATGGGATGACTTACGAACAAAAGTGAAATCGCAAGGTATGAGAAACGGTTATCTTATGGCAGTGGCTCCAACTTCTTCTATCTCTATTTTAACCGGAACAACTCAGGCAATTGAGCCGGTGTTTAAAAGAAAGTGGTTTGAAGAGAATTTATCCGGCTTAATCCCGGTTGTAGTTCCAAACCTTTCACCGGATACTTGGGCTTACTATACTCCAGCCTATGATTTAAATCAAACTGTTTTAATAAAAGCAGCGGCGATTCGTCAAAAATGGATAGACCAGGGACAATCACTTAATATATTTATAACACTAGATAAAGCAAGTGGTAAATACCTAAATGAGATTTATATGTTAGCTTGGAAGCTAGGATTGAAATCGACATACTATTTACGTTCACAGTCGCCTGAAGTTGCCAGTGATGTAGAAGATAGAAGTATGGAGTGTGTTGGTTGTCAATAGGAAAGACTTTATGAAACCCCTAGGTGATATACAAACATTTTTAAAACGATTCGATAATTTTAAAGGTGGGGAGTTTCGTTCTCTTGAAGTTCTTTCACCCACAGCAATGTCAGTCACCCTGGCTGGACAAGATGAAGCCAGAGGATTTGATTGGGTCAGCATGAAGCTGGAATTCAATGGAGTCAGTGATGCAAGACTCTTAGATGAAAGTAAATTATCACTTCTTGATATGAATGATGGCATAAGCATAGTAAGCGAAGGCAGCTCACTTGCTTTTGGAATTGGTGAGTGTTATACTCTACCCAGCATAAAAAACTCCTCATGTTTTATTTTATCAACTGATATAAGACAGGAAGAGGGAACTTTTTAAGGATAAATGTATGCAACAGTATGAAGTGAAAAGCACACTCTTGGGTTTTGAAAATATCAATAAAGTGGAGATACATGAGATAGATGAATTATTTTCAACTTTACAAGATGTGGATAATGAGCAAATATCTTTTACAATCCTGAATCCTTATTTACTTAGAGAGTATTCATTTGACCTGCCCTTGGATATAAAAATTCTTTTAGATATAAACAAAGAATCAAATGTTAGTGTATATAACATAGTTGTTATCCAAGAGCCTTTAGAAAACTCAAGTATTAATTTTTTAGCTCCTATTATAATAAACACAGACAATAATACAATAGCTCAAGCTATTTTAAATAAAGTCAGTCACCCTGAATTTGGAATGGCCGAGACTATAAAATCATTTAAAGAGTGAGATATGAAATACCTAGTGACAGACGATTCCAAATTGGCAAGACTGAGTTTAATAAAATCACTTACAACATGCCAAGAGGATGCCGAAATTTTTCAGGCTGAAAATGGTGAACTTGCACTTGAAATATTAAAAAATGAAGCTGTGGATGTAGTGTTTTTAGACTTAACAATGCCTGTTATGGATGGCTACACCGCTCTTCCTTTACTTATAGAAGCTAAGCCAAGTGTAAAAGTGATTGTTGTTTCTGCAGATATACAAGAACAAGCAAGATTAAAAGTGCTGAATCTTGGTGCGATAGAACATGTCAAAAAACCGATAAATCCAGATAAAATGAAAAAAATACTAGAGAGTTTGCAGTGAGTGAACTAAGCCTGACACAAGACGAGCAAGATGTATTGCAAGAGTTGATGAATATTGCTTATGGTGATGCAACCGCTGTCGTAGCAGAAATGCTAGATGCATTTGCAACATTAAGCATTCCAAATATTAGACTTATAGAAACTTCTGCTTTGCTGCATGAACTAAAAGGTCTAGAGGGTGAAAGTTACTTTTTTTCCACCCAAGCATTTAACGGGATGTTTTCCGGCGAAAGTGCTTTTTTTATAGATACACAAAGTGCCTGTAATTTAGCAAAGCATTTAGACCTTGAAAATGATGAAGACTTAGACGATGCAATACTTGAGTTAACAAACGTTCTTACATCATCATTAACAATAAGACTCGCACAAGAGATGAATGCTGAAATAAAATTTTCACTCCCAAGCATCAATAAGCTTCCTTATAATAAAATTCAAACAAATAAAACCCTGCAAGAGTATTCACAAGTGATTGTTATTGATACTGAAATTAATTTCAAAGATCAAAAAATAAATGGTGAGATATTTATACTTACAAAGGATGGGTCCATAAAGTGGCTAAAGAATCAACTGAGCAGTATTTTAGAAGCATTGATGTAGATAAAAAGCTTATAGCAAATATTGATAACGGGATTATCATAGTTGATGAAGCACTCAATATATATTACTTCAATAAGTGGTTGGAAATTTACACCCATCTCAAAGAAAAAGATGTGCTCGGTGAAAAACTCAACTCTGTCTTTGCGAATATAAATGTAAAAACACTCCAAAGAAAAATAAGAACAGCACTTAAAATGGATAGTCCCTCCTTTTATATAGCTAGTAACTCAAAATATCTTATACCAATAAAAATCAACCGGATAAAAGCATCTGGCTTCACCCATATGAGACAAGATGTCAGTGTTATACCGTTTGACACAGAAAAAAGACTTGTTGCCTTAATTATCAGTGATCAAACAAGTATTGTCAGTATGAACATACTCTTGGAATTGAATATCCAAAAAATAGAAGACCTGAACAAAGAACTGATTAGAGAAAAAAATATCATTGATAAAAGAGTTTTATTTATGAAAATAAATAATGAATATCTTATAACAGATTGTTCTCAAGCTTATATGGATCTTCTAGGTGTTCAAAAAATTGATATATATTTACAAAACTTCTTTAATTATGAGAATTTAAAAAGTGCTGAAGAATTAACTAAAGAGATACTAAATCACATACAAGAAAAAAAAGTATATAAATATGAAAAGATAACGCTAACAGATAAAGAAAAAGAGATTACTTTACTCAACACACTGGTGCCGGAGTACGATAAGAATGGTATGCATATAGGGTTTATAATTTTTTCTGAAAATATAACAAGTGCAAAGTTAGTGCAAAAACAGCAACAGATATTACTCCAAAATTCTCGAACATCTGCTATGGGTGAAATGATATCTATGATTGCACACCAATGGAGACAGCCTCTATCTGTTATAAACACCATCATAGCAACTTTAAAAGTTAAAAAAGAACTTGATGTGCTCGATGATGCCACTCTAGAAGAATCCTACGATAAAATCGAAAAAACAGTAAGCTATCTTTCTGATACAATAGATGATTTTAGAAACTTCTTTAAAACAAACAAAGAACTAAGTCTGATACCTATTCAAACTATTTTTGATAAAGCAACTAATCTTCTAATGGGGGATATCAAAGCGTATAAGATACACTATACAGAAAATATTTCTGATGATATAAAAATTAACACATATAAAAATGAGCTTATTCAAACCCTTATCAATATTTTAAAAAACTCTATTGATGCTTTTAAAGATACCCCTAGGGAGAATCAAACACTTACTGTCAAAGTATGGGAAGAGCCAAGATATGTTATTATAGAAATAGAAGATAATGCTGGTGGAATCAAAGAAGAAATAGTGGGGAAGGTGCTTGAGCCTTATTTTTCAACAAAATCAAAAAATGGAACCGGACTCGGTTTATACCTTTGTAAAACAATCGTAGAAGAACATTTAAATGGTGAATTGACGATAAAATCTAAAGGTGTGAATACTACAAGCATCATAAAGTTAGCAAAAAATTTAGAAAATAAAAAGGAAGAAATATGAGAATAATCTGTCCAAACTGTCTAAGTGTGAATAATGTGCCTATAAAAGATAGTTACAAAAAAGCAAATTGTGGAAAATGTAAAGAATCACTTCTCAATACAAAACCTATAGAGTTGAATCAAACAAACTTTGATGAAGTGGTGGTCAATAGTGACATACCTGTTATAGTTGACTTTTGGGCGCCATGGTGTGGACCATGTAAGATGATGGGACCCAACTTTGAAAAAACAGCTGTAAAGTTTCCTCTTAAAACACTGTTTGTAAAAGTGAATACTGAAAATGAACAAAACTTAGGTGCCAGATTTGGAATACGAAGTATTCCAACACTTGTTATCTTTAAACAAGGAAAAGAAGTTCACCGTGTTAGCGGTGCTTTAGATGAGACTAAGCTAACTCAGTTAGTCTCACAGTTTATTTAATATAAGAACAGCAATAATCTGTAACAGTTTTAACCCTTAAATCAAACGAGGAGTTAGCTGGAACATTAAATGTTTCAGGCGTGTTTAGACTCTTCCATTCTTCACCTGGAAGTTTAATATCCAATTCACCGCTGAGCATCTCCATAATTTCAGCTTCGTTAGTACCAAAAGTATACTCTCCGGGAAGCATGATTCCTAAAGATTGCGTAGAACCATCTTCTAAATTGACTGTACGGCTTGTAACCTTACCATCATAATAAATATTTGCGTTTTTAACAATACTTGCATTTTCTATATTTGACATTAAATCCCCTATTTTTTAAAATTATATCTTAGTTTAACTTTATTCTTTGAGAATGTGTAATAGCCACAGCCATAGCATCGGATATATCAAGCGGTTTAATCTCTTTTTTTATGTTTAAAAGTCTTTTAACCATAAAATTCACCTGTTCTTTAGAGGCCTTTCCATTGCCTGTCAGCGCTTGTTTCACCTGCAATGCTGTGTACTCGCTAAATTGACCGAATTCTTGAAGAAGCTTTAACATAATAGCTCCGCGAAACTGTGCTAATTTTATAGTGGTTTTTGGATTGTGCGCATAAAAAATATCTTCCATGGCCACTTGATCTATCTTATGGGTCTTAAACACTGTGCCAATACCCTCCACCATCTGAGGAATTTGGAATTGCAACTCTTCAGCCTTCATTTTAATAAGCCCGGCTTCAACTAAAGAAATTTTTCCACGTTCAAGTTTTATAAGAGCATATCCCATATTTCTTGTGCCTGGATCTATACCAAGTATGATCATTGTTTTCCTGTTGAAAAAAATTTATATTACATAGAACGAAAGTTAGCTAAAAAAATATTTTAGCTATAATTTTAGCTATGAAATATTTACTAATCATATTATACATACTTTTAACAACACAAAGTTTTGCTGTAGAAAATCAGGAAAAAAAAGATTGGATATTAGATAGAGTGAATATCTATATTGAAAATGATGTTTATTTTGGAACAGATGACGGATACTCCACGGGTGAAATGCTTACATTCCTTTATTTTGTCCCTGAACCTGATAATTTTATATATGATATACTTGGATACAATACAAAACAGTCTTACTCCTATCTAACCTTTTCAATAGCAAACCAGATTTTCACACCGACAGATACATCTACAACTGCTTTTCAGGCTGACGACCGACCTTATGCCGGTTGGACTTATCTTAAAACAACATTTCATAAAACAACAAAAACACAATTACGTTCTCTCTCTTTAAAAGTGGGGATGATCGGTCCGGCTTCGGGATCTGAACAAATTCAAAACAACTTTCATAAAACTTTTGGTATGGATATCGTCAATGGCTGGGAACATCAGCTCAATAATGAGCTTGGAATAAATTTAAAATATACACAAAAGTGGAAGTATCATGGCAAAGATTTTGGAGATATAGAAGGATATTTTATCCCTTATACATCTCTTGAGTTGGGTAATGTTGCTATAAATGCCACTGGCGGATTCACAGCAAGACTTGGATGGAATATTCCTAAAGACTATGGTCTGTCTTCTATAAATATTGGAAATGATCCCGGTATTCCGGTATATGGCCAATATAAAAATATGCGTCTTCACCCTTGGAGTTTTTCCATTAACTTCACAGCTGCGGGAACTGCTGTGGCAAGAGATATATTTTTGGATGGAAACACCTTCACTGATTCACACTCCATGTCTAAAGAGAAGTTTGTTGGATATTACGGTCTTGGTTTCACATTAAGATACAAAAACTTTGTTTTAGATATTATGGAAATTGAAAACTCTAAACAGTTTAAAGGACAAAAAAAATCCCATGGTATAGGCAGTGCAATTATATCTTGGTTGTACTGATATATCTATAGAAGTGAACTTAGTTAAATATATTCACATACTGATATTTTAGTTATTCACATTCATTTAATAGTCTTTTTTGTATAATCAAAAAAATAAAGGATTTATGTGAATATAGGTCAAGAAGTGCTTCAAGAACTAAAAAAAGAAATTACAGAGTCAGAGTATAATAGATATATTAAACACTTAGCATATGATATAAAAAAATCCACGAGTGACTTAGCTGTATTTCATGCTTCAAATGCATTGGTATCCAACTGGATTCAAAGTAAATACAGTGAAAAAATTTCTCATCTCTTTGAAGTGAAAACGGGAAATAAAGTCACCGTCAGAGTGACCCTTAAAAACTCTTCAGAAAAAAGAAAGATAGTAAAAAAAAACACCATTAAAACTTCTCATTCACTTTTAAATCCATCTCAGATTTTTGATAACTTCATGGTTGGAGGATCAAATCAGTTTGCATACTCAGCTGTGAAAAGTGTGAGTGAAAATCCTGGTAATGTATATAATCCTCTTTTTATCTATGGCGGTGTCGGTCTTGGTAAAACACACCTTATGCAATCAGCCGGCAATGTATATGAGAATCAAGGCAAAAGTGTCATCTATACAACAAGTGAACAACTCCTGAATGACTTTGTACGGCATATTCGAAATAAGACTATGGAAAAGTTTCAAGAAAAATATCGAAAATGTGATATGCTGCTCATCGACGATATTCAATTCTTAAGCAACAAAGAGGGTATACAAGAAGAATTTTTCCATACTTTTGAAGCTCTTCGCGGTGATGGCAAACAAATCATCCTCACAGCAGATAAGCACCCTAAAAAAATCGGTGGTCTTGAAGAACGTCTGCAAAGCCGTTTTGAATGGGGTTTAGTGGCAGATATTCAACCTCCGGAACTTGAAACTAAAATAGCAATTATCAAAAGTAAATGTGAATTGAATAAAGTCAGTTTGACTCCGGATATAGTGAATTACATCGCAACTGTTATAGATAACAATGTGCGTGAGATAGAGGGTATACTTTCGCGTCTGCATGCTTATTCACAACTCATGCATGTTGATATAGATTTAGCATTTACAAAAAATGCTCTTAAAGATCAGCTGAAAGAGAAAAAAATGAATCTAAGTATGGAATCAATCACTCATTGTGTTTCAAAAGATTTAAACATAAAACCAAGTGAAGTCCGTTCTAAAGGCAGAAGTAAAAATCTTGTATATGCAAGAAGAATAGCTATATATATCTGTCGTGAATTAACACAAAACACTATGCCTCAACTAGCCCAATACTTTGGTATGAAAGACCATACAGCTATCTCTCACACCATTAAAAAGATTAATGAGCTTATACAAACAGACGAAGATTTTAAAACCAAAATTGATGAATTGACAAATAAGATAACCTCATCTACATAAAAGCAATAAAAAAAAGATATAATTATATAAGTGAATAGGTGTGAATCAGCTTTATAGTGTTCATCACATCCAAAAACATAGGCTTAAGGGCTTTTGCAAGTGATTTTCACATATTCACTTGGTACTACTACTAACTACTAAAAATTATATAAATATATAGGATTTTATATGAAAATAAACATTTCAAAATCAATCATTGAAAATATCTTAATTCAAGCAGGGCCTTTTTTAGAAAAAAAAGATACATCACAAATCACATCACATGTGTTTATCAACGTATCCAATTCTATTTTAACAATAAAAGCCACTGACTATGAAATAGGCTATTTAGTTAATACTGACAATGTTAATGTTATCGAAGATGGTAGTACAACGGCTAATGGTAAAAAACTTCTTGATATTATTAGAATATTAAAAGATGGAAGCATCCATTTAGAAGTTAAGAATGATGTCTTATTTATCTCCCAATCTAATTCAAATTTTAAACTTCCTACATTTTCTTATGAAGATTATCCAGAATTTCCCTCTTATGAGGGGAAAAACCGTATTTCAATAGATTCATATTCACTTATAGAATCTCTTAAAAAAATCACACCTGCAATAGATACAAACAATCCTAAATTTGAACTTAACGGTGCTTTAATAGATATAAAACCAGATAGAATCAACTTTGCATCCACTGATACAAGAAGACTTGCAGTGGTAAATATTCCAAATAACACAGATAATGAACTCTCAATCATACTTCCAAAAAAAGCAATAGTTGAAATTCAAAAACTGTTTTTTAATGATATAGAACTTTATTATGATGAAACAAATCTGATTATACATTCTGATCAATATACTTTTTTTACAAAACTTATCAATGGGAAATTTCCTGAATACTCAAGAATTATTCCAAAAGAAACAGCAAACAACTTACTATTGCCAAAAGCTGTAATGATAGATTCAATAAAACAAATCACAACTATTTCCACAGATGTGAAAATCACATTCTTAAATGAGACAATCACTTTTGAATCATTAAGTGATGACAATAACAAAGCAAAAACTGAAATAGGTTTTTCAACAGGTTTCACTGAAGCTTTTGTAATTGCAATAAACAGCAGATACTTACTAGATTTTTTAAATTCTATAAATAATTCTGAATTCACTATAGGTTTAAATGAAGGTAATTTACCATTTATTTTAAGTGATGAAAATTTTAAAACGGTTGTTATGCCGATAGTTATATAGGGAGAGTTGAATGGAAAATTATGGTGCTAGTAATATTAAGGTCCTTAAAGGGCTAGAAGCGGTTCGAAAACGGCCTGGTATGTATATCGGTGACACTGGTCATCGTGGACTTCACCATTTAGTTTATGAAGTTATTGATAACTCTATAGATGAGGCGATGGCAGGTCATTGTGACACTATAACAGTGACACTTACAAAAGAAGGCACTTGTAAAGTTTCAGATAATGGCCGCGGTATTCCTACAGATATGCACCCAACTGAAGGTATGTCAGCAGCAACAGTTGTTTTAACAGTGCTTCATGCCGGTGGTAAATTTGATAAAGACACTTATAAAGTTTCAGGTGGACTTCATGGTGTTGGTGTTTCTGTCGTAAATGCATTATCGTCTGATTTACATATGACTATTCACCGTGAAGGTGAAATTTTTGAGCAAGACTTTAAAATGGGTATACCACAAAAAGTATTGGAAGTCACAGGAAAAACAAGAAAAACAGGTACCACTATCGAGTTTGCTGCTGATCCCACTATATTTACTGAAACTGTCACTTTTGAGTATGAATATTTAGCCAAAAGATTTAAAGAGTTAGCATATTTAAATCCATTTATCACAATTAAATTCAATGATGAAAGATCTGGAAATAAAGAAGAATATCACTTTGAAGGCGGTATTGCTCAATATGTGGCAGATATGAATAAAAAAACTCTAGTGGCTGAAGTATATTCGTTTTCTGCAAAAATTGAAGATATAGAATTTGATATTGCACTTATGTATAATGATTCTTATGAAGAAAAATTAGCATCATTTGTAAATAATATCCGCACACCAAACGGAGGTACTCATGAAGCAGGTTTCAGAGCTGCTCTCACCCGAACTATCTCCAACTATAATGCTAAAAACAGTTCAGTAAAAGAAAAAGATGTAAAAATATCGGGCGATGATACTAGTGAAGGCTTAATTGCAATAGTTTCTGTTCGTGTACCAGAACCACAGTTTGAGGGTCAAACTAAGGGTAAACTAGGAAATACTTATGTTAAACCTTTGGTGCAAAAAGCTACAGGTGAAGAATTATCTAAATATTTTGAAGAAAATCCTATTGAAGCAAAAGCTATTGTTTCTAAAGCGCTTATGGCTGCCCGTGGTCGTGAAGCTGCTAAAAAGGCCCGTGAATTAACTAGAAGAAAAGATTCTATGAGTGTTGGAACACTTCCTGGTAAATTAGCTGATTGTCAATCTAAAGATGCATCTATCTGTGAATTATATCTGGTGGAAGGGGATTCTGCGGGCGGTTCAGCTAAAATGGGGCGTGACCGTGTTTTTCAAGCGATTTTACCACTTAAAGGTAAGATTTTAAATGTTGAAAAATCAAGATTGGAAAAAATTCTAAAATCAGATGAAATTACAAATATGATTACAGCAATGGGTTGTGGGATTGGTGAAGAATATAATGAAGAAAAACTTCGTTATCATAAAGTTATTATTATGACCGATGCGGATGTTGATGGAAGCCACATCCAAACTTTACTTTTAACATTCTTTTTTAGACATTTCCGTGATATTGTGGAAAAAGGATATTTATATCTTGCTCAACCACCGTTGTACCGTTATAAAAAGGGTAAAAAAGAGATTTATTTTAAAGATGACAGAGAGATGAATGACTTTTTAATAGATAACGGTGTTGAATCTTTAGAAGTGGATGATATTGGACATAACGATTTAGTCTCTTATTTTAAAATGGTTGATCATTACAGAGGTTCGTTAAATGCTCTTGAAAAACGTTACGCACTTATAAATTTGATTCGCCATTTTATTGAAAATCCAGATCTTATTTCTTTAGATACAAAAGCCTTATTTCTAAAAGTAGAAGAGTTTTTAAGTTCTATTGATAATAATATTTTAACAAAAACAATAAATGAAGAAACAAATGAAATTCATATTTTTGTTCAAACAGGAGGCGGGATGGAAGAACTTCTAATTAATGATGATCTATTTTCAGCTCCGCATTTTACAGAAGCAGATTTTGTTTTTAGGAAGATTCAAGAATGGAATTTAAATTTCACAGAGGATCCGGTTCAAGAGTTACATGATATTATCGAGTATGCTAAAAAAGGTGCATATATTCAACGTTACAAAGGTCTAGGTGAAATGAATCCAGATCAACTTTGGGAAACAACTATGACACCTGAAAATCGTGTATTGTTACAAGTTACAATTGAAGATGGAGAAGTTGCATCTGACGCGTTTACTTTATTTATGGGCGATGAAGTGGAACCTCGTCGTAACTATATTGAAACGCATGCAAAAGATGTAAAACACTTAGACGTATAAAACTCCATGTTACTTCCACAAACAAAAGAGAGGGAATACCGTTTTAGGCTAGCACTTAGAATGGGACTTCCTATCTTTCTTCTTCTTTTAGCTTTTATTTCAGACACTTTAATCAACTCCTACGAATCTGTACAGATATCATTTTATTTCACCTTTATCATACTTTTGGTTTTTAGTGTTTATTTTATATTTTTTCTAATATATAGCGGTTTTGATGTGCAGATAACAGATAGCATAACTAAAACATTCACAAGAGAGTATTTATATAAATATATAAAAAAAGAGATAAAAAAAAATGATGCATACACACTTGTCCTTCTAAGTGTGGATAATCTAAATGCCATCAACACCCAATACGGTATAACAAACGGGGATAAAGTTCTTTTTCAAGTGGCAGAATATTTAGGGAATTATCTCATTGATAAAAAAATAACAAATTTTCCTATGGGTCATATAAAAGGCGGTGATTTTATTATCGGCTTAGAAGGTGAAAAAGAGAATTATAACAGCATTATCGATTTATTATGTCTTAAAAGCAGTGATTTTAAAGTGCAAGAGATTGAGGTTGGTATTTCAGGAGCTGTCACAGACACTATGTATTCTGATAATTTAGACTACATGATAAAAAATCTTTTTGAACTGCAACTCGAAAATAGAAATAAAAAGATTATAAAAAAAAGAGATGAAATAAACCCAAATGATTTAGAATCTTTTGTAATTGGGGCCATAGATAAGAAATCAGTATCTATAATGACACAAAGTGTGTATGAAGATGGTGAAGAAGTGCTTAAAGAGTGTTTTGTGAAATTAAAAAATGCAGAGGGTGAAGTTTTGCATCCAAAATCTTATATGAAAGTTGTGAATAAATTAGGATTGACAACCCAATATGATTATTTGATTTTAGAGAAATCTGTATTGCACTGTATGGATGAATCTACAAATTTAGTAAGTGTGACAATAAGTCCGACATCTCTTAGAAACCATAACTTTTTAGTAAAAATTAAAAATCTTTTAGATGCCAACCAAGATGTGAAAAACAGACTTGTGCTTATGTGCAGTGAAATAGATTATTATTCACATATAGACAGATACAATGAGATACTTCAATCTTTAAGGGCTCAAGGTGTTAAAATAGCTATTGATAGACTGGGATCTTTACATTCAAGTTTTTTATACCTAAGAGATTTAGAAATTGATATAGTCCGTTTTGATTCTTATTATACAAAAAACAAACATAGGGATAAAAATAAGAACATAATAGATGGTTTAAATACAATGGCACATTTGTCAGGCGTGAAAACATGGATTAAAATGATTGAAGATAAAAATACACAAGAGTTTGCAAAAGATCTTAAAATCGATTATGTACAAGGTAAAGAGCTTGCAAATTTAGAAAAAATATATGAGGATTAAAAAATGAAATACGGCGAAAAAGAGATAAGAGAGTTTGATGTTGGTAAAGATTTAGAGATATGGCCGAATGAGCATGAAAACAACTATCTTATCAAAGTGAGTTTACCAGAGTTTATCGGTTTATGCCCTAGAAGCGGATACCCGGATTTTGCTACAATAAATCTTGAGTACACGCCTGATAAGTATGTGGTCGAACTCAAAGCGCTCAAACTCTATATAAACTCATTTATGTACCGCTATATCTCTCATGAAAATTCTGCAAATGAAATATATAATGTCATATACGATAGAATAAAACCGAAGTACTTAAAACTGGTTGCCGATTTTAAGCCTCGGGGAAATGTGCATACAGTTATAGAGATTGACAGCAGTAAAATGTAAAGATATGACTATAAAGAGTTTTTAACTTCTTTTTTCAGCCATTGCAATGCTTCATCTTTAGAGTTGATTTCTAGATTGATTTGAGCTTCATAGGCACTCTTAAGCAGTACAGAAAATTCTTTTGATGGCTCTAAACCTAAGTCTAAAATATCCTTCCCCTGTAAATATGCTTTAGGTTTTTGATTTAATACATTGAGACCTATCGCTCTTTGTTTTAACTTTACAAATACATCTTTAGCTATTTCTTTATGGATTGCTTGTGAAAAAAGTAAAAAATGTTCAATATTCACCTTTGTTGCCAATCTTAAAATATCTGAATCTGTATAAGCAGTAGAAAATGAGTTGTCTAGAAGAGTGTCTATATAATTCAAGGTTTTTTTATCATTAGTTAAGTTAGTTATAAAATCATGACGCGTTTCTTTTGTAAATTTATAACACAAAACAGATAACATTAGTTGCATGTTAGTTTTTTTGTTTTTTGTTTTTAATGCAGCCATCTTATCAAGTGATTCTAAAACATTTGAAAAATCCTTATTTTCCAATCTCTCCAATGGAGGAAAATGCACTAAAGCTTTAAGTTTTTTTAAAAGTGAAAAAGCACTGGATGGTTTTTTTGATTTGAGTAGAATTTTTTCCAGTTCTGTATAGATTCTTTCTTTGGCCAATTCGTCCAAAAGGTTTTTCTCACACATTTCTTTGCATAAGACAAAAAGAGAATGCTCAAGAGTGAAATCAAATCTGCTGGCAAAACCAACTGCTCTTAACACACGTAAAGGGTCCTCTGAAAATGTGTCTATATTCACTGCCCGGAGTATTTTATTTTTAATATCTTCTTGGCCGTTAAAAGGATCAAGAATCTTTTTTTCCATCAGGTCAAAACCAATAGCATTCATAGTGAAATCTCTTCGACTCGAGGCTGTTTTAAAGTCTAGATTATTGTCAACTGTAATTTCAAAACCGCAATGTCCAGATCCGATTTTATTGTCACGCCTGGGAAGAGTGAAATCTAAATCCAGTGTTTTAAGAGATAGTTTACAAACGCCAAAACTTTTTCCAACAGTGTTCACTTCACCGAATTCTTGTAAAATTTTCTCTAATTTAGCATATGAAGTCACACCGAATAGTTCTATATCTATATCTTTTGAGTTTAAATTTAGAAATTTATCCCGAATATATCCACCAACGATAATACTTTTAATCCCATTTTTATTTAATTTATCAAATATATAATCTAAATTATTTGGATAATCAAATAAAACTATCTCTTTCATTGTTACATCTTCTTTTATAAATTTATATTTTTATGAATAAAATCTTTGGAAAATAAGATTTATTAATATATTTGTTTGGGTTAAAAGTTTAAATATCTATAAATAAGCGCACTTAAACTTATAAATCAGATAAGTATAACATTATTATAATTTTTATTTAGGTATAATTCCAAAAATATTCCATAACATAGAGGAAATCCTACATATGCAAAAAATTAGAAACATTGCCGTTATCGCACACGTTGACCACGGTAAAACAACGCTTGTAGACGGACTGCTAGAGCAATCTGGCACATTTGGTGATCATGAACAACATGATGAAAGAGCAATGGATAGTAATGATTTAGAAAAAGAACGTGGAATCACGATTCTTTCTAAAAATACAGCTATCCGTTATAAAGATCATAAGATTAATATTATCGATACTCCGGGTCACGCTGACTTCGGTGGTGAAGTTGAACGTGTTCTTAAGATGGTTGATGGTGTTTTAGTTTTAGTTGATGCGTATGAAGGTGTTATGCCACAAACTAAATTCGTTGTTAAAAAGATGCTTGCACTTGGTAAAAAGCCAATTGTTGTAATCAACAAAATCGATAAACCTTCAGCTGAGCCTGATCGTGTTGTTGATGAGATGTTTGACCTTTTTGCTGACATGGGTGCCACTGATGATCAACAAGATTTTCCAATCATTTATGCTGCGGCACGTGATGGAATTGCAAAGATGGACATGAGTGATCCTGATGGAGACTTTGGATGTATTTTTGATGCTATTTTAGAGCATGTTCCTGAGCCGGAAGGTGATAGAGAAAACCATACACAAGCACAAGTTTTCACACTTGACTATGATAACTATGTCGGTAAGATCGGAATTTCTAGAATCTTCAACGGTGTTGTTAGAAAAGGCGATAACATCATGTTAGCAAAAGCTGATGGTGAGTTGGTTAAAGGTAAAATTTCTAAACTTATCGGTTTTCTTGGTCTTAACCGTATGGAAATTCAAGAAGCTGAAGCCGGTGATATTGTTGCTTTTGCCGGAATGGAGACAGTTGATGTGGGAGATACTATTTGTGATCCGGCCAACCCAATGCCGCTTGACCCAATGCACATCGAAGAGCCGACTCTAACAGTTGTTTTTGCTGTAAATGATTCTCCTCTTGCAGGTAAAGAAGGTAAACACGTCACCTCAAACAAACTTCGTGAGAGACTTGAGTTTGAAATGAACACAAATGTTGCGATGAAACTTGAAGTTGTCGGTGAAGGTAAGTTTAAAGTGTCAGGTCGTGGTGAACTTCAAATCACTGTTCTTGCTGAAAATATGCGTCGTGAAGATTTTGAATTTTCTATCTCTCGTCCAGAAGTTATTGTTAAAGAGATTGAAGGCGTCAAATGTGAACCATTTGAGCACTTGGTTATCGATGTGCCTGAAGATTTATCAGGCAGTGTTATTGAGCGTCTTGGTAAAAGAAAAGCTGAGATGAAATCAATGCTTCCAATGGGTCAAGGTTTCCAAAGAATCGAGTTTGAGATTCCAGCCCGTGCACTTATCGGTTTCCGTGGACAGTTCTTAACAGATACTAAGGGTGAAGGTATCATGAATCACTCTTTCTTGGAGTTCCGTCCGTTCACTGGTAGTGTTGAATCAAGATCTTATGGCGCACTTATCTCTATGACTCCCGGTTCCACTTTAGCGTTCTCATTATTCGGTATTCAAGATCGCGGTGTTCTTTTCATCGGTGTTCAAACTGAAGTGTATGAAGGTATGATTATCGGTGAACATTCACGTTCAAACGATTTAGTTGTCAATCCTATTAAAGGTAAAGCACAGTCAAATGTTCGTTCAAGTGGAGCTGATGAAGCGATTAAACTTGTTCCTCCGCGTGACATGTCATTAGAGCGTGCATTAGAGTGGATTGAAGATGATGAACTTCTTGAGGTTACGCCTAAAGCTGTTCGTATCCGTAAAAAATTCCTAACAGAATCAGAAAGAAAAAGAAATTCTAGAAAATAGTTTTACATTTAGGTTCTGAATTTATTCAGAATCTAAGACCCCTTTAAAAAAATCAACAACCCTTTTCTCAATCCAATATTTTGGTTTTAAAAAGCTCCCTTCAATAAATCCAACATGTCCGCCGTGCTTTGATAACTCCAGAGTGACACTTTGAGACAACTCTTCTTTGCTTGGCAGCATATCAATATGCATAAAAGGATCATCGCTTGAGTGAATTATAAGTGTCGGTGTGTGAATATCTTTTAAAAACTGTTTTGAGCTGCATTGTGTATAATAATCTTGTGCAGAATCAAAGCCATGAATCGGAGCAGTGTATATCTCATCAAATTCCCAAAATGTTTTTAGTTTTTTAACATCATCTTTGTCTATGCCTATAAGTGATTTCATGTCATTTACAGTGTATTTTTTTATAAGTGCTTTGTTTAAGTCATTCACCAAACGTCTCTGATACACTTTGGAGATGCCTTGATTGATAGCATTTGCGCATATATCCAACTGCATGGGAGGTGAAACGGAAATTGCCCCTGAAAGGGGCGAATTTCCCTGCAGTTCACCGAGGAGTTTGAGAAGCATATTTCCACCGAGTGAAAAACCGACACTCAAGAGTTTAGTATGAGGAAATCTTAGTTTAAGAGAGTTGATAAACTCTAAGGCATCAGCTGTTTCACCGCTATGATAAGAGCGCGGAAGCAGATTCACATTTGTGGCACAGCCGCGAAAATGCATTAAGACCGTATTGTAACCAGCTTTGGAGAGAGCACTTATGAGACCCTTGATATAGGGGGATTTATAAGAACCCGCAAGACCGTGAAAAATAACAACGAGAGGTGTGTCGGTTTGGATATGATCAGTTTTATGCCAATAACTTTCTAGAAAATCACCATCGCTGAGCTTAAACTTTTCGATTTCAAATTGTATATTTTCTGTTTTTCTAAAAAAAGTTTGATAAAGAGTTTGGATATGTCTGTTTTTCATTCCAAAAGACGGCTTAAAAGCACTGCACAAACTGTATCCTTTTTTTATTTTTAAAATCTTATCAAACATTTATATATAGATGGATATAATCCTATACTATAAAATAACTTAATATCATAAAATGGAGTCGCAATTGAATAGAAAAAAAATATATAATCCAGAATCTACAGAAAGTGTAAATGACAGAAAAATTTTTGGCGGTAATCCAACAGGTATTTTTGAGTTGAATAATATAAAATATCAGTGGGCATATAATCTTTGGGAGATGATGTTAAACAATACATGGTTTCCAAAAGAAGTGGATATGACCCGTGATGTGAATGATTATAAAAATCTTACACAAGCTGAAAAAACAGCGTATGATAAGGCTCTCTCGCAACTTATCTTTATGGATTCTTTACAAACTAACAATATTATAGATAACATAAATCCTTACGTCACTTCACCGGAGATTAATCTTATTCTTGTAAGACAAAGTTTTGAAGAAGCGCTTCATTCGCAGTCATATGCGGTTATGGTGGATTCTATCTCAACAAACTCTGCAGAGATTTATGACCTTTGGCGCCGTGACATGATGCTTAAAAGTAAAAATGATGCCATTGCTGCAGTGTATATTGAGCTTACAAAAAATCCATCAGAGTATAATTTTGTAAAAGCATGTTTTGCAAATCAAATTTTAGAGGGGATTTATTTTTATAGCGGTTTTGCGTATATCTACACCTTGGCCCGTTCAGGTAAGATGCTGGGCTCTGCGCAAATGATTCGATTTATTCAAAGAGATGAAGTGACACACTTGGTGCTCTTTCAAAATCTTATCAACACACTAAGAAAAGAAAGACCGGATCTTTTTACAGATAAATTAAGAGCAGAAGTTATTGAGATGTTTAAAGAAGCGGTGAAGCTTGAAACTGAATGGGGTAAGTACATAACACAGGGTCAAATTCTAGGTTTAACTGATGATATTGTTGAACAGTATATACAATATTTAGCAGATGACAGACTTAATTCTGTTGGTTTTGATAAAATCTATAACGTACCGAATCCAATCAAATGGGTTGATGATTTTGCAAAATTCAATGATCAAAAAACAAACTTTTTTGAAGCCACTGTGACGAATTACTCCAAAGGTTCGTTGAGCTTTGATGATGATTTTTAAAAAATAAAAAGGAAAAAAAATGAGAAAGATAATTATAGGACTTACATTTTTAGTTTCGGCTTCATTTGCAACCACTGTTGCATTCAATGGTTTAGATGTCACCCTAAACTCAAACGGTTTAAAAGTCGGGGATAATGCACCTGCTTTTATTGCAACCACTATAGATTTTCAAGACACTGTGGTGGGCGGTAAACAAGATAAGTTGCAAGTTTTGGCTTTTGTGCCGTCTTTAGATACAAACACATGTGAATTAGAAACAATCGCCTTTAATAAAAAAGTTGAAGAGATGCGTCATGTGCAAGTTACGATTATCTCTAAAGATTTACCATTTGCACAAAAAAACTTTTGCGGTGATCACAACATAAAAAATGTGCAAACTGTTTCTGATTATAAAGATGCCAACAACGCTAAAAGATATGGCACGACAATAAGCGCACCGGCATTTCTAGAAGGATTTTTTGGACGTGTTGTATATATCGTTGACACAAAAGGCAAGATTGCTTACGTTCAGGTTGTTAAAGAGATATCAGATGAACCTGATTATGACGCCGTATTGCAAGTTCTTAAAAAAATTGACAGACATACTAAACCTCAATAAATAGACTAGTATGCATACTTGGAAACTTTGTTCTTTACTCTTTGAAACGGGTTCGGATTATGAGAGTAATTTACAAAAGCTTCTAAGCCATATAAAGATTTGTCCTCAAAAATCTCTTATCGTTGCTCCTGAAGTGTGTTTAACAGGTTTTGATTATGATCATTTTGAAGATGTGAATAACTTTGCTTCGCGGGCAATCCAAGAGATTAAAAAAGCTTCTGAAGATAAAATCATTATTTTAACTATTATTGAAAATCGAGATGGCAAAGTGTATAACATGGCCAAAATTTTTTACAATGGTGAAGTGGTGCACCAAAGAGCAAAGGCTAGATTATTCAGTTTTGGCGCTGAAGATAAGTTCTTTAGCGAGGGAGATGATTCTGAGTTTGAGATAGTGGAGATTGATGGGATAAAGATAGCTATTCTTGTTTGTTTTGAACTCCGTTTTAAAGATATGTGGAAGATATGTGAAGGTGCAGATGTGGTTGCTATACCTTCTTGGTGGGGAGTTCTTCGGGCAGAGCATTTTAAAGCTTTTACAAAAACACTTGCGATTATGAATCAATGTTATGTGGTGGCAAGTGATTCCCTTAATGCTGAGTGTTCCAAAATGAGTGGAATAATCACGCCTATGGGTGAAGTGCTGCGCAATGGGAATAAGCCTTGCTTAGAAGTCGGATATGAACCAAAAGAGATTCTCAAAATGAGAAGATATATGGATGTAGGAATCAGATAGTTGCAAATGGATAGAATAACTGCTACAAAAACAGCTCGATTGGCAAACGAGTGTCATCAGAAGTTTTCACTGAGTGAAGATGTAAAATATGCGATAGCTAACACAAACAGAGAGATGTTTGTGCCAAGCGGTTTTAAACATAGTGCATACAAGCTTGATGCTCTTCCAATGGGTGCGGCACAGTGGATATCTTCACCGCTTACAGTTGCAAAAATGAGTGAGTACCTTGAACCAAAGGGTGCGGATAGAGTTTTAGAACTTGGTTGCGGAAGCGGTTATCAAGCAGCCGTTTTATCACATATGTTTCGCGGTGTTTTCACAATAGAGAGAATCGAATCTCTCATGGTTGAGGCAAAGAGCCGTTTTAAAAAGCTAAAAATACATAACATTCACACACGTACAGATGATGGGCAAAATGGCTGGAGTCAATATGCCCCTTATGATAGAATTCTTTTCTCAGCCACTGCAAAAGAGATACCTGCAAAACTTTTTGATCAGTTAAGCGATAATGGAATTTTGGTCGCACCTATGCAAAAAGGCACTAAGCAGATTATTACACGGTTTAGAAAAAACGGTTCTAGAATTGATAGAGAAGAACTCGAAGATTGTGATTTTGTTCCTGTTTTGGACGGTGTTCAAAAATAGCTCCTTGTAAGTTTGTTATCGGTAGAATATAATAATTTAACATAGGTGAAGTTATGGAAGATATGTACGGCATTAAATATTCAAAACCTGAAGTTGTTTTACTTCAAGACACAGGTATCGGTGTGGCAGAAGCTGCAGCTAGAACTTGTTATGACTCCTTTGAAAACAGTGAAAATGAAGTTATAAAAAATATTGAACATCTTATGCC
>JACKQG010002769.1_pt1 | contig 22330 bp, 28 predicted proteins | sample 8237621 | NCBI WGS metagenome assembly JACKQG01 (sample SAMN15677084, study PRJNA649215) | marine metagenome | biome: marine; feature: Black Sea; material: saline water; isolation source: suspended particulate matter (SPM) from the Black Sea western gyre | collected 2013-06-09/2013-06-10 | depth... | reverse complement strand
AGATTGTTTATAATAATATTCATTGGCATGGGGGTTTACCCCTCTAAATAGTTACAAATATTATTATAATGGGAACAAGTTAGAAATTAATATAATATATTATTTTAGGTTAAGATAAATAAGCAATATAATTCTTGAGTATATATTTTAAACTTTACTTTTGGTATTGAGATTTAAAATGGAAAAAGTTGTTTTTTTTAATACAAAAGGTGGAACCGGAAAGACAACCATATGTTACAACTACGGCTGGTATTTAGCGGAAAAAAAAGACAAGAAAGTTCTTTTTATGGATTTTGATCCTCAGACTAATTTGGTTCAGGCCTTGGGTAAAGCATCAGACGAGAGTAAGGTAAAGCTTGATAACCTTATGATTGATTATCTTAAAGGAAAAAAAATAAATTTTGAGGATTATGTCATAAAAATTACTGATAATATTGATTTACTCCCGTCTTCTAATAATATTTCGCTTGTCGAGGAATATCTGACAGATTACCTTATAAATAAAACGTTTAGCGAACATAAAATTTATAAAGCATTGAATAGAAATATGATGATAAGAGATATATTTGAGGAAAATATCAGTGAAAATCACTATGATTATATAGTTATAGACTCGCAATCTAATTTTTCTCTTCTTTCTACAACGTCAATAATTTATGCCCGTAAAGTGATTGTTGTTATAAAACCGGAATGGTTCTCTTTACTGGATATTGATTATCTTTCCAAGATAATTAAAAACCTGGAGAGAAAATATAATGTTGAAATAAAGATTGTTGGGATTATAATTAATGCCTTTGAAAAAAGAAAGAAAGCTCCGAAGTATGTAGTAGATACCCTTCAGAAAAAATATGGTAACAGGTTAACAATATTTAATCAAAAAATAAGATATCTTGTACATTATCAAAAATCTATATCATTAAAAGGGGAACCAGTTTTTATATCATTTCCGTATGCGGAAGCTTCAGATGATATCATAAGATTGTTTTCTCAGGTTGAAAAGTCAGTAGATAGCCTGGGCTAATTATTATAAAAAAACTTAAGGAGGGGGAAAAATGGTCTTCTCAAGAAAAGATCTAGGTGATCAGGAAATTTCTGGCAAAGAAGAATCAAGGACATTGCTAACAATTGTGGGGAATAAAGCAAAAATAGAAGGTAAATTAGATGTTTCTCAATCAATAGAAATAGGCTGTGAAGTTGTGGGTGAGGTAATAGTTGATGGACAAATGGTAATCCAGAAAGAAGGAGTTGTCAGTGCTGATGTTACAACTATTGATGCCAGGATAATCGGAAAATTTGAAGGAAACATGAAAGGTACCGGTAAGGTTGAAATTACAGAAACAGGAGTAGTAGATGGTAACATAAAAACAGATTCACTGGTTATAAATGAGGGAGGGATTTTTAGCGGAAAAGTTACTAGAATTACCGAAGGGGAAGAGAAGGGTAAAAAAAAGTTTAAACCGAAAGAAATGGAAGAAGAAAAAGTAAGTGCTAAGGCTGAGAAAAAAGAAAAAGCAGGAGAATTAAAAGAATTCGAGTTAGGTGATATAGACGATAGTCTGAGATTATAAATCTGGACTGGCGGATTTTTGTCTTCAAAAATGAATTATTGGCCGGCATAAGCAGATTGAATATTTAATATTCTAATATTTTTTTGGGTTTTATTTTAATGCCAGAAATTTTCTTGTCGTTGTTTATTTTAAATATTTCTGTGTTGTACACAATAATATTTTTACCTTTGAATAGACCGCCATCGTCTATAATGAGGGAAATGTCTCTTTGAATTATGTTTCCGATCATTTTTCCGGTGGAAGTGATTCTAACTTCTCCTGATGAAATTATATTACCTGTAACATCACCCTCTATTATTGCATTTTTGGCTTTTATATTTGCTCTTACTTTTCCTTCTTTTCCAATTACAAGTTCTTTTTTAGATATAATCTCTCCAACTACTCTACCATCTATTTGAATAGGACGGGGAGAATAAATTCTGCCTTCTATGCCTACTCCTTCTGCAATAATATTGTTATTATTATATTTATCTTTGGTCTGAGAAACTTTTTTACCGAACATTTTTATTCCTTCACTAAGAAGTTTCTTAGTTTTAATTAACGAAAATCTGATTAAAATTTTACATTATTTATGAAAAATAATAAAATTTTAATGTAAATAATATATGCTGTATTTAAGAGGCTGAAGTAAGTGGTGAGAAGCACCAGATTTGAGACACTAACAGATCCAATAGATTAATTGAATAAAAACAGTAATAGCTCTAAAATTTATTGAAAGACTTGTAAGACTCCAGGAAGCTTCTGAGTAAAGACTAAGAAAGGAGGTGAAAAGTGAAAATATTTAACCGGGTAGTGGTGATTATAGTGCTATTTAAAATAATCTTATTTTCCATTATCGCTGTGGTAAATAAGATTGCTAATCTTTTTACCTGGACCGATGTATCAAATAAGGTTATAGGTTCAATAGCCAATCTAAATATCTACATTACCGGAGTAATACTACTATTGGTTGTTGCCGGGTGTATAGTTCTTCTGGTCTTTGAATTTCGTAAAAAAGAATAGAGCAGAGCGGTTTAAAGACTGGAATCAAAAAGTTGAATTAAATACCAGGATTTATTCTATATTAGTCCTGGTATTTAATTAATGGGATCCATCACCCTGAATCAAGGGCAGATTTATTAAAATATTATTGTTAAGGATATAATTTAGAGTTTTTTTCTAATACTTTTTTCAGTTTTATTGGATTAATTTTTAAAAGATTAATAAAAAAATGTTTAAATATTCCAATCTTAGAAGAGAAAGAATTAAGAAAAGTAATAGATTAAAAAATGTTTACATTCTTGGCGCTGTAAGCCTGTTTAATGATTTCTCTTCCGAAATGATATATCCTTTAATACCATCATTTGTTAAATCTGTCCTCGGGTTAGGTCCGGCATTTCTGGGCATACTCGAAGGTATTGCAGAAAGCACCAATAGTATTCTCAAACTGTTTGCAGGTTACTTTTCTGATAAGATAAAAAAAAGGAAACCTTTTGCGGTTGGAGGGTACGCTATATCAAACTTATTGAGACCTCTAATCGGTTTAACCAGATCCTGGGGTGTCCTGCTTTTTTTACGGTTTTCGGATAGGGTAGGAAAAGGGATAAGGACATCCCCCAGAGATGCAATGATAGCTGACTATTCACCAACGGATAGGAGAGGTTTTGCCTTTGGATTCCAGCGAGGCATGGACCATACGGGTGCTGTGCTGGGTTCAATTACCGCAAGCCTGCTCTTATATTTTTTTACAATTGAATTAAAAACCATTTTTTTGCTATCGGTGATACCGGGCATTATAGCAGTTTTACTTATGATATTTGGAGTAAGAAGTATACATAAAAAGGATGGTATCTTAAAGAATAGGGTAGAAGTTCCCGAAAAATATCTTACCAGAGATAAAAATACTATCGGCAAAAAAGAAATTTTAAAATTTTCTGATTTCAAAAAATTAGGCAAGCAATTTTCACTATACCTGGTTGTTCTGGTAATTTTTACATTAGGAAATTCAACTGATGCGTTTTTACTGCTAAGGGCATCCGAGGTGGGATTCCAGATTACAGTTATCCCGCTTCTCTGGGCAATTCTACATATATCCAAAGCTCTTTTTTGTATTTTAGGTGGATATATATCCGATAAAATTGGAAGAAAAGTAATGATTCTGTCAGGCTGGTTTGTTTATTTTCTTACATATCTGGGTTTTGCTTATTTTAATAAGTACTATCTTATATACTTATTATTTATAATCTATGGATTATATTTCGGTCTTACCGAGGGTGTAGAAAAAGCCCTTGTAGCAGATATTGTTCCCAAAGAAAATATTGGCACTGCATTTGGCTTCTATAATTTATCCCTGGGTATTGCCACTCTTCCTGCCTCTATAATATTTGGTTTTATCTGGAAAGCTTACAGCTTCAGGGCAGCCTTTTTAACCGGGGCACTAATCTCAATTGTTTCATCTTTAATGCTGCTATTTTTAAAGTTTGGTAAGAAGGATAGTAAGTAGAATTTTTTCTGTATATAAATAATGGACTTAAAAAATATTTATAAATTTTTTCAATACCAAAAAATCTTTTTAAAAATAATGTACGATACCAAGAATGAATTATATTGACATATTTAAATATATAATTATAATTTATTATAATTTATGGAGGTTAAAATGAGTGGTTTAAAAAAAACAACAAGAATTTTAAAAGCGCTGGCTGATGAAAACAGAGTCAGGATTCTCTATTTACTAAGAGAGAGGGAAAATTTATGTGTTTGTGAGATCAGAGAAATTATAGGGCTTTCCCAACCCACCATATCAAGTCATCTCAAGCTTTTAGAAAATAATGAACTGGTTACCTTTAATAAAGATGGAAAATGGGTTAATTACAGTATGAATCCTAATCTCGATATTAAGATAAAACAGATAATTGATAGCGTCTTCTTGATGATAAAAACAGATAATGGGGTTAAAAAAGATCAAAATAGAGTGAATAAAGTTGACCGTAAAAAATTATGCGCGGTGTAAGACATTTTAATTATAATATTTAAAACATTATAAATTTAAGGATTTGACTGGTATGAAGGGAAATTTAAAAAAGAAAAAAAGAGTATTAATTTTATGCACCGGCAATTCCTGCAGGAGCCAGATAGCAGAAGGCTTCTTTAAGAAATGCAGGAATGATTGGGTAGTAGAAAGTGCCGGTATTACTCCTGCAGGATTAAACTCACTGGCAGTTAAGGTTATGGCGGAAAAGGGAATAGATATATCGCACCAGAAAACAAAGAGTGTAGAAAAATTCCTGAACCGGAGTTTTGATTATATTATTACTGTTTGTGATAATGCCAGAGAATCCTGCCCGTTATTCCCCGGTAAAGCTGAGTATATCCACTGGAATATTGAGGACCCTGCTCTCGTTAAAGAGAGTCTGGAATTTAAATTGAAAAAGTTCAGAGAAGTAAGGGATAACATTGAAAAGCATATATTAGATTTTCTAAAGGAAGTGAAAGATTAAGTGGAAATATTTTTAGAAGCGGTAAAAAGCGGATGGTATGCACTTCTTGAGTACCTTTCAGCGCATGTGCTTACCTGTTTGGTACCCGCCTTTTTTATTGCTGGAGCTATTGCAGTTTTTGTTTCCAAAGGGGCTATACTTAAATATTTTGGTCCAAAGGCAAAGAGATGGCTGTCATATAGTGTCGCTTCCGTGTCAGGCGCTATACTTGCAGTGTGTTCCTGTACCATTCTTCCACTTTTCGCGGGGATAAGAAAGAGAGGTGCCGGGCTGGGTCCGGCCATAGCATTCTTATATTCCGGTCCGGCCATAAATATTCTGGCCATCGTATATACTGCAAGGCTACTTGGCTATGATCTTGGTGTGGCAAGAGCTATTGGAGCGATTATCTTTTCAATAGTAATAGGTCTTATTATGTCACTTATCTGGATTAAAGAGGAAAGAAAAAAACTGGAAGAGAATCAGGATTTGTTTAAAGCATACGGGCAGGGTGAATACCGGAAGCCTGTATATATAAGTGTGATATTCTTTTTATCTCTACTTGCAATACTAGTATTCGGTGCAGCCAAGATGTGGATATATGCTGGAGCAGCCCTTGCTATTCTTATAGTAATCATATTAGTTGGCTACAGGAAGGCGGAACTTAAAGACTGGATGAAAGAGACCGGCAAGCTTGCCTGGCAGATATTTCCAATCCTTCTTGCCGGTGTGTTTATAGCAGGGGTCATAAAATATTTTCTTCCCCAGAGCATAGTTGAAACCTGGGTAGGCGGGAACAGTATAAGATCAAATTTTGTGGCTTCTGTATTTGGAGCTCTTATGTACTTTTCCACACTAACGGAGGTTCCCATAGTAAAAGCTTTAATGGAGCTGGGTATGGGTAAGGGACCCGCTCTTACGCTGCTGCTGGCCGGCCCTTCATTGTCACTTCCCAATATGATTGTAATCGGAAGAATCATGGGGATCAAAAAAACGCTTGCTTATGTAGTCCTGGTTGTAGTTATGGCCACTTTTACCGGAATGGCCTTCGGGTATTTTTTTACTTAGTATTTTTATCTTAATCCGGATGTTTTTTAAATTAGAAATTTTATATTGATTTTAATTTTAAAAAAGACAAAAGGAATAATTAAAAGGAAAGGAGTAAATTTTATGAAAATTCAAATTCTGGGCTCGGGATGTCCCAAGTGCAGGCAAACTGAAGCCAATGCAAGGGAAGCTGTAAAAAAACTGGGAATTGACGCAGCTATTGAAAAGGTTATGGATATAAATCAAATAATTGATTTCGGGGTAACCGTTACGCCTGCGCTGGCTGTAGATGGGGACGTAAAGTTTTCAGGGAAGATACCTTCCGTAGAAGAAATAGAAGAGGTATTGAAAAAATAATCCGGAAAGGTTTAAGAGATGGAAAAAAGAGGACTACCATTATTTGAAAAATTTTTAACATTATGGGTACTTCTGTGTATTGGCGCGGGGGTTGCCATAGGTAGATTTTTACCAGTAATACCTGAAACCTTAAGCCGTTTTGAGTATGCCAGTGTATCCATACCTGTAGCCATACTTATATGGCTTATGATTTACCCGATGATGTTAAAGATTGATTTTGCAAGTATTGTGGGGGCAACTAAAAAACCAAGAGGGCTTGCAATAACTACGGTCACAAACTGGCTTATAAAACCCTTTACAATGTATGCTATTGCATTCTTTTTTTTAAAAATTGTATTTGGAAAATTCATACCCGGAGCTCTTTCCACCGAGTATCTGGCAGGTGCAGTTCTTCTGGGCGCCGCGCCCTGCACCGCCATGGTTTTTGTCTGGAGTTATCTATCTGACGGTGACCCTGCCTATACGCTGGTACAGGTTGCGGTAAATGATCTTATAATTCTTTTTGCCTTTACTCCTATTGTTGCTCTTCTTTTGGGTTTAACTGAAGTATTTGTACCATATGATACCCTGTTTTTATCAGTGGTACTGTTTGTAGTAATACCATTTGCAGGCGGATACATTTCCCGTATTTTGATTATAAAAAGAAAAGGTATTGAATATTTTGAAAATGTCTTCCTCCAAAAATTTAAACACATAACTATAATCGGGCTGCTGCTGACTTTGATAATAATATTTTCTTTTCAGGGCGAAATTATACTTGCCAATCCCATACACATACTGCTTATTGCGGTGCCCCTGACCATACAGACTTTCTTTATATTTGCCATAGCATACGGCTGGGCAAAAATATGGAAATTGTCCCACGGTGTTGCAGCGCCCGGGGCCATGATTGGTGCCAGCAACTTTTTTGAGCTTTCAGTAGCGGTGGCTATATCCCTGTTCGGCCTGCAGTCGGGAGCTACGCTGGCTACGGTGGTAGGAGTCCTGGTAGAGGTACCCGTAATGCTTACTCTTGTGAATATTGCCAATAGGACAAAGCACTGGTTTCCGGTTAAAAAATAAAATGGTAACGGAGGTTTATATGTTGTTTGAAAAAATATTAATTTCAATAGATTTTTCAGAAGAGTCAAAGCTACTTCTTTGCTGTATTAATGAATTTAAAAACTTTGGTTTAAAAGAGGTTATTTTAACTCATATTATTGATATACGTTCTGCAGGAGGAAATGCTTCTTCTTTTGTACCTCCTAATGAAAAAAAGCTGGCTGAAATAAAGAAGGAACTGGCAAAAGATGCTATTAAGTCAAAGGTAGTGGTAAGGATAGGATTTCCGGCAGTAGAAATAAATAATATTGCTAAAGAAGAGAATGTTTCCATGATATTAGCCGGATCACACGGTAGAGGGTTTATAAAAAGTTTCTTTTTGGGAAGTACCGCATTTGATTTATTAAGAATAACAGATACTGCCCTACTTATAGAAAGATTTAAGCAGGATAAAGAAGAGTTAAAGCCATACTGCAAATTAAAGTTTCCAAAAGTTCTTGTAGCTACGGATTTTTCAGAGTGCTCCAATAGGTTAATGGATGTAATAGAAAAAAATATAAAAAGTTTCAGGGAAATTTACATTATTCACGTAATTGAAAAGGCACATAACAAAGAAGATTTTGAAAAGTTAAAAGAGGAAGCTGAAAGCAGATTAAAAAAAATTAAAGATGGTATTGACAGTAGAATAAAAGTAAAAACGCTGATAAAAGCAGGTACTGCCTCAAAAAGTATAATAGAGGTTGCCCAGAAAGAAGAAGTTTCTTTAATCATGTTAACTAAAAGGGGGCACAGCGGTGTAAAAGAATTGCTGCTGGGAAGTACTGCTCAGGATATAGCGATGCATTCCACTAAAAATGCGTTACTTGTGATTCCCTGTTAAATTCTTTTAATGTTTGTTTTAAGGTTGTGTGATGAATTTAAAGCTGTATACTCCGGCGGTTATAGTTGTGATTGGTAGATAGAAATCAGATTGAAAATTCAGATAAGCATGAAATAAAATTAAGATAAGGATTTAAGTTTTAAAAAATTAACGGAGGGTGATTATAATGAATAATAATAATAATAATAAAATAGCACTGGTTGCTTGCTCGGGAGCAGCTAATACCGGCCAGACTGCAAATGAAGTTGTAGTAAATTTATGCGCTAAATCAGAGGAATACACTATGGTGTGTCTTGCAGCACTGACTCTGGGCCATAAAAATTCTCTGGATAAGATTGCCAGTGCTAAAAAAATAATAGTAATTGATGGCTGTCCGGTCAAATGCGCTTCCCAGATAGTATCAAAATTTACTGATAAAAAGCCGGACATGGATATTCAAATTATGGAACAATATGGAATAGAAAAGATTCCCAAACCAGCATTTAATAAGGAAGATGCAGGCAGGATAGCAAGAGACATTGAAGAGAAGACAAGAGCATTATAATGGATTTTGTACCGGTATTTAAATTTAAAAAGTAAAATAACCGGATAATAAAAAATATAAAGAGAAGTGTTAAAAATGATTCAGCATATAAAAGATAAAGTTATTATAAGCTTAAATTCGCAGGAATATATTAAGTTAAAAGAAGTTTTAATTGATGAAGATAAAAATAAAGCTTTAAGCTTTATTAAGGATATTCTGGGCAAAAAGGTAAAGGAAATTGAAAGGCCCACCTGTGTACCTGTATTTGAAGCAAGCTACAGGCCTGGCCAGAAAGATAAGTTTGATAAGAATAAAACTGTAAGTAAAAAACAAAATAAAAAGTAAGATAAGATAATTAACAACAGTAGAAAATAAATTCAGTTTTCTTTAAAAATATAATAAGAATGGGCCTAATCAATTTTTACCGGTATTTATCAAGAATTTAGTAAATTAACGATTATGTTAAAAGTAAAACCACATCCGGATTATCCTCCCGAAGAGGGAAGATATATGAGGGGAAATGATGCCTCTCCGGTTGCAGTTGCTGTAATTTTAAACTGTGAAGCTGATAAAATACCACTGGAGCTTACAAAACTTGTAAGAGTAGGAGCTGAAAGCGGTGCGGCACTTTCAGGAACGGTTCAGACGGAAAATATCGGGTTTGAAAAAATAGTATGCAATATTGTGGCAAATCCTAATATCAGATATCTGATATTAGCCGGTCCCGAATCTGAAGGTCATTTAACCGGTGAAGCTCTGAAGGCATTAATTAAAAATGGAATTGACAGCAAAAAAAGAATAATTGGTACCAGTTCACCGCATCCTTTTTTATATAATATTCCCGCAGAATTTGTAGAAAGGTTCAGAAAGCAGCTAACTTTAATTGACCTGCAGTTTGAGGGTGACCCGGAAGTAATAAGAAAAGCTGTCCGGGCCTGCTATCAGGAGAAGCCGGTTGATTTTAGAGGTTATAGTCTGTATGACATCGGTGCCTATCCAGGGGAACCTTTGAGCGGTAAAATTACATGGCGTATTACAATGCCCTGGGCAGTTCCGGAAAATGATAAAGAAAAAGAAGCCCTTGAGCGGGCAAAGGAACTTTTAAATAAGTTAAGGGAAAAATACGGTAAAAAAGATTCTGAGCAATAGATAGCAGTTTTTTTAATTTTTTATTCTCGAGCAGTAGAAAATAAAAAATTTTAATTTTAATAAAACCTAACTTTTGACTTTAAATTAAATGAAAAAATATTCTAATATTTATTGACTTATTATTATATATATGTTATATACATATATATAATAAGTAACACTTATAATTAAAAAGTTTATATTATTTTATTTACAGATGATATAAGGCAGATAAATGGTATTTTTTTTGAGAAATTATTTAACAATTACGATTGTAAACCTCATAGCTTTTATATGGCTCATCTTTTCTTTAATAAAAGATAAAGATAAAACAAAAGAATCGTTAAAGATAGCGCTTAAAACTTTTATAAAGATCCTGCCCATGATAATAATTATAATAATATTTATCGGGTTTTTACTTGGATTTTTACCTCCCGATATAATCTCCAGGATTATCGGAGAGCAGGCAGGTTTTTTAGGGATATTGATCACTGCAGTCCTGGGGTCTATTTTATTTATACCTGCACTTATATCATTCCCGCTTGCAGCCTCTCTTCTGAACGGTGGAGCATCTATAATGTCAGTAGCTGCTTTTATTACCACACTTACCATGGTTGGTATTATGACACTTCCTCTTGAAATAAAGGAAATGGGTAAAAAAATTACGATACTTAGAAATGTGTTTAGCTTTATATTTGCAATAATCATTGCACTTATTATAGGGGTGATACTGTGAAGCTTGTAAAAGATGATAAATCAAACGAGAAAATAAAACAAAAAAAGTCTCTTGTTAGAGATTATATAATCATGGGGATAGTTATAGTGGCAGCATTGGTTACTCTTTTAATTTTTCCGGATAAATCCGGTCCTGTACTTGGTGTATCAAAGAATTATTTTTTAGAACTGGCTATGATACTACCTGCGGTTATGATAATAATAGGACTTTTTTCAGTATGGATACCGAAGGAAACAGTAGTAAAGTATATGGGTAAAACATCGGGAATAAAAGGTATCTTTATTTCCATAATACTCGGAATGCTTCCAACAGGGCCGTTATACATAGCGTTTCCCATGGCTGTTGCACTGCTTAAGAAAGGAGCAAAAGTATCAAATATAATTATATTTATTTCAGCCTGGGCATGCATTAAACTGCCACAGGAGTTGGTAGAAATTCAATTTTTGGGAATAGAATTTACCCTGTTAAGACTAACCCTGACTATTATATCTGTGATAATAATGGGAATAATAATTGAAAAAATAATAGAGTTAACTGATAGGGAAAAAATCAAAGTTGAAGGAAGGGTTTAAAATGGAGATATTTGACTTAAATAAAATACAGTCTTTTCCGTATGAACAGAGAAATGGAAATGTTTTCTACCTTACTGATGAATTTAAAACAAGGATAATAAACCTGGCTGCAGGTGAAGAAATACCTGAATGTATAATGTCTTCTTATGTAATATTTTATGTCATTGAGGGAGAAGCTGTGGTTACGGTAAATTCTGAAAAAAAAGTTATAAGTTCTGGAATGTGTCTTATTACTGAACCTGCAAAACTTGCACTTAAAACTAAAAGTAGTGTAAAAATTTTTGGAATACAAATAAATAAAATTTAAAAACTAACTGATAAGTAAAAATGAACGAGGAGGTAATGTTATGTGTGAACCAAAAAGCTTTAATCACTTCAGAGTAACCGGAGGCTGCTGCTGTGATGAAATGATGGCTCCGCCCTATTTCAGGCATTATCATGCACATTTTGGACCGGGCTTTCCGACTAAAAAAGAACAGATAGAGATTCTAAAAAAATATAAACAGAAACTTCAGGAAGAAATTGATGAAATCGAGAAAAGGTTAAAAGATCTGGAATAGATAATAATGAAATTATAGAATAAATAATATAGAAATATAAAATAAGATATTTACCTAAAAATAAAAAATTAGAGTAAATAATAAATCCATAATGTGTAATAACGAGAATAATGATAATTATAGATGTTCGTGCAGAGGCGGAAGGATGAGCAGATTTTTAATTCCTGCCCTTCTTTTACTTCTGGCAGAAGAACCTTCTCACGGGTATGAGCTTACTGAGAAATATTCAAAGCTTGGTTTTACTGAAGCGGATTCCGACCCCGGAGCAATATACAGAACTTTAAAACTTTTGGAATCGGAAGGGTTTATAAAATCAAAATGGGAAACCAGAGCGAATGGTCCGGCAAAAAAAATCTATTCAATAACTCCTGAAGGTTTGGAGATACTTTCCGGCTGGGTAGTAGAATTGAAAAAAAGAAAGAAGACGCTCGAGATATTTCTTAATAGATATAATAAAATAAAATTGTAAAATATAAAATTGCTGAAAAGGTTAATTGAATGTTTTTGAATTTTATCTTTATCCAATCCGGTAGAGAAATAGAAAATGTATTAGTACAGAAGATTTTAAGACTTTTTATAAGACTTCTTTTTTGCTTTAAGGCTCAGGTAAAGCAGGAAAAGTATTATAAAAACACTTGCTATAGCACCGGGAATTGATGCTTTTTCTCCAAACAAAGCGAGTGCAGTAGCGGCGGCAAAGCCGGCATTCTTTGTGGTTCCCAGAAGAACGATAGGACTGGATAAGCTGCGGCTGATATTTAATTTTTTAGTTACAAATTCGTACAGTAAACCCAATCCTATTATAGTTACAAAACAGATTAATGAAATTTTACCGAGAGTCTCCGGTTCGTTAAAGAATACATTCCGGTTTAGTCCTATTACTGTAAAAATTATCACAAATAAACCCCAGTTTACAACAGGTCCCCTGAATTTTAATATGTAATTATCAATTTTAACTTTTATTAATATACGGGATAGAATCAGCGGAGCTATTATTAATTCCGTGAATACAATAATAAGCACTAAGGGCTGAATAAAACTCTGTCCTACTAAAACCAGGCCGGCAACCGGTATTATGACAAGTGCCGCTATATATGAACCGATTACTCCAATAAGTGAGAATTTTACGTCTCCACACATTATATGTGTAAATGGCGGTATGGCTACCCCGGGCGGAGCAAAAGCAATGATGACAAATCCGATCCACAGCTCCCTTTCGGAAATAAGAAACCGGGCGGCAGTAAGCATAACCAGAGCAAAAATAAAATAATTTAGCAGTATGGAAAGTAGTACCGGTTTTACAGCGTTTTTTAGCGGAAGAAATGATTTTGTAGAAATCTCCGTCATAGATACTGTCATAACTACAGCCAGGGCGGGGAGCGTCAGGTGCTTTGTCCAGCCAGCGATATTCCCTATGGATAACCCAAGGATAAGAGCTAATGCAAAGATAAAATTTCTATTTTTTAAGATTTTTACTGCAAGTGCAATAAAAGACTTTGTTGTTTTAATACTTTAGAACTCCTTCATTTACTATCTATGGGAATTGCATATTAACAGAGATGAAATATAATAATTTTTTTATTATATTTCTTTTCCTGAAATTAAACAAATTAAGGCAATGGAACAGTTTTAACCAAATTAATAAAAAATTATTAAAAATTTAAGTTGTTTATTTTAAATATTAAAATTTTTATAATAAATATAATATTTTTTTAAAAAAATGATATAATTATTGCGAAAAAATTAAAAAAGTGACAATTATTTACTATTTTTTTAAATTTTTAACAAATGTTTATAATTTTTATTAATTTTAAGGAGTGATGGCTATGAGAGAAATAGATTTACTTACTGAATTTTCGCAGAAGGCAGGAACAGAAATTGATCCAAAGAATATAAAAATTGATGATACTACCTTAAGAGATGGAGAACAAACTGCAGGGGTGGTATTTGCAAATGATGAAAAAATACATATCGCTAAAATGCTGGATAAGGTGGGAGTTCATCAGATAGAAGCTGGTATACCTGCAATGGGAGGGGATGAAAAGGAAGCAATAAAAAAGATTGCTTCACTGGACCTTAATTGCAGTGTAATGGGCTGGAACAGGGCGGTTAAATCAGATATAGATGCTTCAGTAGAATGCGGCGTTGATGCGGTGGCTGTTTCCATATCTTCTTCCGATATACATATTGAACATAAGCTTAGAAAGAGCAGGGAATGGGTGCTGGAGAGTGTTAAAACCAGTGTGGATTATGCCAAGGGTTTTAATCTTTATGTGTCGGTAAATGCTGAAGATGCTTCCCGTTCCGATATGGAATTTCTTCTCCAGTTTGCAAGGACGGCAAGGGATGCCGGTGCGGACAGATTAAGGTATTGCGATACTCTGGGTATTCTTGATCCTTTTGAAACTTTTATGAGGGTAAAAAATATTATTGATATTATCGGAATAGATATTGAAATGCATACCCATAATGATTTTGGGATGGCAATTGCCAATGCTATAGCCGGCATTAAAGCAGGAGCAACTTATGTTAATACTACTATTAATGGACTGGGAGAGAGGGCAGGGAATGCCGCGTTTGAAGAATTGGTCATGGCTCTAAAATATATTGAGGGTGTGGACATGGGATTTAATACCACTCTTTTCAGAGCGCTGTCTGAATATGTAGCCGGGGCTTCCAATAGAATTCTTCCCACCTGGAAACCTATAGTGGGCGGAAATTTATTTGTTTATGAAAGCGAAAGTAAGGCTTCTGGTGTGCTGGCCAACCCCGAGACATATGAATTATTTAAAGAAAAAGATGTCGGTCTGGAAAGAAAAGTAATACTGGGAAAATATTCAGGAGTCAATACCATAATTTATAAACTCAATACACTGGGTTTTAAAATCAGCAGGAAAGAAGCAGAAGAATTAGTTGAAATTATAAGGAACAAAACGGCAGCTCTTAAAAGGGCTCTTTTTGATAGTGAAATAATTGATACCTATAAATCTTATAAAGGCCGGTCAGATAAAAGCAAATCAGATAAAAAGGGAGGGAAATGATGGCAGTAGCAAAAAGTAAAAGATATGTAAATATTATAGATACAACTTTAAGAAATGGCGAACAAACAGCCGGAGTAGTTTTTTCCAAACATGAAAAAATTAGAATAGCTAAAATGCTGGATGAAATAGGGATTCCGGAAATCGAAGTGGGGACTCCTTCACTTGGGATTTTTGAAAGAGAAATAATTAAGGAAATTACAGAGGATAAATTTAACTGTAAAATATTTGTTTATTGTGAAGCTGAACCCGAAAACATAAAATATGCTGCCCAGTGTGGAGCTAAGAATGTGATTATAAATATCTCAACTTCTGATATACATCTTAAAGAGAAATATAAGAAAAACAGAACATGGGTTATAAATAAATTAAGGGAAACTATAAGAACAGCCAGGCAGAATGATCTTAATTTTATCATAAGTGCTGAAGATGCTACCCGTACCGATCTTGAATTTCTATTAAAGTTAATCTCCATAGCCAAAAAAAAGGGAGCATACCGATTTAGAATTTGTGACACTGTAAGCAAATTTGATCCCTTCCAGACTTTTTTGTATATAAATACTATTTCCAGCGCCATAGGTTTTCCTCTGGAAGTATATAATCATAATGATTTCGGAATGGCAACCGCTAATGGGATGGCGGCGATAAGAGGCGGAGCATCGAGTCTTGTGGTCAGTGTAGGCGGCCTGGGAGAAGGCACCGGAAATGCGGCAATGGAGGAAATTGTAATGGCTCTAAGGTATCTTGAGAATATAGAGCTTGGAATAGAAACTTCGAAATTCAGGGAAATTGCTGAATATGTAGCAAGAGCCTCCTCCAGAGCTATTCCTGTATGGAAAGCAATTGTTGGGACCAATGTATTTGCTCATGAATCGGGAATACATGTAGACGGGGTTATTAAGAATCCAAGAAATTATGAAGTATTTAATCCCAGTGAAGTAGGGTTAACCAGGCAACTGGTTGTAGGCAAACATTCAGGCTCTCATACCATTCTTCACAAATTCAAGGAGTTTGACATAGAACTTACCGATAAGCAGGCAAATGAAATACTTGCTCTGGCAAGGATCATGTCTATAGATTTAAAAAGGTCTCTTTTCGATAAGGAGCTTATGTATATCTATAATGAATATACAAAGAAAAAAGAGAGTAAAAGAGAAGAACAGAACCCTGAAGATAAGGCTTGAAAGGAGTTTTTTTTGTATAAGACAATTTCCGAGAAGATTATAAGCAAGCATGCCGGCAGAGAACTTAAGGCCGGAGACATTGCAGTGGTGGATGTGGATGTAGTTATGTCCCAGGATGGGACCGGCCCCCTGGCAGTAAGCCAGATTAAAAAAATGGGTTTCAATAAATTAAAAAATCCTGGAAAGTCTATTTTTTTTATTGACCATGCTGCACCGAGTCCAAGAAGTGAGCTTTCCAACTCTCATATTGTTTTAAGGGAGTTTGCATCCCAAACGGGAGCAGTAGTGAGTGATGTGGGAGAAGGGGTCTGTCACCAGATTTTAGTGGAATCATATACATGCCCCGGCGATATTGTCATCGGAGGGGATTCTCATACCTGCACCTCAGGTGCGCTTGGGGCTTTTGCTACCGGAATGGGCTCGACAGATATTGCTGTTGGTTATGCACTGGGTAAAACCTGGCTTATGGTTCCCAGGACAATCAGGGTAAACTTTAACAGAAGAATTAATAAAGGAGTATTTGCAAAAGATTTAATTATTTATTTAATTGGAAAAATCACTTCTGATGGAGCGACTTACAAAGCTCTGGAATTCGGGGGAGAAGTTGGAAACAGGCTAAGTATGGACGACAGGTTTACTATTTCAAACATGACGGTAGAGGCGGGGGCAAAAACAGGCATCTTTCCTTCTGATGACATTACAAAGGAATATCTAAAAAGCCAGAGAAGACAGGATTGTTTCAAGGAAATATCTGCAGATAAAGGAGCAAAATATGAAAAAATCATAGATATTGACTGTTCGGTCATTGAGCCCATGGTTTCCCTGCCCCACACTGTAGACAATGCCCTGCCTGTAAGTAGTCTGGAAAAGATTATGGTTAATCAGATATTTATAGGAACCTGCACCAACGGCCGGTTCAGTGATTTGAAGATTGCTGCTGACATACTTAAGGATAAAAAAGTAGCCAGCGGGGTTAGGCTTATTGTGGTTCCGGCTTCAAAAGATATATACCTTGAGGCTTTAAAGGAAGGAGTTTTAGAAACATTGATAAATAGCGGCGCAGTAGTACAATCTCCAGGCTGTGGTCCATGCGTGGGCGTACATCAGGGGATACTTGGTGATGGAGAGGTATGCCTTTCAACTCAAAACAGGAATTTTAAAGGGAGGATGGGAAATCCCAACTCTTTTATTTATCTTTCTTCTCCTGCAACCGCAGCATTGAGCGCGGTGAAGGGCTATATTACCGATCCAAGGGAGGTTTTAGGATAATGCTTAAAAATAAGAAAACTGCGGAAATTATGATTGGAAGCAGTTTTAAATTTGGTGATGATGTTTCTACGGATCTGATCGCTCCTGGAAGGTTATTTCATCTGAGGTCCAATTTACCTGAATTGGCAAAACATGTCCTGGAAGACGCAGATCCAGGGTTTGCAAAGAAAGTAAAACCTGGAGATTTTGTTGTTGGCGGCAGGAATTTTGGGCTTGGCTCCAGCAGAGAACATGCACCTCTGGTTATGAAAATTGCTGGTGTGGGGGCAGTCCTGGCTAAATCTTTTGCCCGTATATTCTTTAGAAACAGCATTAACGTGGGGTTGCCTGCCTTAATCTGTGATACGGATAAAATTGATAGCGGAGATATACTGGAGATAGATTTAAAAAAAGGGATAATTAATAATAAAACTAAAAATTTAAAATTAAAATTCAATCCTTTGCCTGAAGTAATGATAAAAATTTTAAATGATGGCGGACTGGCCAGCCATATCGCCAGGAATAAGGGGTTCAATCTATGAAACACGTAATAACTTTAATACCAGGAGACGGCATAGGTCCCGAAATAACCGAGGCTACAGTTAAAGTGGTTAAGGCAACGGGGGTGAATATTGAGTGGGATACAGTAAATGCAGGGGCTCAAGTTTACCAGAAAGAAGGTACAGTTCTGCCCGATAGGGTTATTAAATCACTTAAGAAAAATAAGGTGGGAATAAAAGGTCCCATTACCACCCCGGTAGGAACCGGATTTAGAAGTGTAAATGTAGCTATGAGAAAGTTATTCGATCTGTATGCATGTGTCAGGCCGTGTAAGAGTTACCAGGGAGTTAAAAGCAGATACAGCAATATAGATCTGGTGATAATCAGGGAGAATACTGAAGACCTGTATGCAGGGATAGAGTTTAAAAAAGGGGAAATGGAAACAGAAGAACTTATTAATTTCATAAAAGAAAAAAAAGATACTCAGATCAGAAGTGACAGCGGGATAAGTATCAAGCCGATTTCTGTAACAGGATCGGAAAATATAGTCAGATTTGCCTTTGAATATGCCCGGAAAAATAACAGAAAGAAAGTTACCGGTGTGCATAAGGCAAATATAATGAAATACTCCGACGGCCTGTTTCTGGAAGTATTTAAAAAAGTTGCATCAAAGTATGATGATATAGAGTCAGAAGATAGAATTGTAGATAATATGTGTATGCAACTGGTGCAGAAACCGGAACTTTATGATGTTCTGGTTTTGCCAAATTTATATGGAGATATAGTTTCTGACCTTGCTGCCGGGTTGGTCGGGGGACTGGGTGTAGCCCCTGGAGGGAACATTGGAAAAGATATTGCATTATTTGAACCCACTCACGGCAGTGCTCCGAAATATAAGGGTCAGAATAAAGTAAATCCAACTGCAATGATGCTATCTGCAGTGTTGATGTTAAGGCATATAGAAGAGAAAAATTATGCTGACCTGCTGGAATCCGCCATTGCGGAAAACATCAGAGAGGGGAAATATGTGACTTATGATTTAAAACCCCACAGGGATGATCCTACAGCTGTTGGCACAAGCGAGTTTGCGGATGCGATTGTAAAGAAAATCAAAAAAGCCAGAAGTTAAAAGTTGCTTTAGTTTTTGCTTACCTAAATATAAGACTTAATTTTTACAATTTGACAAAGATTCTATTTATGTTTATAGTTAGATTAATCTAACATTTTTAGATGAAATAAAAAGTGGGAAAAATATGAAAAAATTAACCCAGAGCCTGGAGGATTACCTCGAGGCAATATATGTGATCAGCCTTACAAGTAAGGTAATCAGGGTAAAAGAAATTGCAAAATTTTTAAATGTAAAAACACCATCAGTAGTGGATGCAGTTGGAAAACTTACTGAAAGAGGACTGGTAATTCATGAAAAATATGGATATCTGGAATTAACTGATAAAGGTTATGAGCTGGCAAAGGAAGTAAATGATAAACACGAAAAGGTATATAAATTCTTTAATGAGGTTCTTGGAGTAAGTGATAATATTTCAAAAAAAGATGCCTGCAATATTGAACATTATATAAGCAAGGAAGCAATGGACAGGATGATAAAATTTACCAGGTTTGTAGACACCTGTCCTGAAGGGTACCCGGAGTGGCTGAAGCACTTTAATTATTATGCAAAGCACGGCAGGCATCCTTCAAATTGTACCAAAAATAACGTCTCAAAATAAGAAATCTTAGTTTTCCCTCACATATTTTCTCTTCATTTTTAAAAAAAGCCTTGACAAATATATATAAACCTATTAAAGTTAGACTAGACTAATATTTATTAATAAGGCTAGGAAAAATGAAAAGATGGGGCTTAAGACATAGAGGTGGAGATGTCAGTAAAACACCGCTGGCTGGTAACGGGATTTTTTATATGACTGATGCGGTTCCAGGAAAAAAGTACAGAATAGCAAGAATTGATGGTGGATATAGACTTAATTCCCGTCTTTGTGCGATGGGATTTATTCCTAATGAAATTTTTTATGTCTCCGGTGCCTCCAGAGGAGGACCGTTATGTGTTTTTATCAAAGGAACCAAATTTGCCATCGGAAGAGGAATGGCTGAAAAAATTCAAATCAGAGAGATATAACAATGGCAAAGGAAATAAAAGAAATAACAATTGCTATTTCAGGTAATCCCAATTCTGGTAAAACAACTATCTTCAATAATTTAACTGGCTTAAGGCAGCATGTAGGAAATTATCCCGGAGTCACTGTCGAAAAAAAGACCGGGGTTATTAAATATAAAGGATACAGGATAAATGTTGTTGATCTCCCGGGTACTTACAGCCTTACAGCTTATTCTCTTGAAGAGATTGTTGCCAGGAATTTCATTGTTAATGAAAAACCGGATGTAGTTATTGATGTTGTAGACTCCTCCAATCTGGAGCGAAATCTCTATCTTGCAGTTCAGCTTATGGAACTGAATACACCCCTGATTTTAGCATTTAACATGGCTGATATAGTCAAAAAGAGCGGCAAAAAAATAGATATTAATCTGCTGTCTGAACTTTTTGGTGCGCCAATTGTGGAGACTGTGGGTTCCAGAGGCCTGGGTAGTGACAAACTGCTGGAAGCAGTAATTGAGGCAGTAAGTAGCAGGAAAGAAAAAAAAGTAGAAGTAAAATATGGTGAAGAAGTAGAAAATGAAATCGGAAATATTATATCAGTTTTAAAAAAGGAAAAAATTCCTACATTTAAATTTGATATCAGGTGGATTGCAGTAAAACTCCTGGAACAGGATAGAGAAGTAATTGATAAAATTAAAAAGGGATCAGGCTCAAAATATTTAAAAGTAGAAGAAACAGTCGGTAGCTCAATAAATCATCTAACCAGCATATTAAGAGATTCTCCTGAGGTAATAATAGCGGACGGGAGATATGGATTTATAAAGGGAGCGCTTCTGGAGGCATATAAAGAAGTTGATTCGGGAAAATTAGATGTAAGCGAAAAGATTGACAGAGTGCTCACCAACAGGATACTGGGGATACCAATATTTGTCCTTATAATCTGGCTTATGTTTCAATTTGTATTCACACTTGGGAAATACCCCATGGGCTGGATTGAGTTAGGTTTCGAGAAATTAAGCGCTCTTATCACTGAGATTGTGCAGCAGGGACTCATAAGATCACTTCTGGTTGATGGAATAATAGGTGGGGTGGGGGGAGTAATTACATTTACTCCCAATATAATACTGCTGTTTTTTGCAATAGCTGTTCTTGAAGACTCAGGGTATATGGCAAGAGCAGCATTTGTTATGGACAGGATAATGCATAAAATAGGGCTCCATGGAAAATCCTTCATTCCGTTGATTATTGGATTTGGCTGTACAGTCCCGGCGTATATGGGATCAAGAATTCTTGAAAACAGAAAAGACAGGCTGGTTACCATGCATATAAATACATTTATGAGCTGTGGTGCCCGGCTTCCAGTCTACATACTTTTTGCCGGAGCATTCTTTCCTGCTATTGCAGGGAATGTAATATTTTCAATTTATTTAATAGGGGTTTTAATGGCTGTTATCATGGCCAGGGTGCTGAGGGCAACCAGATTTAGAGGTGAATCGGAACCCTTTGTTATGGAGCTGCCGCCCTACCGTATTCCAACACTGAAAGGAATACTGATTCATACCTGGGAAAGAACCTGGATGTATATAAAGAAGGCGGGTACAGTAATACTGGCCATATCAATACTGATGTGGATACTTTTCACCTTTCCCATGATTGGAAATAACTACTCACAGAATTATAACGGCCAGATAGAGAAATTTGAGCAGTCTTACAGGTCTGGTGAGATAACTGAAGATGAACTTAATGAAAAGGCAGCGGTAATAGAGGGAAAGATGGCGGGCGAGAGGCTTACATATTCAGCAGCAGGTAGGATCGGACGTTTTCTGGAACCGGCATTCAGACCGCTTGGTTTTGACTGGAAAATGGTAGTTGCAACTATTTCAGGAATTGCAGCAAAAGAAGTAGTAGTATCCACTATGGGCACTCTTTACAGCATACAGGAGGCGGATGGGCAGTCTGATTCGTTAAAGACGGCTTTATATAAGCATTATCATCCCCTTGTAGGATATAACTTTATGTTATTTACGCTGCTGTATTTTCCCTGTATGGCTGGTATGGTTATATTCAGGAAAGAAGCAGGAACAAAGGAAATGTTATTTCAGATAGGATATACTTTCCTGCTTGCCTGGGTGATGTCTTTTCTGGTATTTCAAATAGGAAGACTTTTTATCTTGTAGAATAATAAAAGGATATATTTTATACATGAAGCTGGTGATAGTGAATGTGGGAGATAATTATAATAGCAGTTACAGGACTGGCTGCTCTGGCCTATTTAATAATATTTTTTATAAGACAGTCAAATAAGAAAAATATATGTATGGGGTGTCCTTATACTGATGAGTGCAAGAAACGCAATTCAAACAGGCTTTAAAATTT
>JACKQG010002767.1_pt1 | contig 22332 bp, 14 predicted proteins | sample 8237621 | NCBI WGS metagenome assembly JACKQG01 (sample SAMN15677084, study PRJNA649215) | marine metagenome | biome: marine; feature: Black Sea; material: saline water; isolation source: suspended particulate matter (SPM) from the Black Sea western gyre | collected 2013-06-09/2013-06-10 | depth... | reverse complement strand
CGTACGATCGCTCGGGCCGAGTCCGGTGCGTCGGGTCCGAGCCGCCCAGCCGCCTCGAACCAGCGGCGGAGCAGTTCATCGCCGTCGTCCTGCGCGAAAGGCTCCAGCGCCGCTGGTCCTTGGCCGATGGCCTTTCTCACGCCCTCGGCGCCGCCGAGACGGTCGACCAATTCGAAGTAAAACCGGCGGGCCGAATCGCCGTCGTGGTCGCCCGGAGGCGTGCATGCCGTGATCGCCTCTAATGCAACCGCCGCATGGAACCGTACCTGCCAATCGGTGTCCTCCAGCGCGCCGATCAGACCGGGCACCGAGTCGGGCGTGCCCAGCCGCGCAAGGGCCCGGCCGGCCGCGCGGCGGACCGGCGCAGATTCGTCCTCCAACAGCCGCCCGATCGCCGCCACGTCTTTCTCCGCCCCGTCCTCGGTCGCCGCCAACAGCTCGCACGCGCGACGCCGCAGATCGGCCTCCGGACTCTTGAGCCAAGGGCGATACTTGGGCGCCTCGCCGATCCGCGCCTGACAGCGGTACTCGTCCGGCTCGTTCCGCCGATACATTAGGTCGGTCAAGTCGCGCTCGACACGCACCGGGCGTCGGGCCAGGGCCGACGCTGGGGTGTCCGGATCGACCGATTCGTGCAATCGGGTGTGGCAGCCACTGCACGCTTTGGTCTCGCCAGCCCGCGCCGTGATGTAAGTCATCTCTGTGAGGATCTGCTTCGAGCCCACCGGCACAGACGTTTCGGGGTGCCGCCAGTCGTATTCGATGCGACGTCCCGCAGCGTCGAGCGGCTCGAGGAACAACGGCGTTTCGGCCGGCGCTTCGAAGTACGCCGAGCCATCGGAGCGGATCGGCACCACGCCCAGGATCCGCGTCGCCAGGCTCGTGTGGCTCGAACTGGTGACCGCCGTGTGCAGAGCCTCGACCACCTGGAAGTATCGAGCCCGGGCCAGCGCTTTCTCTCGCTCGGGATCGTCGGCGCTCCGCCCCGCCGCCACCACAAACTGCGCCCAGGGCGTGATCGCCACCCGGCCCTCGTTTCGATCGAACCTTGACTTCCGGCGCTCAAATCGCCCCTTCGGCGGCAGAACGGCGGGCCGGGGACGCTCGAGGAGGATTGGACGCGGGTCAAACTCCGCCGTCTCCGGGTCGTTGTAGATAAGCTCCATTTGCCGCGTCGCCGGGTCGGCCAGGTAAATGCCCAGGTCACGTGCGCCGGGCAACGTCGCGGCGAGTAAGATCCGGCCGTCGGGCAACGGGTAGGGCGTCGTGCGGCTCCCGGTCGGCGACAGGTGCACTCGGTGCGTGGCCCCGCCCAACTGAAGCGACGTCGTGCATGGAAAGATCGGCCAGAGTGTGTCCCGTGCGTCGAGACCTCGTCGCACATCCAGGATCGAAGGACCCATTTCGCTCTGCACCAGGATCGTGCCGTCCGGCATTTGGCCCGATTGCGTCAGCGCCACGCCCGAGTGCCGCTCGCGGTTGAAGAAAGGGTGTTCGCGGGCGCCGAAGAAGTGGCCCTCGTCTGTCCCGTCCGGCCGGATCGTCATCAAGTACGTCTCGTGCTTGTCCGCCGGCGGCAGATTCAGCATGAACGTGTCCCAAAGACTGAAGAGGATCCGCCCGTCGGCCAGCACTGTTGGATCGAAGACGGTCCCGGGGTTGAACGTGAGCTGTTGGATACCCGTGCCGTCGGCCCCCATAATCCACAGGGCCTCGGTCCGCTCCTCGTGATACTCTTCCAGATAACCCGCCCGGTCGCTCACGAACACGATCCGCCCGTCCGGCAGGTAGACCCCATAAACATCGTTGAACGGCCCGTCGGTCAATTGCACGAGCCCCGTGCCGTCGGCGCCGATCTCGTACAGGTTGAACCAGTCCTCGCCGTCGCGCCGCATCGAGAACAGGATCCGGCGCCCGTCGTAAGAAGGCTCGGGATCAAACACCTCGCCGTCGGTCAGGTGCGTAATGCGACGGACCGTCCCACCAGGCCCGGCGGGAATCAGCGTGTACAGGTTGCGGCCCGGACGCGTTGGCGTCGTAGTCCGCTCGCGCACGTGCTGCGTCGTGGCCCGGTGGTACAGGTAGCCCTCGCGCCAGTGACTCGTGCCCGGCCGCGGGTAGTCCGGATTCTCATGCTTGGCACCGAAGATATCGTCGGCAACAAAGACCACACCTGGCAACCGATCCCCGGCCCACACAGCACATGAGCACGCCGCTACCGCCAAACCGAATGCCGCCAATCGAGTCAATAACCGTCGCATGGTTCACTCCTCGCTAAGTGCGAATATCCTCGAACAGCATAGCCTGACGAGCGTGAGAACTCAATGAAGCAGGCACTTCCCGTGCTTGATTGGCGTGAAGTATGGGCCAACAATGAAGTCGCACTATCTCTTCAGTGCCGCCGAATATCACAACGCAATACCAAGAGCAATGGAGGCAGCCAACGGTTTGGACCGTAACCGGTGCTTCAAAGCACAAGGTGCCACAGTGATGTCGAGTTTTCCCAATAGGCCGTTTGCCGCGTTCGTGCTGACAGTTGTCGCGCTCTCGTGCAGTGCCGCGCCTGCACGCGATCCGTTAGATCCCAAAGGCGAAATCCATGTGCCGATTGGGATCGTCAATACGCTGGATTCACTGAAGACTTTTGTCGAAGCCGAAGGCAACTTTTCGCCTGGTTTCGCCACATACGGCATTTACTTCTGGATCTACGATCCGGGTACAAGGAAGCTGACCGCTCCGACAATGGACGGCGTTGCCTGCGACCGCGGTCTGTCTGGGACTGGCTATCTGATTCCCTGGAGTCAGTGGTCTGCGGAGAAGGTCACAGTAAGGACCGAGGTCTGCCAGATTGAACGGAAGTGCCCGACTGGAGCCGTTCAGGTTGTTGGGGCACGAGCACACGTGACCAACACTTCACAAGCAGCAACGTCGGTCACATTGTTTGTAGCCCTTCGACCATTGGGCGCGGCTGGCGGTGTCGTTAAGGAACTGACCGTCGGCAAATCTGGCGACGCGCTGCTGGTGGACGGCCATTCTTCGTTGGTTGCGGAGACGACACCCGACGCAGTCGGTGTGTCCGGGGAGGACAATGTCGGCGAGACAGCATCGAAAGGAAGGACGCCAGCGAACACGGTAGCCAAATCCGCGTCCGGAGATTGTTCGGGCGCGATGCGATTCGATTTGCGTATCGACCCCGGACAAACGAAGACCGTAGGTTTCCTCTGCCCCGTGTTCGCCGGACGGCGAGCCGTCGGACACGACTGGGATGGCACCAGCGAATGGGCTCAGCTCGACCTGGCCGAGCCGAATCCTCCGAAAGGCGGCGTGCTGCAGCCCGATCCGGGCGTGGAGTACTATCGCGAAATCAAGGTGAACGAGGTATTTGACCAGGCGCACCGCTACTGGGAAGATCTCGTTCGACGAGCGGCGATCCGTGTTCCCGATGGACGATGGGCCGAATGCTTTGCGACCACCATCGGCCACGCAGCAATGGCGATGAACGAAGGCGCGCCTGACGTGGCGGTGGTCAACTACAACGTCTTCAATCGCGACGGCGTTTACGTCGCCAACATCCTGCAGAAGTCCGGCAACTTCGGCTTGGCAGCAGAGGCGATCGACTACTTCTTGGCTCATCCGTTCAACGGCCGGACGCGCGTCGAAGCGGACAATCCCGGACAGATTCTTTGGGCCATGGGCGAACACTGGCGATTTACGCGCGACAAGGAATGGCTCGAACGCGTTTATCCATCCGCCGCCAAGATCGCCGCCATGATCCGCTACTACCGAACCACGCCCGAACCGCACTACGTGAAAGCGACCAGCCTGAATTTCGGCGATGCTCTCGAGCCGGACACCGAAGACGCACGGCCAGCGTACCGGCGTCAAGTGCTGCGCCCCGGCAGTTGCGATGGGCACCATCCGGAATACACCGAAGCGTTCGACATCGCCGGACTGCGAGCAGCGGCAATGCTGGCCAAAGTGGCCGGAAGAGACGACGACGCGGCCACGTGGGGGAAGTTGGTGGACCGGCTGATAGAGAATTACGACGAGGAGTTCGGCGGCAGACTGCCCAAAGGCTATGGCAACTACTCCGTGTTGTGGCCATGCCGTCTTTATCCGTTTGCTGAAGGCAAGGCCCGCGAGCAGTTCAAGAAGAACGGCGCCACGTCCCCTGGTGGCTGGCGGTATTTCGCGCTGGCCAAAGCGCATCAAGGGCTGTTGACCGGCAACCGCGAGGCGGGCTACCGAACGATCGCAAACCACTTGGACCACCCGCAGATGCACGGCTGGTATGCCTTCGACGAAGGCGGCCGGAGCGGGGCGGGCGGTTGGCGATTCGCGCGAACCACTTGGAACAGCGGTGTCGCCATGCCGCACGGCTGGGCCGTTGCCGAGATGTGGCTGCTGCTGCGCGATTGTCTGGTGTACGAAGACGAGGATCGCCTGCACTTGCTGCCGGGCGTGCCGCCCGACTGGTTCACCGGCAATCAAGCGATGGCCGTTGAGAGCTTGCCCACCTACTTCGGCATCTGCTCCTTCGCCTATGTGCCCGACCGTAACCACGCAACGCTGACCTTCACGGGCGACGCTTCACCACCGGGCGGCTTCGTCCTCGCATTGCCCCCGTCGTTGAATGCAGAGGTCACAGCCGACGGCACGCCGCTTCCTCGCACAGCCAACGGCTGTTGCCTACTGCCACCCAGCGCACGGCGCGTGCGCGTCGAGGGGAATAGGGAACGGAATTAGGGTCCGACTTTGGTCGACGAGTCACTAAGAACGTCGCCCGTTCTGTGCCACGAAGGACGGTAAAGGGAAGCCGGCATGGAGTGGTTTGCCCAGAGCGGCTTGCGGCTGCAACCATAGTTGGAGTTCACGCTTTAGCGTGTCTTCGAAGACACGCTAAAGCGTGAACTCCAGCGCGGCATCCACTTCTTCGCGAATCGAAGGAACAGGCAAAGTTGAACGATTGAATGGCCTGTACCACGTGTCCTGTGGCGTTAGCTGCCGCAGACGGCAGGCCAATTGGCACAGAAGCCTTGCTCCGGCCCACAAGAATGATGTGTTCAGCAATCGTGTTGCCGATAACAAACTGGGGAGGCTGCGCCTTCTGCTAATCCCCGCGTTGAGATTAGGTTGATGCCATCGAGTTCTTTCGCGCTACAATTGAATGCTAGCTGATCCTACATTCCAACAAGGGACGCCCTTGTCATGCAGATACGACTGAGAGCCAAAACCTTGATCGGCCCGTTAGTGTTCGCATGTGCCCACGCGTTCTTCGCGATCGGTGCGACACCGTCGGTCATTGCTCAACAATTCCCGCAGACCGATCTGGAAGACCTGAAAGCGGCGGACCTTATCGAACTGTACAAACTGCAGAAGGAACTCGGTTCGCCAGAGGAGCTTGACGTATGGGAATCGATGTTCGACGAACTCGTCCGTTGGTGGGCCGCCGAACACGGTCTAGATGCTAATGCAGCCGTAAGCCAACTTTCGCGCGCATACGAACAGGAATTCGGGCAGCCTAACGCGTCGCTGATGCGGCGGGTGCGCAAGCAGCTTGTCGACCTGCCGTCGTCTGGCATTAGTTTGTATCAAGCGCCGTCGTACATTCCTACGGGTTCGGCCTATAGAGTTCGCCGACCTGCGGTGATCGGAAGGCCGCCGTTTGGGCCAATCGAAAAGAATGGAATCACCAGGCTCAGCACTCGCCCGCGACCTTGATTCAACGCTGCGGCGAACAAAGCCTGATCGCCCACGGAAGGTGCATGGGAATGGCAAGTTTCTACACCGGTACAACTCACCTGGCGCTCCACCCCGGTCGTGTGGCAATCTGTTTGTCGCTTCTCCTGTTGGTGTGGACAAAGGCGATCGTTGCTCAACAGGATGTGCCGGCTGGTTTCGTGCGAAGCGTCAGCGATCAACAAGACCAACAGTCTGACAAAGTTGCGCGGTTGCTCGAGCTTCACACCCGGATCGCGTGGCTGACGCTCAGCCGCGGCGATCTGGAGCGAGCCGAGTCAATGTTTCGCGACATCCTGCGGCGGGATCCGGACCGGCCGGACGAGATCGCCGGGTTATCGGCGGCTCTCGCCCGCCAGCAGAATATCAACGAAGCGATCGAGGTGTTGCGCGACGGTGTTCGCCGGTTCCCACAAGACGCCACGCTGGCCTCGGCGCTCGGCCAGGCGCATTTGAATGCTTCTAATAATCAGGCGGCCACCGACTCGCTTGAACGCGCGTATCAGCTCGATCCGGGTGCACCAGACATTCCCTACTTTCTAGGATCGGCGTACTTGAACTCCGAGTACCCCATGTCGGCGCTCGACATGATGTACGGAGCGCCAACGTCGCGACGCGAGATGGAGTGGGCGCAGGATTTGGCGATCGGCACGGCTTTCGCTCAGTTGGGGCTGGAGAGCCAGGCAAGCGGCTATTTCACCAGCGTCTACAACGCCGCTGCGGACACCCCGATGGCTACCAATGCGATGCAGCTTCGGCAGGATATGGACGACGCCATGTACGGCCGGCCGTATCTGACCGGTTCGCTGAAGGTCACCGAACGGTACGACACAAACCCGGGCGTCATTCCCGCCGCTAACTCCGGCGGCGGAGCGCTGGCCGGCATTCCATCATGGGGCAACATGTACCTGGGCCGGTTCAACTACGACCTGATTCGCGAGTACAACCACGATGTGGCCGTCGGCTACAACTTCCTTCACACGTCTAACTACAGAGCGCACGGCTTCGACTTGGTGGACAACGGCGTCTATCTGGCAACGATGCGGCGCGGATACTGGAATTGGATGCCGGTCCATCTTGGGATGCGGATGGATTACGACCACATGTTTGTGGGCAGCGATGATTTCTTGCAGCGCATGGTGGCCACGCCCTCACTGACGTTCGTCCAATCTGATTGGCATTCGACGACGCTGCTGTTCCGCTACACGTTGTTCGACTTTATCGGTCAAGGTCCACTGGACAATTCGCCCTTCGACCTGGACAGCGACGACCTGATGATCGGCATCGTGCGACAAAGACAACTCCTCAGCCGAAAGCTCATCGTGTCCGCCGGCTACGAATACGACCGCAATTTCTCGGATGGCAGTAACTACGAGTACAACGGCCACAAGCTGCAATTAGGGATGAGTTGGCGAACGGGATTCAATGGTCTGCGGCTCAACGCATCGGGCGAGCTAGATTGGCGCGGTTACCTCAACCCGCATTCGATTATCGGCGTGAACCGTGGGGACGAGGAGTACTTGGTTCAGGTCGGTTTGCTGTACCCGTTGCGCGATCGATGGTGGGCGTCGCTTGAATGGAACTTCGATCGCAACGACTCGAACATCTCGATGAACGATTACCGCCGACATTCGCTTGACTTCGGCGTGGAATACCGCTTCCCGACTGGTCGCTACGACGAGTAACGCCGCGCAAAGAACCGCCCGGCAATCGAACCGGGCGGTGCGGGAGCGAGGAGATTCGCCGGATTGAAGCCAACAGTTATCGACCGCCCGCAATTGCCGCAGGGGGTCGCGCTCCGATGCGACGGGCACCAGTCGGACCGAATGCGCCAAGCCGTAACGCTGCGTTGGCTGGTCCGACGGCATGAGCCTTTACCACGCGGCCGGCCTGGGCGTCGCGGGACGATCCGAACGGCGAGACCAAGACGAATCCGCCTTCCCATGGCGGATTGACGAGTTCCGGTGGACCGGGCAAGGCTTCGCCCTTGGGTCCTGGGGGGGATGAGCCGCCGCCTTCGCCGTCACCGTCTTGATCACCTCTCTTGCCACTGTTCTTCAACTGGTCGGCCAGCGAGCCACCGTTGGGGTCGAATCCACCGCCTCCTCCGCCACCACCATGGCTGCCACCTACCGCTTCGCCACCAAAAGGATCGCCTCCGGGATTGCTGCTGCCCGCATCGTCGTCGTCACTGGGATTGTGTGAGGGGTCAATCATGCCCTTGTTGATCTTCAACAGGTGCTTGCCCAACGGCGTTTTGAAATTCTGAACCTGTATTTCGTAGTGTACTCCCTGCCTTTTCGCTTGTTCGATCATTTCCTCTATGCTGGATCCAGTGCCCGATCCCTCAGTAGGGTCCGGATTACCGGGGTTGTTACTGCCGGGGAAGTAGTCGGAGTCGCCGATGTACGTCCCTCCAACGAAGTCATAGCAGTCGTAGTGAACGACCACCTCGCCTGTTTCATCATTCTCATAACGTTCGTCGTAGGTGCCGTCGTCCCAAAACGTAATGTGCGCGAGTTTCCATCCCGCGACAGCGTAACTCGGCCAACTTAGTGCAAGCAGAGAGAAAGTCATCGCCACCGCGCCACAGCGGGCTAGCGATGCGGCGCGTCGGTGGTGGGCCATCGTATCGCAAATGAGACTTGTTACGGCATCGAATTGGGGTCGAAACATGGCTGTTCTCCTCTTTGGCAACGGCTGTACGAAGCATCGCGGTGCTGCCGAAACGCGCGACGCCGATTGTGCTTGCCACTCCCGCGAATGGCGGCTTGTCGTCTATCTGCTAATGGCCATGTGCGCACGCAAGTGGACAAGAAAGTTGAAATCTCCATCTATTTCCGGCCAAGGGACGCTGGGACAAGCCCCTTGCCTCAGGTCAGGAACGACTGCAGGAGATTTCGAATTGAAACGTCTCGCAAGAGCGCAAGAAAAACCGCCCGGCAATCGAGCCGGGCGGTGCGGGAACGAGGAGATCTGATTGGTTGAGTGCAACGATCATCGACCCGGTGCCAGTACCGGGGTGGAACGTGGTGCCGTGTATCCGCCGCCGAACGACCCAAACGCTCCGATGTTCAGTGTCGTGCCAGGTCTCGACGGGGGCGCGTTCCTGCTCGATTCCTGCTCGCCGCTGGGCGAAATGGACCGCGCGGGCGACATCAACACAAAAATTTTCGCCGGAACTGGATTGACCAGTTCGGGATTGGCCGGATACTCCGGGCCCCACAGTCCATGGTCTTCCGGTTTTGCGTCATCATTATCACCGTCGTCGTCTTTCTTCTTTCCTTTCTTGATCATGCCTTTGACTTGCTCGCCGAGCGGGCCGCCGCCAGGATCGAACCCGCCACCGCCGCCACCCTCGCCATCGAATCCGTGGGCCATGGCACCAAGATCAGCGGGATCTACGATCGGCTTCGGCCCTTTTCCGTTTTGGATCAGGTGCAGGCCGAGTGGAGTCTTCCAGAAATCGACTGCCGGCTGCGTAGCGCCCCCGATTTTCTTGAGCAGTTCCACAATGGCCTCCTTGTCCGGCTTCAGGCCAGTTGACCCGCCATCCGGGGATGGATTGCCGCTGGATTTGAACGGTTCGGCGTAAACCAGCTCGTCGGTCAACACGTCGTAGATCACAAACCACATGTCTCCTTCGTCGAACTCCTTAATGGCGTGGATCCTCGTGCCGTGGAATTCAGCCCACACAATCGTGTACCCCGCCGAGCTGATCGATGGACAGACCAACATCAGTCCCAGAGCAAGTGTGTACCACAACGATGTGGAACGTTGTCTCCGACTTGAACGAAGAAATTTGGCGAACATCTTGCGTCTCCTCATTGGCAGTTGTCGTGTCAGGCGTAGGCGGGCTGCCGAATCTTGCGATGCCCGATTGCTGTTGCCACTCCCCACGAGTGGCCGTTTTGTCGTCTATCTGGTAATTGCCCTCTGCGGACGGAAGCGGCCAAGAAAGTCAGGAATCCCCGGCTATTCGCAGAAAAGAAGAAATGCCGCCCGGCGATTGGGCCGGGCGGCTGCGGTGATGAGGGGATCTGATTGGTTGAACTCAACGATTATCGAGTGGGGGGCAGTGCCGTAGTGGGCCGCGGTGCGGCGCGACCGGCTCCACTCGGACCAAATGCACCAAGTTGAAACGCTGCGTTGGCTTGGCCCGCGGCGCGAGTCTTTGCGACGCTGCCGACTTGGGCGCCGTGGGACGACCCGAACGGCGAGACTAAGACGAAACCTTGGCTCACGGGGTCCGGATTGACAAGCTCGGGCGGGCCGGGCAGGCCAGCCCAGGGATCCGGCGGCGCCGAGCCATCGTCATCGTTGTCGTCGTCGTCGCCCTGGCTGCCCTTTTTGATGAGCCCTTTCACATAGTCGCCCAACGACCCGCCGCTGCCGTCATATCCCCCGCCGCCTTGTCCCTGATGAGGTGTGTTCTTTTCCCGTTCCATTTCATCAAAGAGATTGCCAGATGAAGAGCCGCCGTTGCTCGAACCCGATCCATCGCCTTGCGTCACATGGTCGCCTGGGTTCGAGACCACGACGTAGCCCTTACCGCCGCCCGTCTGGTGCTTTCCAACACGCGATTCCCAGACATTCGGATCCGTCAGCGACCCAAGGATTCCCTTGATGGATGCGTTCTGGAGCGCAAGTTGCTCGCGCGAACCCACGTCGCCTGGGCTGGTCGTGCCTTCCTCGGGGTTGGGATTGTCGAAGTATTTGCTAAACACATGTTTGCCCTTCTTGTCGTATACATGGTAGCTTTTTAGGTTTCCGTCAGCATCGAAGTAGGCGTAGACGTCAAGACTTGGATCGTAGGAATCCACTTTTTTGACAGAATCCGCCGTCGCCGTGGCCGCCGGACCGAAGTTCAGCGCCAGCAATGTGCCGAAGACAAACGCTGCCGTGGCTAGGTCTCGAATACGAAACCTCTTGCGGAACATGACTGTTCTCCTCATTGGCAGTATTAAAGTCAGATGTCGGAGAGCTGCCGAATCTCGCGATACCCGGTTGCTGTTGCCACTCCCGCGAGTGGCTGCTTGTCGTCTGTCTGGTAATTGCCGTCCACGGACACAAGCGGCCAAAAAGAGTCGAAAATCCCATCTTTTTTCGACGAAGGGGGCGGCGGGACTTGCCCCGCCGTTACCAAAGGCGAGAAAGGGCTGCAGGAAATGCTGAATTGAAGCAGTTCGCGGAAAAGGCAAAGAGCCGCCCGGCAGTCGAGCCGGGCGGCCTAAGGAGCGAGGAGATCTGTCGACTTGAGGTTGATGCTCAGCGTACCGGTCGCGCTGCCGTAGGAGGCCGAGGTGCGGCAGGGCGAGCACCTCCCGGACCAAACGCACCCAGGCCGCGCAAGACTTGGTGGAGACTTGACGAAGCCTTTTTCGCCACGTGGCCAGCTTTGCCCGAGGCGGGGGCGTGCGCCGGCATTAGCAGGAAACCTTGTGTCTTCCCTTCCTCGGGGTTTGGGTTGAAGATCTCAGCTAGCTCGGGCGGAATGGTCTTCCATTGGGTTGCTTGCCAACCAGGGGGCGTGGAATCGCCTCCATCGTCGCCCTGATCGCCCTTCTTGATTAGTCCCTTAACGTAGTTGGACATCGACTCGCCGGTGGGGTCAAAGCCCTCGGCGCCTTGGCCCTCGTGTGGTGAGATCTTCACAATTTCGAATTTGAGACTGCCAAACAGATCAGCAGATGAATCATCTGACGAGTCGCCATCACCATCGCCAGACGTCACTTCGTCAGCCGGATTGGACACAACACGGTAGCCTTTCCCTTTACTCGTCTGGGACTTTCCCACAGGCGATTCCTCAAACTTCTCAAGGTCGGACTTCAACTCCTCGGCGTCCGACAGCTTCTTGCCTTTCTGTTTGGCCAATGCCTCCTTCGAATGCTCGTCACCGGGCTCAGGTTCGGCGCCTTCTTCCGGGTTCGGGTTGTGGAAGAATATGTACGTCGTCGTCAGATTACCGTCTTTATAGACCTTGATGACGTCTACGTTGTTTTCCGCGTCATTCCACACCTCCTTGTAGTTCTCGTCTTCGTCGCCTTTCTGGCTAGACCAGAGCAGTTCGAGTTCGGCTGATGCAACGGTACACCAAATCAGCAGGATGCAGAGAAAGAGGACCATCGAAATGGCGTTTTTGACGATCAGCCCAGAAGTTCCGCGCGAAGGCGGCGCGAACGAGGGGTTATGTGACATGATCGGTCTCCTTGTTGGCAGCGTTTATGTCAGGCGCCGGAGAGCTGCCGAATCACACGACGCCCGGTTTGCTATTGTCACTTCCCGCAAAGGACCAATTGTCGTCAACTGACTATTTGCCATCGCAAGGCAATTAGCTGCCAAGTAATCGGTTCTCTTCGAATCCCAGGGAACGGCAACCCTTCTTGCGGAACTGTCAAACAGAAAAAGGTATGCAACTCCGGTGGACATAGGTGTGGACACGGGCGTCCGGAATAACGACAATTGATGTTGCGCACGCGCGTTTTTGACAAGCGCGAATGGTCCAAGCCGCGTCAAACACCACAGAAAGGGAGTGATACAGATGGCCGACGAGCGTTTTACCCGTCGTCAATTCGTTCGCGACACAGCCGTTGGAGCCGCTGCACTGGCTGCCGGTGCCTCCGTGGCGAACATCGTCAAGGTCGGCAATGCCGAGCAGGCCGACACCAAGGGCATTCTGAACTACAGTTCCGACATGGAGTACCGTAGCTGTGGCAAGACGGGTTGGATGGTCTCGGCCGTTTGCCTGGGCGGTCACTGGAAACGGGTCAACAAGATGGTGCCCGGCGTGTTCCAGGGCAATAGCTGGCTGAGCGCCAATCTGGACGATCCCGGTTTCCAGCAGAACCGCTACGATGTGGTAACGCGCTGCATCGAACGCGGCATCAATTACATCGACGCCTGCACAGGCGCCGAAATCAAGGCATACAGCAAAGCCCTGGAAGGCCGCCGCGACCAGATGTATCTGGGTTGGTCATGGTACGAACGCGAAGCACGCAGTTCCGCCCAATGCACGGGCGACGCGCTAATGGAAGTCTTCGAGGACTCGCTGAAGGTCTGCAAGCAGGAGTACGTCGACCTGTACCGGATCGTGTGCGGTGTGAACGGCCGGCGCGACAAGAACGGCAAGTGGATCTACCCGCACAACGAAGCCGAATCCGCCGGCATCGCCGAAGGGCTGCGTCGAGCGAAAAAGTCGGGTAAGGCGCGGGCGACCGGTCTCTCGTCGCACGATCTACCTTGGCTCAAGTACATGATGGAGACCTTCCCCGACGTGATCGACGTGGTGATCACGCCTTACACGGCCAAGACCAAGATGTTGCCCGATGACGATACCGGATTCTATGCCGCGGTGAAGAAGTGCGACTGTGGCTTCTTCGGCATCAAGCCGTTCGCTGGCACGTCACTGTTCAAGGGTGACAGTTCACCGGGCAATCCGCACGAGGAGGAGGACAATCGTCTGGCTCGGCTGACGATCCGCTACATCCTCTGTAATCCCGCGATCACGGCGCCCATCCCCGGCATGATCAACCCCGAGCAGGTCGATAACGTCGCCCTGGCCGTCATGCAACGACGCGCGTTGGACGTCGAGGAACAGGCCGAGTTGGACCGAGCCATGGACCGCGCCTGGGCGCAACTGCCACGCTGCTACCAGTTCCTGAAGGACTGGGAGTACGTCTGATGCGCGCTGGAGTACAGCCTTTAGGCTGCGAAGACAAGCTAAAGCTTGAACTCCAACCGGAAATGACCAAATCCCAATGACCAATGTCGAAAGAATGACGAATGTCTAATGGCCGGACTTTCATCATTCTGGATTCGTCATTCGCCATTCACTCTGAAGGAGAACTCCCATGATGTTTCGGAAGACTTGCCTTGCTTCGTGCGTCGCAACGGTGTTCGTGGCAGTCGTTAATGCGTCTTATGGCCAGGAGCCGCAAACAGTGTTCGATTACCTTGCCGGGCGAGCTGCGGGCATGTCCGCCGCGCTTCCGGCGGTACCGGATACAGTCGACGCTTGGGAGAAACAGCGGACGGAGCTTGTCGGCGAGCTGGGCACGGCGCTCGGTCTGCCGGAGCGCGAGCCGATGAAGGCGGCGGTGACGTACACGAAGCAGGACGGCGATTTAGTGATCGAAGAGGTCGCTTACCTCTGGGCTGGGCAGACGTACGCTTCAGCAACGGTGATTCGTGCCAAACAGACGGAAGGCCGCCAACCGGCAATCGTCATGCCGTCGGGCAAGTTGGGGCATTACACGTTTCTCCCCTATCGCAAGTTCGTCGACTCGATGGCTGGTCAAGGTATTGCCGTTCTGTTCATCGACGATCCTCGCACGGGACGGCGGCAAGCACCAGATGCTGGACTATACGCGGCAGCGTCGGCCGCAGGCATCTCTCCGGCCGGTATCCAAGTCTTCGACGCGCTGCGAGCGCTGGATTACTTACTCACGCGCGCCGACGTCGATCCGGGCAAGATCGGCATTGCGGGATTGGGCGCGGGCGCTCTCGAATCGTACATGGCAGCCGCATTGGAACCCCGTTTCCAATTCGTCGTGGCCGTGGGCGGTACGACGACCTACGCTTGTTTGACACGGGCAGCGGCCGCGGGGGAGGCTCCCGAAGACCCTGCGGCCTTTGTAGCCGGCATATTGGAGTTCACTGACATGGATCGCGTTGCCGCCTGTCTGGCACCGCGACCCGTGTTCATTGCCGGACGTGCCGGCGTCGGGGAGTGGGCGGTCGACGGCTTTGACCACGTCCTGCGCACGATGAAGGCCGCATACGGCCTGCACGACGCCGCTGACCGCATCTGCCAGGTCCCCGATGGACAGTCGGATGACATGACTCCGCATATCCCGGAGATCACCCAGTGGATCGAGGCCAGTGTGCTGCCGTCGCTGAAGAGTTCCGATGCGGCACCCGCGGAATGCTGTGAGGTGGAGGAGGAGCCCGACTTCAGCATCTTGGGTTACGTTCAACGGCGGATCGCCGATCAAACGGCATCGCTGCCGGTCGAGCCAACCTCGCAGACGGAATGGCAGGCGCAGCGCGACGAGACGATCAAGTGGCTGCGATCGTCGTATGGCGTGGACGGCATGACCCCGCCGCCGGACGAAGTCGTCGAAGCCATCGAAGGCGAAGGTTTGGTGACCGAACGGATTGCGCTTGGCATAGACGCCGATTTTCGTTGTCCCGCGCTACTGGTTCGTCCGGCCCAGACGAGCCAGACGAAACACGCCGGAGTGGTCCTCTCGCACGACGATCGCCAGTGCGCGGCGAGCGCCAAGATCGTCGAGGTCACTCGACGTTTGGCCACCGCCGGATATTGGGTCATCGTACCCGATCATGCGTCGGTCCATGCGCAGAGTCTCCAGCCGCTGGCAAACGCCGAGCGGCCCAGCTTCTACGGCGACGAAGCGGCCAAGTTGTACGGCCCGGCCGATGTCGTTGGGCTGTCGCCATTGGCCTTGCGCGTGGCCGAGAATCTAGCGGCCTTTCGGCATCTGGCTGCCCGTCCGGAGATCGATGCCGGGAAGATTGTGGCTTCAGGGCTCGGCATCGGCGGCGTGGATGCGTGCCTGGCCGCCTTGTTGGAGGACCGCATCGCCGGGGTAGCCTCGGTCGACGCAACCACTATGCGCGACTGGGCGCTGAACGCTGCGCCCGGCGAGCTTCGTTTCTTCCACCTCATGCCGTATCTACCGTCACTCGCGACCAAGACGGATCTGGACTGCTTATATGGCGCACTGGCGCCCAGGCCCCTGTTGGCCGTTCGGTTGAAGGACGGCTGGCCACGGTCGGGCTTCGAGCAACTCACGACTACGGCGTCGGCGATCTACAAGCTGCAACAGGCGGAAAATGCGTTGCTCGCCCTGGGACCGAGAGACGTAACCGAAGAACTCGAAAGTGCCACGCCCGATGGCGTCCAAAAACAATTGATCGCTGCAGCACGACCGCTTCTGCCGACGCCTCCGCAACCGGGTATCGTCGGCAATTTGGAGGGCATCAAGTCGCGTGCCACCGCGGATAGTGCCTCGGGACTGATCTGGATCGTCGCCGAGATGGAGGGATACGAACAGGAGTTCGTCGACGGCGGCTACCGGCTGGAATCCTGGAGTTTCTTCAACGACAACGGCGATGCGCAGAAAGGCCGCTTGATTACCCCGTTGCTCCTCCGAAAGCAGGACGATAAATACGAACTGACGGGTGTCGGGACGACCCGGACCAATGACGGCACGGGTGTACAATCGTTTGACTTCGAGCCGGTTCAAGGAACCGACACGGTGGACGAAGGCTACTTCTTCGGCTGGCACACCGGCGACTTGGAAGGCAACCGCAATCCGGGCGTAGCCGAATTCGAGGACGCCCCCGACGCCTTGATGATCATACTCACGGCCGATGGTCAAATGACCGGTCAGAACCCGAAAATCGGGGATACCTACCGCATTCAGTCCCAGTACCGACGGCGGTACAGCGTGATGGCCGTTTCGAGAAAGCAGCAGAATCAGTCTCGTTGAAGCCTGCACGCCGTGCACGTTGACTCGCTTCTTCCGGACCAGTTCTTTTGGTGCTAGGTCGGGGGTTCCGGCCCAGTGGCGTACTGTTCGATCAAGGACACCAATTCCTGTTGGGCTGCATCCTCAAGTGTTCTTTTGCTCCAATGCCATAGATAGTCGAGGTCCAACTGGCCTCGTTGGACCCAGAGGATGCCTCGCACGTCGCGCAAGTCTTTTTCACGGTGAAACGCAAGTTTTAGGAGAACCAGATCTTCCGCGGTCGTTATGGGAATCTGCTGGTCTTCGAACGGCATAAGGACGGCGCGGCGCAGGATCTCGCCTTGCAGTGGCACCACAGGAACGAACAACTCAGCGCGGATGCCCTGACGAAAACACTCGATCAGTTTTCGTTGATCAACCTCGTCACGCATGTGCCGAACCGTCACCGGTATTCCGCTGCCCGACTCGTCGCGCATCTGGTAACCCATAGCGTTCAATGCGTCCGCCAGCAGTTGGTATTTCAAAGCCGGAATCGACACAAGACAGTCGACGTCCTGGGTCGTGCGCACAACGCCCCAGTAGTTGTTCGCCAATGCGCCACCGAATGCGCAGGGCAATTGGAGACGCTGGAAAACATCGGCCATTTCGGTGATTAGTGGGACGAGTTGTTGCATTCGTACTCGGCTAACGCCTCGGCGCGAAAGTTCTTCCACCAGGGATCGGGACGACGGTCCAGTTGATCGGCGATCCACATGCGGCGACGGCGTTCTCCGGCAGGGAGGTTGTCCCATACGGCTGACACCGTCCGCAGCAGGTCGACGAACATCGCCATCCTTTGTTCAGGCGTCTTGCCCTCGCTGCTGGCAGCATCTCGCTTGATCGCTTCGAATTCTGATGTCGCGAAAGGTAACATGTGCCGAGTCCGCTGCGTCCGCGTGCCAATCAGGTGCCGCCCCTGATGGTTGATTATACACCAAAGGCACCTACGGGAACTACTGGCTGCCTACCGCGAAGGCTTCGTTAGCGTTACCCTTCAACCCGCGAAGTGGCTTAGCATGATCAAGAAGACCGCTACAGTTGCGTGTTTCCCATGATTCTGCCCACCAATCATTTTGCCCGAAAAGGACATGGCAAAATCATTTGTGGGCAAAATCATCGTGAATTCGGGTACGGAATCCGCACAGCATATCCTTAGCGTTTGTCAAGCAAGAAATACGAAGTTACTGCCCGAGGCGGGAACTTGCGAGCCGATCTGCGCGACTAAGACTGAAATCGCGCCTCTCGGAATCGTAGCGAGCGTTCGTGCGACGGGCTAACCGGTTGGTTCGCTGGAAAATGGTAACGCGACTTAAACGGATGCTATGTTTCCACAGGTGATGAGAGTTGTCGGAGGGATAGACCTTCTTTCGACTTTAGGGCTCTGACGCCTTTTCGCGAAGTCGCCGCATTTGCCTAACCGATAGACTGGACTAGGAGCTAATCGGAGGACCGCGTATGCCCGACGGGAAACGCAAACGGCGGCACAGTCAGGATCAAGCCAAGCGTCGTTGGTACGCCCTGCATCGAGCCCGTCGCTTCAAACGTCGCTTCTGGATGCTTCCCGACCAACCCGCCAAACTAGCTCCTCACTCCTCGTCAAGAATCCCCGTCTCCGCCTCTGCCTGATCGCTGTTTTACCACGTACGTGTGATCTATGCGCGAGACGGCGACCCACTGCGTCGGGCCAGCGAACAACCACCTTTTCCACGGTCGTCGGCGAAGGAAACGCCACGTCTAACCATCCGCCGCTGAAATTCCGGCCCCGCGTTCCAGAACAACTGGGGTGGCTGTTCGTAGTGCTGGCTTGTCTGAATCCGATTGCGTCGTCCTCCAAGTGCCCTGACGGAAATGGTGAAATCGGCACAACGCGTTGCGGCCGTCACGGACTGATGGGGCCCATCGTTAGGAGGACGTACAGCGTGATCGCCATGATGACTAGCCCAAAGCCCCAAAGGATGAGGTTCTTCTTGAACTTCTTCCTAGCCTTCTCTTCGGGCGTGAGCGCTCTCAGTTCAATCTCCTCGTCACCATCTCCGACCGTCTTCACCGGATCGCGGAATGTGATGAATACTCCGTCCTCGGTGGGGATTACGATCGGCCCGCCTTCCCTGGACTGACCTTGCGCAACACCAGTGGGCGCAGGCCCGGTCGCCGTGGGCGCCGAGGATTGCACCGGGCTGGTAGGAATCGGTTGGGGACTGGACATGGGCAGCGGCCTGGAGGCGGGCTTGCCGCTCGAGGGTGCTGCCGATTTGGATTTCGCAGTCGTCCTGCCCGAGTCAGGCGTGGTCGGCACCGGCTTCTTCTGAATCGGTGCGCCGGTTGGCTGTTTCCGGCCGCCGGGTTGCTGCGGAGCCTGTGGGACGACCGGCACGGGGCGAAGCGGTTGCCCCGTGCCCGGCGGTTTGACGGCTCGTTCCTGACTTGGGCCGCTAACCGGAGTCTGCTGGCTAGGCGGCCTTACCGGTTGCTCGTGTGGCTGTTGAGGTTGAGGCGTAACCGGCGTGGGCGCGCTGACATTCGGCTGCCACGGACCCGCGGGACTGGATTGCGGCGTGGTAGGCATTGTCGGCGCAGCCGGGAATGGCTGCTGAACGCCGGTCGTTTGCGGATAAGCGGGCTGCACCGGAGCCGCACCGCCCATGGCGGGCAGGGCCACAATGCCTTGACAGTGTGGGCACGCCACCTGGCCGCCGGACATCGAACTGTCCACCTGGAAAACGCCGGCGCAATGGGGACAAGTGAACTGGACTGCAACCATCGAGGTGCCTCGCAGAAAGCGGACTGGTCAACACCTAATCCTAGCCGCAGAATCGCCGGGAAACCAGAGGAGTGGAGGCGGGTCGCTACCTTCCCACGCCGAGGAAAAAGCTGAACATCTGAGTTTCGTCTCCGAAGGCTTTGGCCACGGGGAATGCGAAATCGAAAGAAAGCGGCGCAGGTCCTAAAGCCGGGACGTTGATACGCAGGCCGAAACCGGGAGCCACGCGGTAGTTCTCTGCGTTGATCTCGATGCTTTCCTCAACCGTGCCGAAATCGACAAACAGGGCGCCTTTCAGCATGTCGTCGGCCGTCAACGGGAAGATGTACTCGGCCGATCCAAGGAAACGGAAGGTACCACCGACGCGCACGCTCGTGCCTGGGGCAACCGGCGAGGCGCCGCGGAAATCGAAGCCGCGAAGCGTGGAAAAGCCGCCTGCGAAGTAGTTCTCGAACAGCGGCGTGTTCGATCCGCTGAAGCCTAACCGAAAGATGTATCCCAGCGTGTGGCGGCCGGAGCCGTCCGGGCGTTCGCGGATGATGAAGTACCTGCGAAGGTCCGCCTCGCCGCGCGGGTAGTCGAAATCGCCGAAAACCTGCTCGTAGCTCAACTCGATCAAATGCCCTTCGGTGGGCATGAACGGAATGTCACGCGTGTCGTGCGTCAGCGTAACTCGGCCGCTGTACAGTTCATTGTCGCCGACTACCCTGTCCAATGCCTCCACGCCGATCACGCGCGGATCGGAGATTACGACCTCTTCGCCGCGCAAAGCCGCGGCGACCGAGATATCGGGCGTCAAACGATATCCCACCGCGAGACGGCCGCCGACGCGCCTTTCATCCCAATCGAAGAATCGGCGATCGTACAAGAAGCCGCTTGCGTTCAGGCTGATCCGCGTGTTCAGCAGATACGGCTCGGTGAAGCTCACCAAGTAACGCTGGACCAGGTTGCCCGGCATGGCTTCCATGCGGAACCCCTGGCCGGCGCCGCGGAAGGCCGTGCCATTGACGAAATCCTGGAAACTTGTGGGAACACGGGTAACGTCGAAATTGCGCTCGTCGATGACGATTTGGCCGGTCACGCCTGCGTCCGAGTTGATGCCGGCACCGAACATAAACCGGCCGGTGTGCGTCTCCTCGACATATACATCAACCGGTGTCGACATCGACGGATCGATGTCAACGTACGGTTCGATCAGCGGCTGTGCCGTGGATTCGGGCTGATTCGGAAAAGCGGGCATCCCTTCAGGCTGTCCCGTCAACGGCGCCACATTTTCCGGCACTCCCTGCGCTGTACGGATCGGCGCGGGCGCCGCGGGTCCCTGCGCCAATGTGACTGGCATCCCCTGCCGCAGGTAACTTCCGGATCCAGGATCTTGACGATTGATCGGATTGCCGTAACCGACGTCCTGCCCCCGGACGGTCGTGGACCCGTTCGTTGGGGACGTGGCAGTGGCCAATTCTTGTTTTTCCGAATACACACCTTGAGTTTGCGTGCCTTGCCACGACGGATGGTACGCCGTCCGGGCAGGCTGCAGAGGGGCACAGCCTGCCACGACGATCACAAGGCTGATCCAGAGCAGATGTGCAGTGATCGCGCTCGGTCGATTCAACGTGCTGTCCTCGGACGTTTGTTTGTTTACGGTTTCATTACCTATAGAAAAATCCGCCGGGGCTCTGGCCTCGATAAGACCGAGTACCGGTGGAACCGCTTCCGGCAATGTTTCTCTCCAGGTCCTGCAATTCGGGCGGACGAATCTCGACACGAGGCACCTTGCCCGTTGTCGGATCGTTCAAGAACAACTGCGAAGCCATCAATCGCCGTTTGCTGTTGCGTATTTCCCGCATGTCGATGATGTCGTTCGGCCGTATGGATACCCGATTCAACACAACGCTTTGACGCGTGTGTGGATATTCGCCGCCGATATGGACGTTGATCTTCCCAGCCCGCCAAACGCCCCCTTCCTCGATGTTGTAAACCAAGTCGAGCTGACCGGGTTCTTCGAGGAACCGCGGGTCGGGGCTGACGTCCACAAAGATGTGACCTTGCCCGCCGTAGATGTCGACCAGCGTGTTCACGTCCCGGTTCATCTTGCCGAAGTTGAAGTAGTCGCCCGATGCCAGCTCCAATCGTTCGGCCAACGCTTCGGAAGAGAATTTCTGAGTTCCCAGGATGGCAACGTTACGGATCTTGTAACGCGGGCCTTCGTCGATAACGAACCTGATCGTCAACCATTTTCCGGATTCGCTGAACTCCAACTCGCGACCGATACGGGCGTTGAAGTATCCCAGATTGCGATAGTATGCGGTCAGCCGGTTGATGTCCTCCTCGATCTGCTTTCGGTCGACTTTGCCTCGGAACAGATACCACAAGATACCGGGCTTGGATTTGACTTGCGTCTTCAGCCGAGAATCTGATGCGATCGTATTGCCTTCGAAATAAACAGCGAAGATGCGTTCCAGCTCACCCTCGTTGATCGCGAACGCAGCGTCTCGATCCTGCGGCCCGTCGCCTTCATTGATGAAGACCTGGCATTTCGAAAAGCCTTTGGAGCGATAGAACTCCTCGATCTTCCGCCTGGCCTCGTCCACGGCATAGCGATTCAACGGATCGCCAACCTCCAGGCCGTCCTGTTTTTCCAGTACCTTGTCGCTGATTCCTCGATTCCCCAAGAAACGGATGTGGCGGATCGTCGGACGCTCGAAGACTTCAAAAGTGACAACCACGCCGGCCGGCGTGTCTTGTGTGTAGGGGCGCACGTCCTGAAACTTGCCGCTGGACGCCAAACGACGCACGTCAGCTTGGAGGATCTGTGGGTCGAATTCGCGATCTTTCTTGGTGCGCAATTGCGACCGGACGTAGTGCTCGGCCGTGGTTTCGTTTCCCGTAATCCGCACTTCGGCCACCAACGGCCGTGAGGCATAGCTCGGCGAACCAACTTGCCCAAACGAGATCGGTGCCAGCAGCATCGACCCTACAACGAGCCATATACCGACGGCGAATGTCCGATGTGCGCAGAAGGAGCGAATGCTTTGCATGATTAGCTATCGCCTTGCTGATCTGGCAGATTGAAAAGAGTCGTTCGAGACAAGATCCCCACGGTCGTGCGGCGACCACCGTCACCACCGCGACGCCGACGAGCGACTAGTCGTGGTTCGGCTTTTCGCGGGTCGCGTAGAAATACAGGAAGTGGTCGACCGGAGCAAGGCGAATTCGCCCTTGCCGTCGTGGAATTTGCGCGTCATCGTCACTGCTAGCAGCAGACTAGAAGCTTGGCACATTTGCTCGTTTAACCGCAAG
>JACKQG010002766.1_pt1 | contig 22341 bp, 13 predicted proteins | sample 8237621 | NCBI WGS metagenome assembly JACKQG01 (sample SAMN15677084, study PRJNA649215) | marine metagenome | biome: marine; feature: Black Sea; material: saline water; isolation source: suspended particulate matter (SPM) from the Black Sea western gyre | collected 2013-06-09/2013-06-10 | depth... | reverse complement strand
GATCCACAAAAGCATAAAAGGATTTACTTCCGTAATTCCGGTTGCTAAAATCCCTGTCAAATGATTCAAATGTTATTTTCTTATCGTTGACCTTGTAATCAAAATCAATGTTATTAGCCTTATTAAGGGCATGTTCAATAAGTAAATTCTTTTTATAATACTCCGGATCAGCATGTAAAACTTTATCGTTTTTGAAGTGCTTAGGCATTACATACACATTCAAAGGGAAATACTTTGTTTGCCGGTTCAGGGTAAATCTGAGAAAAATATTCCTGGTTCCGTCTTTTTTAGTAAAATCGGATTTCTGAATAATTTTGAAAGTAGTGTTCATCTTTGGCAACGTCTTTAAAATTGTTAAACAATTGTGAAACATTTTGCCAAAAACATTGAAAAGAACGGCTTCAAATATTAAACCAATTTTTTTTAAACCTTTTAAAATGAAAACTTTAGAATTTTTTATTACATAAGTTATTCATTCTGAGAGGTACCGAGCGGATTCGAACCGCTGTCTAAGGTTTTGCAGACCTCCGCCTAACCACTCGGCCACGGTACCTTTTTACGATAGTGCAAAATTAAGAATTTTAAATGCAAAATGCAAAATAAATTTGACAGCATGCATCGCACCTGCCTGACTTCGTCTTTCAGTCGGGCATCATACATCATACTTCAAGGTCAAACTCACATTTTCAGCCGGACCACCTAAGGAGGGATTCATTTTTGAAACTTTGAGCCTGGCATCTTCAACCTGAGAGAGATTTGTTTTTAGAGAATTCAGAATTCGCCTGCCAACATGTTCCAGCAACTTCGACTTTATGTCCATTTCTTTTTTCACAAGATTATAAACTTCAGAATAATTAACTGTATCTTCCAGGTTATCTGATTCCTCTGCTTTAGAAGTATCGGTTTCAATGTAAAGATCAATAATGAATTTATTTCCAATCACCTGCTCTTCAGGCAGGCAGCCGTGATATGCGTGAAATTCCATTCCTTCTATTGAGATTGTGGACATATTACTATTTTGATTTTATTTACTTTTTTTTCTGGTTGTCGAAAGTGATTTAGTTATTATCTAAATAAGTTCCTGATTTTTTGCAAGCCAACTTCAATCCTACTAATAACTTCCTCTTTCCCTAACAATTCCATTATATCAAACATTCCGGGTCCTCTACCCGACCCTACTATTGTGAGTCTTAAAGCAGTCATAACCTGTCCCATGCCAAGTTCATTTTTCTCAAGGAATTCTTTAATTTTTACTTCAAGGTTTTCAGAAGTAAATTCAGTTATTATCTCCAATTCTTTGCAGACTGAATTTAAGATCTCAGGTGTGTTCTCTTTCCAGCGTTTTTTCACCATTTTCCGGTCATACTCCTTTGGGCTTTCAAAAAAGAAATCAGACTGATCCCAAAAATCCTTTACAAAATTGGCACGTTCTTTAATTATACCTACAACTTTAGCCACATAATCATCCGAAGCATCAATCCCTTTTTCTTTTAATACCAATTGATAAAGCTTAGCTAATTCCTTATCACTTTTCTGGATCAAATACTGATGATTATACCATTTGGCTTTTTCAGGGTTGAACCTCGAGCCTGCCTTGCCGACCCTTTCAAGCGAAAACGCTTCTATCAATTCTTTCATTGAAAAAATTTCCTGCTCGGTTCCCGGATTCCAGCCAAGAAAAGCAAGGATATTTATAAATGCTTCAGGAATATATCCCGATTCCCTGTATCCTGAAGAAACTTCACCGGTTTGAGGATTCTTCCATTCAAGCGGAAAAACGGGAAATCCCAACCTGTCGCCATCTCGCTTACTTAGTTTTCCTTTTCCATCCGGTTTCAGTGTTAAAGGCATGTGCGCAAATTGAGGCGATTTCCATCCGAAAGCCTTATACAGCAATACATGTAAAGGTAGCGACGGAAGCCACTCCTCTCCCCTGATTACATATGTAATTTCCATCAGATGGTCATCAACAATATTTGCAAGGTGATAGGTCGGCATTCCATCCGACTTAAACAGCACCTTATCGTCAAGTGTAGAAGAATTTACAATAACTTCTCCCCTGATTATATCTTGAAATCTTGTTTCCTCATTTTCCGGCATTTTAAACCTTATTACATAGTCATCACCCGATTCAATTTTGCTTTGAACCTCTTCCTCCGTAAGGGTTAAGGAATTTTTCATTTCTTTCCGGGAAAGAGAACTGTAACTTGTATTTACCGCTTTTTCTCTTTCCAGTTTTTTTCGTAGGGCATCCAGTTCTTCGGGAGTATCAAAAGCATAATATGCATCTCCAGTTTCAATTAGTTTTTCAGCATACTCACGATATATCTCTTTCCTTTCCGACTGCCGGTAAGGCGCATAAGGACCACCTTTATGAATACCTTCATCGAATTCAATACCACACCACTCAAGGGATTCGAGAATGTAATCTTCAGCTCCCGGAACAAAGCGATTTTGATCAGTGTCTTCAATCCTTAAAATAAATTTGCCTCCATGATTACGGGCAAATAAATAATTATAGAGGGCGGTTCTGACACCTCCTATATGTAAAGGCCCTGTGGGCGAGGGTGCAAAGCGTACACGAATTTCTTTTGTATTCATTTTCACGATAATTAGGGCGCAAAGATAAAAAAAAGTGGTATCGGATTATTGTCAACCCAAATACCACTTAATTTTGAAACTTAACTGATTTAATTCAGTTTGATAAATTTCTTAGATAACTGATTGCTGCCATCAGTAACCTTGATAAAATAAGTTGATGAAGGTAAGCCCGAGATATTAAGTGAAATACGATCTTCTCCGGTTGTAACAGATAAAACCGGGCTTCCTGATAAGTCGAAAATCAAAACATGCCGCTCTTTTTGATTATTATTCGCAAATAGTAAGTTTAACTTGTCATTTGCCGGATTCGGGCTAAAAGAAAAATTAACAGTATTGTTGTTTTCGTCAATATTATTCAAATATGCTACCTTTTTAATCACCCAATTTTCGGGATCTACCTGGATACTGTCGATTATTTTTTCAAAAGGTAAAGTAAATGCCATATCATGATCCGATTGGTAAAGTATAATGGAAGAATCAGTTCCATCATTGAAAAATAATTTGTAAGGAACATGCATTTTAAAAAAAGGTGTAATATGTGGTACTGAAGATATCTGTGCCGAATTTAGTTCTAAGCTGTTATTTTGCTGAACCCAATTTATATAATATATCGGATAACCCTCACCAAGGTACCATTGATTAAAGAATCCGGAAAAATCCATACCGGAAGTTTCATTAAGTACATTCATAAAATCTATGCCGGTAGCAACACTATCCCCAAACTGATACTGAAAATCATGCAGCACCTGGAAAAATAAATCGTCGTCTTGTAGTTCAAACCTTATCATGTGAATAATAAGCGCTCCTTTATAATATGATAATCTTCCGTCAAAAATTCTCCAAACATTATCATAAGTAATCTCTTCTGGTGGAATATAAGTGCTTCCGCCTGGTTTTGACTTTACATAATTATGTGCCTGCTCCATCCAGATATGGGGCCAATCACCTCCGGCAATATACTCGTGAGCCAAATAGTCAGAATAAGTGGCAAAACCTTCATTCACCCAGATATCACTCCATGTAGCACAGGTTACATTATCGCCAAACCACATGTGTCCCAACTCATGCGCAACTATGCCAAATCCAAATGCACCAAGAGTCGTCATGGTTTGATGTTCCATCCCTCCCCCTATATCGACAAGGCAATGGCCGTATTTTTCTTCATAAAAGGGATAGAGAGAATAAAGATCAGAAAACAGTTCAATAAAATCAATAGTGTTATCAATACCTTCCTGGTAATACGACAAACAACCCGGAGAATCATAAATATAATTTTGGATTAGAATGGAATCACCCTGCAAATCGGATGGTTTTGCATAGATATTATATTCCTGGTATTCGGAAACCGCAAAGGAAATTAAATAATAGTCAATCGGATATTTTGATTTCCATTCGTATCTCACATTATTGTTTGGCATTGGAGTTTCGGCAGTTAACAGCCCGATTGATCCGGCTTTATTAGTATTGTCGGTTGTAAGAAATACCCACACCGAATCAGCTTTATCAGTTAATACCTGTTTTACAGGCCACCATTGACGAGCATTAAATGGTTCAGATAAAGTCCATGTAACATTTTTACTCCAGGTCGTATCATACGCAGTGGAAATTCCCGAAAAGAATCCGTCGGTAGGTGGAGTGCCATGATAAAAAATCCGGGCAGAAAAATCACTGTATTCCGGTAATGGGTTTGCCAACGCTACAAATACTTCATTGTTAATATGGCTAAATCCCTGCGTTATTCCATTTATCTTTACCGAATCAATGGTTAACTCTTCAACAAGCTCAAATGCAAATGTATCCAACTGTGTGGCAACTACCTGTGCATTATAAGTTACATTTCCTGAAATATAAATTGTATTGTTTTCCACATTCAAATCAAGAAAGTAAAACTTTACATCATAATCATGTAATAAAGGTGTCTGGATAATATCCTTTGATTTCAGAAAATAATCCTTATAGAATTTTGCACTGCTACATTTATTTTCAATATCAAAATCAATTAATTGCTGAGCAAATACATTGATGATTGTAAATAATATTGCGATTAAAAGCAGATTTTTTTTCATTACTTGTTAAATTTAGCATTCAACAGATTTTATTTAATCCGAATCATTTAGTATATTTGCCAAAAATAACATAATATCAATTAATTTATCTTCGTTTTAATTTTATAATACTTTCTAATTTATCAATCAGAAATTGAGTGATCGTTATAACATATTAATAAAGAAACTCGATAAGTTTATCAGGAAATACTATAAAAATCAACTGATAAAAGGAGGCATTTATTGTCTGGCGCTTTTAATTGCTTTTTTTCTGATTATAAACCTGGTAGAATTTTTTGGTCATTTTAATATTACTGTTCGTACAATAATATTTTATATTTACTTGCTGCTAAATATCACAATTATTGTTAGTTACATTTTTTTACCACTTTTCAGACTTTTAAAAATAGGAAAAATAATTTCCCATGAGCAAGCAGCGCAAATTATAGGTAACCATTTTCCCCAGGTTAGTGATAAACTTACAAATACTCTCCAGTTAAAAACATTGAGCGAAAATGACCTTGGAAATATTGAACTTATTAATGCCAGTATCGACCAGAAAATTAGTGAATTAAAGCCTGTGCCATTTGTGTCGGCGATTGATTTCTCCCAAAATAAAAGATATCTAAGATATGCTTTCCCTCCTTTGTTAGTCTTGATAGTTATCCTCATTACTGCACCTAATATGATAACTGAGTCAAGCACAAGACTCGTTAGATTTAACGAACACTTTGACAAAGAAATGCCTTTCAGGATACTGATTCTTAATAAAAGCTTGGAAGTTGTTCGGTACGAGGATTTTAAACTTGAAATTAAGGTTGACGGCGAAGAAATTCCTGAAAATATTTATTTAGAAACGAGGAATAACAGAATCAGGATGGTCAGAAAAAATCCTGTAAACTTTTACCATAGCTTCATAAACGTCCAGAAAAATTTGAAATTTAGATTAATCGCTGATAAATACAAATCAGGTGTATTTGAATTAAAGGTTTTGCCAAAACCAATTGTTTTAGATTTTGAAATCAATCTGGATTACCCTGAATATACGGGGAAAAAAGATGAAATTATTGCGAATAATGGTGATTTGATAATTCCAACAGGAACCAACGTTACCTGGAAATTTTATACAAAAAATACTGATAAAGTTGTTTTTAGATTTAAAAGAGAATTAAAAATTATAGAACAAAATTCATCAAATGCATTTGTATATAACGATAGGTTTTTTCAGAGCCAGGTATATTCAATAACCACCTCAAACGAATACATGAAAAATTCCGACTCATTAACATATTCCATTAGTGTAACACCTGACCTATATCCAACGATACTGGTTGAAGAATACAGGGATTCTGTTTATGAAAAAAGGTTGTATTTTAAAGGTGTAATTAAAGATGATTACGGGTTTGACCTGTTAACTTTTAATTATAAGAATAAAAATGAAGATAATATTGAATTTCAAACAGCAAAAGATAAACTGCCGCTTAGTCCGGGATTAAATCCGCAACAGTTTTTCCATTTTTTTGATTTAACTGATATTACACTACAAGCAGGAGAAGAGATAGAATACTACTTTGAAGTTTGGGATAACGACAGGGTGAATGGTAGCAAGTCATCAAGATCACAAATAATGACTTTCAAGGTTCCTTCATTAAAAGAAATTGAAGAGCAAACGCAAAAAAGTAATAAAACAATTAAAAACGAGATGGAGGATGCTATAAAAGAAACGAAACAATTACAAAAGGATATTGAAGAGCTAAATAAAAAACTTATTGACAAGAAAAAATTAAGCTGGGAGGACAAACAACAAATCCAGGATTTACTTGATAAGCAAAAATATCTCCAGGAAAAGATTGAAGCCATTAAAGATGAAAACCAGGAAAAAGCACTTAAAGAACAGCAATATAAAGAGATAAACGAAGAAATTCTTGAAAAGCAAAAACAGCTTGAAGAACTTTTCGAGAAACTTATGCAAGATGAGGAACTTAATAAGTTGTTTAATGAATTACAAGAATTACTGGACGAAGTTGACAAGGATAAAGTCAGCGAAATGCTTGAGAAAATGAAATTATCAAGCGAGGAACTTGAAAAAATGCTTGACAGGAACCTCGAAATCTTTAAGCAATTGGAGTTTGAACAAAAACTTGAAGAAACTATTAATAAGTTGAATGAATTATCGAAAAAACAAGAAGAATTAAGCGAAAAAACTTTAGATAAAAATTACGACCAGGAAGACCTTAAATCAGAACAGGAAAAAATAAGCGAAGATTTCAATGACCTGAAAGAGGAACTTGAGGAGTTGGATAAAATGAACAAAGAACTTGAAGAACCCAATGAATTCGACAAAATGGAGGAACAGCAGGAAAGTGTTGAAGAAGATATGGAAAATAGTAAGAACTCATTGAATAAAAACCAGAGGAAAAAAGCTTCCAAATCGCAAAAAAGTTCATCTCAAAAAATGCAACAGATGTCGCAATCACTTTTCGATATGCAGCAAGAAATGGTTCAGGAAGGAATGTCGGAAGATATTGATGCGCTGAGAGCTATACTTGAAAATCTTATCCAGTTATCATTCGACCAGGAAAATTTGATTGAAGAGGTAAATGCAGTTAACTTAAATGATCCGCGCTATACTGAGCTTATTCAGGAACAAAAAGATATTAATGATGATCTGAAAATGGTTGAAGATTCTTTATACGCCTTAAGTAAACGTCAGATAATGATAAAGCCGTTTATCAACCAGGAAATAACAGCAATAAATCAAAATATCGAAAAATCAATCAATTATCTAAATAACCGAAGCACCAAACAAGCGGCAGGACGACAGCAATATGTTATGACTTCCATTAATAACCTGGCTTTAATGCTATCTGAAACGTTAAACCAGATGATGCAAATGATGATGCAGCAATGCTCAAGTAACAGTTCTTGCAAAAGCGGCTGCCCTAAACCCGGGCAGGGACAATCATCCATGAAATCACTCAGACAATTACAGGAGCAACTGAATAAGCAAATCGAAAAGCTTAAATCGGGAAAGAAAGACGGGGGGAAGAAACCCAACGGTAAACAGGGAGGAAAATCAGGTAATACAATGAGCGAACAACTTGCCAGAATGGCTGCGCAACAGGAAGCTATCCGCAACCGGCTAAGACAATATTCTGACCAACTTGAAAAAGAAGGACAATTTGGAACCAGCAAGGAATTGAAGCGTATAATGAATGAAATGGATAAAACGGAGACGGATCTTGTAAATAAAATGATTACCCAGGAAACTTTACTAAGGCAGAAAGAAATTGTAACACGACTTTTAAAATCAGAAAAAGCTGAATTGGAAAGAGAAAAAGAAGAAAAGAGAGAATCTACAGAAGCAAAAAATCAAAATTATCGTAACCCGGAAGAAATTTTTAAGTATAACAAAATACAATCAAACGAAGTGGAATTATTAAAAACAATTCCGCCGACATTAAAACCATTTTATAAAACTAAGGTTAATCAATATTTCATTAACTTTGAAGAATTATTAGACAAATGACACAAGAACAAAAAACACTAAAGCTTAAATCATTACCCGAAAGTATTCATCAGGTCGAAAGGCTTATTGAAGAAATTTGTGATGATTTCAACCTAAATCACAATTATCTCGGATGTATAACTGTGGCTTTAACTGAAGCATTTACTAATGCATTGGAGCATGGTAATAAAAAAGACCCGGATAAATCAATTACAATCGATTTTCAAAAAACATCTACCGGTTTATCTTTCTCCATTAAAGATGAAGGCAAAGGATTTGATTTTAAAAGCTTCCCTGACATGAAGGACGGTGGAAAAGAAAAAGTTTTTCCCGGAAGAGGCTTATTCCTGATTAAAACATTGGCTGACGAGGTTAATTTTAATAATACAGGAAATGAAATTGAAATGGGCTTCAAAATTTCAAGCATAAACATCGAAACAGCCATTGACAGGATCGAAAAATTTAAAAATTATTCAAAGGCTGCTCAAGAGGTTGTTTAATAATCTTTTGAATTTATTTCTGGTGAATAAATCAATTCTATTTTTTTCTGAAGGCTTATCATTCCTGTTAAAAAATAAAAAAAAAATAAGGGAATGGATAATTTTTTCGGTTCAATTGGAAAAAAAAGAACCGGGAGATATTAATTATATTTTTTGTAACGACGAATACCTACACAATTTAAACATAAAATATTTAAATCACGATACTTATACCGATATAATTACTTTTAATTATTCTGAAAACACTTGTGAAATTTCCGGAGAAATTTATATCAGCATTGAAAGAGTTAAAGAAAATGCGCAAAAATATAAAGCTACCTTCCCGGAAGAGTTGTACAGGGTAATGATTCACGGAGTATTACATTTACTTGGATACAAAGATAAAACCCGTATAGATGCCCAAATAATGCGGGATAAAGAGGATTATTATTTATCTTTGCTCCCCAAATTTATAGCATAGCGCTATGTCAAGGCTAAGGCTAAGGTTTTGAAAATGTTGTAATAATCTTAACAAAGTAGATTTTGACATATTTCCTCAGCCTTCGCTTCAGCCTTGAAATATAAATCCGTTTCACGTGAAACATAATTAAAATGTTTAAAGAATACGACATAATTGTTGTAGGTGCAGGTCATTCTGGCAGTGAAGCTGCAGTAGCCGCAGCAAATTTGGGATCATCAGTTTTACTTATCACTATGGATATGGCAAATATCGCCCAAATGTCGTGTAATCCGGCTATGGGGGGAATTGCCAAAGGGCAGATTATAAGGGAAATTGATGCATTGGGAGGTTATTCCGGCATTGTAACTGACAGGACAATGATCCAGTTTAGAATGCTCAACAATTCTAAAGGACCGGCAATGTGGAGTCCGAGAGCTCAGAATGATCGTATGTTGTTCTCGATGGAATGGAGGAAAATGTTAGAACAAACACCGAACATTGATTTTTGGCAGGATATGGTTATCGGATTGCTATTTGATGGAAAAAGGGTAACAGGTGTAAAAACAACTATGGGTCAGAATATTAAATCCCGGGCTGTGATATTGGCAAATGGTACTTTTCTGAATGGCATAATTCATATTGGCACAAAACAATTTAGAGGTGGAAGAATAGGAGAGAGGGCGTCAACCGGTTTAACTGAAGAGTTGAACAAAATTGGCTTTATTTCTGACAGAATGAAGACAGGAACCCCTGTTAGAGTTGACGGAAGAACAATTGATTTTTCAAAATTGGAAGAACAGACGGGTGGTGACAATCCAGGAAAATTTAGCTTTACTGACACTCCGCGGCTTTCCAAACAAAAAAGCTGCTACCTGGCTTATACCAGCCCTGTTGTTCATGACATTTTACGGACAGGCTTTGAGGAGTCGCCTATGTTTGCCGGAAGAATTGAAGGAACAGGTCCCAGGTATTGCCCGTCAATTGAAGATAAAATTGACAGATTTTCCGATAAAAGCAGACATCAGTTATTTATTGAACCAGAAGGATGGAATACGATTGAGTATTATGTAAATGGTTTTTCTTCTTCCCTGCCTGATTATATTCAGTATAAAGCATTAAGAAAAATACCCGGTTTTGAAAATGCAAAAATATTCAGACCGGGATATGCGATAGAATATGATTATTTTCCGCCTGTGCAGCTAAAATTGACTCTCGAAACCAAATTGATTGAAAACCTTTATTTTGCCGGTCAGATTAACGGAACAACAGGGTATGAGGAAGCCGGTGCACAGGGTTTGATAGCCGGAATTAACGCCCACAGGAAATTAAATGATTTACCCGATTTTATATTAAAACGATCTGAAGCATATATAGGTGTGTTGATTGATGATTTGATAACCAAAGGTGTTGATGAACCTTATCGTATGTTTACATCCAGAGCAGAATACCGTATCCTGCTCCGACAAAACAATGCTGATATCAGACTAACCCCAATAGGATTTAAAATAGGATTGGCTTCCAAAGAAAGAGCAGAGAGGGTAAATATAAAAGTCGAAATAATTGATAAGATAATACAGTTTATAAGAAAAGAAAGTGTCGCTCCTGAAACAGTTCAGGGAATGTTAGAAAAGAGGGGGACGCAACCTTTGTCACAAAAGGTTAAAATTGCATCTCTGTTGTTAAGACCTCAACTTTCGCTGAATAATCTTATTGAAAGCATTAGTAAGCTTTCAAATTTAATATCAACATTTAAAATTGATTTTATTGATGAATGCCTTGAAGAAGTGGAAATATTAATAAAATATGGTGGTTATATTGAAAAAGAGCAGGAGATTGCCAATAAGTTAAACAAGCTTGAAGGAGTAAAATTAAATCCGGATTTTGATTATTATAAATTATCGGCTCTGTCGTACGAAGCGAGGGAAAAACTTGTTAGAATCAAACCTCAGACCATAGGACAGGCATCACGAATTTCAGGCGTTTCCCCTGCTGATATTTCTGTTTTGGTTGTATATTTGGGAAGATAATATTGGTTTCACGTGAAACATATATATATGGATGTTATTAAAAATTGTCCTGTTTGTGACAGTTCGAAGTTTACAAAATTCCTTGATTCAAAGGATTTCTTTCTTACCTCAGAGGAATTCAAAATAGATATTTGTACAAACTGTGGGTTTAAATTTACAAACCCAAGACCTGATAAAAAAGCTTTAAGCAAATATTATGAATCAATTGACTATATCTCCCATTCAAATATTAATAAAGGAATAATTAATAAATTATACCGGTTTGTACGTCAGTTCACAATTAAAAACAAAATACGGCTCATTACAAAATTTGTTAATGAAGGGAACGTATTAGATATCGGGTGTGGTTCGGGTGAGTTTCTTAATGAATTAAAAAAACAAAACTGGAATGTTACGGGTATTGAACCAAACGAATCAGCCAGAAAATTCGCTGCTGAAAATTATGGAATTAATGCTTTGGAAGAAAACGATTTTAATAATCTTGAAAAAAATTCTTTTGATGTTATTACTTTATGGCATGTTTTAGAACATGTTTTTGATATTGAAGAAAGAATTTTACAAATAAAAAAAATTATATCAAAGAAAGGAATACTTGTTATTGCTCTCCCTAATCCTGATTCGCTTGACGCTAAAATTTACGGGAAATATTGGGCGGCTTATGATTTACCCCGTCATTTATATCATTTTAATAAAGCAACTGTAGAAAGATTATTTAACAAATACGGATTTAGTATTATAAAATTGAAACCTATGTTTTTTGATTCATTTTATGTAAGCATGTTAAGTGAGAAATATAAAACCGGTAAAGTAAATTACCCAAAAGCATTTTTTAACGGACTCAGATCAAATTTTTTTGCAGCTTTCAACAACAAAAATTATTCAAGTATCATTTATATATTAAATTATACTTAATTTTAAGCCCTGTGATGAGTTTTCACCCTTTTGAAGTATGTTAAATCTTTTTTTAATTTATAATACAAAAGAAGGGCTTATTTAAAGCAGCCGTACTTTACTGTTATTCAACACATTAAACGATTCAAAAATGTTTAAAAAGCAAACAGGCAAACATATCTTCCTCATTTTCTTGTCATTAGCTATATTTTCAGTTTTAATAGCCTTAGCATACACAAAATTTTACATCTCACCAAAAAATCCGGAAAGATTAACCAAAAATTTCCAAAGCATTTTAATAAAAAAAGAAAAACAGCTTGATAAAATCCTGAACAATATAGAAAGCGGTTTAAAGGAAAAATCTGCTGATTCACTTTTTATTTACGGGCAATATTCCGACATTTTTAATAAACATGGTTTTTTAATCCTGATTTTTAAAAACGACACATTGAAATACTGGTCAGACAATTCGGTACCGGTTTATGAAAATTTTATTAATAATGAATTTCAGAAGAAATTTAGTAAATTCTCAAACGGTTTGTATGAAGTACAGATAATAGAAAAGGATAATTTTACAATAGTAGGGTTAATAAAGATTAAAAATGACTTTGCCTATGAAAATCAATATTTAATAAACGAATTTCAAAAAGATTTTAAATTATCCGGTGCCATTACTATTTCACTTCAAAAAGGGCAATATAATATTTTTGATAAAGATGGTTTTTTCTTGTTTTCGCTGGAATTTCCGACTGAAATCGGGTTTGCAGATTATCACATAATAATTTTAACTTTGATTTATTTAGCTGCTTTTATTTTTTTTATAGTTGCCATTTATAAAGCTCACAGGCATTTTCAGTATTTTATTAAAAAACGCTTATTCCTTGTATTAGGCTTTAGTTTTGACATCCTTATCATCCGGTTTATCACTTTATATTTTGAAATACCACAAGTTCTTTATTCCTCCAAACTCTTTAGTCCTGATTTTTTTGCTAATTCATTTTTATTTCCATCACTGGGTGATTTATTAGTAAATTCTATTGTAATCCTTTCGATTGCTTTCGTAATTCATAAAAATATAAATATCGAAAGGGTGGTTTTAAAAAAATCAAAAACGATAAAATATTTAATCTCAACCGGCTTGATTTTTATTGTTTTTGTTTTGTTTTTAAGCCTATCGGGCTTGCTCAAAAGCCTTGTGATTAATTCAAACATTTCTTTTAACCTTAACGATATTACCGGTATTAACAGTTACAGTATTATTGCTTTTATCTGTTTTGCCCTGTTAATTTTATCCTTTGTATTTTTAACTTTCAGAATTTCCCAAGCGCTTACCAAAATATTCAATTCACGGAATGTATTTTTTAGTGCAATCATCCTTATCAGTATTATCTTTTTTCTTGTATGTCGGTTCATTCTCAAATGCGATGAAATAAATTTTATTTTCCTGATAATCTATATTTCATCCTTTTGGTTTATTTTTAAATCTAGCGGCGCCAACATAAAGTTTTCTTCAACAATTTTTTATTTGCTACTCTTTTCGTTGTATTCAACTTATATTTTATATCAAAATAATAACAGCAGCGAAAAGGAAAGAAGAATAATAATAGTACAGAAACTTGCAACAGAAAGGGACCCTGTGGCGGAATATATGTTTAGTAGTATATCAGATGAAATCCGGCAAGATACTATTATGAGTGACTATATTAAAGAATATCCATTTGATGAAGAAGCAGAGCTTGAAAATATTACATCTTATATTATTAACACATATTTTTCGAATTATTGGGAGAATTATGATTTTTTAATAACGATTTGCGATTCCTCAAAGACACTGGATATTCAGCCCGATAATTACCTGATAAATTGCTTTGAATATTTCGAGAACATCATAAACGAATATGGTAAACAAACAGAAAGCGAGAATTTATTTTACCTTGATTATGATTTGTCAACAGACAATTATCTCGCTATAATTGATTATAATCTGTCAGACATACCTGTTAAAATCGTAATAGAAATTTTTCCCAAATATATCCCTAAAGGATTAGGTTATCCGGAATTATTAATAGACGAGGATGCCAGAAAATCAGCAGATTGGTTGAAATATTCCTGGGCTAAGTATGAAAATGGGGAATTGGTATATCATTTCGGGAAATATTTTTATTCGATGAATCTTTCCAATTATGGAAAATTTAAGGATAACACCGTCTTTTTCAATCGTAATAAATTCAACCATCTCTTTTACCAGGTTGATGAAGATACAGTATTGATAATTAGCAAAAAGAAACCCGGGCTACTGGATATTGCCGCACCATTTTCCTATATCTTTATATTTTACGGATTAATGCTTTTTTTAATTCTTTTAGTTTTGAGAAGTCCTATTGATATCCGATTTTTTGATATTAGTTTTAAAAAGCGATTACAATTATCAGTTACTGCATTGATCATAGCGTCATTTCTTTTTATCGGAATCGGTTCATTGCTCTATATTATTTCCCTGAATAATAATAAAAACCATGACATTCTCAGTGAAAAAGCACATTCGGTTTTGATTGAACTGGAGCATAAGCTGGCATCTGAAGAATCACTTACCCCCGAAATTGAGGACTATTTATCTAATTTATTGAACAAATTTTCATTGGTTTTCTTTTCTGATATAAACCTGTACGATTTAGAAGGAACACTATTGGCTACTTCAAGACCCGAAATTTTTAACAAAGGGCTTATATCAACTAAAATGAATTCGGAGGCGTATAATTATATGAGCAACTACAAAAAGTCACTGTATATTCATGATGAATCCATTGGTGATTATAAGTATTTATCAGCATATGTACCTTTCCGAAATGAACAAAATAAATTAATCGCTTATCTAAATCTTCCTTATTTTGCAAAGCAGGATGAACTGACAAATGAAATTTCAACATTCCTTGTAGCGTTTATAAATATTTATGTAATCCTTATCGCCATTGCAATTTTTGTTGCCTTAGTAATAGCTAATTATATTACTAAACCTTTACAATTGATAAAAGATAAAATAAGCAGGTTAAAGCTTGGAAAAGCAAACGAAAAGATAGAATGGGAAAGGATGGATGAAATTGGCAGTTTAGTGATGGAATACAACAGAATGGTGGATGAATTAGCTAATAGCGCCGAATTATTGGCAAAATCGGAACGTGAGAGCGCCTGGAGAGAAATGGCAAAACAAATAGCCCATGAAATAAAAAATCCGTTAACTCCAATGAAACTGAGCGTTCAGTATCTTCAAAAAGCATGGGATGAAAAGGCGCCCGACTGGGAGAAAAGACTGAACAGATTCACTCAAACTATTATCGAACAAATAGACTCTCTATCGATAATTGCAACTGAATTTTCCGATTTTGCAAAAATGCCTAAATCTAAAATTGAGAAAACCGAACTGACTGAAATCATTAAAAACTCAATCGGTCTGTATAAAGACATAACTCAAATTCGCTTTATATTTCATTATCACGAAAAGCACTATGTGCCGGCAGACAAAGAACAACTTTTAAGGGTGTTCAATAACCTGATAAAAAACTCAATACAGGCAATCTCCAATCCCGAAAACGGGCTGATTGAAATCTCAATAGAGAAGAATGATAGTTACCATAAAATAAAATTCTCCGACAATGGTAAAGGCATTCCCAAGGTACAAAGAGAAAAAGTATTTTATCCCAATTTTACTACAAAATCCGGCGGGATGGGACTTGGACTTGCAATGGTAAAAGATATTATTCAGAATACTGGCGGGGAAATAACTTTCGAGTCGGAAATAGGTAAGGGGACAACTTTTGTTATTTCTTTGCCAGTGTATGAGGGAGATTAAAAAAAGTGTCTTAAGTGAACTAAAGTGCCTAAAATAAAATTCCAGTGACTAAAAGAAGTCAGTAGGAAAACCAATATCCATTGGCGATACAAGAAGCTTACCTATATTACCTGTGTTTTTTTCTTATAAAGTAATCAGTAGCTTGCCATCCTCAACCTTTATTTTGTAAGTATCGATATCCTTTGTCGCCGACCCGGAAATCTTCTTGCCCTTATAGTCGAAAGTTGATTTGCCTAAGCTGCAGCATTGAACCTGCTGTGCTGCCGGAACCGGATCCAGACGCCGATACATGTGGGTACAGCGATTCTGAAAGGCATGGTACTCGCCGTCATCTCCCTGTATTACCAGCACTCGTTCAGGGAGATTCTTTTTTTCAAGGCGTATGGCTCCATTCCTGCTGGCAAGCTCAGGTGCGCGGGCGAGATTCACGATGATCTTACTATTTTCGAATGTCCAGCAGTCTTCATCGGATGGCTGCTTAGTGGCACAGATTCCAAGTATTCGTTGGAAAATGTTCCGGTGGAGAGTTGGGTTTTTCATAATTTTTTGCTCCTTTCTAAGTGCATGAGAGAAAAAATTGTACTTTCCTATGCAGATTTATTGTATAAATATAAGTAAATTTAAGTGTACCTCAATTTTAGGGCAGTTATTATGCAAATATAAGATTAAAATTTATTAACTTTGCAAATAGCAGTACTAAAATATGTCAAAAACCAGAATTGAATTCACAAATCTAAAATCACAAATCGTAAATTTTTTCACACCGTTATCCCCATCTCCCTCATAAGCATTGTTGCATTCATGTTTTTTGAAACACCTTCTTTGAGTTTATAATCGAAAGACAAACGACTTCCGTTAATATCCACTTCAAAACACCTGTTTTTGATATGGTCGGGAAAGGATTTTTCAAGTGCACCAAGAGCAACATCGTGGGTTGCAACTATACCACTTGTATTGAAAGAAATAAATTGTTTTAGGAGTGCTTCCGAACCGGCATGTTTGTCTTTGGAGTTAGTGCCTTTCAGAATCTCATCAAGAACGATGAATAGTTTTGTTCCGTTTTTTAATTCATCTATAATATATTTTAAGCGCTTCAGTTCGGAATAAAAATATGATTCATTTTTATGCAATGAGTCTTTAGTTCTAATACTGGTATAAATCCGGATCGGACTAAACCTGAAATTCTTAGCACACACAGGTGCACCGCACATTCCCAGAACAAGGTTCACCCCGATTGTGCGCAAATAAGTGCTCTTCCCCGCCATATTTGCTCCTGTAATAATTATAAACTCATTATTACCTATTTCCACAGTATTATCAACCCTGGCATTTTTATCTATTAAAGGATGTCCCATACTTTCAGCCTTAACTGCAAATTGTGCAGTAATAATTTGAGGAAAGGAAGCATATTCATTATTATAATAATAACAGGCAAAGCTGTTTAAAGTATCTATTTCGGCAATCACCTCAAACCATAAAGCTAACTTGTTTTTATGTTGTTTCTGCCAATTTTCCAACCTTTTCATTTGTAAAATATCCCATAAAGCAAGGCCATTAAATAAAGTCCATGAAACAAAATTCAAGCGATTATCCAAAGCAGTTAAAATGGCTGATAATTTTTTGATACTTTGCCCGGCATTTGTACCATTATCGAGTAATTTTTTTCGTAATTCCCGTAGCATGGTGGATTTTATTTCCTTTGATTCAATTTCATTTAACAGCAAAGTATATATATTGAGCAAATCTGTTGTCTTACTAACCTGAGCATGTCTCGCATTAACCTTCAAAGCGAAGGAACCGGAAATACCGAGGGGGATCACTAAATAAACAATGAACAATTGCAGATTAATATAATTTAGCGAAAAGAGAATTATCATTATTAAAGTAAATAAAGGAATTAAGACGAGTAAAACTGTAAATATGGGATGTTTAAAAACCGGGGGTTCTTTTACCCAATTTAAAATACGTTCTTTGTCATTTTCCTTCTCATCATGGGTAATACCAATCGCATGAAAATTTTGCCGCCAATCCAGTTTTTCTTTCAGCTCGGCAATTGCTTCCTGGCTTTCTCTTATTTCATCGGCTTTAAGAAATGGGTTTTTTAATCGTTCAGCTAATTTCATTTTACCGATTAAAGTAGAAGTTCTGTTTAAAAACTGGAAAAGGGAGCCATCTCCGAAAATATCCAAATCTGCAGAATATGGATGTTCCGGGTCATTAAATTCTTCTCCGTTATCAAACTTACTATAATCACCTTTTAAAGCATCAAGTTCATTTTTGTTAATTTTAATAAATGCTTCCTGGAGTTTTTTACGGGTTAATATTCTTGAATGGTATTTTACAATATAAATAAATACACCGGCAGATAATAATATAGTAAAAATAATACCACTGATTGAATCTATAAGTGAAAAGAAATAAATTAATCCCACAGCAAGTAAAAAAACTAATAGTCTTAAAAGAGAGACAGTTTTACTTATTCTTAAAGATTTTTGTTTTAAAGTATTGTATTTTTTTAATCTCGATCCGTAAATAAATTTTAAATCATAACTCATAAATATTGCAATGAAAGTTTTGGTAAAAATACTATACTTCGGCTAAATTAATTTGCAAAAATTACAAATTAAATTGCTCAGTATAAATATGCACAAAAAGAAAACGGAGTCCGCAATTGCAGACTCCGCTAAACCCAAAAGAATCGAATTATGAAAAAATTAATCAATTTTTACAAATGTAACGAATTTTTCTTATTCTTAATTGTATTTTTAATTTTTTTTAACTGAATAATTACAAGTTTCTTGATCCCATGACGAATAAGGCTTTTTAACAAGATTGGAATTAAGATATTTCGGGTCGCCTGTAACTTCTTCTCCAATCCAATCGGGTAATGTAAATTTCTGGTCTTCATGTTGTAATTCAATTTCAGCAACTATCAAATCCTTATTCTCATCTAAAAACTCATCAACTTCCCAGAATAAATCACCCCATGGTATTTTGTATCTGTATTTTTTAATGGTAGGTTTTTCGCATAAAGACTCCAGCATAATTATAGCATCATCAACAGGTATATCATATTCAAATTCAGTTCGTATAGCTCCTTTCGTAATACCTTTAACGGTCAAAAAACCTTTATCTCCAACAATCCTTACCCTTACAACCCGCTCTTTTACTGTATTCAGAAAACCCTGGTGGTAAAATACTCCCTTTGCTGATTTTTTGAAATCTTCATTTTTTACAAGGAATTTTCGTTCTATCTCTATTGCCATGGTCTTTAGTTTAATATTTATTTTAGTCATTCGCTTTGCTGTCATTTAATGACCTAATGACAATAATTTTTTTATTGAATGATAAGTTTTTTTGTATTACAGCAATTTCCTGCATTCAATTGATAAAAATATAACCCTCTAAGATATTTATGGCAATCCAATTCTATAGTATGTAATCCTTTTTCTAATTCTTTGTTCACCAGAATATCGACAGTTTTGCCATTGATATCCATTAACCGAAAAGTAACGAATGATTTTTCAGGAACAGTAAAATTAATATAAGTAATACCTGTAGCCGGATTCGGAAAATTCTGAGAAAGAAAATAATTATTAGTAATATTCTCCTGTACTCCAACATTATATGTAGGATTAAAGGTAACGGCATCAATCCACAGTTCAAATCCGTATTCCCATGTATCGGCGTGTATTTCAACATAAGCGATCTCATCAAAAGAAATATTTCCAAAAGCAGTTCTCTCCCATGGGTAAACCCCTGCAAGAGGAACATCTATCTTTCTCCATTGACCGATAGTAGGATTAAGGATGGTACTGGCAGAGGCGGTATATTTGTAATACGCGCCGCAATTATTCCCAATAATAACGCTGCAAAATTGAAATCCGTAACCGGTATTGTTGATTGATTTAAGCCAGAAGGTGAGTGTATCTTGCTCAGCCAGGCTCCAGGAAGCAGTAGAGTCGCCTACCGGCCGGTACAAGGCTCCAATATCCCATCCATTACCCGTAGTAATATGAACCGAAGCTTCTCCAAACACCTTTTCATTATAATCCCATTCTACATAAGTCGGCTCGTGTAAGCCATAACCCCAGCAAGCCTCCGGGTAAGCGTACCAAACAGCATCAGGCTCTGCCATGTCAACCGGATACTCATACTGAAATTCAGGGTCATCTCCGGGAATGTATGGTTGCCATATAACTTCACCATAACCGGGATTATCATCTTTATCATAGATTTTACATTCTATGATGGATTCGTCATTTATCAGGTAGTCGTTATTGATGGCATAAATATCATCAACAGAGTTATTCTCGATGTGATATAAAGTTGTGTTTTTAAAAACATTTGATGAAATAGTATCTTCGGTTGCATCTCCAAAAATGTAAATTCCATTTCGGTTATTTAGGAATTCATTATCAAAAATGACACTGTGTTCGGTTTCCTTTAGTGAAATGGCAACCGTATTACCTTCAATATTATTATTATAAATATAATAGTCTTCAGAGTACTGGTTTTGATACGGAGGAATACCATCTCCCTCCCAAAGCTCAATACCTGTAGGATTTTCATTTATGGTATTATTTGAAATAACATTATTAAACCCTCTGTCGATAGCAATTCCCGAATGTTGATTTCCAATGATCTCGTTGTTTCTGACTATGCTGTTATAAGAGTAACCCAGCCAGAATCCGTAATGGCTGTAATTGCAATTATTATACTCATATACATTTCCATCGGCAAAGGTAGCTTCAATGGCATTATGCGGAGAGTAAGAACATTCGTTGTATGCAAAATAATTATTATTCAGGATTTGTGAATACTGGTATTGCCCTAAAAAAATGCCATCACCCGAATAGGAAAAATCATTGTTTACAACGTAATTATTATTGGAAACAATCAGAAGAATAGCTGCACAATCACTCGGATCGGTATAAGGACGATTTACATGAGAACAATTATTATTCTGAATATCGCATGTATCGGAAAAATACATCCTGATACCGAAAGAGGTATTCCAGGAAAAGTCATTGTTATGAACCTGGATGCTGTCGCAGTGATAAAGCGCCACACCATCGTTCTGAAACTTCATGTTGTTATCATTCACCTGAGCAGTGTGGCTGTTGTACATCATTACACCGCCACCAAGCGCCTGCCCGTAATTAGTCCATATTGAAATCCAGCCGATTGAATCAACTTTATTCCACGAGAAATCATTACCATTAATGGATATGTGGTCGGAGTTGGTAATATAAACGGCATAGTAATAATGGCTGACTGCATCAAAATTTTTTATCTCGATATAAGAAGAATTATCGATCTTTATCATATATCCCAGATAATTGGTGCCATCAACCGTAACACCATCTCCATCAATGATGATGTTTTCCTTATCATTTATCTGTATCAGTCCATCATTGCCAACATCCGGTATTACATAATTTCCGGGATTAATAATAATCCAGGAATTGCTCGGAATTACCATATTATCTTCCAGGTTCATATAAACTTGTGAAAAAGATACTATGGAAAAAAGTAAACCAATGGAAATTAAAATAGCAGGATTTTTCATAGCTTTTAATTTTGATGATTATTACAGAGCGAATTTAGTCTTTATATTTTGTAAAAGCAAATATTTAAACCGAAAATAAAAAAACCAGCCTCAAAAAAGACCGGCTTTTATCAAATCAAACACTAAATCAATCAACCTGAAATTAATATTCTTACTCTACAATATGTGACCCTTTACCTGCATTTGGCTCCCAGTAACTTTCTTTATCATCGTTATAAACCTCGTAATTCATGTTAAAGTCACCATTATAATAACCGCTATTTCCTCTTTCTGTTTCCCAAACATCAACCTTATCATTATTATTAACTTCTCCATCGGCATTTCCATCACCGCTAATCAACCCCCAGACACCAGTTTCAAGTTCTTTATGACCTAACATGCCTCCATAGACTTTATCAACTCCTGTTGTGAAATCATAAATATATGCTCCGCCTGATAATGGCAAAGGATTGGCAGATAATATACCAAGATGATTTCTGTGATAAATAACGACAAATAATTGTTGAATTATTGAATCGTTGAATTGTAGATCTAAATTACCGTCCAAATCAACAACAGAGCCATCATTCAGCAGGAAAGCAGCCTTTTGTGCTATTTTTGTGCCTGGAGTAGCTGAAGCTGCATCGACAGCATCTCTGAGTTCAACCAGAATCCAGTCAACCACATTTATATTAGGAATGCTATCTACACTCTCCGAACCATTATAGTTCCATGGTGATGTATTATAAGGCTGTGTCAAGGGAAGAACTCCGAGCATATTCAGCCAGGGAGTCATTGCTCCGCTGAAATAAGGTCCTTCAAGAAATATTTTTAATTGAACGGTTATCTCCGGAGGAGGTTCTGGTATAATACCAAAGAAATCCAGGTATTCCGCCATCAGCTCTTCTTTTGTTGACGGAGAAACTCCGTCG
>JACKQG010002765.1_pt1 | contig 22344 bp, 17 predicted proteins | sample 8237621 | NCBI WGS metagenome assembly JACKQG01 (sample SAMN15677084, study PRJNA649215) | marine metagenome | biome: marine; feature: Black Sea; material: saline water; isolation source: suspended particulate matter (SPM) from the Black Sea western gyre | collected 2013-06-09/2013-06-10 | depth... | reverse complement strand
CCATCTCGAACGGAATTTTTTTCTGCTTTGCATAACCGAGTGCGATGAAATTCGCCGAGTCTGGCACTGGCACAACTACATCTGGTGAAATTTCGTCATCAATGGCCAACATTGCCCCAATTTTTTCTCGAACTTGATAAACATTCTCGTCAAAAATAAAGCTATCTGGTCTCGAAAAATAGATGTGTTCAAAGACACAGTGCTTTTCAGAATCTACATTTCGAAAATCTTGCGGATTATTTTGAATTGATTCTACGCCATCTTTGGAAACAATTAAAATTTCTGCCGATTTCACCTCTTTCTGCCATTTTGGTTTGAGAATATCGAGTGCACAACTTTCGGAAGCAACCGCAAAAGTGCCATCATTCAATTTACCGTAAATCATCGGGCGAAATGCGTGTGGATCACGAAAACAATACATTTTATCACCATCTGTGAATGTAGTTGAAAACGCACCTTTTATCTCTTTCATCAAACTTTTGATAGCTTCAATTATCGTTTTATTCTCTTTTTCAATTTTATAAACAAGAAATTTCAAAAGCAATTCACCATCATTTGAAGAGTTAAAATGAACGCCATTTTCTTCTAATTCGCGGCGTTTTTCAACATAGTTTACTAAATCCCCATTACTCGCCAGAATGTAAGAAGAACCGGCAAAAGTTTCTACCAAATGGGGTTGGGAATTGTAAACATCCGACGAACCACGCGTTGGGTAACGCACATGCCCAATCGCAATTTCACCCTTAAAATTTTTCATTTTTTCTGGATAAAAAACTTGTTTTACTAATCCCATTTTTTTTCGAATTCGCACATTTTTATCATCTATAACTGCCAATCCACAACTTTCTTGACCGCGATGCTGTTCAGCAAAAAGTCCTAAAACTGCGAGTTTAGATGCTTCTTTATTTCCAAAGATACCAATTATTCCACACATTAAAATTCTCCACTTATTTCAATATTTTTTTCAAACATTCACTGTAAAATTTATGTTCAATTTTCAAACCTTTACACTCAATTTCTATCAAAGTTTGACAATTTGAAATATCCACCTCAATTTGGTCAATAATTTCTCCACTATCAAGGCCTTCATCCACAAAGTGAACCGTGATTTTAGTTTTTGACAATTTATTTCTAAATGCCCATTTATAGCCGTTTAGTCCTTGATGTAATTTTGTGTCAGCAGGATGAATATTAATAATTTTACGCTCAAAATATTTTACTATTTTCGCATCTAATATTTTCATATACCCTGCCAATATGATGAAATCTGGTGTAATTTCTTTTAAATGTTCAAACAGTAATCCATTATAATTTTTCTCTTTTCGTGATGCAATTGAAAAAGTTTTCAAGCCCATTTTAGTGGCAATTCCTAAACCTTCTGCATCAGGTTTATTGGAAAACACCTCCACAACTTCACAATAATTTTGCAAAATTCCTTTCTGTACATTTTCGACAATTGCCTTCATATTGCTACCACGACCAGAAATCAAAATCACTACTTTTTTCATTTTCTTTTGCCAATATCTTTCCGAAAATAGAGATCTTTAAATTTTATTTTATCACATTCGGCATAAACATTTTCAATTGCTTTTTGGAGTGTTTTTCCTTTTGAAACAACATTCAAAACACGACCGCCATTCGTCAAAATTTTACCATCAACTTTTTTTGTACCAGCGTGAAAAAGCAATGTACTTTCAGCCACATTTTGAAAACCATTAATTTCATATTTTTTCTCGTATTGATGCGGATAACCACCTGATGCCAAAACAACATCAACAAAAAATTCTGCGTAAAATTCCATCTGATAATTTTTGAGAGATCCATCGAAACAAGCCAAAATTAATTCCGCAAAATCACTTTTTAAAGATGGTAAAACTACCTCCGTTTCGGGATCGCCAAGTCGCACATTATACTCCAATAATTTTGGACCATTTTCGGTAATCATCACACCAAAATAGATGACGCCTTTATAATTGAATTTTTCGTTTGAAATCCCTTGCATCGTTGGAATAATTATCTCTTTTTCTATTTGTTTTTGCAAAATTTCATCGTAAAATGGAACTGGACAAAATGCGCCCATTCCGCCAGTATTTGGTCCTTTATCACCGTCTAAAAGCTGTTTGTGATCTTGCGATGGCAACAAAAGTTGATAATCTTTTCCATCTGTAAATGCCAAAAGCGACAACTCTTTTCCAATTAATTTTTCTTCAATTAAAAAAGGAGAATTTTTGCCATATTTTTCAATAATTTCGGCAACTGCGTCTTTTGCTTCTCTTTTATTAGAACAAACAAATACGCCTTTTCCGGCGGCGAGTCCATCGTATTTTATAACGCAATTTCCATTTAATTTGTCTATTTTTTTGAAACTTGTCACGGTATTTTTAAATTCCCAAAAATCGGCAGTTGCAACCCCGTATTTTTGCATAAATTTTTTAGACCAGATTTTAGAACTTTCCAAAAGTGCCGCTCTTTTTTCAGGACCAAAAACCATAACTGGAGTATCTTCAAAATAATCCACAATCCCATTTGCAAGTGGGTCTTCTGGACCTACAAACAATAATTCAATTGTATTATTTCGACAAAAATGCAAAATTTCTTCAAAGTTAGAAATATCGGTTGGAACATTATTTTTTGTGCCACCATTTCCCGGTAAAACGAAAACTTTTTCCATCAATTTACTTTGCGATAATTTCCACGCAACAGCATGCTCCCTACCGCCCGAACCAATTACTGCAATTTTCATAATTTTTTCATCTCTTTATCTGCTTCGATTAAGCCTGTTTTAACTTCTGCAATTTCATTTCGGAAAATTTCTTTTAAACGCGGTGTGTTCAAACTACGAAGCGCACAAAGTGCCGCAGAACTTACATCAATAACGGATGCAGCGGGCGTTTTGGAAGGCATAATGAGCGACGAATTGATGTTGACCATCATATCCACTTTATCTTTGAAAGGCGGGCAATTGAAAACCGGAAGTGCCAAATTTGCCGCTAACGCACCACCGAGTCCATTCGATCTTCCTGCCACCGCAATTACTGCACCTGGCTCAATCGAATTATTATAAACTTCTACAATTCCGGGAATTCTCTCTCCATTTTTATGTGCCGAAGTAACCCTCATTTCTGTATAAATTCCATATTTTCCGAGCACATTTCTAATTTTTTGGCAATGTTCCAAATCAACGGGAGATCCCATGATAATCACCACATAACCATCTTTAATAATGTCATTGTTCAATAAATTCCGATAGACGCGTGCATTCACATTTTCGAGTTTATCAACCGCCAGGTCATTTCCCGTAATGCTTTTGTAAATATGAAGATAGCGACGCGAAGTTTCTTCGATAATTTCAATTGGTAAAACAGATTTGAACTCATTATTTTCTCTATTTTCCAAAAGCCACTGTCGCACAAATTCTTTATCTATCGAATCAACTTTTAGTGGATTTTTTGCATAATCTTCCGCTGACCAAAAGCGTGATGAATCTGGCGTGTGAATCTCATCAATCAAAATAATTTCATTATCTATAAGTCCGAACTCATATTTCGTATCGACAAGAATAGTCCCTCTCTCAGCTAAGAATTTACTACCATAATCAAAAAGTTGAAGTGAGATTTCTGTCATTTTTTCGTAAATTTCTTTTGTCGTCCAACCTTCTGTTACAATGTCAGCAGGTGAGATTTCACGATCAGAATCTTCTTTTGTAGTTGGTGTTAAAATTGGATTTTCAAATTTTCCATTTTGCTGTAAACCATCGCCAACCTTCACACCAGAAAATTCGCGTTTGCCATTTTTGTAACCACGCCACATTGAGCCTGTGAGATAACCACGCACAATCATTTCCACACGAATCGGTTCTGCTTCTTTCACTAAACTTATGCTGGGATCCACCATTTTAATGAAGTGATTTGCAACTATTTCGCGAGTTTTTTCAAACCAAAAATTAGTAATTCCATTTAACACCGCACCTTTGAACGGCACAAAATTATTGAGCACATTATCGAAACTTGAAATACGATCTGAAATTACAATCATTCTCGTTTCATCATCAATTCTAACGCTATCGCGTACTTTTCCGCGATGTATCACTTCCAACTGTGGTGTGTAAAAATTTCCTAAACAATTCATCATTCCCTCTTTATATTTTTTATTTTTTAATGTTTAAAATGTCTTAAACCTGTAAAAATCATTGCCACATCAAGTTCATTGCATTTACGAATCACAGATTTATCTCGCATCGATCCACCCGGCTGAACAATAGTTTTGATGCCACTTTCAGCTGCAATTTCCACATTATCTGCAAATGGAAAAAATGCATCTGAAATTAGAAAACATTTTGCAAATTGTGCTTTGAAATATGCTTCTAAACTATCACCATTGTATTCATTTGCAAAATTTTCTTTCGCTTTTTCAATCGCCAATTTTGTGGAAATCAAACGGTTAGGTTGTCCGGCACCCATACCGATTTGTTGGAAAGTTCCGCCAGCCAATTTTCGCACAATAATTATCGAATTTGATTTCACCATTCGCATCGCAATGAGCCCAAATTCAATTAATTTTTTATCTTTTTCAACATCCATTTTACGGTTTGTCACGCAATCCATTTTTGAATAAAGTTCAATATCTGCGTCTTGCACTAAAATCGCACCGTTCAAAAATTTTATATCATTTTTCATTTTTGATTTTTGAGGATCAAATTTGATGACACGCAAATTTTTATGAAATTGTAAATATGTGAGTGCTTCTGCTGAAAAATCGGGGGCAATAATAACTTCCACAAATTTACGATTTTGTTTATTTTCATCGTTTAAATGCAAAAATTCGACCGTTTCTAAATCTACCTTTTTATTGAATGCGATGATTGAACCGAACGCCGAAATTGGGTCACCATTCCACGCCATTTCAAATACTTTTCGCTGATTTTTTCCGCTTGCCAACCCACACGGATTGTTGTGTTTTACAACTGCAACCGCAAAATTTTCTAAATTTTTCACCGCGTCAATCGCACTTTGAATATCGGCAATATTATTGAATGAAAGCTCTTTTCCATGCAGAATTTCCATTTCAGAAAGTGAATTATTTTTATTCATTTCATGGTAAAAATATCCATTTTGATGTGAATTTTCGCCGTAACGCAATTTTTTGCCATCTCCAAAATGAAATCGCAGTGAACGAATTTCCGCAAATTCATCCATTGTGGTGGCAATGAGTGCATCGTAATCGGCGGTGTGATTAAATGTTTTCCGCATTAAATTCTTGCGAGTTTCATAGCTAATTGCACCTTCATTTTTATTTAATTCTGCCATAATTTTAGCATAATCATTTACATCGGTAATTGTCGTAACATACTTGAAATTTTTAGCAGCAGCGCGTAGCATTGTGGGTCCACCAATATCGATATTTTCAATCAAAGTTTCAAAATCTGCATTCTGTTCTTTCACCTTTGCGAAAGGATAGAGATTGCAAACCACCATATCAATTGGCTCAATTTTCAATTTTTCTGCTTCTGTTTTATCTTTCTCACGGTCAAATAAAAGGGCAGATTCAATGTTAAACGAAATCGTCTTCATGCGTCCACCAAACGCTTCTGGATTACCAGTAATTTTAGAAATTTCTACAACTTCAATTCCTGCATTTTCCAAAGCCTTTTTGGTGCCACCAGTTGAGATAATTTCGCAACCGTATTTTCGTAAAACTTTGGCAAGTTCCACAATACCAGTTTTATCTGAAACACTCAATAATGCTTTTTTTATTTTTATCATTTTACCTCTTTTATAATTTTATCAACGATATTTTTGAAAATTTGCAATCCTTCTCCATCTTCCGAAATTTTTGGATTTTGCCGTTTTAACTGACCCCAATTCGGATGGTTATATAAACTCAAAAATGCTTCCGGATGAGGCATCATACCAAAAACTTGCCCGCTTTCGTTGGTGAGCGCGGCGCAATTCAAATCTGAACCATTGGGATTTTGCGGATATTCCGCAGTTTCGTAACCATTCTCATCGCAATAAGATAAGCAGTTCAAATTGTTTTCAATTATTTTTTTTTCAATCTTCTTATTTTTAATAATCAATTTTCCTTCGCCGTGGCGCACTGGAACTTGAATTTTTTCAATTCCCGTCAAAAATGGTGAATTGCTATTTTCGTTAACCTTGCACCAAACCCATCTATCTTCGTATTTCGCAGAATTATTTTTAGTTAAAGTAACTTCTTGATTGAAATCTTCAGCAACATCTGGCAAAAGTCCCATTTTCACCAAAAATTGAAAACCATTGCAAATCCCAAAAATATATTTTCCACTGGCAATAAAATCCTTCAAATCATCTAAAAATAATTTACCCGATTGTAGTTTTTTGAATTTCATTTTATTGGCGAGCACTTTGCCACTTCCCAAATCATCACCAAAGCTAAATCCACCCGGAAAATTCAAAATATCAAAATTATGGATGGATTTTTTACCCAATAAAATGTCATTCAAATGGACGATTTCAGACTCTGCGCCAGCTATTTTGTAAGCCGCCGCCATCTCCTCTTCGCAATTTATCCCAAAACCTGTAATTATTAACGATTTTACTTTTTTCATTTTTTCTCCAAGCCATTATCCCAAGCTCGCATCAACTCAGTAATTTCTACATTTATTATAGATAGTTTTTCTTTTGAAATTCGCAATTTTGCCTCATCTGTAACTTTACCAATAAATGTTGCATCGTTTCCAAAATAATCCTCAAAAATGTGTTGATTAATTTGTTGCACTGAAACTACAAATCTCGAATGGGACTCCGCAAATAAAATGGCATTTAACGAAATTTTTTCACAATTTTCAAGCTGAATTTCTGCACCGAATTCACCACCAAACGCTTTTTCGGCAATGGTTATAGCAAGTCCACCATCCGAAATATCGTGGCTCGATTCGATGATTTTGGCATCGTTTGCTTGCATCATTTTTTGGTAAATTCGCATTGCGTTTTCGCGTCTAACTTTTGGCACATTTGCACCCAATTCATCAAATAATTTGTAGAATTCCGAACCGCCCAATTCGTCATAAGTCTTACCCACGATATAAATTAAGTCACCTCTCGCTTTAAAATTGCTCGTAATCGTTTCGCGTACATCATCGATTTTCGCTACCATCGAATAGAGTATTGTTGGTGGCACCGAAATTTTCACTTTTCCAGCTTTGAAATCATTCTTCATACTGTCTTTGCCAGAAGTCATTGGAATATTGTAAAATGTCGCCAAGTCAAAAAGTGCTTCATTCATCTGCACAAGTTTAGCCAGTTTCTGTTTCCCATCCGGATTATTTTCAGAATGAAAAGCTGAATCTGGCACACAAAAATTATCATTCACCGTCCAAAACCGATTGGAATCATCGTTCACATCTGGCAATTTTCCACCCACCGAAATAATCTGTCGCACCGCTTCATCAAAGGCACCAGCACTCATTTCGTAAGCATCGATGTCACCAAATTTAGGACAAATCCCATTTGAAATCGCCAATCCTCCAAATCCATCAAAATTGAGCCGCATCACCGCCGCATCTTGTGGTGCTTTCCCATTTGCGCCCATCAGCGGCTTGATAATCGTCTTACCCTTCACTTCGTGGTCGTATTGACGAATCACATTTTCACGCGAACAGATGTTGAAACTACCCATTAATTTTAGCAAAATTTCATTATAATCTAAAATTTGCGGAAGTTTCGGTTCGTTCAATTTTGGCTTTTTCCACTCTGCTCCCATCACTTTTTTGGGAACGCCATTATGCAGAAAATCCATCTCCAAAAGAGCAATTTTTTCGCCTTCAAAACGAACATCCAAAAAACCGGTTGAAGTAAATTTTCCAATATTAGAAAGTTCCACTTCTCGCTCTTCAGCAAATTGGAATAATTTCGTTACATTTTCTTTCTCCACCACGAAAATCATCCGCTCTTGCGATTCGGAGATAAATATTTCCCAAGGTTTCAAATTCTCATATTTTAAAGGAACTTTTTCTAAATTTACAATCGCCCCACCACTGATTTCTGCCAATTCACCAACCGCAGATGAAAGCCCGCCGGCACCGTTATCGGTCGAACATTTTATTAAACCATTTTTCACAGCATCTTGCATAAAATCTGCCACGAATTTTTGGGTAATCGGGCTACCAATTTGCACGGCAGATTGCGGTGAATTTTCGTCAATCTCTGCAGAAGAAAAAGTGGCTCCGTGAATGCCATCTTTCCCGACTCGTCCACCCGCCATCACGATAATATCCCCAGCATCAATCGGTTTCAACCAAGAATCAACGCCGTTATATTTGGCTGGCATCACACCGCCAGTTCCACAATAAACTAGTGGTTTACCGCTGTATCGTTCGTCAAAGATAATCGAACCATTTACAGTTGGAATACCACTTTTATTGCCGCCATCTTCGATACCGTGACGCACTCCTTCGAAAATTCGTTTTGGATGCAACTGTCCTTTCAATAATTTTTTATTGTAATTTGGTGGACCAAAACACAATACATTCGTGTTGAAAAGTAATTTTGCACCGCCAATTCCAGTTGCAAGAGGATCTCGGTTGTTACCCAAAATCCCGGTTATCGCACCGCCGTATGGATCGATGGCAGAAGGTGAATTGTGTGTTTCCACTTTCCAAACAAAAACCGAATCGTCATCAATTTTTACCACGCCTGCATTATCTGTGAAAATTTTTAAAAGCCAATTATTACCTGCTTTTTTCAATCTTTCGCGGACAATTTCGGTGGATTTTCGGATGTAAGTATTAAAAAGTGAATTAATTACTTTTTTTTCACCCGTTTCGATATTTTCATAATTTATTGTTGCGGCAAACTCTTTGTGTTTACAATGTTCACTCCAAGTTTGTGCCAAAATTTCAATCTCCAAATCAGTTGGCAATTCTGGTAAATTATTTTTTTTACGAATTGCTTTTATGTCATCAGTATTAAAATAATTTTGAATTGCTTTCATCTCTTCTAAATTTAACGATAAAAGCATTTTTTGCGACAATTCTAAAAGATTTTCATCATCGACAGATAAATTGATTAAATTAACTTTTTTGCCATCTGGAATTTTAACAGTTGGAATATAATTAACTTTTCCTGCAAATTTTCCAAACTCAAAATGGTGAATTAATTTATTGCCTAAAAGTCCTTCTGCTAAAATTTTCAAGTCATTTTCAGCAAGTTCATTTTCGATTAAATAAATTTCTTCCGTGTAGATATGTTGTGTATTAACATCCAGATTTAATTCCAAAATATCGTTCAATGTTTTTTGAGCTGAAACACCTTCATCGTCAGTAACCCCAGGCAATTTCGCCACTAACACATAAGCTTTATAAAATTCATTTTGATAAAATGAATTTATGAAAATATTGTGAATAATCTCATCGCACAACCCTTTTTCGGCGAAAATCTTCACATCGCTTTCGTTTATATTGTAGGTTAAATTGAAAATTTTTCCAGTCTTGATTTTGCCAGTTTCAATACCCAAAAAATCTTTGGCCGTTTTGGTTATTCTTTCACCTTCAACATCGCGAATACCATCTTTTAGTACTAATTGAATTTGATTTTTCATTCTTTACTTTTCCAAATTATAAATTATTGTTTGAGGATTACTTCCTTTTGAATGTAAAATTATTTTGGGGTCAATAATGATTTCACCCACTATTTTTGCGTCAAGTTGCAACATTTCCAAAGTTTTATCAGCATCTTTTGGAGCCACTACAATCATCATTCCATTACCCATATTCCAAGTTTTATATGCCTCTTGCTCGGAAACTTTGCCCATTTTTTGAATCTCTTTCACCATTAATGACGGTGCAAATAGATCATCAAAATTGGCTCCTAAATTTGTTTTTTTCAAGATACGATTAAAATTACCACCAATTCCACCACCTGTAATGTGTGAAATTCCTTTTACATTAATTTTTCTTTTTCCACCAAATCTGCCCAATATTTTGAGTAATTCTGCGGAATAAATTTGGGACGGTTCAAGTAAAATTTCTCCCCAACTTTTACCAAATGGAGATTGTTTTAAATAACCATCTTTACCAAAATTTTGTTCGATTATGTAGCGTACCAGCGAAAAACCATTCGAGCGAAAACCTTTCTCTTTCAAAGCAATGATTTTATCGCCAATTGCAATGTTAGCACCAGTTATAACTTTATCTTTTTCCAAAATTCCGACTGCAGTAGCGTTCCAGATATTACCATTTACACTATTTCCAATTTCGGCAATTTCACCACCTGGAATAACAATTTTCTGTTCTATACAGGCTTTTGCGAGACCTTGCATCAAAGCGTGGATAATTTTGGCATCAACTTTATTTGTATCGAGTGTATTTGTCATCGAAATAGTCTCCGCTCCCAGACAGATCGCATCATCGCAAACCATTGCCAAAAGGTCTTGTCCAATAGTATCAAATTTACCAATTCTTTCGGCGATTTCCATTTTTGTACCAACGCCGTCATCACATTGAACAAGATAGAAATCTCCCATATCGATTGGTCCGGCGAAAGAGCCATCATCCGCAATTGATTCACCGATCATTCCTTTGCGGGAAAAAAATGTAGATTTTGCAAATTCGTATGCAATTTTACTCGCGTTATCGCCCGCTTCGATGTCAACACCAGCTTTTTTGTAACTACTCATTGAACCTCTCTATTTTCAACTTTTTAAAAAATTCTCGAATATTTTGAAATTTTGTTCAATTTGCTGAGGATATTTTAATTCATCTTGAAAAAAATCACCTTTTGCGACAAACTTAGTCCGATTGTTTGCAATTGATTTTTGCCCGTATGCGAATGTAACTTCCGGATGAAATTGCACTCCCCAAATAGGTAAATTTTTATATTGAAAACCTTGAATATCACAATTTGAATTAGTCGCAATAATGGAAAAATCATTGCTCAAACCAAAGACTTCCTCAAAATGAGATTGATAAAAAACAGGTTCAGAAATACCTTTAAATAAAAAATTTCTAACAAGATTTACCTTTCGCCAACCCAATTCCGGCGTCGTACTTTTGCGACAGACATTTTGCGACATCAACGCTTTCGCCAACATTTGATGCCCGTAACATATCCCCAAAATAGATTTGTCTGTAAACTGCTGCACAATTTCATACAATTTCTCATCGTGCTCATTTTCTCGCGAAGCGAAAAAAGCAGAACCGGTGATTAGCAAGTGAGAAAATTCAGTTAGATTGCCAATTTTATCGGTGAGATTAAAAATTTTAAAATCAATCTCGTATCTTTCAAACAATTTAATCAGCAATTCATTCAATCTAACGATGCCAGTTGCCGTTGAGGCGCAATTTAAAATAAGTAATTTTCTCACTATTTTTCTTCGATGATTTTTGTTGCATTCATTTTCGATAAAAGAGAAATCCCAAATCGCTGATGTAAATCAACATAAAAATAATGGCTTCGAGTTTTGAAATTTTATTTTTAAAATTAATTTATCTTCAACCAAAATATCTTTGTGGTTCCTTTTTCTAATTTGTTGTTTCATTTTCGCTATTATTTCCTTCTGCACCTTGATAGATATCGTGCACTTTTCCTTCGCGGATAGATAATGCAGAAACGAGTTCAAGTTCGGCTTTTTTGTGTAATTCTTTTATATTTTTAACTCCACAGGTTGACATTGATGATTTAATTTTCGCCAATGTTTCATCAAGGTTATCTCTCAATCTTCCTGCATACTCCACCAATCCTTCCACTCCTTCAACGAATTTTGCCTGTTCGTAACGCTTTATTTTCCAATCTCTTGCTCGTGCCGAACCTTCTCCCCAATATGGTTTCATAACTCGATTATTAACCACGATTTTTTTTGTGGGCGATTCTTCCATTCTGGCAAAATATCTTCCCATCATTACATAATCAGCACCCAGCGCCAGAGCGATTGTGATATCTTTCGTGCTGGTAACTCCGCCATCAGCGATGACTGGAATGTATTTTCCCGTTTCTTTGAAATGCCTATCGCGTTCTTCTCCAACTTCAATTATAGTCGTTGCCAGACCTCTTCCCGTTCCTTTCTGTTCCTGCGTGATGCAAATCGAACCGCCGCCCATTCCAACTTTTACTGCTGCCGCGCCATTATTAACCAGAAATCTAAATCCCTTTTTTGTGATTACATTTCCGCCAATAATCGGAATATTCGGAAAATTCTTATTGCTCCATTTAAGTGTTTCTTTTTGAAAAACGGAATGCCCATGAGATGAATCAACAGATAAAACATCAACATTCTGTTCGGCCAGAGATGGGATGCGTTCTTTGTAATCTTGAGTATTTATTGCGGCCACTGCCAGAAGTTGCTTTTTTTCGTCATGAACTTCCAGCGGATTATCAAGCTGGTCATTAATATCCTTCCGAAAAACCATATACAAAAGTTTTCCTTTTTCATCCAGAATAGGAAGAATCGATTTGTGACTTTCAAGCAAAATCTGATTAGCTTCCAACAAATTTGTTATGTTGATTCCAACTTCGATATTTTTTCTGGAAATCATCCTGTCCTTAACTAAAAAATCTTTGTGCAGAGAAATATCGTAATCCCACTTTGAAATCAATCCCAAAAAAATATCATTTTCATTTACAACCGGGAAAGTTGAAAATCCTGTTTGCTGCCGTATTTTATACATTTGAGAAATGGTCATTTCCGGTTTCATATTTCTGGGTTTTACAAATCCGGCTTTATGGTTTTTTATTTTGAAAATCATTTTAGCCTGAGATTCAATACTTTGAGAGCAGAATATAAATGCCGTTCCTCCAAGTTTTGCCAACTCGATTCCCATTTTTGTTCCAGAAACAGATTGCATTGCAGCAGAAACCAGAGGAATGTTCAGATAAAATTTCTTCTTATTTCCCTCAGAAAAAACTAACGGAGTTCGCAATGAAATATCTTCAGGCTTAGTTTCATTTGTGCTCAAACCGGGCAAAAGTCGGTATTCCGCCAATGTCCGCGAAGGTTCTAAAATAATATTTTTAGCCATATTTTTCTCCGTTTAAATTCTTATGCTTATCTCGTCCACGTTATATTTTCGCTCGCAATATACACAACGAATTTTTGTGGGTTCAATTCCGACAAGTTTAAATTTTGTTGGTATATTATCAACATTTGTTATGCATTTTGGATTTGGGCAAACCACGATATTTTCAATATTTTCCTGTAATTTCAAAGAGACCTTTTTTGCAACCTCATAATTTTTGATGATGACCAAAGTTGCTTGTGGTGCAATAAGAGCGACAGTATTTACTTGTTCGGAAGTTAGTTCGCGGTTTTCAATTTTGATGATATCTTTTTTTCCAATTTTTTTACTTTGAAGATTAACTCCGATAAAAACTTCATTCTCGCCAGAGATGTTTATTATCTCGGCAACTTGCATTCCTTTTCCGGCTGAAATGTGGTCAATTACGGTTCCGTTTTTTATGGCATCCACTTTCATTTGTTTCATTTTGTGCCTCCCAGCAAAGTCGCAATGATTGCCTGTCTCACATAAATTCCATTTTTTGCTTGCTGAAAATAATATGCATATTTTGTTTTGTCAACATCAGTTGAAATTTCACCGGCTCTTGGAAGGGGATGAAGTATCTTGAATTTCTTCTTAACTCCTTTCAGCATAGCGCTTTCTATAATATAAGAACCTTTCACTTTTTCGTAATCTTCCGGATCTGCAAAGCGTTCCTTTTGAATTCGTGTAACATACATCAAATCCATTTCCTGAATTTTTTCTTCAGCATCTTTTAACTCTTGGAAGAAAACATTTTTTTCTCTCAAATCTTCGTTAATGTACTCGGGCATTTTCAAGAATGATGGTGAGATAAAATAAAATTTTGGTTTGAAATCACTCATCGCCTGAACCAAAGAATGGACAGTTCTGCCAAATTTCAAATCTCCCACAATTCCAATGGTCAAATTTTCCAAAGTTCCCTGCGTTTTTTTCATCGAATACAAATCCAAAAGCGCTTGCGTGGGATGCTGATTTGCGCCATCTCCAGCATTTATTACTGGAATATCAACCACTTCCGAAGCATAGTGAGCAGAACCCTCGATAGCTGACCTCATAATAATTAAATCGGCATACATACTTATGGTTTTCAAAGTGTCTGCAAAAGTTTCGCCTTTCTGCACTGAAGTTGATTGAGTTCCTCGCATTGTTATGGTCTGTCCGCCAAGTTTTTTCATTGCCGTTGCAAAAGAAAACTGGGTTCTGGTCGATGGCTCATAAAAAATCAGAGCTGCTAATTTTTTACTTAAATTTGGTTTAATTTTGCTTTTTTCAATTTTTTCTGCTAATTCCAAAAATTGCAAAATATCTTTTTTAGTCAAATCTCGCATTGAAATTAAATTTTTCATTTTTTTCTCCTCACCATATCTTTTAATTATTCACTATTAATTATTAATTGCCCTTATAACTTTCCCAAGCTCGTTCGCGGTAGATTTTTGCCTCTTTGGCTGGGTTTTCGGCTTTGATAATGCCACGCCCCACAATGATGCAATCTGCTCCACCGTTTATGGCATCTTCCACCACCATATATTGCTGCCCCATCGCATCTGTTCCGCGTTCGAGTTTCACTCCAGGCATCAACAAAAGTTCGCTTCCCGGAAATTTTGCTTTGAATCTTTTTATATCTTCCACACTTTTTCCGTGACCAATGAAACCAGCGATTAAATGTGGATTGTTTTTGGCAATTTCAAAACATTTGCGCGTGTAAGTTTCGTTGATGAGATTTCCTTTTGAACTCATTCTTGCCAGAACGAAAGCACCGCGATTTTCGATGCCGTCGAAAAGTCCGTTCAAAATACCTGCACCCGCCACCATATGCACCGTAACAAATTCCGCCCATTCGCTAATTTTGAAAATCCCATTTCGATATTGATGTTTTACGGTATTGCCAATATCGGCAAATTTTCTGTCTTCAAAAATGAGGAAATTTTGGCGTTTCGCATATTTTTGCAGTTTAGGAATGAAATTCTCATCGTAATCATCGAGAATATCAATATGAGTTTTCAGCATCACAATTTCGTTTCCGCATTGCTTCAGAATGTCGAAAAATTCTTTTTGGGTGGTAACATCGAGAGAGAGAACGAGATTTGATTTCTTTTCATTTATTTTATCGAGCAACTTTTGGGTTAGCGGATTCACATATTTTTTATCATTAGATTTTGATGTTTTCAAATTTTCGGTAAACTTATTTATTTCCATAATTTTTTCAGAAGAAATTAATTTTTTGCTTTGTAAAATTTGCAAAATTTCGGGAAGTGAAATCAAACTGTGAAGTTTGTAACCATCTTTCGCAAGTTCTTCGGTTCCGTTTGCACTACGATCTATAACCACCATAAAATCCTTCACGACAACACCCTCTTTTTCATACTTTTCTGCCGTTTCGATTTTACTGGCACCCGTTGTTATCAGGTCATCAATCACCAAACATTTATCGCCTTTCTCGAACTTGCCTATCACATTATTTCCGGTTCCATACGCTTTTTCCTCTTTGCGCATATAGATGAGCGGTTTGCCCAATTTTGCCGAAACAAGCGACGCAATTGGAAGTGCAGTATAAGGAATTCCCGTCAAAATATCGAAATCCATATCTTTGATTTTCTCTGCTAATAATTCTGCTATTCCATCCAGAATTTCAGGACAAGAAATCATATCACGCAAATCAAAATAAAATGGTGATTGCAATCCGCTTTTCAGTGTGAAATTTCCGAACTTTATCGCCCCAATTTTTTCTAAATCTAAAATAAATTTTTCTATCGTCATTTTATTTTCTCCTGATTTTATATTTTTTACCATTCACAAAAGTCGTTTTTATTTTTCCTTTAATTTTCATTCCGTCAAATGGCGAATATTTTGCTTTTGAACGAAATTTGGAAGCATCTATTTTCCATTTTTCAGAAATATCTACTATTGCTAAATCCGCAAAAAATCCTATTTTTATTTCTCCACGATTTTTCAGATTAAATATTTTAGCAACATTAAAACTTGTCAATTCAACTATTTTATTCAACGAAATTTTATTCTCGCTCACCGCATTCAAAAGAAGCGGAAGTGCTGTTTCTAAACCCGGAAAACCGGATGGTGCTTTTGGATATTTTTGCTCTTTTTCTGCCAAAGTATGCGGTGCGTGATCAGTTCCAATTACATCAATAATACCATCGTTTATCGCTTTTAATAACGCGAGATTATCTGCTTTTGTGCGAAGTGGCGGATTCACTTTTCCAAAGTTTCCAACTTTCGCCAAAATCGTTTCATCCAAAAAAAGATGATGCGGTGTAACTTCGCAAAAAATGTTTGGATTTTTAGTTTTTGCTGCTGCAATTAACTCAATTTCTTCAGCTGTCGAAATATGACAAATATACAACTTGTTGCCAACTTTTTGAGCAATATCCAAAATCAATTTTGTTCCTTCAATTGCACATTTCCGATTGCGAATAATATTGTGATTTTGGATTGTTTTTTCAGAAATTTTAGTTTGCCATTTATCGAGACAACTTTGCAATTCAGAATGAACTGCTACAACTTTATCGTATTTTTTGGCAATTTCAAACACATTCTCAATTTTATTTTTTGAAAGCACATCATTTTTGCTGGAACTTGCCAAAAAAATTTTAATCCCAGCAATATCATTCGGCCTTTCCGCAAGTATTTTTTCAATTTCATCTGCATTTTGATTTGTTGCGCCGAGATAGAACATTTTATTAACCAACGATTTTTCTGCGACTTTTCTTTTTAAGTTTAAATTTGCTAAATTTGTCGTGGCTGGAATTGTGTTCGGCATATCAAAAATTGTGGAAACTCCGCCATTAATCGCAGCTTCCGAACAACTTATCCAATCCTCTTTTTCGCTTTGCTGTAAATCGCGAGTATGGGCGTGAGCATCGATCATTGCTGGAATAACCAGTTTGTTTTTGATGTTGATGATTTGGTCAAATTCTTTCTCGTATCGTCGTTCCTTACGACTCAAAATAATCTCGACAATTTTTTCATCTTCAATGATGATATCAAATAACCCGTTGATTAGTTTACAGTTTTTTAGTAGTGTTTTCATTTCGTATCACAATTATTCCAAATTGTGCATTTTTTTAAACAGGATGTTTGAGTTACTTTTATTTTCTGAATTATAATAATTATTCAATTTTAAATTATCAATTTTCAATATTTTATCCTTTCCCCTGATGCATCACGGTGATATTTTCCAAATTCGGTTAATAACTTAATTTTCTTTTTGGGAAGCACTGGTCCTTCCACACACAACCTCAATCCAAGCGGATCCATTGTGCAGTTTCCACAAATACCAATTGCGCATTTCATATATCTCTCAAAAAGGAATTCATACTCAATTTCGCCACAAACTTTTTGCAATGTTTTCATCATCATTTCCGGTCCGGAAGCATAGAGAAAATCGAAATTTTCATCTTCTATAAGTTTTTTAGCGACATTCACGACAGTTCCCTTTTCACCAAAACTGCCATCATTAGTTGCATTTATTACTTTGATATTTAATTTCTGGAATCTATCTGCAAAAATATGTTCTTCTTTTGTTCGCGCTCCGTTTATCAAAGTTATATCTGCTTTATTTTTCAATAAAATCTTACTGAGAAAATAAAAAGTAGGAATGGCATATCCACCGCCAACCAGCAGAACTTTGTTTTTAGATATAAAAAAAGAGGAGCCGTAAGCACCTCTTATTGAAACGTAATCTTCAATGCGTTTTTGGAAAAGACGCGCGGTGAATTCGCCAATTTTTTTGACGGTAATGGAAAATTCATCTTCTGTGCAATCGGAAATAGAGAAAGGTTTTTCACCACCCTCAAAATCGGTGAGCATAATAAATTGTCCCGGTTTCGCATCTAATTTATGTTTAAATGTGAAAGTTTTGATACCTTTTGTTTCTTCAACTATTTTTGCAATTGACAATGTGAATCTTTTGTTCATTTTAACCTTTAAAATTAAGAATTTTAAATTTTTTATTTATAATTTCTTTAACTTTGGAATTTCGCTTAATTTTTTGTAATTTTCTTCTTTCATAAACTTTGTGATTTCATCATTTATTTTATTAAACACTTCAATTCCACGACAATACACTGCTGTTCCAACACCAATAACTGTCGCTCCTGCCATCAACATTTCGACAGCATCTTCGCCACTTTTTACTCCGCCCATTCCAATAATTGGAATATTTACAGCAGAATAAGTTTGATAAATAAGTTTGAGTGCAATTGGTTTTATGCAAGGACCGGAAAGCCCGCCAAATTTATTGAAGAGAACCGGTTTTACCATTTTTGTGTCGATTAACATTCCGGGACCAACTGTATTGATGAGACAAAGTGCGTCTGCGCCTGCACTTTCGGCCGAAAGTGCAATCTCGCTAATATCATAAACATTTGGTGAAAGTTTAGCAATTATCGGTAATTTGGAAATCTTTTTTACAGCAGAAATTATTTCGCCGACTTTTTCTTTGGAAGCTGAAAGTGGAATGCCAAATTCATCGAATACATTTGGGCAAGATAAATTTAATTCCAAAAAATCGGCTTTGGATTTGTTCACATATTTAGTCAGTTTTAGAAAATCTAAAATATTTGTAGCAAAAACGCTAACAATAACGGGAATATCCGAGTGTTTTTTAAATTGATTGATTTCAGCAAGACCATCTTCAATTCCGGGATTACACAATCCCATACAGTTTAATAAGCCACCTTCAAATTCCGCAACTACAGGTCCTTTATGTCCCATTCTTGGTTCTAAAGTTAGTGATTTTGAAGTAACAATTCCAGCTCCATTTTGGACAGCATAATTCAAACCGGAAAAAGACATATCCATTATTCCAGCCGGAAGGACGAGTGGAGATTTTATTGTTTTTCCTAAAAATTTAGTTTTCAATTTATCTGACATCTTTTCCCCAATGCAAATTTTACAACTTTATATTCGTCCCACGGAATTTCCTTTTCGCCAATGCACATCGTCGTTTCTTGGGCTTTTCCACAACAAATCACCAAATCCTCTTTTTCAGCAAATAAAATTGCTTTTGTTATTGCTTTTTTTCTATCTGATATTTTCCAGAAATCCAAATTCTCTTTTCGATTAGAAATTTCACATCCTTTTGCAATTTCATTCATAATCTTTTCAACCGATTCTGTGCGCGGATCTTCCGCTGTAATGAAAATCTTATCAGCAAATTTCCCAGCAATTTCGCCCATTTTTTTTCTCTTGCTTTTATCGCGAAGTCCAGCGCAACCGAAGACGAGAATAAGCTTATTCTTTGTAAATCTTTTTGCAGCTTTCAAGGCATTCTCAAGTGCATTGACAGTGTGCGCAAAATCAATAATCACTTCAAGATCTCCTGAATTGTGTTCAATAAATTCCATTCTGCCTTTGACTTTTTTAAGCGATTTTATGCCCTTTTGAATTGCCATTTTGGAGATGTTTTGCGAAGATGCAACAGCAACAGCTGCAAGAATATTGCTGATATTATATCTTCCCAACAAATTTGTCTCAATAGAAAAATTTTGGTTCGGTGTCTGAACATTAAAATGTATTTGCCGATTTTTATATCGAATATTTTCCGCAGAAAAATCTACCGTTTTTCCAAATCCATAAGAAAATTGAAATTCTGATTTGAACTCTTTTAGCAATTCAAATGACACATCATCTTTATTCAAAATTGAAACTTTGGAAATTTTATTTTTGTGAAAATTTGTGCTCAAAGATTGAAACAATTTTGCTTTTGCGTCTTTGTAGTCATTAAAATTTTTATGATAATCTAAATGTTCCGAAGTAATATTTGTGATAACTGCAACATCAAATTCACACATATCGGTTCGGTGCTGAGCAAGTCCGTGCGATGAACTCTCAATTACGGCATAATCTGTATTTGCAGAAACCATTTCCGCTAAATATTTCTGCATCTGAACTGCATCTGGTGTTGTTGTGTGAAAACCTGTTTCAAAAATTTCATCTCCAATTACTGCATTGATAGAAGTTATCAGTCCAACCTTGTATCCAGCACTTTTCAGAATGTTGAAAATCAGATTTGCCGTTGTTGTTTTTCCGTCGGTTCCGGTCACGCCGATTATTTTCATTTTTCTTGCTGGATAATCATAAAATTTTGCTGCGAGAACTGCCAATGCTTTTCTTGAATTTTGAACAACAAATACAGGAATTTTCAGATTTGAAATATAACTTGAATTTTCACAAGCAATTGCCTTTGCGCCTTTTTCTGCTGCAGCTTCTATGTGTTTATGTCCATCAAAATTCTCACCTTTGATTGCAACAAAAATGTCTTCCTGTTTTATCGTTCTTGAGTCAAATGATATTCCTGAAATTTCTATTTTATCAGCATTATCAAAATTGAAAGTTTTATAACCTTTTAATGCTGATACTAAATTTTTAAGTTTCATTTCAATTTATATGGAGTAGGCAACTCCGTCGCCTATTCTTGACAGAGTCAAGCACTCCAAAAATTTATTCTCCAAGCGAATCTGAGATTTTCCCCTTTTTAATCAAACTTCGTAACGCCACATATTCTTTAATTCCTTTATTCATCAGGTTATACAGAAGTGGCTGAAAAACCAAGTCGTGCATTCCAATAAATTTTTTGAGCTCGCCATTAAATCCTTTCTTAAATCTATAAACTCCAAATAGCGGATGTTTCGGATGCGGCTTTGCAGGAATTCCCCACAAATCATAAATTTTATAGCCACTCTCTTTTGCCCATTTTATTATTTCCCAATGAAGCGCATGATTTGGCATCATATTTCGATGCTCATTTGATGAAGCGCCATAAACATACCAAATTTTTTGACCAAAAGAGAAAATATATACCCCAGCAATCGGCTTCTTCTGAAAATACGCAATAAAGATATGAACCATTTTTTTGTCCGCCATTGTCTCCACAACTTTTTTGTAATACTCAAAATTATGGATTATGAAGGTATCCCTTTTTGCAGTTTTGAGATAAATTTCGTAAAATATTTTTGCGCCTTTCAAAGATGTGATTTCCTTAATTTTTACACTTTTCCTGTCAGAAAGCCGAATATTATACCTCGTTTTTGATTTAAAACTTGCGAGCAAATCATCGAGGTTTTTTGTTAAATCTACAAAAAATGTCGCTCTCGGCTGAATCTGTTTTTTCACAAAATTAAAATTGCTTTTCCTCAAAATTTCAATTGCTTTTGAGTCGGTTTCCAATATTTCTGGGTCAATTTTCAACACAATTGCTTTGTCTGATTTTGCAACTTTTTTGATTTCTGAAATTAAAAAATGAAAAAGCGATTCGTTGTGAAAATCCAAAACTGGTCCTCTCGGAGCGTAAAAGATTGAGTTTTTAATTAAAGGAATTTTTCTCTTCAGAATGGAAATTCCGCCAACAATTTTGTCCTCTTCAAAAATTGCGATGCGAATCGGCTGCCAGCCAGAAATTTGCTTTATCTCTCCCCATTCAGTAGATTGTATAATCGGACATTCGTCCGTAGCTGCCACAAAATTATTCCATTCAGCAAGTTCTCGTTCGCTTCTCAATATTTTACAAAATCTTGATTTTTTCATTTTTTTTCTTTAATGAAATTGGAAATGAGAAATATGCCTTGTCAACTTTTTCAGAAATATTGACAAATAAAATTGCTTCTGCGATTCTTCCTCAAAAAAAAGGAGACAAGGGCGATGAAAAATGTTTTTAAGCATTCGGCTAAAATTTTAATTCTTTTGCTTTTTCTATCATTACTCATCACAATAACATCTTGCAAAACGGAGGAAGATATGTTAAAAAAATCCACAAAATCTAATGAAATGGAAAAAGAGGAGAGGGTCATTCCCGAAAAATTTGCCAAAGATATTGTCGTAATTCACACAAATTTTGGTGATATTAAATTGGAATTATTTCGCGACAAGGCACCGATTTCAGTTGAAAATTTTCTAACTTATGCAAAAGAAAAATTTTATGATGGGCTGATATTTCACAGAATTATTTCAACCTTTATGATTCAGTGTGGCGGTTTTGACCAAAATTATCAGAGAAAATCTGTCACTCATCCGCCGATAAAGAATGAAGCTGGAAATGGTTTGAGCAATATGCGAGGAACAATTGCGATGGCAAGAACAAATCAGATAAATTCTGCAACTTCGCAATTTTTTATCAATGTTGTAGATAATTTTTCCCTTGACCACAGAGATGAGGGAGCCGGCTTTGGTTACGCTGTTTTCGGTAAAGTGATTGACGGAATGGATGTTGTTGATAAAATAAAAAATGTGCCAACCGGCATAAACCAAACAACAGGAATGAGAGATTGTCCAAAAGAGAATGTGGTTATTGAATCTGTTGAGATTGTGGGCGAAGTAGGGAA